>Ga0210096_1000045_pt1 | contig 63413 bp, 62 predicted proteins | sample China_Galinas_PW_4_FD_184864 | JGI IMG/M metagenome (GOLD analysis project Ga0210096, IMG submission 184864) | Wetland microbial communities from San Francisco Bay, California, USA, that impact long-term carbon sequestration - China_Galinas_PWA_D2... | ecosystem: Environmental > Aquatic > Marine...
CGGGAATCGACCGCGACCTTGCGCGGTTGGGCGGCGCCGAACTGCGCCGATGAGCCGAAGGAGGCCGGCGAGGAGCCGTCGAGGTCATAGGTGTTGACCCGCTGGTTGGCGGAGTCGGCGAGGTAGATCTTGCCGGTGGAGGCGTTGGCGTCGGGCGGCGAGAGCGCGATGCCCCGGCCCGAGCCGATCTCGCCTGCGCCCGAGCCGGAATCGCCGGCGCGGCAGATATCGGTTGCGTCTTGGCATACCTCCAGTGCGGTGCCGCCGTCGGGGTCCGCGACGTCGCGGCCAATCGAGTAGAGGAAGGCGCCGGCGCCGTCGTAGACGTTTATGCGGTTGTTGCCGTGGTCGGAGACGAAGACGTTGCCGGTGTCGCCGTCGACGGCGACACCGGTCGGGCCGTCGAGAGCGCCGTTGCGGAGATCATCGCCAGGATTGCCGCCGCTCGGCACTCCGGCCTTGCACAGGGGCGCGTCGGTGCAGACCTCATAGCCCGAGAAGTTGCCGCCCGTGCCGTCGACGAACGGGGTGAGCGCGGCCGACCCTTCCAGCCCGCTCGCGTCGAGGACCAGCAGGGGCAGGTCAGTGCCGCCCAGCTCATTTACGAAGGTGAACGTCATCGTTGTCACGCCGGTGAGGACCGACTTCGTGACGGTGACGTTCCCGGGCCCGATCGTCGAGAGGGCTTCGAGGTAGGGCACCGGGTCCGTGTTCGTGGTGTGATATGGGATCGGCGCGGTTGTCTCGCCCCCGAATTCGAGCCTGAAGGTGCCGCCTAGATCAGCGTCGATGACGAGCTTCTGCTGCTCGTCGATGCCGTGGACGTTTGCGCCCCAGGCGCTGATGAAGTTGCCGTCTGAGTCGAAGCGCTGGATGCGGTTGTTGGCGGTGTCGGCGACGTAGAATTCGCCTTGATCGGCGGGGCCGGCGCCGGTCGAGTTGACGGCGATGTCGCCGGCGCCCCTCAGCTCGCCGCCGATCTCGGTTTGGGAGTTGCCGTCATCGACTCCGTAGTAGTCGGCCACCTCCTTTGAGGCGAAGGCCTGGGTGGCGAGCAGGCAGAGGGCGGCGAGGGACATCGCGAAGAGGGCGAGGGCGCGGGGGCCTGAGTGGCCACGGTTGGCGGCTGCGGAACCCTGCGGCTTGCCGGTCAATGCTCTCTCCCGTCTCTCTTCTCGCGTATCGGTGGTGATCAGCTTGGGTGTTGGATGTGAGCCCGACCCCTCCCCCGGGCGGCGCTCGCCGCCCGGGGGAATGAGATCGAGGCCTGTTGAGTACTGCGCCCGCCTACGGTGCGGGATTCGGACCGGTGACAGCCCAGAGGCCACGGGCGGTGCAGGGCGCCCCGCCGCTGCTGCAGGAGAGGTCGAGGAGCGTTCCCGCAGGCGTCACTCCCGGGAGACCTGTAGCCGTACTCGGGTCGCTTGTAGCCCCGTTTGCGTAGGGGAACAGAGTGCCGAATGAAAAAACCGCCCGAGCGTAGACGCAGAACTTGCCGGGGTCAGCGAGCGGAATGCCACTCTGGACGCCCGGGCAGCCGCTCGCCGTGTCGGTGCCGAAGCTGCCGTCCGTGCCGTCGGGGTCGACGTAGACGAAGTCGGGCGCCGGGTTGACCGGGATCTCGAAGCTGACCGGGACGAGATGCCCTTCGCCGTCGTCGAGAGCACCGGGAGCGGTCGCCCCATCGGCGCTGTAGGCGCCGGTCAGGGTCGCGTTGGGAGCGAGGGTGCCGCCGGCGAAGGGCGAGTCGGAGCCCGCATCGCCTTTGGGGCCCTGCGGGCCCTGCGGGCCGGTGTCGCCCTTGTCGCCCTTCGGGCCCTGGGCGCCGCCCGAGCCGTTGTCGCCCTTCGGGCCGGCGGGGCCGGCTGGGCCTGCGACGGCGAAGCGCTTGGAGAACGCCTTGGAGTAGGCCTTCGAGTAGCGCTTGGCGAGCTTCTTGGTCAGCACGACGGCGCCGCCGCGCTTGTGGTGGCGCTTGGATGCGGTCGCCGCGTAGGCGCCGCCCAGCATGGCGAAGACCAGCGCGACGATCGCAACGATCAGGCCGGCCTTGCCGAATGGTTCACGAAGTCTCGAGAACATCGAATCTCTCTCCTTGTCCCGTGAGCCCCTCTGCCGGCCATCTCCCTAGGACGGCCCCTTGTGGCGGACTCGGTTATGTGGTTTCCCTGTGCCGTTGCGGTTGCAGTGAGTTCCCAGATGGTGCTCGCTGTACCGGCGACAGGGTCAGGAAAGCACTTCGGCGCGCGTCTGTCAAGGAAAGTTCCCAAAAGAGAAGCGGCGTTCCTAGGCGCGTTCCCCTACAGGACGAGCGAGTACCGAACGTTGCGGCGCTCTACCGTGCGGCTCAGGCCGCTCCGCGGGCGAGGCGGCCGGCCTCGGCGGGGCCGAGGTAGGGCAGGAGGACGAGCTCGGCGCAGTCGGGGAGGATCGACTCGAGCTGGGCGGCCTCGCCGGCGGCGAGCTTGCGCTGGGCGAGCGAGACCAGCGAGCCGAGGGTCGAATCCTCGGTCGAGGCGGGGAGGCGATCCCCCTCCGGGCGCTCGGGGCGGCCTCGGGCGAGCGCCGGCGCCGCCCCGGCGACGGCCTCGTTGAAGCGGGTCATCGCGGCGGGGCCGGCGGCGCGAGATTCGAGCAGGCAGAGGCGGGCGAGGTCGGGCTCGGAGGCGAGGAAGGCGAGGGCGGCGCGCAGGGCGGCGATCGCCTGTTGGGGCCATTCGTCCTCCCCCGCGGCGGCCTCGACTACCAGCTCGCGCAGGTGGGCGACGACGACGTCGAAGGCGGTGAGGAAGCACTGCTCCTTGCTCGCGAAGTTGGCGTAGAAGACGCGGCGGCTGACCTTCGCGTGGCGGACGATGTCGCTCAGCGTCACCGCGGCGTAGCCCTTCTCCGCCACCGCCTCGGCGAGGCCGGCGATCAGCCGCTCGCGCTGGTGGTGGGCGACCTGCTCACGGCTGTAGCCGTGGCGGCCGGCGGGGAGGGGCCCTAGCTCTTCGGCCGCCATCTGTTCAGATCCTTGGGGAGAAAAGTCACATCTTGCGCGCAACACGCGCGTCGCGGCCTCCTAGCGTCGAGCGGCCGCGAGAGCGGCGGTCGCCCCCGCCGGTGGACGCCGGCCCCCAGGATCGCACCTCGGGAAGAGAGGGTTCGATTCCCTCCGGGGGCGCTACAATGCGTAGCGCGATCCTGGGGGTGAAGATGTTCACCGGTTCCCGAGGACTTTGCGAACGGCCCGCTTCGGCGGGCCGTTCGTTTAGAGAGCGTGGCCATCTACGCCGAAATCGCTTCGGCGGCCTCGCCGGCCTCGCGGGCCGCTTCTTGCTCGCCGACGTAGGGGCGGAGGAGGAACTCGAGGGTCTCGGGGAGCAGGGCGCGGATCTTGCCGGCTTCGCCCGCCATCAGCCGCTGGCCGAGCACCCAGACGACGCCGCCGCAGAGCGTCTCCTCGAGGCTCTCCGGCAGTTCGTCGCTGCGCGGGTTGAGCTCGCGTCCCGGCGCCATCAGCTTCGCCAGCCGCTTCAGCGCCGCCTCGTGCTTGGCCGCCGCCTCGTTGCCGGCGGCGACCGCCTCGACCAGCACGCAGCGGGCGGCGGCGGGATGCGCGGCGACGTCCTCGAAAAGCGCCCCGAGCGCGGCGCCCATGCGGTCGGGCCAGGGGCCTTCTTCGCGCCTGTAGGCGCCCTCGACCCGCTCGACCGTGTGCGCGATCGCCGCACCGAGCAGCGCCAGGAAGGCGGCCTCCTTGTCCGGGTAGTGCTTGTAGAAGGTCGCGTAGCCGACCTTCGCCCGGCGCACGATCTCCTCCATCGTCGTCTCCGGGTAGCCCTGGGAGGCGATCAGCTCCGCGGTCGCCTCGAGGATGCGCCGCCGCTGGTCCGCCGCGGCGCCCTCGCGGCCCACCGGCTCCCCGCCGGGAGGCCGCCGGCTCTCTCTTCCGGGCAAGGCTCGCACAGGGCCAGGATAGCGCTAGTTCCCATTGGTACGAAACTGGTACTTGAGATAGAGAAAGTTCCCAAACATAAGCTATGGTGTCCGGAATGGAAGCACCGGGTCCGCTGCGCGAAGTCAGGTCTTGGCAGGAGGTCGAGCCCGACCGCGGCAGCGACGACGACGTGCTCGAGGCGATGCTGCTGACGGCCGGCGAGAAGGGCTACGCGAAGACGACCGTGCGCGAGGTCGCCGAGCGGGCGCGGATCACCGAGGACCGCTTCCACCGCCGGCTGGGCAGCAAGGAGGAGTGCTTCGCCCGGGCCTACGAGCGGGCGGCGGAGGCGCTCGCCGCCGAGCTGCGCGAGGCTGCGGTCGCCGCCGATTCCTGGCGCGGCGGCTTCCGCGCCGGGCTCGCGGCGCTGCTCGGCTTCGTCGCCGAGCAGCCGCTGAAGGCGAGGGCGCTGCTGCTCGAGGTGCGCGCCGCCCGCGGCCGCGCCTGGGCCGCACACCAGGAGCTGGTCGAGCGCGCGGTCGCGGCGCTGGAGACCGCCCGCGAGCAGCCCGGCGCCCGCCCCGACGCCAACCCGATGACCGCCGGCTTCGTGGTCGGCGCGATCGAGGAATCGCTCAGCATCGAGCTCGCCGCCGGCCGCGCCGAGCAGGCCCCGAAGCTGCTCGACGACCTAACCCGCCTCGCCTTCCTGCAGCTGTTCGGCGAGGAGTAGCGCCTACGCGCGCCGGACGAAGCGGCGCCGCGGTCTAGCCCACCGGCCAGTCCTCGAGCTCGAGCTCGTCCATGGGGAAGTCGCGCTGGTTGCCGGTGGCGAGCCGGGCTCCGACGCCGACCGCGGCCGCGGCGATCAGGCAATCCGCCTGACTGAGGGTGACCCCCTGCGCCGCGAACCGAGCCCGCCAGCGCCCGGCACGCTGCCCCTCCGCCCGGCCGAGCGGGGCGATGCGCAGGGCGCCCAGCAGCCGGCTCACGGCCTTCTCCTCGCCCTTTCTGGTTCCCCGCCATACCTCCTCGACGTTGACCGCGCAGACGAAAGGCGGCGGGCCCTCCTTCCGCAGCTCGCGGAGCCGTCCGGCCGCCTCGCGGCCGCGCAGCGCGTCGATCAAGACCGTCGTGTCGAGGAGGAGCTGGGCCACTCTCAGGCTCGCGTGGTGGATGCGTCCGCTCAGCCGCTGCGGCGGGCGTCTTCGCGGCGGCCTCGCCGCACCCAGCCGGCGGGATCCTCATCCCACTCGTGACCGTGATCGTCGATCGAACCCAGCGCCGCGTCGATCTCCCGCCAGCGCCGCTCTTCGTCCAGCGTACGCTCGACCGCACGGGTGATGAAGGCGCTCCTCTGCCTGCGGCCGGCGAAGCGATCCAGTTCGCTCACCAAGGTGTCATCGAGGCTAATGTGCAAACGCATGTGCCCACGTTAGCACACACAAGAACGATGCCGTGCGCCTATAGCCTTGTCTCCATGAGCCATCCCGACACCTGCGCCGAATTGCTGGCGGGGCATTTCGCGGCGGGGCGGCACCTGGTCGTCGGGCTGGACGCCGACCCGGCGCGGATCCCGGAGTCGGTCGCGCCCGGGGCGGCGCCGGCCGAGCGCGTGGTCGCGTTCAACCGGGCGATCGTCACAGCCACGGCCGACCTGGCCGCCGCCTACAAGCCCAACTCGGCGTTCTACGAGGCGCTCGGGACGGAAGGTTTCGTGGCGCTGGAAGAGACGGTCGCGGCGATCCGCGCCGGGGCGCCCGGCGCCGCCGTGATCCTCGACGCGAAGCGGGCCGACATCGGCTCGACCAACGCCGGCTACGTCGCCGCCGCCTTCGAGCGGCTCGGCGCCGACGCGATCACCGTCCACCCGTGGCTCGGCGGCGAGGCGCTGGCGCCGTTCCTCGCGCGCCGCGAGAAGCTCGTCTTCGTCCTCGCCCGCACCTCGAACCCCGGCGCCGGCGAGCTGCAGGACCTGCTCGCCGGCGGCCTCCCCCTCTACCGCCACGTCGCCCGCCGCGTCGCCAACGACTGGAACGGCGCCGGCAACTGCGGCCTCGTCGTCGGCGCGACCTACCCGGAGGAGCTGCGCGCCGTGCGCGAGGACGTGCCGGCCGCGATGCCGATCCTGATCCCCGGCGCCGGCGCCCAGGGCGGCGACGTCGCAGCGGTCGTCGCCGCCAACCGCGCGGCGGGCAGCGACGCCTACCTGATCAACGCCTCGCGCTCGATCCTCTACGCCTCCTCCGGCGAGGACTTCGCCGCGGCGGCGGGCGCCGCCGCCGCGGCGCTCGATGCCGAGATCCGCACCGCGGTCGAGCTTTGAGTCGCATAGCGGTCGAAACCTCGACCACGCCGGCGGCTCAGGGTCCGCCGGAGCCTTACTTCGCTTTGGCGATCTTCGCCGCTTCGGCGCTGCCGAGGTAGGGCGTGAGCGTGAACTCGACCAGGTCGGGGAGCAGCTCCTCCAGCTGCTCGGTCTTGCCGGCGATGATGCGGCGCGAGATCAGCGAGACCATGCCGCCGACCAGCGCTTCCTCGGTGGTCGCCGAGAGCCGGTCGAGGACTTCCTTCGGGCGCCCCTCGCGGCCCTGTTTGAAGTAGGGGACGAAGCTCTGGATGGCGGCGTCGTAGCGCTCGACCACCGAGGGGCCGGCGACCAGCGCCTCGACCATGCAGAGGCGCGCCAGGTTCGGCTCCGAGGCGAGGAACTGGAGCATCGCGGCGATCCCCGCCTTGATCGCCTGCGGCCACTCGTCGCTCTCCTCGAAGGCCGCGGTGACCCGCTCCTGCAGCTCCTTCATCACCGTGTCGTAGGCGGCGACGAAGCACTGGTCCTTGCCTTCGAAGTGCTCGTAGAAGGTGCGGCGCGAGACCGCGGCGGCGCGGGTGATGTGGGCGATCGTCGTGCCCGAGTAGCCGTTCTCGGCGATCGCCTCGGCGATCCCGGCGATCAGCCGCTCCCGCTGGTTATGGGTGACGAACTCGCGGGGCAGGCCGTGCCGCCCCGGGGGCAGCCGCGCCAGCTCCGGCGGGTACTCCTCGGGCGCGGGCGGCGGGGTCTGCGATTTGCCGGTTTTCTTGCGAGCCACACCGCGAGCATATCCTTCCGGCGCGGCGGATTCGCGGCCGAGCTCCGACATAGCCGCCTCGATACCCAAATACGGCATCACCGCGGCGGACATCAGCTGCGGCACCAGGTCCGGCAGCTCGTCGACCGCGCCGCGCACCACGCGCGAGTAGATCTGCCCGTAGGCGGAGCCCGCGAGCGCCTCGGCGGTCGTGTGCGGCACCGCTTCGGGGTCCTCCATCTCCTGCCGGCCGGCGTCGATCAGCGAGGCGATCACCCGCATCGTCATGTCGCGGCGCGCCCGCGCCGCGTCGCCCGCCGCCAGCACCTCGATCCCGAAGTGCGCCCGGCTCGGGTCGCGGCTCAGCCCCTCGACCACCTCGTAGGCGACGGCGCGCAGCCGGTCCGTCCATTCTTCGCGGCTCTCGTAGGCGCGCACCATCGTCTCCAGGCACTCCTCGTTGAGCTCCTGCCAGGCGGAGAGGAAGCAGTCGTACTTGCCGCGGAAGTGGCGGTCGAAGGCGGGCCGGTCGAGCCCGGCCCTCTCCAGCACCAGCTCGATCGTCGTTTCCCCGTAGCCGCGCTCGGTCGCGATCTCGATCAGCGCCCCGACGATGCGGGCGCGCTCGCCGCCGGCGCGGGTCGGGGTGTCGGTCTCGAGCACTAGTCCAAGGGACCCCCGATCCCCGCCCTGGCTAGCTCTTGCCGTCGGAGGGCTTGATCGGCGCCTCCGCCGCGGCTCGCTTCGCCGCCTCGGCGCCGACGTACGGGGTGAGCGAGAACTCGACCAGCTCCGGGAGCAGCTGCTCGATCTCCTCGACCTGCCCCATCACGATCCGCTGGTAGATGATCCAGAAGACGCCGCCGACGATCGTCTCCTCGAGTGTCCCCGGCAGGCTCTCGCCCTGCGGCGCGACCTTGCGGCCCATGCGGAAGAGCGGCACGAAGGCCTGGATCGAGCGTTCGTAGCGCTCGACCGCGGCCGGGCCGGCGGAGAGCGCCTCGACGATGCAGGTGCGCGCCAGCGCCGGCTCGCTGGCGACGTAGTGGAGGAAGGCGGCGAGGCCGGCGTTGACCCGCTGCGGCCAGGCGTCGACCCTGCTGGCTGCGTCGACGACGCGCCGCAGCGCCTCTTTGACCGCGAACTCCGAGGCGGCGAGGAAGCAGTCTTCCTTGGAGGAGAAGTTCTCGTAGAAAGTGTTGCGGGCGATCCCCGCGCGGCTGACGATGTCGGCCACGGTGACTGCCCGGTAGCCCTTCTCCACCGTCTCCTCGGCGAGCGCCGCGATGATCCGGGCGCGCTGGTGCCGGGTGATGAACTCGCGCGGCAGCGGGTGCCGTCCCGGCGGCATTCTCGTTGCCTGGGTAACCCGATCAGCCACGGGATTCAAGTTACTCGTCGCGCCGAAAGATTCAAGCTGGACGTATCGGCCGCATACCGCTACAGTACCGGGCCTAGACAAGCTGTTCCCTGGATCATGGAGGAGGGGAGAACCGATGGGGAGCGAGGCCGCAACCAACGTCCGGGCAGGGGCCGCGGGGGCCGGCGCGATCAGGGCAGTGCAACCGCTTCCCCGCTCCCCCACGCTCGAAGTCGTGGACTCTCCCAAGCGCGAAAGGATTCTCGAGGGAATGCTCCGGGCGGTCGGCGCCGAGGGGTACGACGCGACCTCGGTGCGCACGGTGCTCGATCGCACCGGGCTCTACCGGCAGGCCTTCTACGACGAGTTCCCCGACAAGGACGCCTGCTACCTGGCGGCGCTGGAGACGGGGATCGCGCGGCTCGAAGCGATCGTCGTCCGCGCCGCGGCCAGCCAGCAGAGCTGGGGGGGCAGGCTGCGCGCCGGGCTCGCCGGTCTGCTCGACGCGCTCGACGACGACCCCGACTACGGGCGCGGGGTGATCGTCGGCGTCCACTCGGCCGGCGCGGAGGCGCTGGAGATACGGGCCAAAGCGATGAAAAGAGCGGCTGAATTCATCGATCTGGCCAGGCGGGAGATGGACGAGTCGGACGCCCCGCCCCCGATCGCTCCCGAGGGGATCGTCGCCGGGATCCACGCGATCGTCCATTCGCGGCTCTCCACCGGGGCAACCGAGGGCTTCCGCGAGCTGCTGCCGGAGTTCATGTACTTCGCCGTGCTGCCCTATTTCGGCGCCGAGGCGGCGAGCGAGGAAATGCGCGCGGCGCGCCTCTAGCGTTTCTGTCTGCGGCGGGCGGTTGGACAGGGAGCGCCCGCTTCCCTACATTCCAGTGTCGATGGAATCGCCTCAGCTGCCTCGTGCCTATGCGGTGCGCTCCGAGCGCGAGCGGGTGCTGGAGGCGATGGTGAGGATGGCCGCGGCGAAGGGCTACGAGGCGACCACGGTCGCCGACGTGGTCGAGTTCGCCGGGGTCGACCGGGAGGGCTTCGAGCAGATGTTCGGGAGCAAGGAAGCCTGCTTCCTGGAGGCCTACGAGGCGGTCTTCGACGTGCTCGTCGCCCACGTCACGGCGGCCTTCGAAGCGGCCGCCGACGAGCCCTGGCCGGAGCAGATCGCCGCCGGCCTCGGGGCGCTCGTCGACCTGCTCTCCACCGAGGCGGACATCGCCCGCCTGGCGATGGTCGAGGTGACCGCGGCCGGCGACGACGCGCGCGAGCGCTACCGCACGATGCTGACCCGCTTCACGCCCTTCCTCGAGCAGGGGCGGCGCTACTCCGGGCAGGGCGAGGAACTGCCCTCCGACACCGCGCGCTTCGCGATCGGCGGCGCGACCTCGATGATCTTCGACGAGGTGCGCGCCGGGCGCGGCCCGGAGCTGAAGCGGATCCTGCCCGACCTGGTCTTCGCCGTGCTGATGCCCTACCTGGGACCGGAGGCGGCCGAAGACGAGATGCGGCGGGTCACCAGAGAGAGTTGAGGCGTTGGGGGAGGGGTCCGGGGAGGACCTCCACTTAACTTTTTTGAAGGTTTGGGGTTGGGCTGGCGCCCGGGGCCGTCGACAAAAAAGTACAAGACGTTCCGGCCCTCCCCGGACCCCTCCTTACACTCCCTGGCCGTGGCGCCCCTCGCCCGAGGCGAAGCGGGAAGCTCCTTCGACGGCTACGTGGAGGGTCTCGCGGCCTAGCTCGTGCTCCAAGGCGATGCCCTCCTCGAGGGGCATGCCGAGGCCTTCGATGGCCGCTCGGCGGTCGGCGAGCATGGTCTCCTGGGGGAAGCTCGCGATTTTCTCGGCCAGCTCCAGAGCTCGCTCGAGGTGCTTGCCCTCAGCGACGACCTCGTTGACGAGGCCGATGCGGTGGGCCTCGGCGGCATCCACCGGGCGGCCGGTGAGGATCAGCTCCAGCGCCCGGCCCAGGCCGATCGTGCGCGGCAGGCGCTGCGTGCCGCCGTCGACCAGGGGGACGCCCCAGCGGCGCTCGAAGAGGCCGAAGGTCGATCGCGGCGTGGCGACCCGCAGGTCGCACCACAGCGCCAGCTCGACCCCGCCGGCGAGGCACCAGCCGTCGACCGCGGCGATCGCCGGCTTGACCGGCGTCAGCCGGGTCGGGCCCATCGGCCCGTCGGGGTGGTCGACGTCGAGGTCCATCGCCTTCAGGTCGGCGCCGGCGCAGAAGGCCTCGCCGCCGGCCCCGGTCAGCACCAGCACCCGCGCGCCGTCGTCCGCCTCGAAGTCACTCAGGCCCTGCCGGAAGGCCTGCGCCGCCGCCGCGTCGATCGCGTTGCGCCGCTGCGGCCGCTCGATCGTCAGCACCGCCGCCGCCCCGACCCGCTCGTAGCGCAGTCCCTCGCTCATCACCGGGAAGAGTAGGCGGCCCGAGGCTTACTAGGCTGCGCCGATGCACATAGACGAGATCCTCAACGCCAAGCGACCGGTCTTCTCGGTCGAGTTCTTCCCACCCAAGACCGAGGAGGCAGCCGAGCAGCTGTTCGCCACCGCGCGCTCGCTGCGCGAGCTCGAGCCCGACTTCGTCTCGGTCACCTACGGCGCCGGCGGCTCGACCCGCGACGGCACGGTTGAGATCACGCGGGCGCTGAAACACGACCTGGGGCTGGAGACGATGGCCCACCTGAGCTGCGTCGGCGAGACCACCGAGGGGCTGGCGGAGACGCTCGACCGGATCGCGGCGGCCGGGATCGACAACGTATTCGCGCTGCGCGGGGACCCGCCGCGCGGCGAACCGGACTTCGTCCAGCCCGAGGGCGGGCTCGGCAGCGCCGCCGAGCTGGCCGGGTTCATCACCGGCGAGGGGCGCTGGGACTTCACCGTCGGCGGCGCCTGCTTCCCGGAGGTGCACCCCGAGGCGCCCGACCTCGACACCGACCTCGACTACCTGAAGAGCAAGGTCGAGTCGGGCGCGTCCTTCCTGATCACGCAGCTCTTCTTCGACAACCAGGTCTACTTCGACTTCGTCGCCGCGGCGCGGGCGAAGGGGGTCGAGGCGCCGATCGTCGCCGGCGTGATCCCGGTCGCGAGCTTTGCCCAGACGAAGCGGATCTGCGAGCTCTGCGACGCGACGATCCCGCCCCCGTTGGAAGCCGCCTTCGCCGCGGTCGAGGGCGATGCCGACGCGGAGTTCGCGCTCGGCGTCGCCTACGCCGCCCAGCAGAGCGCCGAGCTGCTCGCCGGCGGCGCGCCGGGCATCCACTTCTACGCGCTCAACCGGGCGCCGGCCACCCGCGCCGTGCTCAGTGCGCTAAAAACCGGGAGACCATGGGAACGCTGAGCTATCAGGGTTACCGGATCGACTTCGACGAGTACGGCGAAGGCGAGCGGCCGATCGTCCTCGTGCACGGGCTGCTGATGAACCGCCGCATGTTCGAGCGGCTCGGCCCGATGCTGGCGCGGCGCGGCAACCGCGTGATCTGCATCGACCTGCTCGGCCACGGCCGCTCCGACCAGCCCGACGACCTGCGGCTCTACTCGATGCCGCTGTTCGCCGAGCAGGTGCTGGCGCTGCTCGACCACCTCGGCCTCGAGACGGCGGTTGTCGGCGGCACCTCGCTCGGCGCCAACGTCGGCATCGAGCTGGCGGCGCGCCACCCGGAGCGGGTCGAGGCGCTGTTCGTCGAGATGCCGGTGCTCGACAACGCGCTCGCCGCCGTCGCCGCGATCTTCGCCCCGGTGCTGCTCGGCCTGCGGGTCGGCCGGCCGGCGATCGAGCTCAGCTCCCGCCTCGCCTCGCTGATCCCGCGCAGCAACTGGCTGCTCGACATCGGCCTCGACTGGGCTCGCCGCCGGCCGCGGCCGACGATCGCCGTGCTCGAGGGTCTGCTGCTCGGCGAGACCGCCCCCGGGCGCGAGCAGCGGCAGCTGATCGACCGGCCCGCCTTCGTCGTCGGCCACCCGCGAGACCCGCTGCACCCGTTCAGCGACTCCGGGATGCTGGTCGAGGAGCTGCCGCGGGCGCGGCTGGTCGAGGCCAACTCGATCCTCGAGTGGCGGACCCGGCCGAAGCGGCTGAACGAAGAGCTGGCGAAGTTCCTCGACGAGGTCTGGTCCGCGGCGGACGAGGCGGGACCCGGCAGCAACGGCAAGCGGCGCGGCGCGGCCGCTGTGGCAGGATAGGCGGGGATCATGGCCAACCGCCGGGAGGAAGAGAGGGAGCGGCTCCGCCAGGCCAGGCAGGAAAAGGAAACCGGCCAGGTCAAGTCGGACAGGCGCCGGCTGTACGCGGTCTACGGCGGCGCGGCCGTGGTGGCGCTCATCGTGGCCGCCGGGATCGTCGCGATCGTCGCCTCGGGCGGCGGTGGGGGCGGCGGCGAATCGCACATCAACCAGGCGAGCGGCTCGACCAACGCGGTGAAGCCCGACACCCGCTCGGGGCCGGCGCCGCCGAAGCTGAAGGTGGCGAACCTGAAGCAGGCGGCGAAGCAGGCCGGCTGCGTGCTGAAGCTGAAGCTGAAGGACGAGGGGCACGAACACATCCCGCCGACCGCGCCGACGCCCGAATACGGCACCAACCCGCCGACCTCCGGCAACCACGCCGAATCTCCCTACCAGCAGGCCGACGGCGCCTACAGCGAAATGCCGGGCGAAATCTTCCTCGTCCACTCGCTCGAGCACGGCCGGCTGCAGATCGCCTACAGCCCGAACCTCCCGGAAGAAGACCAGCTGGCGCTGAAGGGCCTCTACGACTCGATGTACGGCGGGGCGCTGCTCTTCCCCGACGGGAAGATGCCCTATGAGGTCGCCGCGACCGCCTGGACCAAACTGCTCGGCTGTCCCGAATACAAAGGCGCGATAACGCTGGACGCGATCCGCGACTTCGGCAAGGAAGAGTGGGGCAAGTACGGCGGCGAGCCGGTCAACGGCTTCAGCATCAAGGGCCCGACGCCGGTCCAGCCCCAGTAGCCCTACTCGGAGCGGTATGCAGGGAAGAAATCGCCGGTGTCTTTCCCCGCCGAGAGGCGGTCGTAGATGGCGCGGTCGCAGACGATCTCGGAGAGGTGCCAGGGCTGCTCGCGGTTGGCGAAGCCGCGCTTGAACTCCTCCAGGGCGTCGCCGCGCGAGAGGCCGCCGCCGAGGTTGAGCGGCAGGCCCAGCTCGGCGGACAGCTCGACCAGCGCCGCGACGACGTTCTTCATCGGCGAGTCGCGCAGCCGCGCGTCGGCGCTGCCGCTCAGGTAGTAGTGGAGGAAGCCGTCGCTGCGCACGGTCAGCGAGCCGGCCGCCACGTCGCCGCCCGGGGCGTGCGCGAGCGCCAGCCAGGCTCGCTCCGATTCGAGGATGCGGTCGAAGTAGGCGGCGCCGAAGAAGTAGCGCTCGCCCGCGCCGGCGCGGCGCATCGTCTGCTCGTAGGCGGCGAGGAAGCCGGCGCGCTGCTCGGGCGTCGTCTGCGGGCCGGGCACGAGCTCGACCTCGTAGCCGGCGCGGCGGTTCTTGTTGATCCGGTTGCGGTCGCTGCCACGGCTCTTCGCCGGCAGCGCCGGGTCGGCGATCTGGACGACGTTGCGCTCCACCGCCCCGGCCAGCGGCGGCTCGCCGAGCGTATGGCGGATGAAGATCGAGACGAGTCCGGTGGGCGACCAGTCGATCGTCTCGGGGTCGAGGCGGGGACCCGGGGGGGCGCCCGTCGGAGCAACAGCGGGGAGGCTCCGCCGGACGCCCCCCCGGCTCCCCGCAGCGAGTCCGGGGTAGCCGTAGGGGGAGATCGCGTCGCGGTCGTCGCTGCCGGGGATGTCGCGGACGATCAGGGGGGCGAGGAGCTGGAGGTCGGCGCCGGCGACGCGCAGCGTATGCGTTACCTCCTCCGCATCGAGGAAGGGACGCGAGCGGAAGAGCTCCTCGCTCTCCGCCGCCGCGCCGCGGTCGGCGAGCAGCTCGGCGGTTGCCATCACGGGATGAGGTCCGCTGCGGCGGCGCGGAACTCCCCGGGCAACACTCCCCAAATCTCACAGTCGTCGGCGCCGTCGGGCCGCTTCAGGTGGGCGCGCATCGTGCCCTCGTGCTTCCAGCCCAGGCCGGTCACGGTCTTCTTCGCGATCTCGTTGCGCGCCGGGATACGGCCGTAGACGCGGTGGGCGCCGAACTCGTCGAAGGCCTTGGCGATCGTCAGCGCCTCGGCGCGGCGGCCGACCCCCTTGCCGCGCACGTCGTCGCCGATCAGCGCCCCGAGCTCCGGCGCGGTCTGGCGGAAGAGCCCGTAGAGGGCGGTGAAGCCAACCGGCTCCGCGTGGCCCTCGACGACGATCGCGTACTTGCGGTCCTCGCCCGAGTCGTCCATCGCCCGCGCCACCCAGGCTTCGGCCTGCTCGAGCGAGAAGCCCTCGCGCTGCTCCATCAGCGTCCTCGTCGCCTCCGGGTTGTTGAACCAGCGGCACACCGCCGCGGCGTCGCCGGGCTCGAACGGGCGCAGGCTGACTTCGGGTCTATCGGCCACATTCGAACCCTGACACACCACAGGGCCGCCCGGGTCGCCCGCCTAGTCGGGCGCGAGACCGTGGCCGGTGACGAGCAGCCAGGCGGTCCTGGCGAGGATGCGCAGGTCGAGCGCGAGGCTGCGGCGTTCGACGTAGGAGACGTCGAGCTCGATCCGCTCCTCCCAGGGGATGCCCGCGCGGCCTCGCACCTGGGCCCAGCCGGTGAGGCCTGGGCGAACCTCGTGGCGGCGGTGCTGGAAGGGCGTGTAGTCCTTCACCTGCGCCGGGATCGTCGGGCGCGGGCCGACGATCGCCATCTCGCCGCGCAGCACGTTGACCAGGTTGGGGATCTCGTCGAGCGAGGTGCGGCGCAGGAGGCGGCCGGCGGCGGTGACTCGCGGGTCGTCGCGGGCGACCACCTCGCCGACGCCGACCGGGTCGGAGCCGAGCTCCATCGTCCGCAGCTTCAGCAGCTCGAACTCGCGTCCCCCGAGGCCGACGCGCGTCTGTCGGTAGATCACCGGGCCGCGACTGCCGAGCTTGATCGCGACCGCCGCGATCAAGAGGACGGGCGACAGCACGACCAGCGCCAGGATCGAAATCACGATGTCGAGAATCCTCGGCATGCCGTCACCTGGTGCCTTCGGCCTTGTCCCAGGCGCCTGGCGCGCCGTGCCGCGCCCGGTCCCAGAGCCCCAGCGCGATCGAGGCGGTGGTCTCGACGTAATAGCGGGCGAAGCGCAGCGGCGCCAGCGGCAGCGCCCGGCTCAGCGCCGCCGCCGCCAGCAACGCGAGCTGCGCCGCCAGGGTGACGGCGTAGACCCGGCCCTCGCCGAGCAGGGCGACGTTCGCCCCGAGCGCAACCAGGTGCAGGAAGGGGCTCGCGTAGCGCAGCAGGCGGTGCGAGGCGAGCTCGAAGGCGTAGAGCGGCGGGTAGCCGCCGGGGCGCAGCATCCCTTCGCCGACGACGATGTCCCAGAGGCCGACCATCATCCGCCGCTTGCGCGCCAGCTCCCCCTCCAGCGTCGGCGCCATCTTCTCCTCGGCGCGTGCCCGGGGGACGTAGAGCGAGCGCCTGCCGCGCTTGGCGAGCAGGAAGGGCAGCGAGAGGTCGTGGCTGCCGGCCGGCGACAAGGCGATGTAGTCGTCGCGGGGCACGGCGTAGATCGCGCCGTTGCCCGCGGTCACCCCGGCGAGGCCGGACTCCATCTCGCGCAGCGCCATCTCGTAGCGCCAGTAGACGCCCTCGAGGTTGCCGCCGCCGGAGTCGAGGAAGCGCACCTGGCCGCAGGCGTAGCCGACCGCCGGGTCGGCGAAGGGCTCGACCAGCCGGCGCAGGGCGTCCGCCGCCCAGATGCTGTTGGCGTCGGAGAAGGCGAGGATCTCGCCCGCGGCGCGCTCGGCGGCGGCGTTCTGGGCGGCGACCTTGCCGCCGCGCGGCAGGTCGAGCACCAGGTCGGCGCCGGCCGCACGCGCCCGCTCGACCGTCGCGTCGGCCGAGCCGTCGGAGGCGACGATCAGCTGCAGGCGCTCGCGCGGGTAGTCGAGCGCCAGCGCGTTGGCGACCTTGGCGGCGATCACCTCCTGCTCGTCGTAGGCAGCCACGATCAGGGAGACCCGCGGCAGCTCGTCCCAGGTCCCGGGGCTGAGGGTCGGGCGGCTGCGGGCGGCGGCGAAGGCGCGAAGCGCCAGCGGGTAGCCGAGGTGCGCGTAGACGATCAGCCCCGCGCAGACCCAGAAGACGACGGCAACGGCGATCACGGGACGATTATCGGTTGCGTAGGAGGGGCAGGGGTGTCCCCCTACCCCCTCTTCTCGATGAGTTCGCGGTAGAGCGAGAGGGTCTGGCGCGCTGCCTCGTCCCATGAATAGGAGCTGGACGCGGCCTGCGCAGCCGCTTCGCCGAGGCGTTTGCGCGCGCCATCGTCCCCAACGAGCTCCGCAAGAGCTCCCTCGAGTGCGTCAGGGTCCTCCGGCGGTACGAGTCGTGCGGCCCCTTGGGAGGCCACCTCTGGAAATCCGCCGACAGCGGCAAGAACGAGCGGCTTGCCAAATGCAAGCGCGGCATACAGGACGCCGCTGTGCTCCGCGTCGCGGTAGGGGAGCACGACGACGTCGGCGCGGCGCATGATCGCCGGGATCTCGGCGTCCTCTATGAAGCGCGGAAGGAAGCGCACCCGGCCCGTTGCCTCGGAGGCGAGCTGCCGCAGGGGCGTCGTGTCCATGCGGGGATTGCCGGCGATCCAGAGCTCCGCCCCCTCGATCCTGCGGAAGGCTTCGAGCAGGGTGTCGATTCCCTTGTAGGGGCGCAGCAGGCCGAAGAAGAGGATCACCGGGCCCTCGGCGCCCTCGAGCTCGGGCGGCAGCGGCCGCTCGACCGGCAGGCGGGTCAGGTAGTCGAAGGCGCCGTGGTGGATCACGCGGACGCGCTCGGCGGGCAGGCCGACGACCTCGCGCAGGCGGCGCGCTCCGTGCTCGGAGTGGGCGACGACCGCGTCCATCGCGCCGAAGGCGCGCCGGGCGCTCAGCAGCTGCCGGCGGCTCGGGCGCGGCGGCAGCACGTAGTGGGCAGTCATCAGGCGGGGGCGCAGCGGCGGCAGCAGGCTCGCGTCCAGCGCCGGCAGGGTCAGCCACTGGTAGTGGACGACGTCGGCGTCGAGCTCGCGGCGCAGCCGCAGCATGTCCGGAACGTGCTCGGCGAGCTTGAAGGCGCGCCGCGCCGGCGCCTCGAGGCCGCGGGCGGAGCTGCGGCGGTAGAAGCACTCACGCACGCCATAGCCCTCGGCCGCCGGGACCGGCCCGTAGAGGAAGCGGCTGGTCAGCAGCTCGACCGCCGCGCCGGCGCCGGCGAGCGCCGCCGCCAGGGCGCGGTCGTAGGGCGGCGTGAAGGCCGAGGGGTCGACCAGCTGGACCTTCATGCCCAGCCGCCCGTGCAGCGCGTGCCGATCGCCATACGGGCCGATTATCGTGACCGGCGTGCCGCCCGCGCTCTCCTACTGCGTCGTGAACACGAACGGCCGCGACGACCTGCTCGCCTGCCTGGAGGCGATCGAGCGGACGCACCCGGATGGGGTCGAGGCCGAGATCCTCGTCCTCGACAACGCATCCGCGGACGGCTCGGCGGAGGCGGCGCTGGGGTGGGAGCGGCGGCGCGAGTCGGCGGACGCCGGAGCGCTGCGGCTGATCGCGCTGCAGCGGCGCGAGGGCAAGGCGGCCAACGACTCGCGGCTGATGCGCGAGGCCAGGGGCCGCTACTGCCTGCTGCTCAACGAGGACACCGAGCTGCAGGACGGGGCGACCGAGGCGCTGCTCGCCGCGCTCGACGCCGACCCCCGCGCCGGGGCGGCCGGCGCGCAGCTGCTCGACTCGGACGGCGAGCAGACGCCCTGCGCGTGGCGCTTCCCCGGCGTCGGCACGGCGCTGGCCGGGGCCGTCTTCCTGCACCGCCTGCTCACCGTGCAGAGCAAGGGCGAGCGGACCCGCCCGGTCGACTGGGCGCAGTCGAGCGCCCTGATCGTGCGGCGCGAGGCGGCGCAGCAGGTCGGCTACCTCGACCCCGCCTTCTTCGTCTACTACGACGAGTGCGACTTCTGCAAACGGCTCGGCGAGGCCGGCTGGCGCACGCTCTTCGTCCCCTCCGCCCGCGCGGTCCACCACGACCAGCTCTCCACCGACCTCGCCGCCGGCCTCCCCCGGATCGTCGAATTCCACCGCAACCGCGACCTCTACATGAGAAAGCACCACGGGACGACGGCGGCGCTCACCGTGCGCCTGCTCACCTCATGGGCCTACGCGCTCCGTACCGTCGCCGCCATCGCGACGCCAGGTCGCTCGCCCCGCGTCATGCTGGCCCACGCCCGCCAGGCACTGCTTCCAAATCGTGGAACAGGCCTGTGGGACGAGCTCTGACTGGTCCCGTCAGAGGCGCGAGTCCTCGTCGAGGATCTCGGCCTCGTATGACTCGGGGATGGAGCCCTCCACCGCTGCCGGGCGAGCGGCGGTCGAGCGGAAGTTTTCAACGAGCTCCCCAGGGTGGCGCAGGCGCGAGAGCCAGCCGCGCTCTTCGGGGGTGAAGAAACCGCTGAGGAGCAGGAGAGCTGGGTACAGCGCCCAGAGCACGGCTCGGAGCACTAGGCCCCCCGCGCCGCTGGTCGGGAGGAGGAGTTCGCCGAGCAGGACGAGGGCGGCGGCGGTGAGGACGACGCGGGCGAGGCGGGCCCGTTCGTAGGGGACGGGGAAGAGGCGCTGGGTGAAGACGTACATCAGCCCGACCACGACCATGTAGGAGGCGACGAGGGCGAGGCCGGCGCCGACGATGCCGAGCGGCGGGACGAGGGCGACGTTGAGCGCGACGTTGGCGACCAGCGCGGCGATCGTCGCCGGGAAGTTGAACTCGGTGCGGCCGGTGCGGCCGAGGATCACGACCAGGACCATGTAGAGGGCGTAGAGGGTGACGCCGGTGGAGATCAGGCCGATCGCTTCGTAGGAGTCGAAGAATTCCGGCGCGGCGAGGAGGCGGGCGATCCAGCGCGAGAACAGCCACATGCCGGTGACGACGAAGGCGCAGCCGGAGACGAACCAGGTGACGATCGCGGCGTAGGCGCGCCGCGCCTCGTCGTCGTCGCGGATCGAGTAGGCGAGCGGCGGCCAGGCGAGCTGGAAGCCGCGCACGAGCACGTTGACCGCCTGCGCGAACTTGACCGCGAGCGAGTAGAGGCCCGCCTCGGCGACGCCGAGCGAGCGCACGATGACGATCCGGTCGACGAAGTTGAGCGCGTAGAGCGAGAGCTCGGCCGGCATCGTCGGCAGGCCGAAGCGGGTCATCCGCCGCAGCAGCGGCACGTCGACCCGCAGCGAGAGGCGGCGCCAGTTGATCGCGATCAGCGCCAGCGCGACGGCGGCGCCGCTGACGTAGCTGCCGAGCAGCAGCCCCCGCGCGCCCTCGCCGCGGCCGACGACGAGCGCCACGGTCAGCCCGATCGCCGCCAGCACGTTGACGATCGTGGTGACGAAGTAGGCCCGGGCCCGCTCTTCGAGCCGGAACAGGGTCAGCAGGTACTCGACCATCGTCAGCACCCAGAGGCCGCCGATCGCGATCCGCACGAGCTCGGGCCCCGAGACGAGCGCGGCTTCCTTCTCGGTGAGCAGCGCATCGGAGATCGGCCCGGCGAAGGGCAGGGCGATCAGCGCCGCGGCGGTCGAGAGCCAGAAGAGCGCCGCGAAGGAGGAGGCGACGACCTCGTCCGGGTCCTCGCCGCCCTTGTAGTAGAAGCGCAGCAGCGCCTCGATCAGGCCGAAGCGGACGACGATGCTGGCCGAGACCACGGCGGCGAACATCACCTCCGCGGCCCCGTAGTCGCTCAGCGTCAGGTACCGCGTGTAGAGCGGCAGCAGGGCGACCGCGATCAGCTTCGAGAAGATGCTCGCCGCGGTGTAGGCGGCGCCGGTCGTCGCTAGGCGGCGGAGGTAGCCCGACACGCGTTGAGCCTAGGTCTCGGCGCGGACCGCGGCGAGGGACGCTCCGGCGGCCATCAGCACCCAGACGATCGGGTCCTCGTAGAACGCGGCGTAGGCGATCGTGTGGACGAGCAGGGCTACGAAGGTGGCGAGGATCGCGGCGCGCGCGGGGACATGCCCCTCTGGGAACCCGCGCTGGGACGGCCTGACGGCTCCTTGCCGGGAAGTGCTCACAAGTTCCCCGAGGGGCATGTCCCCGCGCGCTTTCCAGCCCAGCCCAGCGCCCATCGTCCACAGGGCGACGCCGATCAGAGCCGCGTAGGCCAGCAAGCCGATTACGCCCTGCTCGGCCGCCACGGTTATCGGCTCGGTGTGGGAGACGGATACGGGGGCCTTCTTGGTGGCTATGTGCTGGCGGTAGGCCTTGGGGAAGCTGCCGGCGCCGTAGCCCCAGATCGGGCGCCGGCCGAAGAGCGTCACGCCGCCGGAGGCGAGGTTCGTTCGGCCGCCGGTGTCTACGTTGAGGCGGTCTGGGCTGAGCTTCGAGACTCCGCCCGAAAAGAGCACGATCACCACAGCCAGGATCACACCGACGCCGACAGCGGCCAGCGTCCACTTCAAGCTCCAACGAATAGCCGCCAGCACTGCGAGTCCCGCCAGCAGCGCCCCGAAGCTCGACTGCGAAAAGGTCAGCGCGAGGCCGAACCAGAGGACCGCCACCAGCCCGCTGAGCAGCGCCGGCGTTTTCCGCTCCTTGGCCCACAGCAACGCCGACATCGCCACGACGATCACCAGGGCCAGGTATCTCCCGTAGATATTGGGGTCCCAGAAGATCGAGTTGACTCGGAAGTAGGTGTGGAATTCGTTCGACCTGATGACCTGGCTGTTCCAGAACAGCTCACGGCTGAAGTACTCCACCGTGCCCACGAGCACGAATGCCACCGCCTCCACGGCAATCACCCAGAGAACGAGAGTCAGGAGCTTCCGATCCCACGTCACGTCGCGCAACAGCGCATAGACCAGCGAGAACGGCACGAAGAAGAAGCAGACGTCCTGAAGCGACTTGGAGAAGTCCGGGGAGTACAGCGTCTGCAGCGCATAGAGGACGACCACTCCGGCTAGCACCCACGGCAGTAGGCGCGCGGGCACGGCCGGGGGCGGGGGGTCTCCCTGCGAAAACCCGCATTGAGTCCGCCTGAAGGGTCCTTGTCGGGAAGTGCTCACGAGTTTTCTCCGGGAGACCCCCCGCCCCCGGCCCCGTTCGCCTAGAGCAGTCGCCAGCACGCCGCCCGCGATCACGACGTAGAGCGGCACCAACAGGTTCGCGGTGTCGCCCCCGGCGTGGAGAGGGACGCGAAAGGGGAGAGCCGCGACGATCGCCAGCGGCAGCAGAATCGGCCGGCGCCTGAAGACCGCTGCAAGCGCAAGGGCAACTGCCAACCCGACGACGCCGAGCGCGACGAGCCGGCCGGCGTGATTGCGCAGATCGACCACCTGGGCCGAGTGCCACTGGTCGCCGAGGATCAGCAGCGGGAAGAGCGCCAGGGCCAGCAGCATCGCCGCGGCGCGAGCTCGCCCGGGGGGCAGGAGGATCGCAGCGGCCGCTGCGGCCGCTGCGGCGAGGACCCCGAGCGCGGAGAGGATCAACGCTGGGCCTCCGGCGTGCCGGCGCACGCCGCCCGCGGGTCGCGGGGCGCGCGGTGGAGGCGCATCGCGCCGCCGGGCACGAGGGTGCGGTCCCGGCCGCGCAGCCTGACCCGCAGCTTGTAGCGGCCCGGGCGGGCGATGCCGTCGTCGCGGGTGCGGCCGTCCCAGTAGAAGGTGTGGAAGGTGTAGCGCTTCAGATAGACGTCGCGCGCGAGCGTCAGGACCAGCTCGCCGCCGGGCTCGATCACCTGGACGTCGCCCCGGTCGGACACCGTCGTGCGGAAGCGGATGCGGATCCGGTCGTAGCGGCAGTCGCGGTTCGGGGTGAAGGCGCGAATCGGCGGGCTCTCCGGGTGCAGGCGGGGGACCGCGGCAAAGCTGACCCGGTCGAGCACCAGGGGGTCGCGCTTGAGGCGCTGCGACCAGGCGAAGGCGGCGACCGTGGCGAGGACGAGGAGGGCGAAGACGACGGCCGGGACGCTAACCCGTCGCCGAGGCATTGTCCTCGCCGACGACCACCGCGACCGAGGCGCCGGCCGAGAGCGAGGCGATTTCCGAGCTCATCGGCCGCACGCGCGAGATCTCCAGCACGTCGGCGACCCGGTGCGCCGCTCTCCCCTCGCCCCGTTCGAACATCACGACGCTTTCGGAGAAGCTCGCTTCGCTGTTGCCGACCGCGCCGAGCTGGAAGCCGTGCCGCTCGACCCTGTTGCCGTAGGTCCCCGCGAGCCCGTCGACCGCGGTGCCGTTGAGCACCGTGACCTCGATTTCGCCCGGCTTGGGCGCGGCGCGCTTGGCGCGCTTGGCCGACTTGCCGCCGCCGGCGCTGCTTTCGCCGCCGCCCTGCGTCACCGCGAGGGCGACACCGCCGGCGAGCAGGATCAGGACGACGAAGGCGCCGACCAGGTAGCGCGGGTCGCCGAGCCGCGAGCGCGCGCCGCCGCCCGCGGCCGCGCTGCCGCCGAGGCGCTCGCGCAGCCGCTCGCCGCGCGTCAGTTCCGGCAGTCCGGCCTCGCGCCGCTTCTCGCGCAGCGCGGCCGCCTCGCGCTCGCTCGCTCGCGCCTCGTCCAGCCTGCGCATCTCCTCGGCCCGCTCGGCCGCCGCGGCCGAGGTCGCCTGCTTGCGCTCGGCGTCGCGCTCCGGCGCCGACCCCGCCCACTCGCGCAGGCGCCGCAGGTCGCGCCCCTGCGCGAACGACAAGAGGGCCAGCACGGCCAGACCCAGGAAGGCGACCAGGCCCGCGAAGGCCCCGATTTCCTTAATCAACTCCACTGCCGGGAGCAGGATATGGCCATGGGCGGTCCGGCGAGTGCGAGACCGAGCCAGGGGGTGACGGCCGGGCGGCCCGGGCGGCCGCGCTACCCGGCCGGGGGGCGGCGCCCGGCGGCCTCGGTATCAGGCGTCGAGGCGCCGTCGGTGATCAAGCTGACGACCCGCTGCGCCAGGTTGGCCTCGTCCCCGGCCATCACCAGGTGCTCGAGCGAGTTCAGCGTCGACTCGACCCACTCGATCTCGAGCTCCGTCTCCCGCACCGCCCGGTGGATGCGCTTGGCGGCCGTCGGGCGCAGGTCCTCGCCGCGCCCGTAGAGCTCCTCGTGCAGCTTCTCCCCCGGCCGCGGCTGGGTGAACTCGATCGCGATCTCGGCGCCCGGCTCGTAGCCCGCGAGGCGGATCATGTTGGTCGCCAGGTCGACGATCTTCACCGGCTCGCCCATGTCGAGCACGAAGACCTCGCCGCGGCCGCCGCCGATGTCGCCGGCGCGGATCACCAGCTGCACCGCCTCGGGGATCGTCATGAAGTAGCGGGTCATCTCCGGGTGGGTGACGGTGACCGGGCCGCCGCGCTCGATCTGGCCGCGGAAGATCGGCACGACACTGCCCGAGGAGGCGAGCACGTTGCCGAAGCGGACGCTGGCGAAGCGCGTCCCCGGGTGCTTGTGCCCGGACGCCTCGACGATCCACTCGGCCATCGCCTTCGAGGCGCCCATCACCGTCTTCGGGTTGACCGCCTTGTCGGTCGAGATCAGGACGAAGCGCTCGACGTCGGAGGCCGCCGCGGTCTCGGCGGTGATCCGGGTGGCGATCGCGTTGTTGCGCACCGCCTCCAGCGGGTTGGCCTCCATCAACGGCACGTGCTTGTAGGCGGCGGCGTGGAAGACGACGCTGGGCTTGAAGCGCTGCATCGTCTCCAGCATCCGGTGCGGCTCCTTGCAGTCGGCGAGCACCGCCTCGACGCTGGAGAAGTGGCGCTCGTCGACCATCTCGCGCTCGATCTCGAACAGGTTGTCCTCGGCGTGGTCGAGCATCACCAGCAGTCGCGGGCCGACGCGGGCGATCTGGCGGCAGAGCTCGGCGCCGATCGAGCCGCCGGCGCCGGTGACGAGGACGATCCGGTCGCGCAGGTAGGCCCCGACCCGGTCGAGCTCGACGACGATCGGGTCGCGCCCGAGCACGTCCTCGACCTGCACGTCGCGCAGCTGCTTGTTGAGCTGCACGCCGCCGCGCAGCAGCTCGAACACGGTCGGCAGCGTGCGCACGCGGATCTCGCGCTCGCGGCAGGCGGCGACGACCCGGGCGCGCAGCGTGCCCGGCGCCGAGGGGATCGCGATCACCACCTCGTCGGGCTCGGTCTCGTCGAGGATCGTCTCGATCTGCGCCGTCGTCCCCAGCACCTTGAGCCCGAGCATCCGCATCCCCCGTTTGCGCGCGTCGTCGTCGACGAAGCCGATCGCGGTGGCGCCGAGGTTCGGGTTGAGGTGCAGCTCGCGGACGACCATCTGGCCGCCCGAGCCGGCGCCGACGACGAGCACCTCGTGCTTGGGCAGGCGGTGCCCGTGGCTGGGCCGCTCGACGATCAGCCGCACGGCGAGGCGCGCGCCGGCGATGAAGAAGAGCGTCAGCATGAAGTCCATCACCGCCACCGCGCGCGGCACCGCGTGGTGGAACGGCTTGAGCACGGTGAACACGACGATCGCGAGCAGGCTGGCGACGGCGACCGCGCGGGCGATCGTCAGGAAGTCGCGGCCGCTGACGTAGCGCCACCACTTCTGGTAGAGGCCGAAGGCGGCGAAGACCGCGACCTTGATCGCGACGACGAAGCCGACCGACTGGAAGAACAGCACCGTGTAGCGATGCGGCACCCCTTCGTCGAGGAAGCGCAGGCGGAAGGCGCAGTAGAAGGCGAGCGCCACGAGCAGCGCGTCGGCCGCCGCCTGCAGGACCCTGTTGCGGTAGACCGGGTGGTTCAAGCGACCCATGGGGAACCGACGAGTTTAGATGCTGCCGGGCGCTCTCCCTACAATCTCCGCTTCGCGCATGCCGATCCTCCTCCTGGCAAGCATCTCCGACAAGATCGTCGACCCGATCGTCAACGTCGCCACCGACTTCATCGGCTCGGCCGGCGTCGCCGGGGTCTTCCTGCTGATGGTGCTCGAGTCGGCCTGCATCCCGGTGCCCAGCGAGGCGATCATGCTGTTCGCCGGCTTCAGCGTCTCGGAAGGGGACATGACCCTGTTCGGCATCGTCGCCGCGGGCGTGCTCGGCAACCTGGTCGGCTCCTGGATCGCCTACGCGGTCGGCTACTTCGCGCGGCTCGACCTGCTCGAACGCAACCGGCTGATCCACATCAGCCCCAAGCACCTGAAATGGGCCGATGACTGGTTCAGGCGCTACGGCGACGCGACCGTCTTCTTCACCCGCATGCTGCCGATCATCCGCACCTTCATCTCGCTGCCGGCGGGCGTGGCGAAGATGCCGTTCTGGCGCTTCAGCGCCTTCACCCTCGCGGGCTCGATCCCCTGGGTGCTGATGCTGGCGCTGGTCGGGCGCGGCGTCGGCGACAACTGGGAGCAGTGGCGGCACAACCTCGGCTACCTCGACTACGTGGTGCTGGCGGCGATCGTCGCCGGCCTCGTCTACCTGCTGATCCGCCGCCGGCGCGGCGGCGGCGACGCCGAGGAGACCGCGGCCGAGCCCGCCCGCTCGGGCGGCGGCGTTTGAGCAGCGGCGCGGACGGCGCGATCCCCGCGGCGCGGGCGCTGGCGCTGGGGATCGTCCAGGGCCCGGCCGAGCTGCTGCCCGTCTCCTCCTCCGCGCACATCGTCCTCATCCCCTGGCTGGCGGGCTGGGACTGGGAGCGGCTCGACCCCGAGGTGCGCAAGAGCTTCGAGGTGGCGGTGCACGGGGGCGCCGCGGCGGCGCTGCTGATCGGCCAGCGGCAGACGATCCTCGAGGAGCTGCGCTCCTTCGACGGGCGGCGGGCGCTGACGCTCGGCCTCTCCTTCCTGCCGGCGGCGGTCGTCGGCTACGCCCTGGAGCGCCCGATCGAGCAGCGGCTGGGCGGGCCGAGGACGACGGCGATCGGGCTGCTCGCCGGCGCCGCGGCGATGCTGGTCGCCGATGCGCGGCCGCAGCGGCGCGGGCGCGGCGACGCCACGCCGCTCGACGGATTGGCGCTCGGCGTCGCCCAGGCGGCGGCGCTGGCGCCGGGCGTCTCGCGCAACGGCGTCACCCTCGCGGCCGCGCGCTGGCGCGGCTTCTCGCGCGACCAGGCCAACCTGCTCTCGCGCACGATCGCGCTGCCGATCATCGTCGGCGCCACGGCGCTCAAGGGCGAGCGCCTGCGCCGCCGCGGCGCCCCGGCCGGCCTGCGCCGCTCGCTGGCGATCGGCGTCGCCGCCTCCTTCGCCTCCACCCTCGCCTCGCAGCGCCTGATCCGCCTGGTCGAGCGCGATCGCGCGCTGTGGCCGTATGCGGCGTACCGGGCGGGCCTCGCCGCCGCCGTGCTGTTCAAACTGCGACGCTGCTGACTCCAAATCTTGGATGAATTTGGAGTTGACTTGGAGTTCCCTGCAAATCCCTTAGAAATGAGTCCAAATATGAGCGAAGACGCCTACGCGCAGGCCGGGGTCGACCAGGGGGCGGCGGACTCCGCGGTCGCCGGGCTGGTGCGGGCGCTGGGGGCGATCGAGCTGGGGCGGCCGTCGCGCCAGGTGCCGCTGCCGGGCCACTACGCCAGCGTGATCCGGATCGACGAGCGGCTGGGGATCGCGCTCTCCACCGACGGCGTCGGCACCAAGCTGCTGGTCGCCGAGCAGCTCGGCCGCTTCGACACGGTCGGGATCGACTGCGTGGCGATGAACGTCAACGACGTGATCTGCGTCGGCGCCGAGCCGCTGGCGATGCTCGACTACATCGCGATCGAGCGCGCCGACCCGGAGGTCTGCGAGCAGATCGGGATCGGCCTGGCGCGCGGCGCCGAGCTGGCCGGGGTCGAGATCCCGGGCGGCGAGCTGGCGCAGCTGGGCGAGATGGTGCGCGGCTTCGACGTCGCCGGCGCCTGCTTCGGCACCGTGGCGCTGGACGCGATCGTCGACGGCTCGGCGGTCGAGCCGGGCGACGCGATCGTCGGCCTGCCGTCCTCCGGCATCCACTCCAACGGCTACACGCTCGCCCGCCGGGCGCTCGACGGCCTGCCGCTCGGCGAGGACCCCGGGGGCCGCCTCGGCCGGCCGCTGGGAGAGGTCCTGCTGCAGCCGACCGAGATCTACGTCAAGCCGGTGCTCGAGCTGCTGCGCTCCGAGGTCGAGGTGCGCGGCCTCGCCCACATCACCTCCGGCGGCCTGAAGAACCTCGACCGGCTCGCCGCCGACGTCGCCTACGAAGTCGACGACCCGCTCCCCGTCCCCCCCGTCTTCGCCCTGATCCAGGAGCGCGCCGGGGCGTCCGACGCGGAGATGCGCGAGGTGTTCAACATGGGGTGCGGCTTCTGCTGCGTGGTCGCCGCCGGAGACGCCGACGCGGCGGTCGAGCTGCTGCGAGGGCACTACCCGACCGCGAAGCGGATCGGCCGGGCAATTGAGCGACAGCAAACTCTAGTTGACTAGACACTAGTTAAGTAGTGTCTAGTTTGGTAGTGTCTCGTTGTGGAGTTCGTCGGCCGCAATTCGGAGATGGCGGCGCTGAAGGCCGAGTACGACCGCGTCAAGGCCGGTCGTCGGGGTGGCTTTGCCTGGCTGCGCGGCCGCAGGCGGGTCGGGAAGTCCCGCCTCGTTCAGGAATTCTGCGATCAGATCGGCGCTCCCTACGCCTTCTACCAAGCGCCCCGCCGGGGGATGCGCGTGGCGATCGCGGCGTTCGTGGACGCCGTCGCGCGGTCCTCGCTTCCCCTCGCTGCGGCGTTCGAGGGCGCTTCGTATGACTCCTGGCCCGCAGCGATACGCGCGGCGTCGCAGGGGATCGACCCTGCGCGCCCGGCGGTCCTGGTAGTCGACGAGCTGCCCTATCTGTCCGCGCGCGACCCCGATTTCACGGCGGACCTCCAGTTGGCCTGGGATCGGATACTCGAGAAACTGCCGTTGCTGCTGATTTGCATCGGCTCAGACGTCGGGATGATGGAGAGCCTGCTGGCCGAGCGCTCGCCGCTGTATGGACGGCCGACCATGGAGCTCCGGGTTTCGCCGCTGGATCCGCCGGTGGTGGCCGGCCTCACCGATGCCCCTGACGCTGCCGCTGCGTTCGACCGCTATCTGATCGTCGGGGGCTTCCCTGAGCTGGCATCGTCGTGGCCGATGGGGATCGGTCTGAAGGCGTTCCTGAGAAGAGCGCTCGCCCACGATCGAACGCCACTTGCCTCGGCGGCGAACCAGATCCTGTTTTCCGAGTTCCCGCGCGAGCTGCAGATACGCAACGTCGTCGAGGCGATCGGGTGCGGCGAGAGTTCCTACAGTCGCATTCAGGCGCGCAGCGGTGTCAAGGGAAACACGCTCAACGAGGCGCTCGAGGTCCTCGTGGAGCAGAAGGGTCTGGTTGGCCGGGAACTCCCCTACGCGGTCCCGCCCGGCAAGAAGGCGCCCCGATACGTCGTGACCGACCCATACCTTCGCTTCTGGCTTCGCTTCGTGGGGCCTCACCTCGATGAGATCGCGCGCGGGCGACCCGACTTCGTCATCGAACGGATCGAGCGTGACTGGTCGACATACCGCGGGCGAGCGATCGAGCCGCTGGTGCGAACGGCGCTGGAGCGGCTCATGGACGACCCCGGGACCGCCGAGCACCTCGGCGGCTCGCGCTACGTCGGCGCCTGGTGGCGGCGGGATCACTCGATCGAGGTCGACCTCGTCGGCGGCGACCGGCCGGACCCGACCCGAATCGGATTCGTCGGCTCGATCAAGTGGCGCGAGCGGGGGCGCTTCTCGGCCGAGGATCTCGATCGCCTGGGGGCGAGCCGGGCGCAGGTTCCGGGGGCCGAGGGCGCCAAGCTCGTCGCCGTCAGCCGCAGCGGCTTCGAAAAGGGTCTCGACGCCGATGCAACGTTCGGCCCCGACGAGCTGCTGGCGGCCTGGTAGAGAACTGGCCATCGGCAGCGTGTTCGACAATGACCGGACCTAGATGAGCACCCGTCCCTCCAGCTCGATGATCGGAACCGTGCTCTCCGGCCGCTACCGGCTGGAGGCGAAGCTCGGCAGCGGCGGGATGTCGACCGTCTACCTGGCGCGCGACGAGACGCTCGACCGGCCGGTCGCGGTGAAGGTGATGCACCGCGAGATGTCCGAGCAGGAGGACCAGCTGCAGCGCTTCCGCCAGGAGGCGCGTGCGGTCGCCAAGCTGACCCACCCGAACGTCGTCGCGGTGATCGACGCCGGCGAGGACGGCGGCCACCCCTACATCGTCTTCGAGTACGTCAAGGGGGAGACCCTGAAGCAGCGGGTCGCGCGGACCGGCGAGCTCGATACGCAGGAGGCGATCGCCTACGCGATCGAGGTCGCGCGCGGGCTCAGCGTCGCCCACGCGCGCAACATGGTGCACCGCGACATCAAGCCGCAGAACGTGCTGATCGACGAGGAGGGGCGGGCGAAGCTGACCGACTTCGGCATCTCGCGGCAGCTCGAACAGGACGGGATGACCGCGACCGGCCGGGTGCTCGGGACGACCGACTACGTCGCCCCCGAGCAGGCGATGGGCAAGGGCGCCGACCCGCGCTCGGACGTCTACTCGCTCGGCGTCGTGCTCTACGAGATGCTGGTCGGCCAGGTGCCCTTCCATGCCGACAGCCAGGTCGGCGTGGCGATGAAACACGTCAACGAGGAGCTGCCCGACGTGCAGCGGCGCCGGCCCGAGTGCTCGGCGGCGGTCGCCCTGGTGGTCGAGCGGGCGACGGCGAAGGACCCCGCGGAGCGCTACCAGGACGTGGCGGAGATGATCGACGACCTGGAGACGGCGCTCGAGGTCGAGGCGGCGCGCGCGGGGTCGACCACCGGCGAGGCGACCAGCGTGCTCGACGCCGTGCCGGCGCCGCGGCGCAAGCTCTCGGGCCGCGCCCGCTGGTCGTGGGCGGCGATCGCGATCCTGCTGCTGGTCGGCGGCGGCGCGCTCGTCGCCGTGCAGCTGATCTCCAGCGGCGGCGTCGGCGGGGGCGGGGCGAACGAGGGCAAGGGCGGCGAGGTGGCGATCTCCGGCGCCACCGACTACGACCCGCAGGGCGACGGCGAGGAGATCGGCAGCAAGGTCGCGCTGGCGACCGACGGCGACCCGACCGGCACCGCCTGGGAAACCGAGCACTACGACTCCGAGACCTTCGCCGGCACGAAGACCGGCCCCGACCCCGGGGTCGGCATCTACGTCACCACGAGCTCGCCGGCGACGCCGAGCAAGATGATCGTCCGCGCCCCCACCCCCGGCTGGAACGCCCAGGTCTTCGCCGCCCCCGCCGGTCCGCCGTCGGACCTCTCCGGCTGGGACGAACCCGTCGGCGAAGTCGAGAACGCGGCCGGCGCCCAGGAGATCCCCCTCCAGGTCCGCGAGCCCTCCAGCTACTTCCTCCTCTGGTTCACCAAGGCCTCCCCCGCCCGCGACCAGGAAGGCCGCTACCAGATAGAGGTCAGCGACATCGAACTGCTGGGGTGAGGCAGCCGCCGACCTCCATCGCGCTCACCTCGCGGCGCCCTCGGGGAGGGCCACCACAGCCAGGGCGCCCTCGACACAGGCATCGCGGAGGCGCGCGGGCTCGAGCTCGAAGGTCCCGGCCACGCCGGGGGCTGCCTCGCGCACACCTACGCCGGCGCGCGCCAGCTGGATCGAGCCGAGGATCTGCGCGCCGAGCAGGTTGGCTTTGAAGGCGGGGTCGGCGACCGCGAACGCCTCCTGTTCGACCCCCGCGGCGAGAATCCGCTCCAGCCGCCCTACGCAGGCGGCCAGCGCCACGCCGAGGCGAAGCCAGATCGGATCGGAGATCTGCTCGCGCAGCTCCTCGGTCGGGTGTCCCAGCAACGAGAGGGAGTGGTCGACGAAGGCCGGATACTGGAGGCAGAAGTCGACGTAGCGCAGACACGTTTCGCGAAGCGCTGCGATCGGGTCCTCGGGCTCAGATGCCCCGGCGCTGCGTTCCTCCAGCTCAGCGAGGTAATCGACGAGCGTCAGGGCGAAGATCTCCTCCTTGGATTCGAAGCTGCGATAGACGTCGGGCTTGCTGAGGCCGGCACTGTGGGCGATCCTCTCGACCGAGGGGTCACGCCGGCCGTGCTCGTCGAACAGCGAGCGCGTCGCCGTCACGATCGCCAGCTCGCGCTGGCGTCGCCGCTCGCGCCGGGTTCTCTTGCTGTGTCTCGGCATGTCTGTATCCAGATCGTACCAATGGTGTAAGCATTGGTAGAACTGTTGGTACGAATGGAAAGGAGCGAGGAGATGGCACAGGCAGATAGACCGGTTCAGCTCTCCGAGGAGGTGCTGGAGGAGATCAAGCAAGGCCAGGAGGCGGCGATCGGCGCGGTCCGCGGCTTCCTCAGCAGCGTCGATGAGACCTTGGCCGGATCGGCGAGCCCCTCGCAGGTCGAGCAGATCGTCGACTCGGCGCTGAAGATGGCTGACAAGCTGGTCGAGACCCAGTACGACTTCCTGAAGAAGGTCGTCCACAGCGCCGGCGGGTCGGTTGGAGCCGGCGAGGAGGCGGAGGAGGCGTAGCCCGGCTACGCCTCTTCGCGACATAGGGAGATCTTCGATGCCACGCATCAGCGGCAGCGCCAGCGCCGAGATCGTCGCGCCCGTGGAGGAGGTCTGGGTGGTGGTGGAAGACGTCCTCACCGCACCCGACTGGCAGGGCGGCCTGGTGGCGATGTCGGCGTTGGAGCGTGACGCCGAGGGGCGCCCGGCCCTGGTCGAGGCGAAGAACGACCTCAGGGTCAGGCATATCACCACGCGAGTGCGGTTCCGCTACGAGGGCCCCACGCACCTCTCCTGGACGCAGGAGAAGGGTGACCTCAAGTCGCTCACCGGCTCCTGGAGCCTGGAGGACCTCGGCGAGGGGCGGACGCGAGCGACCTACTCCCTCGACGCCGATCCCGGGCGGGTGCTCGGGATGCTGGTCCGCGGTCCCGCCGAGGCGGCCATTCTGGCGGGGCTCGTGAACGCCCGCCCCGGTGAGCTCAAGCTGCGGATCGAGAATGCCTGACCCAGCTGCCCGGGCCGGCGCCCATGGAGTGCGCCTGTGATCTCGCTGGAGCAAATCCCGGCGCCGCCGATCCCGCGCCTTCCTCTGGTGCCCGACCCGCTGCGGCGCATTCGGGTGCCCCGCGACCTCGAGGCGGTCAGCACGCGCGCCGAGGAGGTGGCCGACGTCGAGGCGCTGGGCATGACGACCGCCGGCATCGAGCGGATCTGGGGCGGCGTGGAGCGCCTGTACCGCAGTGGCTTCTATCCCGCGATCGCCCTCTGCGTGCGGCGCCACGGCCAGGTCGTGCTCGACCGCGCGATCGGCCACGCGCGTGGCAACGGGCCGTCCGACCGCCAGGACGTGGCGCGCACGCCGGCCACGCCCGAGACGCCGTTCGTCATCTTCTCCGCATCGAAGGCGATGACCGCCGTCGTCGCCCACCTGCTCGACGAGCGCGGGCTGCTGCATGTAGATGACCGAGTGTGCGAGTACATCCCCGAGTACGCCGCCCACGGCAAGGAGGCGATCACCATCGGGCAGGTGCTCTCCCACCGCGCGGGGGTGCCGAACCTGCCGGCCGAGGCGTTCGATCTGGACCGCTTCGGCGACCGTGAGTTCCGGCTGGAGACCTTGTGCGCCGCCAAACCCCGCTCGCGCCCCGGCAAGCTGCTCTCCTACCACGCGGTGTCGGGCGGCTTCATCATCGCCGAGATCGTCCAGCGGGTGACCGGCAGGGACATTCGCGCCGTGCTGGGGCAGGAGATCCTCGACCCGCTCGGCTTTCGCTGGGGAAACTACGGCGTCAGCCCGCAGGACGTCGAGCGTGTCGCCGTGAGCTACCCCACCGGCCCGCCGGCGCTGCCGCCGCTGTCCACCGTGCTCGAGCGTGCGCTGGGCCTGCCGCCGGATGAGCTCACCGTCCGCTCCAACGACCCGCGTCTCCTCACCGGCATCGTTCCGTCCGGCAACGTCGTCACGACCGCCAACGAGCTCTCGCGCTTTTTCGAGCTGTTGGGCGCCGGTGGCGAGCTCGACGGCGTGCGCATACTCGAGCCGCGCACGATCCGCCGCGCCCTATCCGAGCGCGCGTTTCGCGAGATCGACTTCTCCCTGGTGGCCCCCCTGCGCCACGCCAGCGGGTTCATGCTGGGCGCAAGGGCGGTCAGCCTGTTCGGCCCCGACACCGAGGAGGCATTCGGCCACCTCGGCTTCACCAACGTGCTCGGCTGGGCCGACCCCGAGCGCGCGCTGTCGGTCGGCCTGATGACCAGCGGGAAGCCGACGGCCCACCCGGCTTTGGCGGACCTGTGGCTGCTCACGCGTGCGATCGGCCAGGAGGCGCCCAAGGTGGAGCGCACGGGGATCTGGTTCACGGAAACCTGAAGCGCGGCCTCATTCCGCTCGGCGGTATCGCTGAGTACGCGGACACCATGCAGACCCCCAACTCTCTCTCTTCGCGCGAAGCGGGAGCTGTCGGTGTGAGATATTGAAGCCGATGAAGTCAGGCGCACAGGTCGATCCGGACTGGGTCGCCGAACACCTCGACGATCCGGCGGTGCGGGTGGTGGAGGTGGATGTGAGCGCCGGCGCCTACGACGAGGGCCACATCCCCGGCGCGGTCCTCTGGGACGCCTACCGGGACCTGCGCCATCCCGACTACACGCCGATCGATCCGGACGAGCTCGACGCGGTTCTGTCGCGGTCGGGGATAACGCCCGAGAGCACCGTCGTCTTCTACGGCTACGCCCCGTACCTCGGCTTCTGGCTGATGGACCGCCACGGCCACGAGCGGATCCGCTTGATGGACGGCCCGCGCGAGCGGTGGGAGAACGCCGGCCACTCCTGGAGCAGCGAGGTCCCGGAGCCGGGATCGACCTCCTACGAGCGCGCGGGCGAGAAGCCCGAGTTGGTGGTCGGGTGGCAGGAGCTGCAGGAGATGATCGGGGATCGGGGGACGGCGATCCTGGACGTGCGCACAAAGGAGGAGTTCAGCGGCGAGCGGTTTTGGCCTTCCGGCGCCACCGAGGGCGCCGGGCGCGCCGGTCGTATCCCGGGCGCCGTGCACCTTCCCGTCGACCTGGCGCGCCGGGAGGACGGCTCTTTGGCTGACGGCAGGCAACTGCTGCGGGCCTGCGAAGACCTGGGACTGGAGTCCTACCGGAGGGTGGTCACCTACTGCACGATCGGCAACCGCGCGAGCGTGGTCGCATTCGCGCTGAGGGAGCAGCTGGGATACCGGGAGGTCGCCGTCTACTACGGCTCATGGTCCGAGTGGGGGAGCCGGCCGGACACCCCGGTCGAGACTTGACCGGCCCTGACACGTGCGAGGCAGGCCGAGCAGCGACGACGTGAAAGGGTAGTCGGGAGATGATTCAGGTAGACGTGACGATGAGAGGCGACGTCCCCGATGGGGCGCGCGAGCACGCGGAGGAGAAGGTCGGGGCGCTCGACCGGCTCGTCGACGTCCCGGTCCTCGGGGCTCGGGTGGTGTTGATCCAGGAGGCGAACCCGCGGATCGAGCGCCCCGCCCGGGCGGAGGGCGAGATCGACCTGAATGGCCCGATGATCCGGGTGAAGGTCGCCGACTTCGACCCGATCGCGGCGATCGACCGCCTCACTCAGCGGCTCGAGCGGCAGCTGCGTAACTTCGTCGACCGTCGCACCGACCGGGCCCGCCGCCCGAGCGGGCGCGAGGCGGGCGAGTGGCGGCATTCCAGCCTGGCCACCGACCATCCCGACTACTTCCCGCGAGCGACGGAGGAGCGGGAGGTGGTCCGCCGCAAGACCTTCGCCACCGACCCGCTCACCCCCGCCGAGGCCGCCGAGGAGATGGAGTTCCTCGACCACGACTTCTACCTGTTCGTCGAGCGGGAGACCGGCGCCGACGCCGTCGCGTACCACCGTGACGACGGCCGGCTCGGCGTCATCGGGCCGAGCGGGATCGGCTGGTCGGGTGAGAGCGCCGGGATCGTCTACGAGGAAAGCCGGATGAGCGGGCCGACCAGGCTCGAGGACGCGGTGGCGGAGATGAACGTCCTCAACCATCGCTTCATGTACTTCACCGACGCCGCAAGCGGCCGCGGCAACGTGATCTACATGCGCTACGACGGCCACTACGGCCTGATCGAGTCGGCCCGGTAGCCGGCAGCGGGAGGGGTACGTCGGGTCAGCCTCCGACATCTACGGAAGTCGCTATTCGGCGCTGCGGGCAATCACCGCCGTGACCGCGTTCGCCTCGAAGGCGAACGTGTCAGCATCAGCTTCGAGACGGGACTGGAGGCGCTTGTACAGCTCCTCGATCGCTTCGCCGCTCGCGGCGAAGCCCGCCTCGAGGCTGGGCTCGCTGAAGGCCCGGAAGAACGCGGTGACATCGCGGGCGAACTTGGCGGACGATCCAGGAGCCCACCCGCCCTGACTCGCGGCCGTCAGGCACGATCAAAACGCCACCGCTCAACAAGGAGGCAACATGGAACTCGAAAAGTCCGAGCCATGCCGTATCCACCCGGAGGACGAGATTCGCATCGGTCGATCGTCTTGGGATGGCCAGGACATCTCAATCAAGTACACCTGGTTCGACAGGAGAGGTCAGCCGTCACGGGGTGGCGAGGTTCCCCTGGCGGCGTTGCCTCGAATGTTCGAGTTCGCCATTCGAGAGGGCTACCTGAGCATCGGCTCCGAGTAGGTGCGAGACACCGTTGCCTCTCCCACATCGCGCGAAGCAGCAGTAGATCGGGGCCTATTTCGGCCTCCGTGGCTGCATCTAGCTGCGGCGTTGCCCCGAAGGCATGGCCTCGGCGTCAGCCTGCGTGTTGACCTGTCGCACGACGCGACCACCGACTAGCTCAGTCGTCTGCATGATCTCGTAGGAGATCTGGTCCCCCTCGGCCCGGGAGCGATGGCAAAGACGGGCGCCGCGCACGATACGGCCGGGAACAGCCTCTTCGAGGGAGAGGTTCGCGATGGTGCTGTCCTCGTATCGGGCGAGAACATCTCGCCAGAAGGCGAATACCGCCTCGCGTCCTTGCAGCGGCTCGCCCTGGTACAGCGCTGGCGGTGGAACATATTCCACCTCGGCGTCGAAGAGGGCAAAGACCGCTTCGAGGTCACCTCGGTTGAATGCGTCGCGGGCTCGGTCGAAAGCGGCCCCAAGGACACGGCGGCGAAGTGGCTCGGGTAGGTGGACGAACGCCCGGGCGATCAATGCGGCCAAGCCCGGTGCCGCAACCTCCACGCGGTCGGCCAGTGGACGGTTTATTTTCATTCCGCCGATTCTACGCACGGCGGCCAGGCTGGGGCTATCGCGGCAGGCTGCGGTGCTGCCCGCGCTCGCCCTGTCTGCGATGTGGTCCAGCTGCGACCGGTTATGGCACCCCGGCCCAGCTCGGGACTGACCGCCGCTCTTCGCGCAAAGCGCAAGCAGACGAACCCATTTCCTACGCTTCGCATCTCGTCCAAGGCGAGCATCTGTGACTGAGGTCGACGCACTCGCATTCTCACGAAGGGAGTTGAACCCACCGAAGGCCCTTAAGGTTGTGGACTCTCCCTCGGCGCCCCTCGTGCAGCAGAGTTTCCTTCAAGAAGGAGGACGGGACTCGCACTCCGCAGCAGCACGACTCCGGGTTGTTCTCGATCCCGGGGGGCAAAAACGACATACGACGCACCGAATGACAATAAGTCGAAGAGCCGGCCGAGTCAGTGACAATACGAGTAGCCTGAAAGCGCGATGAGACACTCCGATTCCACCGATATTTTACGGAAAGCCAGAGGCGAACTTCAGGCGCCGGAGGGGGCCACCAGCCCTGGCATCGGAGTGACCCTTTCAGTCGGCGGGACTCGTGAGCAGCGGACCCTGGTCGATGAGCACGAGCGGCTCCACATGGAGCTGAACTCATGCAACTCATTCGGGTTGCTACTGTCGCTGATCGGCGCGGGGCAAGGCAAGCTTTCCCCCGACGAACGCTCGGAGCTGTTGAGCAACCTCGTGCAGACGTGCCGGACGGTCCACGAGGTGTACGCGACCACCATCTCGACTTGGCAGGTGCCGCGCGATCGACGCGAGGGGGCACTTTCGCCCTATCCAGGGTACGTCTACTTCCTCCGCCTCGGCGAGCGCTTCGCCCAGGGCCACGCACCAGAGTCAATGGTTTCCACGGCGCTGGTGGTGGGCGCTTGCGTGGCGTCGATGCAGGTCCCGCTCGAGCTGCTTCTCGAAGAGCAGGGAGGTCAGCTTTCGGGAGGGCTCCAAGTTGCCGCCGCCCACCGTCCCAACGAGCGATTCTCCGAGCTCGCCCGGGGCCTGGACGACGAAGGCTTCGACTTCTCGTGGACTACCCGCGACGTTGATCCACGCTGGCTGAAGGAGCGCGACCCTGACCCCTACGGGTCTCCTGACTACAAGCAGGCTTACCACGAAGTGTTGATTCGGGCCTACCACCAGTACGGATGGTGGTTGAGTCAGAGGGGATATCCGGTCCTACCCTGGGACGGTCATCTCAAATACCGCACACTGGACTCCACTGTCGGCGCCGGCAGCTTCGACGAGCAGCACCTCGGCGGTGCCGAGGTGGAGACACTCGCAGCCGAAACCGCCGCACGGTCGGACAGGCACCAAGCCGTTCGCTCCGGCGAGCAGCAGTCTTTGCGCCGGCCGGGCGGAAAGGGGGCGCTGAGAATCCTGTCCGGGACCGATCCGGTTCTCTTTGCCCATACGGAGTCCGCTCCCGGCCTGCACGTCATCGCGCGGCCGGTGGAGAGCGTGATCCAATCGTACGGTGTCGCTGACGAGCACGCGGATGTGCTGCGAAGCGTGGCCTACGGAGGGGTCCTCACCGCGGTGCGCAAGATGTACTACGAGGAAGAAGGACCGCTCACCGTTCTCGGTCTCCTGCGGTCGGTCGACGATTTCCAGACCTTAATCGAGGGCTGCATCGCCGACTCACGCATTCCACCGTCTTTCGTCTCCAGCACTTCGGTTTCCTGCCTTTTCTCCCAAGGGTGGGCCGATGAGTGGATCACGCCGCTACGCCACATCACCCATCCCGTGCTGCTCTATGACCTGCCCCCCACCGTCTTCCTCGACCTTGAGGAGAAGAACGAGCTCAGGTTCACCTCGGTGATGTTCGAAAAGGAACGCGGAGAAGACCAGCACCTCGATCCGGTGCGGGGGGTCGCCGTGGAACGTACCCGGGCATACATGAAGATGGATCGCTGGACCGCCTTCCTGGGAAGCGAGGTCTTGATGAGCAACTTCGCCGCGCGCCTCAGCGATCTATCGGGCGCGGTGCCGGGCGAGTCGATCCTCCAGTCGCCGTTGGGAAGGGCAATGTTTCACCTCGCCCACGAGGAGCCGGAATTCCACTTTCGTGGCGGCGAGTTCATACCACCGGTCCAGATTCGGGAGCCGGTTCTCGATCAGGCGACCTTCGACCGCTGGGACGCGCTCGCTCGCCGGTTGGTCGCCCACCAGGCCAGCTGGCAGGAGGAGTGAGGGCGGGCGTCCTAGCCCCCGGTCGCGAGAGAGGTGGCGATGCCACTAAGAACGCTGACGATGAATTCGCGCGTCGCTCCACTACCCGGGCCAGGGTCATCGTCCGGTCCCGTCACCTCTGCGACGCCGAAGTTCGGATCCTCTCCGTCCGACTCCAGGTCGCCGGTGATCCTCTCGATGACCTCTCCCAGGGTGAGGGTTTCCTTGCCGAACTCGTCGCTGAGCGATCCGGAGATGGTCGAGGGCCAATCGATGATCGGCTCGCCCCCGGGCGTGATCCATGCACAGACGAGGACGAGATCCGTGCGGCCGGAGTACTTCCACCGATCTTCCGAGGCATTCTGCACGTGCCTCCGCAGATGGTCGAAGTCCCGCGGGCTGAAAAACCAATCCTCGGCGAATTCTGACCCGACGGGATTCGACCCCGCCCGACGCTCCTGCTCGGGGTCCGCGGAGCGGTAGTAGCCGGGGAAGAAGAGGTCCCAGCTGGTTCCGCTTCTGACATCAAATGATTTTCCGCGACCATCGAGAATCTCAAGCGATTGACTGCCTGGGTAGGTGAAGAGCAGGGCGAGAACAGTCGGCCCGCCTTGCTTGGCCCGGAGTGGCGCTTCGTATTCCTCGGGCTGGGTGCCCAGGGTCACCATTTTCAGGCTTCGGAGATCCTCGTCGCGCCGCCGCCTTGCCGCCTCCACTTGCTTGCGAAGAGTCTGCTGCCGCTCGCGCAGCCTTCCCATCACGGACCATCCCCCCGCGTCCTCGCCTCGCCAATCACCGTCATCCCACGCCGTTGCTGCCAGCATCCCGGGAATCTTAACTGGAGGAGCTCACTATCACCCGGACGATTCACTGGCCTCACATCTTCCACCACATCGAGCGACACCATTAGACCTCTAGCCACTATTGAGCCAGGCCGAGTTCGACGGAGCTCTTAACCGAGCGCCCGCGCTTTGTGACCAAGCGAGCATCGCGAGCGACGACCACCTGACGCTCTCTACGGACGACAAAGAGGAGCCCTGACGAACCAGCGCTGTGCTCCTGCTCCCGCGTGAGACGGATGCCGCCGAACGCCAGTGGCCGGCGCGTCGTCTACGAGCCCAGCGCAATGGCCGCAGGTATGACAGGGGCCCGCCGACCGTGGACGACGTCGACGATCTCGCCACTGTCGATCCCTTGCAAGTAGACCGAGGTGATCCCGAGGTCGGCATGCCCGAGCTGGCGCTGGATCACATTCAGTGGGACGCCCTCTCGTGCCATTTCCACGGCGTGGGCGTGCCGCAGCTGGTGCGGCGCGAAGCGACGGCGAACACCGGCTCTGCGCGCCAGGCGTCGGAATTGCGTTCGTGCCGCGGCGGCCGACCACGGCCTTCCCGCTGTGGGCCCGCTGACCACGCAGAAGAGCGCACCAACCGGCAACTCCATCCTGAACTTCAGCCAGGGATCAAGCTGCTGCCATCCCCAATCGTCCATTCCAACCTCGCGGCACTTGCCACCCTTGCCGTGGCGGATGAGCATCGCTCCGCGCCGGGGCTCGAGGTCTCCCTCGGAGAGCGCCAAAGCCTCGCTGATCCGAAGACCGGCTCGCCAGAGGATGACTGTCAACCCTCGAAAGCGCAGTCCCGCCGGCCTCTCCCCGGCTTGGCGCATCACGGCGACAATCTCCTCCACCCGCGGTGGATCGGCGGGGTAACTGCGGCCCTTGTTCTGCGGGGTGCGACCGGTGTGGTAGCCAGGGAGCGTGGCTGGCGAGCGTCGACGGCCTGCGGCGTCGAGCTGAGTAACGGGGTCCATAGTCTCCTCCTCCGATTGGTTGAGCAGACGCTCAGACTTGTGACTCGTCCCGGTAGAATGCTGTTATGACCGTCAAGGAACGCCTGCAGCAAGTCGTCTCCGAGATGAACGAGGAGGAGGCCGCCGACGCCCTCGCGCTGGTAGCTGGCGCGCGCGCCGGGGCCACTCCCTCGGACATCTACGGAACGGCCTGGGGGAAGGTGCTCGCCGACGTCGACCCCCAGGCGCTGTCCGTGACTGGCGCGCCCACGATCTCGGTCCCGGACGGCATTCCCGACGTTAAGTGAAGTCCGACGAGGTCCTGATCAGGGTCCTCGCGGAAGGCGATCTACCCTTGCTCGATGCCTTTCGCTGCAGCACGGGGACACCGTGGGAGGACGCGGTCGAGGCGCAGACCCGGGGTCCCCTGCCGCGACGCTACCTGGCCTCGCCGCCGCGCTTCGACGGCAGGATGCTGATTGGGGCCGGCCAAGACGGGAACGTTCTCGTCATCGGCGCCCATCACATCGAGCCGACCCTTGAGCCCGATGTCGGCTACACGGAGGTCGTGGCAGTCTCCCTGCGAGCCCGCGGCACACTCGTGCGGTTGCCCGAGGGACGGGAGGTCTCGCTGGGAGAGTTGATGCTTCTTACGATCTTCAAGCAGATGATCGTACTCGGCCGACACCCACGCACCTTCGTCCGGGTTGACCGCCGCAACCGACGCAGCCTGGCGCTGTGCGACCGTGTCGGCCTAACCGACGAGCACCCCGACCCTCACTCTGACCTTCTGGTTCAGCGCTGGGGCGAGCTACCACAGATCGCCTGACGATTACACCCGGCACGCGCTCTTGCGTGTCGCGCAAAGCGGGAGCAGAAACGCGACCTCAACGGTTCGGCCGTCCCCTCCTAATAGCGAACGCATATTCGATCGAGCTTCCGTCTGCTAGGTCTATACGATAAGTGTAGGTCACGCCCGGGACAAGATTCACCGTACTCTGCTCAAATTCCCATGCCTGGATATGGGAGTTCCACTCAACTATGTCTTGACTAGTAGCAGATATGACCGCTGCGTCTTCTCCGCCGTCACCATTCGTCTTACTCACCAAGACCGGCCGCATCGAGCCCACGAGCACGTCCTGGGAACCTACCGATACTCCGTTCGCATCACAAACCCGGAAGTCAATAGGTACCGAGACACCTCGCGGAAACACGCTGGAACCATCAGCCCGGACAGGGGGCAGCACGGTGTGACCGAGCGACCCATGACATCTTGCGGTGCTGTAGATGACTGTATAGGTCAAGCTCGTGGACGTAGAGTTTCTTACTTGATCTTTTGACGTCACGGTGAAGGTGTGGTCGCCGATCTCGCCATCGATCACCATGCCATCGGCTACCGCGCCCTCGCACTCTTCGACACCGGAGCCGAGGTCGGTGCATTCGTATTCGGCAGGTATTTCTTCCCCAAGGACATATGAGGCGTTCGCAAGCGGCGAGCTAACGCTTATCGTGGGCGACTTGCGATCGATCTTGTTGCCTGCGATGCCGGTCGGTGGTTCAGCGCAGTTACCGCTGGCATCGCACGCTTGCGCTCCATTGGCTAAAGCAACGGCATTGGCGGTCTCTTCCCCGTCTTTTACATCGGTGTGTAGGGATACCAGGAGCTCGCCCGACACAGCGTCTTCGTAGTAGCACAAGAGGGTCAGGTTGCTCGGATGCCACAGGCCATCAGGTTCGTCGCAGGAGACAAGTTGCGGGGGAGCATCGTCAGCAACCGTCGACTGGAGGGAAATGTGGATAACGGTGGGTCCGCCGAGCGCTGGGATATCGAAGTGAGTCGGGGCATAGGACCCTTCGAGGGCGGTTGCCAGGCCCTGTCCCGGGAGTGCGTGGTCGCTCGGGAAGAAGGGGAGGATGAGGCGCCCCTGAGGATCGGTCGGGTGTTCGAAGGCGTCGCCGGAATGCGCGTTCGAGGACAGATGGATCCCACCGCCTAGGTCCACGTCGCTCATCGGGACTGAACCGGTCTTGACCATCGCGGGCCGGCCTTCGCCTGAGGGATCGGACACCTGCACGGTGAGGTCGACGGTTTCCGGCAGGGTCAAGTCCTGCGTGCGATCTTCGCTCAGATCGAAAGGCTGGGTCATCATCCCCCAGTGAAGGGGAAGCCCCGCGTTCGCATTGCCGCCACTTTGCAGGTAGATCCGGTATTCGCCAGGGGCGACCGCAAAGGAGAACGCCCCTTCGGAAGTCGCCTGGTTCTCCTGGGACTGGCTCGGATCGTCCTGGTTGTAAAGGCTCACGTAGCCGGCGACCGGAGAACCCAAGGCGTCGCGCAGCACGCCGCCGAAGTGGACGATCCCTGCGGGAACGAGCACGAAATCCACCGTCAGATTCGCATCAAGTTCAACTGATCTTTCATGTGCAGACTGAAACGGGCTACCCGGCGGTGGAGCAACCGCTAGGTCATATGTACCTGGTTCCAGATCGAATGCATAGCTACCGGTGAAATCCGTGGTGGTGCTCGCAACCGGCGTGTGCAGCGACGAGTCGACGACTTCCACCACCGCTCCGTTGAGCGGTTCAGCGGAACCGCCTTGTTCCTGCCCTTGTACAACTCCAGAAAGATGCAGGGTGCTCGCGTCAGCATGCGCTGGTGCCGTCACCAACCAGGCGATTACAGGTACAGCTACCAACGCAAACCGAAGCTTCAAGAATGCAAAGTTCAAGCCCTACCACCCACCTACCTTGCCGTGTCGTACCGCGATAGAATGCTCAAGTTTACCAACCCCGCCATAGGCGGACCGCTGGCAATGGGAGTCGCTTGGACTGCAGTGGTCTCCATGCCACCCACCAAGCAATCCTTGCTGACGAAGTCACCGAGAGGCCACAGGTGGCGCGCTTCCGCTTCCGCGTGAAAGCAGTAGCGCGACCGGCGCCGGGCGACGCGTGGCGGTCAGACGGACTGGGCGCCGTCGAACGAAACACCGTATGAGGCCAGCCACGCGATCACAGTGGTGATCAGGCTGGACAGGTCAGCGCGGAGCTGTTCAACGGCTTCGCGAACCTCCTCGGGAGGGACATCGGGGGAGGCGTGCTCGAGGCGGCCCTCCAGTACGTAGCAGCGGTTCAGCTGCTCGGCCTGTTCCTCCGTCAGGCCGCCATCTCTCTCCACCGCTGCGAAGACCTGGTCCGCATGGGGGCGGCGGTGCGGTAGGAGGCCAATCAACCTGTTACCCGTGGCGACCTCGAGGATCTCGACGCTGGCGTTGACTATCGCCGAGTAGCTGCCTGTCACAGCCATCGTCCGGATCGTGTCGTGGGGATCGGAGGACTCGAATGCCTCCCGCCACGCCTTCGCATCGAGCTCGCCGCCGAAGCTCTCTTCGACGGCGAAGTCCAGCCCGGCCTTGTGCTTGTGGATCGATTTGCAGAGGCGGGACAGCCTGGCTTCCTCGGCTCGACGGGCCTTCGCGCCGACCGAGGTCTCGAGCTCGCGGGTCATGCGGTCAACTCCGCGATCGCGGCTGCCGCTTCGCGCATCTGGCAGCGATACGAGCGGTCGGCGCGGGCGCGGATGGCGCGGTGGCGGCGCTGGAGGTCCGTCCAGAGGCCGTCACGGTCGACGATCACTCGCCCCTCGTCGAACACGCGTTCCAGGAGGAGCGGGGCGTTCGCCTCGATCCGGTCGAGGCGTGCGACGTCCACCTCGCGAGCGGCCACGCGGGCCAGGCGACCGGCGAGCTGCACGGTCGCCAGAGGATCCTCGTCGCTGGAGAGAGCGACGAGCAGGTCGAGGTCCGAGCCGGCATCGGCATCGCCGCGGGCCATCGATCCGTAGAGGACCGCGAGCCGCACCCCACGCTCCGTTCGCAGGGCGCGCCTGAGCCCGGAAAGGAGCTCCCAGTGCTCCCGCAGGTACTCCGGCTCTCCAGGCGGGAGCTTGATCCGTCGTGGGCCGGGGCGCCGGCAGCGAACGGCGCCCTGCGCGACCGCGCGGCGCAGGGTGCGCTCGTCGGCGTTGAGGTCTGCGGCCAGTTGCTGCAGTGGTCCCATGAGGAAATAGTACTTAGTGTGTCCGTTACATGCCTACAACCGTGCACATCACGCGCCAGGACGGTGGTGATGTCGTCATCCCGCGAGCTTCGCCATCGCCGCTAGGCCGGGGGCGACGGCGGCGCGGAAGCGCTCCTCGGCGGCCGTCAGGTCGGGGTCGGCGGCGCGGGCGGGTGGGACGCCGGCGGGGTTCAGCGCCACGCCGTCGATCCATTCCCTGATGTCGGGCTCGGCGCCGAAGGCGAGCGAGGCCCGGCCGCCCAGGGCCTGCATCAGCGCCCAATCGGCCGGGGTGTCGGAGAGCGGCGACGGCGGGCACACCCGGTTCTTCTCGGCATCGTCTTCGCGGGTCGCCTCGACATACCCGATCAGCGCCGCGGCCAGGCAGGGGAAGCCCGCCCGGACCGGCTGGATCGTGATCGCCTCCTCGCCCCAGATCGGAACCAGCGGCGGGTACTGCAGCCCGGGCGCGGCGCAGTGGACGACCGCCGCATCGCTGTGGATCGCGACATCGCCATCCTCGAGCTCGATCCGCCCCCGCTCCACGCCGCGAACGTGACCGCGCCGCACCACCCGCTCGATGCTGCGCAACAGGTCGAGCTCCCAATGGGCGAGGGTCGGGGTCTTCGCCATCGTCGGCGTCAGCGAAGGGTCGATGCGGAGCATCACCCCGGCGGCCTCCATTCGCAGGAAGAGGTCGTCCGGGGAGGAGGCCTCGCACGCCGCCTCCATCGTGTCGGCGGCCATCCCGATGAACACGGCGGGGTCGGGCTGGACGACAGCGCGGTCGAGCATCCATGGCTCGCGGGGGCGGACCCAGCAGATCGAGTCGGGGTCGACGCCGTTTTCGAGCAGCCAGACGCAGGCGTCGGTCGCCGTCTTCCCCGACCCGACGATGACGAACTCCCCCGGCGCGCTCTGCAGCCGCGGCAGGTCGTTGACCGGCAGCGCCCGGACCCCGTCGGCGACGCCGAACGGCGGCTCGGTGGTCGCGGGGATTTCGGGCGCCAGGTAGCGGGCGTCGACGATCCTGCAATCCGGTCCGGCCTGGTAGCGCTCGCCGCTCAGGCGGGAGACGAACGAGCCGCCGCCCAGGTACTCGCAGCTCGGGTGGAGCTCGACCCGGCCCGAGGGGACCAGCCGCTCGTCCAGCACCCGCCGGTAGTAGGCGCAGACCTCGGCGGCGCTGGCCCGCTCGTGCAGGCCGGCCTCCGGGCCTTCGCGCTGGATCGCCCCCGAGCCCAGCACGGTCGAGGCGACGCCGTAGAACGACGACGCCTGGTGCAGGCGCACGAACGGGTAGGCATCGAGCCAGTGGCCGCCCGGCCCGTGCCGACGATCGACCAGGGCAACCCGCGCATCCGCATGCTCGGTCAGCGCGTCGGTGAAAGCCATGCCCGACGCGCCCGCTCCGACAACCAGGTAATCGGCCTCGAGCCCACGCGGCATCGGGGTCATTCAAGCACGGCGGCGTGGCCGGCCGACGCGGCCGAGGTCGTGCTCGGAGGAGCGCCCTCCGCCCAGCACCGCGACCCTCATTCGGGCGCTCCGCCTTCCGCCGCGCGCTTGCCGACCGTGATCGTCACCTGCGAGCCCGCTTCGACTTCCGAGCCGGGGGGCGGGAACTGGTCGAGCACGCGGCCTACCTGCTGCGTCACCGCGGTCGCTTCTTCGCGCACGCTCGGTTCGAGCCCCGCTTCGCGCAGCGCTTCCACCGCTTCCCGCCGTTCGGCGCCGATCACGTTCGGAACCTTCGCCTCTTCGACTCCCGCCGAGACGACGATCGCGACGGTCGAGCCCGAGGACAGCTTCGTGCCGGCGCTTGGCGACTGGCGGATCACCTCGCCGGCCGGCTTGGCGCTTTCCTCTTCTTCGACGCTCGGCGTGAGGCCGCGGCTGCGGATCTGCTGCACCGCGACCGAGCGCTGCGTGCCGACCAGCACCGGCACCTTGGCCTGCTTCTGGCCCTTGGAGACGACGAGCAGCACGGTCGAGCCGCGGGTCGCCGTGCTGCCGCCCGACGGCTCGGTGCGGATCACCGAGCCTTCCTCCACGGCTTCGGAGTTGACCCGTTCGATCTTCGCCTCGAAGCCCGCTTCTTCGATCCGTTCCACCGCTTCTTCGGCCGGCGCGCCGGAGAGCCCGCCGGGCACCTTGGCGCTGCCCGGCCCGGCGCTCACCGTCAGCGCCACCTTCGGCTTGGAGCAGAAGTAGCTGAGCACCGCGCAGTCGAGCGAGGCCTTGCCGGCCGGCGGGTCCTGCTCGAGCACCGTGTTGGCGGCGACGTCGCGACGCACGCGGGCGATCTCACCGACCTTGAAGTCGTTCTGTTCGAGCAGCGCGATCGAGACGCCGAGCTGGTTGCCGGTCACTCCCGGCACTTCCGTCTCGGTGTCGCGGGTCAGCGAGAAGCCGACCAGGGCGCCAATCAGCACCGCGATCGCCGCCAGCACCCACCAGGTCCGGCGCCGGCGCTTGCGCCGCTCCTCCTCCTCGTCCGGCTCGGCGGCGACGGCCTCGCCGGGGGCGACTACCGGCGGCAGCGCGGCGAAAGCCGCTGTGCCCCCGCCGCCGCCCGGCTCGCGCGCCGCCGCGTCGAGTGCGGCGATGAAGGCCTCGGCGCTCTGGAAGCGCTCCCCCGGGTCCTTTTCCAGCGCCCGCATGACGACCGCGTCGAGCGCCGGTGTCACCGCGGGGTTGATCGAGCTCGGCCGCTGCGGTGTGTGCGAGACCTGCTTCATCGCGATCGCCACCGCCGACTCGGCCTCGAACGGCGCCCGCCCGGCGAGCGCCTCGTAGAGCATCACGCCGATCGAGTAGAGGTCGGAGACCGCGGTCACGGCCTGGCCCTGCGCCTGCTCGGGGGAGAGGTAGTGGGGCGTCCCCATCACCGAGCCCGCCTGGGTGATCTCCGAGGCGCCGGCGCGGGCGATGCCGAAGTCGGTCACCGTCGCCTTGCCGTCGTCGTCGACGATCACGTTCCGCGGCTTGAGGTCGCGGTGCACGACGCCGTGCCGGTGCGCGTAGCCGGCCCCCTCGAGCACCTGGCGGATCAGGCTGACCGACTGCTCCGGTGTCAGCCCCTGGTCGATCAGCTCCCTCAGCGTGCGCCCCCCGAGCAACTGCATCGCGATGTAGTGGGCGCCTTCGTCGTCGCCGCGGTCGAAGACGGCGACGACGTTGGGGTGCGAGAGCCCTGCCGCGTGCTCGGCCTCGCGTTCGAAGCGCTCGACGAACTCGCGGTCCTGGGCGAAGCGGCGGTGCAGGACCTTGAGCGCGACGCGGCGCTGCAGGTGCGGGTCCTCGGCCTCCCAGACATCGGCCATGCCGCCCGAGCCGATCCGGCGCAGCAGCCGGTACCTCCCGTCGATGACGCTTCCTTCGCCGACTTCTGGCGGCACGCTCAACTCCCTTCGTCTTCGAGGATCTGTTCCGCCACGGCGCGAAAGACCGGCGCCGCCGCGTCGTTGCCGAACCGTTCGGTGCATTCGACCGAGGCCGCGATCGCGACCTGCGGGTCCTGCGCCGGGGCGAAGCCGATGAACCACGCCTGGTTCTCCGCTTCGCCGCCGCCGCACGATTCGTTGCCCGGCGTTTCCGCCGTGCCCGTCTTGCCCGCCACCTGCACGCCCGGGATCGCCGCGTTGGCCCCGGTCCCTTCGCTGACCACGCCTTCCATCGCCGCCGTCAGCTCCGCCGCCGTCCGGGCGTCGATCGGCCGGCTGTACTCGGCCGGGTCGAGGCGCTTGGTCACGCGCCCGTCGGAGTCGACCACACGGCTCCAGATCTGCGGCTTCATCAGCCTGCCGCCGTTGGCGACCGCGGCGGCGACCGCGGCCATCTGCAGCGGCGTCACCGCCAACCGCTCCTGGCCCATCGCGACGCGCGCGACGTCGACCGGGTCGCCGGGGCCGAGCAGCTCCGCTCCGTCGTAGACGCCGCTCTTGCTCACCTGGTCGCTCGGCAAGTCGATCGGCGGCGTCGAGTTGAAGCCGAAGCGGTCCATGTATTCGAACAGCGTGTCCTGCCCCAGTTTCTGCCCCAGCTGGGCGAACCAGGTGTTGACCGAGTTGGTCAGCGCGGTGTCGAGTGAGATCGGCGGGAAGCTCTCGTTGAAGTCGTTTTGCAGCGGCTGCGCTTCGACTTCCAGCGGCGAGGGCGCCGCGAAGGCGGTTTCCGGCGTGATCAGGCCCGAGTCGAGGCCGGCGGCCGCGGTCACCACCTTGAAGGTCGAGCCGGGCGGATACTGGCCCTGCGTGGCGCGGTCGAAGAGCGGCGTTTCGGCCGTGTTGCGGTTGAGCTCGGTGAGTTCGTAGGGGATGCGGTTCGGGTCATACGGCGGGTTCGAGGCGAGCGCCCTCACGCGGCCGCTCGAAGGCTCGATCGCGACCACCGCGCCGAAGCCCTGTTCGCGCAGCGCGGACATCGCGACCTGCTGGGCGGCCGGGTCGATGTTGGTGACGATGTCGTCGCCTTCCCGGTTGCGCCCCGAGAGCTCGTCGACGATCGAGCCGAATTCGGACCCTTCGCCGACCAGTTCCTCGTCGTGGAACTTCTCGAACTCGCTGTCGCCCTGGCGGACGAAGCTGTAGCCGACCGGGTGGCCGTAGAGCGAGCCCTGCGGGTAGCGGCGCACGTAGCGCCGGTTGGCGCCGCGGCCCCTGGCGACCGACCTGGCCAGCACCGTGCCGTCCGCGGCGAGGATCCGGCCGCGCTTGATCCGCTGCTGCTCGAGCAGCGGGCGCGCGTTCGCTTCCTCGTCCTTCAGCGCCTGCGCGTCGAAGACCGACCAGTACGAGGTGAAGCCGATCAGCACGGCGAACAGCACGACGACGAGGCCGAAGAGCTTGACGATCTGCCGGTTCATCTGTCCGCCTCGCGCCGGGCGCGGTCGGAGATCAGCAGCAGCAGCGCCAGGAGGACGAAGTTGGCGACGATCGAGCTGCCGCCGTAGCTGATGAAGGGCAGGGTGACACCGGTCAGCGGGATCACCCGGGTGACGCCGCCGACGATCACGAAAGCCTGGATCGCGAAGACCGCGGTGAGGCCGGTGGCGAGCAGCTTCGAGAAGCCGTCGTCGGCGAGCAGCGCGATCTTGAAGCCGCGGGCCGCGACCATCAGGTAGGTGAGGAGCACCGCGCAGGCGCCGAAGAGGCCGAGCTCGTTGACGATCAGCGAGTAGATCGTGTCCGTCTGCGCGGCGGGCAGCAGCGGCCTGTCGGTGCCCGGGAAGACGATCAGCGCCTGGCCGAACCCCTTGCCGAACAGACCGCCGTCGGCCTGGGCGAAGATCGACTGCAGGATCTGGTACCCGGTGTCGCTCGGGTCGTTGTAGGGGTCGAGCCAGATGTCAACCCGGTCCTGGACGTGGGGCACGGTCGAGGCGAAGAACCAGGCGCCGAGCAGGAAGAGCGCCATGCCGATGACGACGAAGGAGAAGCGTCCCGTCGCCACGTAGAGCAGCGCCAGGAAGGCGGCGAAGAACATCAGCGAGCTGCCGAGGTCGCGGATGAAGACGAGCATCAGCATCGACGCCCCCCAGACGACCAGCAGCGGGCCGAGGTGCTTGAGCGGCGGCAGGGTGACGCCGAGCACCCGCCGCGCGCCGACGATCAGCACCTCGCGGTGCTCGCGCAGGTAGCTGGCGAGGAAGACGACGAGGCAGATCTTCGAGAACTCGGCCGGCTGGAAGGCGAGCGGGCCGAGCTTCACCCCGAGGTAGGCGCCGTTGACCTGCTGGCCGATCCCCGGCAGGCGCGGCGCCAAGAGCAGCAGCAGGCCGGCGCCGGCGATCGTGTAGCGGTAGCGCTCGAGCACGTCGTAGTCGCGCAGGAAATGGATCGTCAGGGCGAAGAGGACGAGCCCGAGGACGAACCAGTTGGCCTGGTCGCGGGCGAGGCTCTCGTCGATCCGGTAGACCATCACCAGGCCGAAGGCGGTGAGCAGCGCGACCAGCGGGAAGAGGTAGGGGTCGGCGTCGGGCAGGCGCAGCCGCAGGTAGACGTGGGTGGCGAGGCAGACCGCGAGGAAGTAGGCGCCGTAGACGAGGCTGAGGTCGCCGAGCCGCGCGGTCTCCTGGGCGAAGACCGCGGCGAAGCCGGCGCTGAGCAGCAGGGCGACCGGGATCAGCGCCAGCAGCTCGCGGTTGCGCGCAGGCGACCGCAGCGCTCTCAAGGGACTCCCTGGCTGCGTTCGATGTCTTCGACCAGCGAGACGGCGTCGCCCTGCGAGCGCACGTCGTGGCCGGCGACCGCTTCGCGCCGCTTGCGGTTGAGCGCCGCCGTCTGCACCGGGCTGGCGTAGCGCTCTTCGTAGAGCTCGATGCCGAAGGGCAGTTCGTAGGGCAGGCCGCGGTAGAGCGCGACGCGGCCGCTGTCGTCGGTGCCGAGGAACCAGGCCTGGCGGTTGCCGTACCAGGCGCCGAAGCCGAGCGCGGCGAGGACCGCCAGCGCGGCGAGCGCCTTGACGGCGATCCGCAGGCGGTGGCGCGGCCGCTTCGCCGTCAGCTGCTCGCGGCGTTCGCGCGCCGCCTCGGCGGCGGCGCGGCGGCGGACCTCGGTCGCGGTCAGGCCCTCCTGCTCGGCGGCGGCGCCGACCAGGGTCGCGTCCTCGGGCCGCTCGCCGCGCGGCGCCGCCGCGTCGGCGAGCCGGAAGGCGAGCGCCGTGATGTTGTCGCGGCCGCCGGAGCCGTTCGCCTCGTCGACCAGCGTGCGCACCGCCTCGCGCATCGAGCCGGCCGTCCCGAGCACCTCGGCGATGCGCTGCTCGCTGACCATCGTCGTCAGCCCGTCGGAGCAGAGCAGGAAGACGTCGCCGGGCGAGGCGGGCACGGTCTGCAGGTCGACCTCGACCTGCGGCTCGGGCCCGAGCGCCCGCGTGATGATCGAGCGCTGCGGGTGGTCCTCGGCCTGGGCGTCGGTGATCTGCCCCTTGCGTCGCATCTCCTCGACCAGCGAGTGATCGCGGGTCAGCCGCTCGAGCTTGCCGCGTCGCAGCCGGTAGGCGCGGCTGTCGCCGACGTGGCCGATGCCGACCTCCGCGGCGCCCGCGTCGACGATCGCCGCGGTGATCGTCGTCCCCATCCCGGCGCGCGAGGGATCGGCGCGGGCGAGCTCGTGGATCCGCCGGTTCGCCTCCTCGATCGTCTCCCGCAGGAAGCCCTCCGGCGGCGCCTCGGGCAGGTCGCGGTCGAAGGCCTCGGCCGCCGTCTTCGAGGCGACCTCCCCCGCCTGCGCGCCGCCCATCCCGTCGGCGACGACGAAGATCGGCGCGCGGACGAAAAGCGAGTCCTCGTTCTCGCTGCGCTGCCGGCCCGTGTCGGTGCGGGAGGCCTGGTCGTCGATCCTCAGCAACGTCCACCACCGTTCCGGCGCATGCCCCGCGCCTGCGGGATCGGATATGGACGGGCGCTGCGCACGGGCCTCACACGGGCCTCCCGGCCTCGAACCTGAACTCGGTGTCGCCGATCCGGATCTTGTCGCCGTCGATCAGCTCCGCCTCGCCGTGCAGCTCGGCGTCGTTGAGCAGGGTGCCGTTGGTGGAGTTCATGTCTTCGACGTAGCCGCGCCCCTCGCGCGAGAAGATCCTCGCGTGCAGCCCGGAGGCGTAGCGGTCCTCGATCCGCAGGTCCGCCTCCTGCGAGCGGCCGATCGAGAGGCCGCCGAAGAGGTCGAAGCGCTCGCCCTCGCGCAGGCCGCCGCCGCGCAGCGCCACCAGCCAGCTGTCGCCGCCGCTCGCCGGCGCGCCCTCGTAGGCCGGCACGGGATGGAAGCCGGTCGCGTCCGGCGCCGGCGAGACCGTTCTCCGAAGGTCCTTCAGCGCGCTTCGCGCGATCCAGAGCAGGAACAGGTAGAGGACGGCGAGGAAGCCGAACTTCAAAGCGACGCTGATCGGTTCGTAGTCCACCCTCGGCACCCTAATGACGGCCCCAGCGCACCGCTGGCCATCCTCATTCCTCGATATCGAACCGGAAAGTGGTCGTCCCAAGGGTCACCTGGTCGCCGGAGCTCAGCCGGGTCGAGCCGACGCGCCGGCCGTTGACCTCGATCCCGTTGGTCGAGCCGAGGTCGGCGATCGTCCACTCGCCGCGCGGGGAGCGGCGCAGCTCGGCGTGGTGGCGGGAGACGTTGGGGTCGCGCAGGACGCAGTCGGCGTCGCGCGAGCGGCCGATCGTCGAGCGCTCGCCGTCGAGCACGTAGCGCCGGTCGTCGACGGTGACGATCGCGCGCTCCCGCACCTCGGCGCGCTGCGAGGGGCGCTCCCCGGGCCGCGCCGGCGACTCGCGCACGGCCGAGTAGACCATCGTGTGGCCCTCCTCCCCCTGGCGCGGCGCCTCGCCCTCTTGCGCCGGCGGCTTGACCATGCGCGGCTGGATGCCGAACTCGCCGAGCCGCAGCCGCCCGTCGGTCTCGAAGCCGACCGTCGGCCGGGTCAGCAGGTCGTAGCCGCGCCGGCGCGCGTGCTCCAGCAGGTAGCCGGAGAGCTCCTGCTCGAGCGAGCGCTCGTAGCCCTCCAGACGCGAGCGGTCCTTCTCGGAGAGGAAGACCGTGTACTCGTTGGGGACGTAGACGCGGGCGACGCCGGCGGTCTTGTGCGCGTCCATCTCCTTCGCCAGTTTGCGCGCCAGTTCGACCGGCTGCACCTCGGAGCTGAAGGCGCGGCTGAAAACCCCCTCGACGAGGCCTTCGATCCGACTCTCGAGGTTGCGCAGGACGCCGATCGGGGAATCCTAGAGGGAGGCGGTCAGGGGAGCACGACCCCGTGGCCGAGGGCGAGCCAGGCGCCGAGCATCGCCGCCGCCGCGAGAGCGCCGGCGCGCAGACCGAGCGGCGCGCGCGCCCCGGGGAGGTCGTCGGCGAGCAGATCGAGCGACTCCTCGACCGCCGCGCCCAGCTGCTCGAGGCCCGGGCGGCGGCCCGGGCGGCGGCTGAGCGCCGCGTCGATCGTCTCGCCGAGCTCACGCGGCAGGTCGGGGCGCAGGCGGCGCAGCGGCCGGGCGCGGCCGCCGATCGCCCGTGCGGTCGCCGCCGGGGTCGCGCGGCGGTTCGGGTTCTCGCCGGCCCAGCACTCGTACAGGGTCAGAGCGAGCGAGTAGACGTCGGCCGGCGGGCCGGCGGGCCGGCCTTCGGCCTGCTCGGGGGCCATGTAGGCGAGGGTGCCGACGACGTCGCCGGGCGCGGTGAGCGAGGCGCCATCGGCGAGCCGCGCGATGCCGAAGTCCATCAGCTTGGCGCGGAACTCGCCGTCGGGGGCGACGACGATGTTCTGCGGCTTGATGTCGCGGTGCACGACGCCGCGCGAGTGGGCGTGGTCGAGCGCCTCGCAGAGGTCGGCGCCGATCTCGCCGATCTCGCGGTCGCTGAGCGCCCCCCGCCCCGCCAGGTCGGCGAGGGTCGAGCCCTCGACCAGCTCGGTGACGAGCAGCGCGGCGCCGTCCTCCTCGCCGATCTCGTAGAGCGTGACGATGCCGGGATGGTTGAGCCGCGCCGCCGCCTGCGCCTCGCGCAGGACGCGCGCTCCGGCCTCGCCGCGCGACTCGATCGCCTTGACCGCGACGGCGCGCTCGAGCCGCCCGTCCCAGGCCTCGTAGACGACGCCGAAGCCGCCGCTGCCGATTCGGCGCTCGATCAGAAAGCGGTTGAGAACGAGGGAACCGACCAAGACTCCTCCGAGTTCGCCGCGATTCCGCTTCCTCCTGCGACATACTCCCCGCTGCTTGGAGGATTCCGTCGCAGCCCAACCGGGGCGCCGAGGGCGCCCGCCACGCCGTCCCGAACGGCAGCAGATCCTGATCAGACGGGGGCTGGCGCTCGGCGCCGGCCTGCTGGTCCTGATCCTGATCGCGCTCGGGGTGCGCGGCTGCCTCAACGCCCGCAAGCACCGCGCGCTCAGCGACTACGCCGGCAGCGTCAGCCAGATCGTCGAAGAGACCCAGCGGACGAGCAAGCGGTTCTTCGGCAAGCTCTCGGACCCCGGCAAGCTCTCGGTGACCGAGTTCGTCGCCGAGGTCAACGCCGACCGCAGCGCGATGGACAACTACGTCTCGCGGATCGACTCGCTCGACACGCCGGGCGACATGAGCAGCGCCCAGGACGCGCTGGAACTGGTCTACGAGCTGCGCGGCGCGGCGATGACCAGGATCGCCGACCGGATGAGCACGGCGCTCGGCGATGTCGGCTCGAAGAAGGCGACCGAAGCGATCACCAGGCAGATGGGCGTGCTGGCGGCGAGCGACGTCCTCTACGCCGAAATCGCCAAGCCGGAAATCGACGGCGTGCTCGCCGACAACGGGATCGAGGGCGACGACGTGCCGAAGAGCGAATTCGTCCCCGACGGGACCAAGTGGCTGGACGAGGGGGAGGTGAGCTCGGCGCTCGGCTCGGTCAGCGGCTCGAGCGGCGGCGCCGCGACCCCGGGCGTGCACGGCCTCGGCCTGCTCGGCGCCAGCATCAACGGAACCGAACTGTCGAGCGAAGAAACGACCTCGGTGAGCGCCGAAGAAACGCCGGAAGTCGAAGTGCGGGTGCAGAACCAGGGCGAATCGACCGAGAACGGGATCACCGTCTCGGTCACCGTGAACGGCAACACCCTGACCGGCGAGATCAACAGCATCGAAGCGGGCGCGGAAGAATCCGCGACGATCCCGCTGACGCCGGCCCCGAGGGGGAAAGCTACGCTGGAAGTCGAAGCGGAGCCGGTGCCGGGCGAGGAAATCTCGGAAAACAACGAAGCCTCGTACACCGTCGTCTTCGAATGAGTCCGTGGGCATAGATGCGGGTCTCGTTTCTCGGACCTGCCGGGACGTTTACCGAAGATGCGTTGCGGGAGGCTTCCTCGCCGGGTGGTGAAGCTGGAGCGGAGATGGAGTTGGTGCGGATGCCTACCGTGCATGATGCGATCCTGGCGGTGGAGCGGGGGGAGGCGGAGCGGGCGTTCGTGCCGTTCGAGAACTCGATCGAGGGGTCGGTGCGCAGCACGCTCGACACGCTCGCCTTCGAGACCGAGGGGGTGACGATCGTCGGCGAGCACGACTTCCGCGTCCACGCGCACCTGATCGCACGCGAGGGCGTCGAGCTGGCGGAGGTCGCCGCGGTGCTCTCCCACCCGCAGCCGCTCGCCCAGTGCGCCGGCTTCCTGCGCGACAACCTGCCGGGGATCGAACGGCGCAGCGTCAGCAGCACGGCGGAGGCGGTGCGCATGGTCGGCGAGTCGGTGCGGCCCTGGGCGGCGATCGGGGCGCGCGCAGCGGCCGAGCTCTACGGCTGCGTCGTGCTGCGCGAGGGGATCGAGGACGAGCGCGACAACGTGACGCGCTTCGTCTGGATCGCGCCGGCCGGGACCGTGCCGAGCGCCGCCGGGCCGCACCGGACCTCGCTCGTCTTTTCCGAGCTCGGCGCCGACCACCCCGGCGCCCTGGTCGACGCGCTGCGCGAGTTCTCCAGCCGCGGCGTCAACCTGAGCCGGATCGAGTCGCGCCCGCTGCGCCGCGGCCTCGGCCGCTACATGTTCTTCTGCGACCTCGAAGGCGGCCTCGCCGACGAGCCCGTCGCCGAGGCGCTGGACGCCCTGCGGGCGAAGGCCGAGAACGTCCGCATCCTGGGCTCCTATCCGATCGGCTGAAGGGAAGATCGGGATGGCCTCGCTGGAGCCTAACTTCGCTCGCTGCGCTCGCTCGTGATGATGGAGCCCGCTTACGCGGCCCGGGATAGCCCGCCGGGGCGCCGCTTCGCGAGGCTCCAGCGAGGCCATCCCGATCTTCCCCCGGTGTCGTCTGCGTAGAATTCCCGAGCGAGATGGCACGTGTGCTCGTACTGAACGCGACGTATGAGCCGATCAACGTCTGCACGTTGAGACGGGCCGCTGTCCTGCTGCTGAAGGAAAAGGCGGAGCTGCTGGAGCGGCGCGCGGGGGCGATCCACTCCGAGCACATGACGATGGAGCGGCCGGACGTGATCCGGCTGGTCAGCTACGTAAAGGTGCCGCGCGAGGCACACCGGCGCAAGATCACCCGCCGCGCCGTGCTCGCCCGCGACTCCTGGACCTGCCAGTACTGCGGCTCCACCAAGTCGGGGCTGACGGTCGACCACGTGATCCCGCGCAGCCGCGGCGGCAAATCGGTCTGGGAGAACATCGTCGCCGCCTGCGCGAGCTGCAATCGCCGCAAGGGCAACCGTCTGCCGCGCGAGATCCAGATGCACCCGAAGAAGGCGCCGAAGGCGCCCGGCCCGAGCATCTTCATCCAGGTCGCGAGCCCCAACATCCCACCCGCCTGGCAGCAATACTTACCCGTCGCGGCGTAGGTTCGGGCGCCCGCAACGGGTAGCGGGGTTGCGTCGCGCGCTGAACCCGGCTACGCTACCGCTTCCGTATGACGTAATCCGTAACACGTCGCGCGTCTAACAAAATGCGCAAGGGAGAGGACCAGTCTCGTGACAGTTCTTGGCTTCGACTCATTGGCCTCCAAGTCACGGAGCTTCCATGGCCACATGTACGTTCTGCCGGTTGCGGCCTGGATTCTCTCTAGCGGCACCACAGCACCCAGCGTTTCCGAGGCGGTATCGGGCCTCGGAGGCCGCGCCGACCGGCCTCGGGTGATCGAGGCGCTCGAGAGGCTGGTCGAGATCGGCGCGATGATCGAGCTTCCCCGAGATGCGGCGCGAAATGCGGCGCGGATGTTCGAGAAAGCGGAAAGTCCCTACTGGGCATTGGTCGGCGCCGAGGCCGGTCTTACCGATACGGCACTGGAGCGATCGGGGGACGACGATGTCGGGTGAAAGGCGCGACAGTCACGGGCACCAGGCAATAGCCCCCTATTCGCTCGGTGGCGGCGGCTCGAGCCCCCTACCCCGGGCCGATGTCACCCGCTTCGGGAGGCGTATTGGCGAAGAACCTGCTTCTACGCCTCTCCCATCGGACAACCGGACTCGGAGCACAGGGAACATGCTGACGCGTTTCAGGAATCGCTGATAGAGCCCGCCGTTGCTGCCCTAGACCCGGCGATGGCGGTCGTGCGCTCCGACGAACTCCCCTCGAGCCTGGTCACCGCCAGCGTGATCGAACACGTGGTGCATTCCCGGCTCGTGATAGCGGACCTGTCATTTCACAATCCAAACGTTCTTTACGAGGTGGGCGTGCGAGATGCCAGCAGCAAGCCGTTTGTCCTCGTTTCCCGCGCCGCGGACCCGATCCCGTCGAACCTCGGGCACTTCAGGGTCGTTCAGGTCAGTACCGACAAGGTGCCTACCTTCGTATCCGAGATGGCGACCCGACGCGAGCAGATAACCAACTATGCCCGTTGGGCCCTCTTCGGGGACGAGCAGGGCAACAACGACAGCTGACTCAGCCGTCGTCTATGGCTGAGTCAGCTCGTCCTGCTGCTGCGGGGCGTCCTCGGTCGGGGCCGCCTCCTCGGACTCGACCACCAGGGCGACGGCGCTCACGCGGTCGTCCTCGCGCATGTTCATCACGCGGACGCCCTGGGTGGCGCGGCCCATCAGCGAGATGCCGCCGGCTTCGGTGCGCTGCACCATGCCGAGGTGGGAGATGAAGAGCAGGTCCTGGTGCTCGCGGACGACCATCGCGCCGGCCAGGCCGCCCTTCTTCTCGGTCAGCTTCGCCGTCAGCACGCCCTTGCCGCCGCGGCCCTTGACCGGATACTCGGCGATCGAGGTGCGCTTTCCGTAGCCGTTCTCGGTGACGACGAAGAGCTCGGTGTCGTCGCGGGCGACGTCCATCGCCAGCACCCGGTTCTCCTCGCCGTCGACCTTGGCGGCGACGTTCATCCCCTTGACCCCGGAGGCGACCCGGCCCATCGGCCGCGCGGCGCTCTCCGGGAAGCGCACAGCGTGGCCCGACTTGGAGACCATCAACAGGTCGTCCTCGCCCGAGGTCAGCCGCACGCCGACCAGCTCGTCGCCATCGCGGATCTTGATCGCGATGATCCCGTCGGCCCGGATCGGCGTGTTGTACTCGAGGAACTCGGTCTTCTTGATCTGCCCCTTCGCCGTGGCGAAGGCGAGGTACCTGTTCTCCTTGAAGTCGCGGGTCGGGATCACCGCCATCACCCGCTCGCCTTCGCGCAGCGGCAGCAGGTTGTTGAGCGAGCTGCCTTTCGAGGTCCGCGACCCCTCGGGCAGCTCGTAGACCTTGAGCCGGTAGACCTTGCCGCGGTTGGTGAAGAAGAGCAGGTAGTCGTGGGTCGAGCAGATGTGCAGGTGGGCGATGTAGTCGTCTTCTTTGAGGTTCATTCCCATCACCCCGACGCCCCCGCGGCGCTGCTGGCGGTAGGTCGCCAGCGGCAGGCGCTTGACGTAGCCGGAGGAGGTCAGCGAGATCACCATCTGCTGGTCGGCGATCATGTCCTCGATCCCGACGTCGCCCTCGAAGTGGGCGATCTCGGTGCGCCGCTCGTCGCCGTAGGAGCCGGCGACCTCGGCCAGCTCCTCCTTGACCAGGCCGAGCACCTTCGCCTCGTCGCCGAGGATCGCCCGCAGCTCGCCGATCCGCTCGAGCAGGTCGGCGTGCTCGGCGCGCACTTTGTCGGACTCCAGCGCGGTCAGGCGCTGCAGGCGCATGTCGAGGATCGCCTGCGCCTGCTCGCGCGAGAGCTCGAACTGCGAGATCAGGCCTTCGCGCGCCGTGTCGGGGTCTTTCGAGCCGCGGATCAGTTTGATCACGGCGTCGAGGTTGTCGAGCGCGACCAGCAGCCCCTCGAGGATGTGGGCACGCGCCTCGGCGCGGCGCAGTTCGTGCTGCGTGCGCCGGGTGACGACCTCGCGCTGGTGTTCGACGTAGTGCTTGACCAGCTCGAGCAGGCTGAGGGTGCGCGGGACCCCGTCGACCAGCGCGACCATGTTGATCCCGAAGCTGGTCTGCATCGCGGTTTTCTTGTAGAGGTTGTTGAGCACCACCTTGGCCGGCTGGCCGCCGCGCTTGAGCTCGATCACGAGCCGCATGCCGGAGCGGTCGGACTCGTCGCGCAGGTCGGAGATCCCCTCCAGTTTCTTGTCGCGGACGAGGTCGGCGATCTTGGTGATCAGGCCGTTGTCGCCGCCCTTCTTGACCTGGAAGGGCAGCTCGGTGACGACGATCGCGTCCTTGCCGCCCTTCAGCGGCTCGACGTGGGCGCGCGCCCGCACCTTGACCGTGCCCCGGCCCGAGGCATAGGCGTCGCGGATCCCCTCCAGGCTCATGATCCCGCCGCCGGGGAAGTCGGGGCCCTTGACGTGCTCCATCAGCCCCGCCAGGTCGATCCCCGGTTCGTCGATGTACGCCGTGACGGCGGCCGCGACCTCGCGCAGGTTGTGCGGCGGGATGTTGGTCGCCATCCCGACCGCGATCCCCGCGGCGCCGTTGACCAGCAGGTTGGGGAAGCGCGACGGCAGGATCCCCGGCTCCTGCGTCGATTCGTCGTAGTTGGGGACGAAGTCGACCGTGTCCGCGTCGATGTCCCGCAACAGCTCCGTCGCCAGCCTGCCCAGCCGCGCCTCGGTGTACCGCATCGCGGCCGCCGGGTCGTCGTCGATCGAGCCGAAGTTGCCCTGGCCGTCGACCAGCGTGTAGCGCAGGGAGAACTCCTGCGCCATGCGGACGAGGGTGTCGTAGATCGCCGAGTCGCCGTGCGGGTGGTACTTGCCCATCACCTCGCCGACGATGAAGGCGCACTTGCGGTATGGGCGGGTCGGCTGCAGGCCGATGTCGTGCATCGCGTAGAGCACGCGGCGGTGGACCGGCTTGAGGCCGTCGCGCACGTCCGGCAGCGCCCGGCCGACGATCACGCTCATCGCGTAATCGAGGTAGGACGAGCGCATCTCCTTCTCGAGCTCGCGCTCCTCGATCCTGCCGGTGAGCGCCTCTAACGCCATCAGGCGTTCACCTCGTCAGTCGAACGGGCGCGAAAACCAAGCAGTTCGGTGGACGCAGGGAGCGAGGGGAGGGGAGCGCACTCTTTAGCGCGTGACCCGATCCGAGCGACTGAGGACGCCGAAATGCGCCGGTTTGCAGCGTCCGCGTTTCTCGCGACTTCATACATCGAGAAACTTCACATCTCTTGCGTTGCTCTCGATGAAGTCGCGCCTGGGACCTACCTGGTCGCCCATCAGCATCGAGAAGATCTGGTCGGCGGCGGTCGCGTCGTCGAGCGTCACCCGGGCCAGCGTGCGGGTCGCCGGGTCCATCGTCGTCTCGCGCAGCTGCTCGGCGTTCATCTCGCCCAGACCCTTGAAGCGGGTCAGCTGCACGCCGTGGCGGGCGAGCTCGAGCACCGCCGGGCGCAGCGCCTGGAAGGAGAGCGCCTCCTTGGTCCTGCCGCCGTAGCGGACCTCGAACGGCGGCCGGCCGACCTGCTTCAGCAGCGCGGCGTGCACCTCGGTGAATTTCCGGTAGTCGTGGTGCTCGAAGAGCTCACGCGGCAGTCGGTGGGTGCGCGCCAGGCCGCTCTTGCGTTCGAGCGCCTTGACCACCAGCCCTTGGTCGGAGTCCTCGACCAGCTCGGTCTCATACGGCTCGCTCTCCTCCTGTCTGCCGCCGAGCACCTGGCGGGCGGAGGCGAGGGTCGCCGCCTCTTCGTCCAGCAGGCTCGACTCCTCGAGGAAGCGCACCGTCTCGTGGCCGAACTCGGCCTGCAGCGACGCCCCCCACCCCTCGTACTCTTTCGCCCGCCGCACGTAGCTCTGCCAGCGGCTCTTGCTCAGCTTCGTCGCCTTGCCGTTGACGTCGGCGACCTCGATCTCCTCGAGCTTGTCGCGCAGCAGCAGCTCCTCGAGTTCGGACTCGCGCTCCAGGTAGGTCTCCTGGTTGCCCTGCTTGACCCGGTAGAGCGGCGGTTTGGCGATGTAGACGTAGCCGGCGTCGATCAGCTCCGGCATCTGCCGGTAGAGGAAGGTGAGCACGAGCGTCCGGATGTGCGCGCCGTCGACGTCGGCGTCCGTCGCCATGACGATCTTGTGGTACCGGGCGTCCTCGAGGTTGAACTCCTCGTGCACGCCGGTGCCGATCGCCGTGATCAGCGCCTGCACCTCGTTGTTGGCGAGCACCTTGTCGATGCGGCTCTTCTCGACGTTGATGATCTTGCCGCGCAGCGGCAGCACCGCCTGGGTCGAGCGGTCGCGCGCCTGCTTGGCCGAGCCGCCGGCGGAGTCGCCCTCGACCACGAACAGCTCGGCGTCGCGCGGGTCCTTGACCGTGCAATCGGCGAGCTTCCCCGGCAGCGTCGAGTTCTCCAGCGCCGACTTGCGGCGCGTCAGGTCGCGCGCTTTGCGCGCCGCGTCGCGAGCCCGCGAGGCGTCGATCGCCTTGGTGATGACGCGCCGCGCGTCGCCCGGGTTCTCCTCGAGGAACTCCGCCAGCTTGCGGTTGACGGTCTCCTCGACCAGGCCGCGGACCTGCGGGTTGCCGAGTTTCGTCTTCGTCTGCCCCTCGAACTGCGGGTCGTGCAGCTTGACCGAGATCACCGCGGTCAGGCCCTCGCGCACGTCCTCGCCGCCGAGGTTGCCGTCCTTCTCTTTGAGCAGCCCTTTGCCGCGCGCATAGGCGTTGAGCGTCCGCGTCAGCGCCGAGCGGAAGCCGGAGAGGTGCGAGCCGCCCTCATGGGTGTTGATGTTGTTGGCGAAGCTGAAGATCGACTCCTGGTAGGAGTTGTTCCACTGCATCGCCACCTCGACCTGGCCCTCGCCCTCCTCGCCCTCGAAGAAGATCGTCTTGCGATGCAGCGTGTCCTTGTTCTCGTTCAGGTGGCGGACGAAGTCCTCGATCCCGCCGTCGTACTGGAAGGTGACGCTGTTGGTCTGGCCACGCTCGTCGACCAGCTCGATCTTCAGGCCGCGGGTTAGGAAGGCGGTCTCGCGCAGCCGCTCGGCCAGGGTCTGGAAGTCGAACTCGACCTCGTCGAAGATCTCGGCGTCGGGCTGGAAGGTGATCGCCGTGCCGTGGCCCTTGCTGGCGGCGCCCTTGGCGAGCTCGGCGAGCGGTTTGCCGCGCTCGTAGTCCTGCGTCCAGACGTTGCCTTCGGTCTGGATTTCGAGGTGCAGGCGCTCGGAGAGCGCGTTGACGACGGAGACGCCGACGCCGTGCAGGCCGCCGGAGACCTTGTAGCCGCCACCGTCGCCGAACTTGCCGCCCGCATGGAGGACGGTGAGGACGACCTCGGCCGCCGGCCGGCCCTCCTTCTCCATCGTCCCCACGGGGATGCCGCGGCCGTTGTCGGTCACGCTGCAGCTGTCGTCCGGGTGCAGGACGACGCGCACTTCGTCGCAGTGGCCCGCCAGCGCCTCGTCGACCGAGTTGTCGACGACCTCGTAGACCAGGTGATGGAGCCCGCGTGGCCCGGTCGAGCCGATGTACATGCCGGGCCGCTTGCGAACCGCTTCGAGACCCTCGAGGACGGTGATGTCCTGGGCTCCGTAGGAGTCCGCTTTTTTCGCCTTTTTCGATCCGGCGCTCTTCTTCTTCTCAGCCAACTGGTCCCTTCCGCGATTCAAAGAAAACCCCGGCCGCCGGGCGCCCGTGGCGCCCCGGTCGGGGCAATCGGTCGAGTTGACATAAGGATACCAGCTGGCGCCCCTGGAACTTCCGGGCGCGCCTGAGAAAAGCCCTGCAAAACACGGACAAACGGTAACCGTTCAGTCCCCTGACTCCCGCAACCGAGCGCGAGAAGAGCAACGGGGTCGTTGACATAACGCAGGGTCACCGGCATGCGCGTCGAACCGCGGTTGCATGGAGCGCGCCGAGGCCGAGGCGA
>Ga0210096_1000046_pt1 | contig 63399 bp, 62 predicted proteins | sample China_Galinas_PW_4_FD_184864 | JGI IMG/M metagenome (GOLD analysis project Ga0210096, IMG submission 184864) | Wetland microbial communities from San Francisco Bay, California, USA, that impact long-term carbon sequestration - China_Galinas_PWA_D2... | ecosystem: Environmental > Aquatic > Marine...
TGCAGCGGCTCGAGCTCGGCTTCTTCGACTCCCAGCAGACCGGCCAGCTGATGTCGCGGGCGACGGTCGACCTGCAGTCGATCCGCTTCTTCCTCGGCTACGGCCTGATCTTCATCACCCAGAACCTGCTGACGATCGTCCTCGCCAGCGCGGTGATGTTCGCCCTGCAGCCGTGGCTGGCGCTGCTCGCCCTCGCCCCCGCGCCGATCGTCGTCTACGTCGCCTCGCGCTACAACCGGCTCTCGCGGCCGGCCGTGCAGGAGGTGCAGCAGCGGCTCGCCGAGCTGACCGCGGAGGCGGAGGAGAGCGTCTCGGGGATCCGCGTCGTCAAGGCCTTCGCCCGCGAGGAGCACCAGCTGCGCCGCTTCCGCCGCGCCGTCGCCAGGGTCTTCGACCAGAGCATCTACTCGACCCGCCTGCAGGCCTTCTTCTCCCCCCTGCTCGGCTTCCTGCCGCAGGTCGGCATCGCCCTGGTGCTGCTGGTCGGCGGACGCCAGGTGATCGCCGGCAATCTGAGCCTGGGCAATTTCACCGCCTTCTACACCTACGTAGCGATGCTGGCCGGCCCGATGCGGATGCTCGGCATGACGCTGGGCATGGCACAGCGGGCGATCGCCTCCGGCAACCGGCTGTTCGAGATCCTCGACCGCGAGCCGCGGATCGAGAGCCCGCCGGGCGCGCCGCCGCTGCCCGCCGGCGGCGGCCGGGTCGAGTTGAGCGACGTGACCCTGCGCTACGACGGCCCTGCGAGGCGGAGCGAGGGCGCGTCCATGTCTGATTCCCCGCGCCCTCGCGAAGACGAAGCCCTGGTTTCCCCGGCCCTGGCGGACGTCGAGCTCGACGTCCCGGCGGGCAGCACGGTCGCCCTCGTCGGGCCGTCGGGCGCCGGCAAGACGAGCCTCGTGGCGCTGATCGCGCGCCTCTACGACCCGAGCGAGGGGACCGTGCGGGTCGACGGCGCCGACCTGCGCACGGTCGACCTCGTCTCGCTGCGCTCCGAGGTCGCCTTCGTCGGCGACGACAGCTTCCTCTTCAGCGCCTCGATCGCCGACAACATCGCCTACGCGCGGCCCGGGGCGAGCCGTGCGCAGATCGAGGCGGCGGCGCGGCGCGCCCAGGCCGACGGCTTCATCCGCGAGCTGCCGCAGGGCTACGAGACGCTGGTCGGCGAGCGCGGCCTGACCCTCTCCGGCGGCCAGCGCCAGCGCGTCGCGATCGCCCGCGCGCTGCTCGCCGACCCGCGCATCCTGATCCTCGACGACGCGACCGCCTCGGTCGACGCGACGACCGAGGCGGCGATCAAGGCGGGCCTGGCCGAGGTCATGGACGGGCGCACGACCTTCGTCATCGCCCACCGCCTCTCCACGGTCTCGCTCGCCGACGAGGTAGTGGTGATCGACGGCGGGCGGATCGTCGACCGCGGCACGCACGAGGAGCTGCTGGCCGGCTGCGGCTTCTACCGCGAGATCGCCGAGCACGGCCTCGCCGACTCGGTCTTCCTGCAGCGCGACCTCGAGCGGCGCGAGGAGGCGGTGCGGCTGTGAGCGCGGAGCGACCAAGCGTGCATCTCTGGCTCTTCGCGCCGGGAGCGGAGCGGGAACGGTTGTCATGAGCAAGCTGCGCTTCGTGTTCGGGCTGCTGCGCCCCTACCGCGGCCGCGTCGCGCTCACCTTCCTCGCGATGCTGGCGGCAACCGGCGCCGGTCTCGCGCCGCCGTACCTCGCCGGGCAGGCGATCGACGCCGGCATCGTCACCGGCGACGGCGCCGCCCTGACCCTGATCGTCGCCGCCTTCCTCGGCGTCGCGATCGTCTACGCAGCCGCCAGCTACGCCCAGACCTACCTCGTCGGCTGGGTCGGCACGCGCGCCCTGCAGGACCTGCGCGAGCGCGTCTTCGCCCACCTGCAGTCGATGTCGATCGGCTTCTTCACCCGGCGCAGCCCGGGGGTGCTGATCAGCCGCATGACCAACGACATCGAGGCGCTCAACCAGCTCGTCACCAGCGGCGTCGTCACCCTGATCTCCAGCGGCCTGACGCTGGTCGGCGTGGTCGCGATCATGCTCGCGCTGGACGTGAGGCTGGCGCTGATCACCTTCCTCACCTTCCCCCTGCTCGCCGTCGCCAGCGTCGTCTTCCGCGTCGTCTCACACGGCGCCTACCGGCTGACGCGCGAGCGGATCGCCGCCGTCACCGCCTACCTGCAGGAGACCCTCAGCGGCGTCCGCGTCGTCCGCAGCTTCGGCCAGGAGCCGCGCCACACGGCGGCGATGACCGAGCTCAACGAAGCCAACCGCGAGGCGAACATGCGGACCGTCTTCCTCAACGCCTCCTACTTCCCGGCGGTCGAACTGCTGACCGCCGTCGGCACCGCGGCGATCGTCCTCTACGGCGGCAGCCAGGCGATCGACGGGGCGATCCAGATCGGCGTGATCGTCGCCTTCATCGGCTACCTGCAGGTCTTCTTCCAGCCGATCCAGGAACTCTCCCAGCTCTACACGACCTACCAGCAGGGGATGGCGGCGCTGGACAAGGTCTTCGAGCTGCTCGACACCGAGCCGGAGATGGTCGACGACCCCGGGGCGATCGACCCCGGCGAGCTGCGCGGCGAGATCGCGATGGAGGGCGTCTGGTTCGCCTACTCCGACGAGGACTGGGCGCTGGAGGGGATCGACCTGCACGTGCCGCCAGGGCAGACGCTGGCGCTGGTCGGCGCCACCGGCGCCGGCAAGTCGACCCTGGCGAAGCTGGTGGCGCGCTTCTACGACCCACAGCGCGGCCGCGTCCTGGTCGACGGCCACGACCTGCGCGAGCTGCGCCAGGCGGCGCTGCGGCGGCGGCTCGGCATCGTCCCCCAGGAGGGCTTCCTGTTCTCCGGCAGCGTGCGCGAGAACGTCGCCTTCGGGCGGCCCGTGGCGAGCGAGGAGGAGATCGAGGCGGCGCTCGCAGCGGTCGGCGCCGGCGAGTTCGTCGCCGCGCTGCCGCAGGGGATCGATACCGAGGTCGGCGAGCGCGGCGCGCAGCTCTCCGCCGGGCAGCGCCAGCTCGTCGCCTTCGCCCGCGCGCTGCTGGCCGAGCCGCGCATCCTGATCCTCGACGAGGCGACCGCGAACGTCGACGTGCGCACCGAGCGCACGATCGAGCGCGGGCTGGAGCGTCTGCTGGCAGGGCGCACGGCGATCGTCATCGCCCACCGCCTCTCGACGATCCGCCGCGCCGGCAAGATCGTCGTGCTCGAGCACGGCCGCATCGCCGAGAGCGGCACGCACGAGGAGCTGATCGAAGCCGGCGGCCCCTACGCCGACCTGTACGGGGACTGGCAGGAGTCCTCGGCCGCTTGAGCGGGTCGAGATGCGCCGGCTCTCGGCCCGCTCAGCCGGGGCCGATACCGCCGCTCGAACCGCCGCCGACGCCCGCGCCGCCGCCTCCGGTTCCGCCGGCCGCCGCGCCGCCGCCGGCGCCCCCTTCTTCGGCCGGCGCTTCTTCGGGCGCCGCTTCGACTTCTTCGGGGGCGGCTTCTTCGACTTCTTCGGCTTCGACCCCGCCGGCCGACCCTTCGCCGCCGGATTCTTCGCCACCGCCGCCGGCGCTCGGCGCGGTCGGCGCTTCCGAGCACCGTTCGAAGCCGAATTCGCGCGCCACCGCCTCGAATTTGGTCAGCGCCGTGGAGACTTCGCCCGACGCCGCCGCCAGCTCTTCCGTTTCTTCACGTTCGTAGGCGAGTTTGACGTTGCTCTCGGCCTGCGCCAGTTCTTCGGCGGAGGCGATGAACGCGGCGTAGCCGGCGCCTTCTTCGCGCGGCGGCCCGAGCTCCTTCAGCCGTTCGACCATGCCCTCGTAGAGGCCGGCGACCTGCACGATCGCTTCGCCGGCCCCGGCGCTGGTCGAGCCGGCGGCCCCGACCGCCGCGTTCACCTCGGCGCAGATCGCGTCGCCCTGGCTGATCAGCTCCGCTTTGCCGAGCGCCGCCGGTTCGCTCGTTTCCGTATTCGCCGCGGTCGATTCGTCGCCGCCCCCGCCGCCGCAGCCGGCTACCAAGGCCACGAGCAGCGTGAGCGCGGCGCCCAAGAGACCGAGTCTGCCCATGAGCGCGAAGGTAGCAAAGGCGTTAGACGGCCTCGCGCAGCGCCTTTCGCCGACCTCCGGCAGACGTCTAACTGCGGCCCAGGGACTCGAACCCCGACTACCTCGTCCAGAGCGAGGCGTGCTGCCATTACACCAGGCCGCAAGGAGGGATCAGGATAGCGACGCCAGGTCGCTGTCCGCGTCGGCGATCGTCTCGCGGGCGGCGGAGACGTCGACCCGGTCGGCCAGCAGGCGACGCGCTTCGGCGAGGTCTTCGGAGCGGCCGACGCTGAGCGCGCCGGCGACCAGGCCGTCCTTCAGGTACCAGACGGAGAACTCGCCGGCGTCGCGGTCGCCGCGCCAGATCTCCTCGTCCCAGCCCTGCGCCGGGCCGACGTACTCCAGGCTCGCCCAGTCGGCGAGGTCGCTGAAGAAGTAGGGGACGACGTCGTAGTCGCGCTCCTCGCCGAGCATGTTGCGCGCCGCGTGCATGCCCTGCTGCATCGCCACGTCCCAGTGCTCGACCCGCACCCGCCGGCCGTGCACGACGCTGTCGTAGGAGCAGCAGTCGCCCGCCGCGTATATGCCCTCGGCCGAGGTCGCGAGCTTCGCGTCGCAGACGATCCCGTCGTCGACCGCGATCCCGGCGCGCTGGGCGAGCATCGCGTCGGGCCGCACGCCGGCGCCGACGACGACCGCGTCGCACTCGATCGAGCGCCCGCCCTTGGTCAGCACGGCCTTCACCCGGCCGTCGCCCTCGAAGGCCTCGAGCTGCTCGCCGCCCAGCACCTCGACCCCGTGCTCTTCGAGCCGCTCCTGGAACCAGCGCCCGGCGTCCTCGCCGAAGGTGCGCGAGAGCGCCACGTCCTCGATCATCGCCATCGTGCACCTGACGCCCTGCGCGGCGAGCGACGCGGCGACCTCGCTGGCGATGTAGCTGCCGCCGATCAGGACGACGTGCTCCGCCCGCTCCGCGTCGGCGCGGATCGCCTCCGAGTTGCCGAAGGCGCGCAGGTAGTGGATGCCCTCGTTCCCGGCCCCCTCGACCCGCAGGATGTTGACCATCGCCCCGGTGGCGAGCAGCGCCCTGCCGAAGGCGACCTCCTCCCCGCCCTGCAGCTTCGCCGTGCGGGCCGCCGGGTCGAGCGACATCGCGTTGGTCTGGGTCAGCAGCTCGACCTCGTTCTCCTCGTACCAGCCGGACGGGTTGACGTAGGCGTCGGCGCGCTCGGCTTCGCCGCGCAGGTGCTCCTTGGAGAGCGGCGGCCGTTCGTAGGGCGGCTCCGGCTCGCGCCCGACGAGCAGGATCGAGCCCTCGGCGCCGCGCCTGCGCAGCTCCGCCGCGCAGTGGGCGGAGGCCATGCCGCCGCCGACGAGCAGGAAGTCGACCTGGCGCGCGGCCACGCGCCTCAGCCGGTCCCGTTGCCGCCGACCGCCGGGCCGAAGAGCTCCTTCAGGTCGTCCTCGCGACCCGGGTCGAGCACGGCGAGCACCTCGTCGCCTTCCTCCAGCACGGTGTCGGCGTTGGGCACGAAGCCCTTGCCTTCGCGCAGCACGGAGATCAGGAGGCTGCCTTCGGGCATCGATAGGTCGCCGACACGCCTTCCCGTTACCCGCGAGTCCTCGCCGAGCAACATCTCGATGATCTCCAGCTGCTCCTCCTGCAGGTCGAGCAGGTGCACCAGCCCGTACTCGGGCACCTCGTGCTCGAGCAGGCGCAGGATCAGGTCGGTCGCCGAGACCGAGGGCTTGACGCCGAGCAGGTCGAAGTGGGGCTTGTTGCGCGGGTTGTTGACGCGGGCGATGATCTGCTCGACGTCGTACTTCTCGCGCGCCACCTGGCAGATCAGCATGTTGTCCTCGTCGTCGCCGGTCACCGCGATCACCAGGTCTGCCCGTTCGATCCCCGCCCGCTCCAGCACCCAGAGCTCGGAGGCGTCGCCGTAGGTGACGTTGTGCTCCAGCTCCTGCTCGACCGTCAGGTAGCGGCGCCGGTTGCTCTCGATCACCGTCACCTCGTGGTTCTTTTCGAGCAGCTCGCGGGCCAGGTTCCAGCCCACCTTCCCCGCGCCGACGACGATGACGTACATCGCGCCTATGCCGCCTCGTGCGCGGCCGCGTCGCGCACGGCGCTCTCCAGCATGTCGATCGCGACACGGGTCGGGCAGATCGTGTGCATCCCCTGCTCGCGGTACCACTCGGCGCGCAGCGGGTCGAGGATCCGCGCGATCACGGTCGGCACCTCGTAGCGCCGCTGGGCGATCTGGGCGATCACGATGTTCGTGTTGTCGCCGTTCGTCGCGGCGATGAAGGCGTCGGCGCTCTCGATCCCGGCGGCGAGCAGGGCGTCGGTCTCCAGGCCGGTGCCCACCGTGAAGCGGCCGCCCAGGTCCTCCCAGCCCTTGTCGAGCCCGACCTCGAGCCGCGTGTGCGCCTCGGGGTCCTCGTCGAGGCAGGAGACCTCGTGGCCCTCGCCCAGCATGGTTCGGGCGACCGACGAGCCGACTCGCCCACAGCCAACGATCAAGATGAACACGCCAGGGATACTAGATAGCGACGACGTCCTCCGGGGGCGCCGTCAGCAATACCTGGCAGGGCGCCTTCTTCAGCACGTACTCGGTCGCGGCGCCGATCTCGGCCGGCTTCGCGGCGCCGATCCCGCCGATCGTCGCGCCGCCGCGGATCCTGCTCGGCGGCTCGCCGCCGATCACGATCGCCTCGGCCCCGCTGCGCCGCGCCTGCTCGACGATCCCGGCGCCGACCTTGCGCGCCCGGATCGTCGCCGTGCTGACCGCGACGTCCTCGTACTCCTCCGCCACTTCGCGCGCCCGCTCCAGCGCCCGCGCCGCTTCTTCCTGCAGCTGCGGCGGCAGCTCGGCGTCGAGCGGCGCCGCCAGCGGCACTTCGACCACGTAGACGAGAGCGAGGCGCGCCGGCTGCTCCTCCCCCGCCCCGTCCTCGCTCTCGGCGGCGGCGAGCCGGCCGGCGGTGGCGACGATGTCGTCGTCGAGCCCGGAGCCGAAGACCGGCACCAGCAGGCTGCGGTAGGCGACCTCGGGCACCTGCTTGGTCAGCGCCCGCTCCGTCACCGAGACGCGGCGGGTCAGCGAGGTGCCCTCGAAGACCTTGCGGTAGACGACGTAGAAGACGAGCCCGAAGGCCATCCAGCCGCCGCCGACCCAGCGCGCGACGTCGTGCAGGACGAGCACGCTGAGGAAGGCGAGGCCGCTGAGCAGCGCGGCGAAGATCACCGGGACCGGCAGCTCGGCGCCGCGCCAGCGGACGTTCCAGGGGACGCGGTAGGGCCGCGCCGCGTCCGGCTGGCTGACGCGCAGCCGCAGGATCGAGAAGTGGGCGATCGTGATCGCCAGGATCGCGCCGAAGGCGTAGAAGCTGGCCAGCAGCTTCACGTCGGTGGGGATGACCAGGCCGATCGCGATCAGCCCGGAGAGCACGATCGCGACGTGCGGCGTCGCGTAGCGGCCGTTGAGCTTGCCCAGCCAGCTGGGTATCTGGCGGTTGATCGCCAGCGTGTAGATGTGGCGCGAGACGCCGAGCATCGCCGTCGTCGTCGCCCAGAAGAGCACCGGCGCGGCGACCAGGGCGACGATCCAGCGCATCGCGTCGGCGACCCAGGCGGGGTGGTAGGAGGAGACGACGCCGAGCACCGGCGCGCGCACGTACTCGTCGCCGAGCGCCGTCTGCGGGCCGTCCGGGCCGGCGACCACCGGCACCGCCATCAGCGCGATCGCCGCCATCCCGGCGTAGACGAGCGGCACCGCGACCGCCCCCAGCGAGACGATCCGCTTCAGGTCGCGCGGGCGGACGTCGATGTCCGGCGCCAGGTCGGCCGCGGCCTCGATCCCGGCGTAGGCGAGCATCGCGATCACCGAGGCGTAGATCACGTCGGTCACGCTCGGGCTGGTGAACAGGTGGATCTGGTCGGTGAGCCGCTCGGGGTGCAGCACGGCGAACGCGCCGACGGCGATCACCGCCACCTGCAGGGTGATGTCGGCGAGCGCCAGGGCGCTGAGCGAGCGCTCCCGCCCACGGCCGGTGACGCCCGCCACGTTGAGCGCGCAGGCGGCGACGATCACCCCGGCGGCGACCGGGATCTGCCAGTCGCTGGTCGAGAGGTCGGAGGAGATCGGCTTGAGGTAGTGCGGGACCGAGATCGCGGCCAGCGCGGCGACGATCAGGTAGTCGATCAGGATCGCCCAGCCGGCGATGAAGGCGATCAGCTCGTTGAAGGCGTGGCGGGCGAAGCTCGAGGAGCCGCCCCGCTCGCGGATCATCGCCCCGCCCTCGACGTAGCTGAGCGTCGTCAGCACGAACATCAGCCCGGCGGCGAGGAAGATCAGCGGCGTCAGCCCGAGGCCGCGGTCGGCGACGACGCCGAGCGCGAAGTAGATCGAGAAGCCGACGGCGGAGTAGACGGCGACGAACAGGCCGGGGGCGCCGACGCCGCGCTGCAGCAGCGGCTCGAGGCGCGACTGCGGGCGCTGCCCGGGCTCGCTCATCTGAAGACGCCGCTCAGCCAGAGGCGCGCCGCGCCGACGGCGAGGAAGGCGATGCCGAGCAGCGTTCCGAGCGAGAGCGGCCCACCGCCGTGGGCGAAGGTGCTGACCAGGATCAGCAGCCCCAGGGCCAGCAGCACGAAGGAGAGCAGTCGGACCGAACGCTGGTGCACGGTGGCGATTCTAGGCGAGGGCGGGCGCCGCCCCGGCGCCGCGGCGAGGGTCCTGCTCGGAGACGACGATCACCCGGCAGGGGCGCTCGCCGAGCACCGTCTGCAGGGTCTTGTCGTACATCGGCGCGCCGTCGCGGAAGCGCAGGCCGACGACCACCGCGGCGGCGTTGATCAGCTTCGCCTCGGCGGCGATCGAGTAGCCGGCCTGGCCGGGGCGCACCCGCTCGACGTGCCCGGTGACGCGCTGGCCGCCGATCAGCTTCGCCTGCTCGACCTTGCTCTGCGCCGCCGCTTCGGCGTCGCGCATCTCGGCCTCGAGCGCCAGGTTGGTGGGCACGGTCAGCATCGAGTGGATGTGGACGCCGCGACGCCGCTTCGAGGCGAGCTTGACCGCCGTCGCGACCATCTGCTCGGAGAACGGCTCGCCGTCCTCGAAGGCGACGAGCACGCTGCGGTACTCGATCTCCTCGACCCCGAGCGGCTCCGGCAGCAGCACCTTGACGGTCTCGGTCAGCGGCAGCCGCTGGTTGCGGCGGTAGAGCACGTAGACGAGGATCCCCAGCGCCATCCAGCCTAGCCCGACGACCAGGGTGCTCGGGTTGAGCGCCATCACGACGATCCAGGCCGAGAACGTGCCGATGCCGCCGAGCACCGCGGTCAGCGGCAGCTCGAAGCCGAAGGCGCGGAAGTTGAGCGGCGGCCTCCAGGGGCGCTCGCGCTCGCTCTGCTGGCGGCGCAGCCAGATCACCGAGACGTGGGCGATCGTGAAGGAGAGCATCGCGCCGAACGAGTACATCGTCGCGAGGAATTCGGTCTTGCCGGGCAGCAGCGTCGCCATCGCCACGGCGGCGAACACGAGGATCGCGATGTAGGGGGTGCGGTAGCGCGGGTGGACCTGGCGCAGGCTCTCCGGCAGCTGGCGGTGCTGGCCCATCGAGTAGGTGAGGCGGGAGACGCCGATCAGCCCGGCGTTGGTCGCGATCAGCAGGATCACCGCGGCGAGGATGCCGACGTAGAAGCGCAGCGCTTCGGTCAGGCCCTCGGCCAGGCCGAGGTTCTCGACGATGCCGAGGATCGGGTCGTTGGCGAACTCCTTGCCCAGTTCGGTCGTGTAGCGGCCGGCCTCGTCCAGGCCGACCGGCATCGCCGAGAGCGCGACGACCGGGATCAGCAGGTAGAGGCCGAGCACCGCGGCGACGGTGAAGCCGACGCTGCGGGGGATCGTCCGCGCCGCGTCCTTGGCCTCCTCGGCCATGTTGGAGATCGTCTCGATCCCGGTGTAGGCGATCATCCCGACGGCGATGCCGAGCGCGAAGTCGCTCCAGCTCGGGGCGACGCCGAGGTGGACGTTGTTCACCAGCACCTCGGGGCTTAGCACGAGCACGATGCCGATGCAGACCAGGACCACCTGGGTGCCGAGGTCGGCGATCGCCAGCACCAGGTTGAGCTTCGCCGACTCTTCGGTGCCGCGGATGTTGAGCAGCGCGAGCGCCGCGATCAGCGCCGCGCCGGCGATGATGTCGCCCGGCCCGTGGTGCAGCGGCTGCCAGAAGACGGCCAGGTAGTGGGGCACGAAGTAGGCCGAGATCGCGACCGTGATCACGTAGTTGAGCATCTGGCCCCAGGCGGCGACGAAGCTGACCAGCTCGTTGAAGGCGTGGCGGGCGAAGCTCGAGGAGCCGCCCGCCTCCGGGTACATCACCGTCGCCTCGGCGTAGGTCGAGGCGGTGAACATGAAGATCACGCCGGTGATCGCGAAGGCGACCGGGGTGAGCCCGAGGGCGAAGGCCGCGGTGACGCCGAGCGCGTAGTAGATCGAGGAGCCGACGTTGCCGTAGGCGGCCGAGAACAGCGCGCCGACGCCGTGCACGCGGCTCAGCGATTCGTCTCTGGGGATCCGCTGGGCCATGGTTCAGCTGGAGGGACGGGTCACTCAGACCGAATATACGGTGCCGGCGGGCGCCCGTCGCAGGTGCGAGCGGCCGAGCCCCCCGGGCGAGGCGCAGCCGCAGAGCGCCAGCGTCAGCTCGAGCTCGGAGCGCAGCAGCTCGAGCACGCTGCGGGCGCCCGCCTCACCGCCGGCCGCGAGACCCCAGAGGGCGGGGCGGCCGACCAGCACCGCGTCGGCGCCGAGCGCCAGCGCGATCGCCACGTCGACGCCGCGGCGGATGCCGCCGTCGACCAGCACCGCGGCGCGCCCTTCGACCGCGTCGACGACCTCGGGTAGCGCGTCGGCGGTCGCCAGGCAGCGGTCGAGCTGGCGCCCGCCGTGGTTGGAGACGACGACGCCGGCGGCGCCGTGCTCGACCGCCCGCCCGGCGTCCTCGCCGGTCAGCACGCCCTTGACCAGCACCGGCACGCTGCACTCGGCGGCCAGCTCCTCCAGGTACTCCCAGGTCAGCGCCGGTTCCATCAGCGCGAAGGTCTCCTCGATCGTCACCGCGCGCGGGGAGCCCAGCGCCTCTTCGACGCTCGGCACGCCGATCTCCTCGGGGACTTCGAAGCCGGTTCGCCGGTCGCGCTCGCGGTTGCCGCCGCGCGGCGCGTCGACGGTGACGACGATCGCCTCGTAGCCGCAGTCGATCGCCTCCTCGATCATCGCCCGCGTCACCGCCTCGTCGCGGAAGCAGTAGAGCTGGAACCAGCGCCGCCCGCCCGGCGCCGCCTCCGCCACCTGTCGCGGCCGCAGCGTCGCCAGGGTCGAGACGCACATCGCCGTCCCGGCGGCCGCCGCCGCGCGCGCCATCGCCGCCTCCCCCTCCGGGTCGACCAGCCCCTGGTAGGCGACCGGCGCCACCAGCAGCGGCATCGAAAGCTCCCCGCCCAGCACCTCCGCCCCGGTCCGCCACTCCCCAAGCCCGGCCAGCACCCGCGGCCGCAACCGCCACCCGTGCCAGGCCGCCACGTTCTCCCGCAGCGTCAGCTCGTCCCCGGCCCCGCCGAAGAAGTACCCCGCGACCCCCGCCTCCAACTTCTGAGAGGCGGCCCTCTCGAAGTCGGAGACGGTGATCAGCGGCTCGGAGATCAGAAGTGAACTATGGGGATGATCAGGATCGCGACGATGTTGGCGACCTTGATCATCGGGTTGATCGCCGGCCCCGCCGTGTCCTTGTAGGGGTCGCCGACGGTGTCGCCGGTCACCGAGGCGGCGTGGGCCTCGGAGCCCTTGCCGCCGTGCGCGCCGTCCTCGATCAGCTTCTTCGCGTTGTCCCAGGCGCCGCCGCCGGCGGTCATCGAGATCGCGGCGAAGAGGCCGACGACGATCACGCCGATCAAGAGGCCGCCGAGCGCGTCGACGCTGAGCAGGCCGACGATCACCGGGACCGCGATCGGGATCAGCGCCGGCAGGATCATCTCCTTCTGCGCCGCCGCGGTCACGATGCCGACCGTCTTGCCGTACTCCGGTTTCTCGGTGCCCTCCATGATCCCCGGGTGCTCGCGGAACTGCTTGCGCACCTCTTCGACCACCTGGCCGCCGGCGCGGCCGACCGCCTCGATCGCGAAGGCCGTGAACAGGTAGACCATGATCCCGCCGACCAGCAGGCCGATCAGCACGTCGGGGGTCGAGAGGTTGAACAGGCCGCTGAGGTCGAACCCGGTCGGCGCCTCGTCCGCGAGTTCGCTCTTGAACGCCGCGAACAGGACCAGCGCCGCCAGCGCGGCGGAGCCGATCGCGTAGCCCTTGGTCACCGCCTTGGTCGTGTTGCCGACCGCGTCGAGCGGATCGGTGATGTTGCGCACCTCCTCGGGCAGCTCCGCCATCTCGGCGATGCCGCCGGCGTTGTCGGTGATCGGCCCGAAGGCGTCGAGCGCGACGATCAGGCCGCAGAGCGAGAGCTGCGCCATCACGGCGATGCCGATGCCGTAGATCCCGGCGAGCTCGTTCGCGGCGAGAATCGCCAGGGCGATCACCAGCGCCGGCGCGGCGGTCGACTGGAAGCCCTGGGCGAGGCCCTGGATGATGTTCGTCGCGTGGCCCGTCTCCGAGGCGTCGGCGATCGTCTTCACCGGCCGGAAGCGGGTCGAGGTGTAGTAGTCGGTGATCACGAAGAGCAGCGCCGTGACCGCGACGCCGATCACCGCGCAGAGCCACAGGTCGGTGCCGGTGATCGCCTGCGAGGCGGTGCTGAGGCCGAGCCGCACCGGGTCGTCCATCATCCACTTGGTGATCGGGTAGAAGGCGGCGATCGAGAGCACGCCGGAGACGATCATCCCGGTGTACAGGGCGCCCTCGACTTTGTCGGATTTGGTCCGCACCGAGAGCGCGCCGATGATCGAGGCGATGATCGCGACGGCGCCGATCACCAGCGGGAAGATCGCCACCTCGCGGGCGAATTCGCCGCCCGAGCCGGTGAAGGTGAGCACGCCGAGCAGCATCACGGCGACCGAGGTGACCGCGTAGGTCTCGAATAGGTCGGCAGCCATGCCGGCGCAGTCGCCGACGTTGTCGCCGACGTTGTCGGCGATCACGGCCGGGTTGCGGGGGTCGTCCTCGGGGATCCCCGCCTCGACCTTGCCGACCAGGTCGGCGCCGACATCGGCGGCCTTGGTGAAGATGCCGCCGCCGAGCCGCGCGAAGACGGAGATCAGCGAGCCGCCGAAGCCGAGACCGACGAGCGCGTCGACCGCCTCCTTGTCGGTGGAGCCGGTCAGCACGAGCAGGCCGTAGTAGCCGGCGACGCCGAACAGCGCCAGGCCGACGACGAGCAGGCCGGTCACCGAACCGCCCTTGAAGGCGACGTCGAGCGCCGGCGGCACGCCGCCGCGGGCCGCCTCGGCGACGCGGGAGTTGGCCCGCACCGAGAGGTTCATGCCGATGAAGCCGGCCGAGCCGGAGAGGGCGCCGCCGAGCACGAAGCCGAGCGCCGTCTCGTAGTCCTGCAGGATCAGGAGCAGGATCGCGATCGGCACCGCGACCGCGGCGATGATCGTGTACTGGCGGCGCAGGTAGGCGCCGGCGCCTTCCTGCACGGCGCCGGATATCTCCTGCATCCGGTCGTTGCCGGGCGAGCGCGCGAGCAGGCGCTGGGTGATGACGAGTCCGTAGACAACTGCCGCGCCGGCGCAGACGAGCGCGACCACGACTCCGTATTCGGTCAGAAAGCTGGTCAAGTTCGATTCCTCCGTCGTTTTAAGCGGCGCGGGAGTCTATAAGGGGGTGCGGATCACGCGTTTTCCGCCCCTACGCGGCCTGTTTGGCGGCCGTGTAGGTGCGGTGGGTCTCCTTCACCGCGTCGCGGTAGATGTCCTCTATCGCGACCCCGGCGTCGAGCGCCTCGCGCGCCCGCTCGGCGCCGTTGCGCCCGGGCAGGCGCGGCTCGATACCGAGCGCCTCGCGCGCCGGCGCCGTCCACTCCAGCAGCCCCTCCAGGGCCGCCCGCGCCTCGACCTCCTCGCCGCGGCGGAAGTCGATCATCCGGCCGCTCATCCCGTGGCGGATCGCCCGCCAGAGGTTCTCCTCGATCTCGCGGTCGCGCAGCGGCGCGCCGCCCGCCTCGTAGCCCCCCGCGTCGTAGTCGAGCGCCGCCTGCGCGATGCAGGCGGCGATCGCCGCCGCCAGCCCGAAGGACTCGTCGCCGCGCGTCTGCGCGTCGCAGACCCGCACCTCGACCGTGCCGAACTCGTGGTGCGGGCGCACGCTCCACCACAGCTGCGTCGACTCGACCACCGTGCCGGTGCGCTGCAGCAGGGCGACGAACTCGGCGTAGCTGCGCCAGTCGACGAACGGGCTGGGCACGCCGCAGCGCGGGAAGGTGCGGGTGAAGATCTCCGTGCGCACCGTGTGCAGGCCGCTGTCGCGGCGGTCGAGGAAGGGCGAGTTGGCCGAGAGCGCGAGCAGCAGCGGCAGCAGCTCGCGCAGCCGGTCGCACACCGCGATCGCCCGGTCGGCGCCGCGCACGCCCATGTGCACATGCAGGCTCCAGGTGTTGTTGCGCTGCGCGACCCAGCCCAGTTCGGCGCGCAGGCGGTTGTAGTGGGGCGTGTCGATGATCCGCTGGTCGAGGTAGCTCGCCCACGGATGCGTGCCCATCGCGGCCAGCGCCAGGCCCATGCCGTCGACCAGCTCGAACAGGCGCAGGCGCCGCGCCCGCTGCGCCTCGACCGCCGCGGCGAAGGTCTCCGCGCGCCCGGAGCGGATCTCGATCTCCGAGGCGATCAGCTCGCCCGCCGCCGAGCCGGCCAGCACCTCGTCCCTCTGGCAGGCGGCGTAGACCTCCTCGAAGCGGTGCTCGAGCTCCAGCGTCGCCGGGTCGAGGATCGCGAACTCCTCCTCGAGGCCGATCGTGAAGTCGGTCGAGGACTCGAATCGCTCCCGAGCCAGATCGAGGTCCAGGGACAAGGCTGCTCCTTCGCGGGACGTGCGCCTAAGTCAGGTAGAAGTAGAGCGCGTAGAGGAGGTCGACGGCGGGGCTGGAGGTGTGCACGGTCACTTCGGGCGGCACCTGCAGCAGCTGCTCGGAATAGTTGAAGATGATCCTCACTCCGGCGTCGACCAGCTCGTCGGCGACCGCCTGCGCGGCGGCGGCGGGCACGGCGAGCACCCCGACGACGATCTCCTGCTCGGCGACGACGCTCTCCAGCTGGTCGAAGTCGAGCACCTCGAGCTTGCCGACCCGTGAGCCGACGACCTCGGGGTTGATGTCGAACATCGCGACCACCTCGAAGCCGTGGTCGGCGAAGATGTCGGAGCTGGCGATCGCCTGGCCGAGGTTGCCGGCGCCGAAGAGGGCGATGTTGTGCTGGCCCGAGGTGCGCAGGATCTTGCGGATCTGGGCGACCAGCGACTCGACGTTGTAGCCGACGCCGCGCTTGCCGAACTTGCCGAAGCCGGAGAGGTCGCGGCGGATCTGCGTCGGGTTGATGTGCGTGTATTCGGAGAGCTCCTGCGAGGAGATCGTCTCCCGGCCCATCTTGCGCGCCTGGGTGAGCACCTGCAGGTAGCGCGAGAGGCGCGCCGCGACGCCGAGCGAGAGGCGCTCGCCGTCGCCGATCAGGGCCTCCCCCACCTCAAGATCCTCCACCGCCGGGTCGATCATCGGCCCCCACAGTATCGAGCCGCGCCCGAACGGAGGTTTGGTCGAGCGCCAGCTCGGAGACGACCTCGCCGTTCAGCTCGAGCACCGGGATGCGCTCGAGCATCCTTCGCAGCAGCCCCTCGTCGCTCTCGATGTCGACCTCGTGCAGCTCGAAGCGGTAGCCCTCCTGGTGCAGGGCGGCGAGCTCTTCGACCGCCTGCTCGCAGAGGTGGCAGCCCGGCCGCGAGTACAGAACCAGAACAGCAGTCGCGCCTCGCTCGCGGCGCGATGAATCAGATATGGACGCTTGCTCGCACGGCGCTCCGCCGCTCCGTGGATCGTGGGAATGCATCGTAGGCAAGGTACTCGGGGTAGGCGAGGGACGGGGCGAAGCGCGCCGCCGAAGCGATCATCCCCGCGTTGTCGGTGCAGAGCCGCAGCGGCGCCAGCTTCAGCCGCAGGCCGCGCTCCTCGCAGAGCGCCGCGACCGCCTCGCGCAGCGGCCCGTTGGCGGCGACGCCGCCGCCCAGCGCGACCGCCTCCCACTCGCCGCGCTTCAGCGCCCGCGCCAGTTTCGCCGTCAGCTGGCCGACCGCGGCCGCCTGGAAGCTCGCCGCGAGGTCGGCGCGGCGCTCCGCCACGCCCGCCTCGCCGAGCTCGCGGCAGAGGTAGACGAGCGCCGTCTTCAGGCCGCTGAAGCTGAAGTCGAGGCCGGGGTCGCGGGCCATCGCGACCGGCAGCTCGAATGCCTCCGGGTCGCCCTGCTCGGCCAGCCGCTGCAGCGCCGGGCCGCCGGGGAAGCCGAGCCCGAGCAGGCGGGCGACCTTGTCGAAGGCCTCGCCGGCGGCGTCGTCGAGCGTCTGCCCGAGCACCTCGTGGCCGGCCTGGTCGCGAACCCCGGCGAGCAGCGTGTGGCCGCCGCTCGCGACCAGGCAGAGGAAGGGCGGCTCGAGCGGCTCGGGGGCGAGGAAGTTGGCGGCGACGTGCCCCTGCAGGTGGTCGACCGGGACCAGCGGCAGCCGCCGCGGCGCCGCCAGGGCCTTGGCGGTCGAGAGCCCGACCAGCAGAGCCCCGATCAGCCCCGGCCCCGCGGTGACCGCCACCGAGTCGATCTCGTCCAGAGAAACGTCCGCCTCCTCCAACGCCGCGCGCACCACCGGCACCATCAACTCCAAGTGATGCCTGGAGGCGACCTCCGGAACGATCCCCCCAAATTTGGCATGCGCCTCATCTTGCGAAGAAATGACATTGGAGAGGATTCCCTCGCCATCGACCACCGCCGCGCAAGTGTCGTCGCACGACGTCTCTATGGCGAGGATCTTCACCTGCGGCTCCCGATCAATCGAGCCACATCATTAATGCGTCCTCGCCGTTGTCCTGGTAATAGCGCGGCCGCACCCCCGCCGAGCGGAAGCCGAGCTTCTCGTACATCGCGATCGCGTCGCGGTTGGAGACCCGCACCTCGAGCGTGAACGGCAGCTCGCGCCCCGCCTCGGCGACCAGCCGCGCGATCAGGCCGCTGGCGACGCCGCGGCGGCGGCGCTCCGGCGCGACCGCGACGTTCATCAGGTGCCAGACGCGGTCGTAGCGCGAGCAGACGAGATAGCCGTACAGCTCCTCGCCGTCGGTCGCCGCGAGGCAGATGCCGGACGGCTTGGAGAGCTCGAGCACGAACATCGCCAGCGACCACGGCGCCGGGAAGGAGCGGCGCTCGATCGAGATCACCGCCGGCAGGTCGCTGTAGGCGAGCCGCCGCACGGCCGGATCGCCGCTCAGCTCACTCGGTTGCCTGGAGAGAGTCTCGCTCATGCCACCGTTCCGCATCGGGGGGTCTCAGGTAGATCGGGGCGATCGAGTCCGACTCGTCCGCGCCCCGCCCTGCCGCCAGAGCGCAGATGTGCCGCGCGGCGACGCGGTGCACGGGGTCGGCGTCGTCCGGGATCTCGACCGCCCGGCTGATCAGGTCCTGCCGGAATCGTACCGCGCCCGAACCGCCGCACAGAGCCGCCTCGGGCAGCGCGGCGAGCTTCTCTGCGAGCCGCTCGGGCGAGCTCAGCTCGGGGCCCCAGGCGAGCTCGCCGCTCGCCTCGTAGAGCGCCGCCGCGACCTCGCCGCGGCGCGCGTCGAGCACCGCCACCCGGCGCCGTCCGCCGGCCGCCTCGGCCAACCCGCAGGCCAGCGCGTCGAGCGTGCCGACGCCGCTCAGCGGCAGGCCGCGGCTCAGGCCCAGCGCCTTCGCCGTGGCGATTCCGACGCGCAGGCCGGTGAACGAGCCGGGGCCGACGCCGACGGCGATCCGGCCGACGCCCGGCCAGCCGCCCGCCGCGGCGGCGGCGCGCTCGACCTCGCCGAGCAGCGCCGTCGTGTGCTGGGGACCGCCCTTCTCGGAGAGCCCGAGCAGCGCCTCGTGCAGCGGCTCGCCGCCGCACGCCGCGGCGACGGCGGTATCGGCGGTCGCCGTGTCGAAGCCGACGACGGCCGGCTCGGGGCTACTTTCGGTGTCCGCGCCTATGGTTGCTGCGCTCGGGGACGAAGAAGAAGAACAGGCCCACCCGCTTGCCCCGCACGAACCAGGTCACCTTGTGTTTGCCCGGGATGTTCGAGGTGATCTTGTTGACGTAGAGCGTGCCCTGTTTGGCTTCCTGCTTGGGCGCGCAGAGGTTTTTCTTGGTCGGGAACTTGACGCAGACCGTGTAGAAGACGTCGGCCCGGTTGCTGCGGAAGAAGGCGCCCTTCTTGCGCGGCTTCTGGCAGAGGTGGGAGGGTTTCGCCTTCTGCGAGAGGCCGCAGGCGACGTAGTGCCTGAACGCGTGGCCTTTCGCCGCCGAGGCGGGCGAGGCGTTGGCCAGCAGACCGACCCCCAGCGCGATCGCGGTCAGCGTCTTCAGTCCCTTCATCCGGCGAGTCCCTCCTTCGGTTGCGTACGCGCGCCGATGCTACACAGCGGCCTCTCCCCCCGAAACACGCCTATCTGCGTGCCGATGCGGCGGTCCAGGCGATTCGGCGCCGCTCGGGCGCCAGATGCTCGATCTCGACCGCGACGACGCGCCGGCCGGCGAGCTGCGGCGCGGCGATCGCCGGCCACTCGACGAAGCCGACCGAAGCCGGGTCGAGGTAGTCGTCGAGCAGCGCCGGGTCCTCGTCCTCGAGCCCGCCGAGCCGGTAGAGGTCGAGGTGGGACACCGGCAGGCGGCCGGCGTAGCGCTGCCCGATCGTGAAGGTCGGCGAGGTGACGGGGCCCTCGACGCCGAGCGCCCGGCAGGCGCCGCGGACCAGCGTCGTCTTGCCGGCCCCGAGCTCGCCGCCGACGACGACCACGTCGCCGGGCCCGAGCGCGCCCGCGATCCGCGCCCCGACGGCTTCGGTCTCGGCCGCCGAGGCGCTCTCGACCGTTTGCGCCGCGCCGCTCAACCGAAGAAGTCGAGCTGGTCGGCGGAGGGCTCGGGCGGCCCCGGCTCGGGCTCCCCCTCGAGCTCCTCCGCGATCTCGGCCGGGCTCGCCGGCGGCGGCCCCGCCAGCAGCTGCGGCAGCAGCCCGAAGTCGGCCCGCAGCTGCTCCTTGACGGCCGGCGTGCGCAGGCCCGCCGCGGGGTGGAAGAGCGGCAGCAGGAAGACGCTGCGGCCGCCGAGCTCGTGCACCTGCGGCGTGCCGCGCACGCGGGTGATCCCGGCCGGGTTGCCGCTCAGCAGCTTGGTCGCGAAGTTGCCCAGCGTGCAGACGACGCGCGGCTCGATCAGCCGCACCTGCTCGAACAGGTAGGGCTCGCAGGCCTCGATCTCCGGCAGCTGGGGATCGCGGTTGCCGGGCGGGCGGCTCTTCAGCACGTTGGCGATGAAGACGTCCTCCCTCGACAACCCGATGCCTTCGAGGAGCTCGTTCAGCAGCTGCCCGGCGCGGCCGACGAAGGGCAGCCCCTGGCGATCCTCATCGGCGCCCGGCGCCTCGCCGACGAACATCAGCTCGGCGTCTGCGTCCCCGGCCCCGAACACGGCCTTGGTCCGCGTCTCGTGCAGCGGGCAGCGCGTGCACGCCCGCACCTGCTCGTACAGCTCGACCAGCCTCTCGCGCCGCTCTTCAGGGGTCATTTCTCAAAGGTTAGAAGCCGGGATGGCGGTCGCCGGAAGCAGAGGTGCCCCTGGGGGCGTGACTGGCCAAGCAGTGGCGCGCACGGCGACGAGCGAATAGCAGCGCTATTCGCGAGGAGGCGGGTGAGCCGATGCGCCGGCCAGACGCGTCATCCAGGGGTGCCTATGCGCACCGGCGCCCGCCATCCCGGCTATGGCAATGGCTCCCAGTCCCACGACGTCGTCGAGCCGACGTCGTCCTTCTGCTCCAGGTAGCGGTTGAACTCGGCCAGCTCGGCCGGCTCGATCGAGTAGACGTGCTCGGCTGCCGGGAAGCGCTGTGAGCGCACCTCCTCGACGTAGCGGCCGACGCCCTCGACCATCGCCGCGTGGATCTCGGCGTAGCGCTTGACGAATTTCGGCAGGCGGCCGGCGCTGATCCCGAGCAGGTCGTGGTAGACGAGCACCTGGCCGGCGGTCGCCGGGCCGGCGCCGATCCCGATCGCCGGGATCTCCAGCCGCGCGGCGATCGACTCGGCGATCGCCGCCGGCACCGCCTCGAAGACGACCGCGAAGCAGCCGACCGATTGCAGCGCCTCGGCGTCCTCGAGCAGCTGGATCGCCCCCTGCGCGGTCTTGCCCTGCGTCTTGTAGCCGCCCAGCGCGGTCGCCGTCTGCGGCGTCAGGCCGACGTGGCCCATCACCGGGATGCCGGAGTGGACGATCGCCCGCGCGCGCTCGACCGAGGTCCCTCCCGCCTCCAGCTTGACCACCTGGCAGCCGGTCTCCTTGACCAGCCGCTGGGCGTTTCGCACCGCGAGCTCGTTGCTCGCCTCGTAGCTGCCCATCGGCATGTCGCCGACCATCAGCGCGGTCTTCGTGCCGCGGCGCACGGCCTTGCCGAGCGTGATCATCTCCTCCATCGAGACCGGCTCGGTGCCCGGGTAGCCGAGCACGACCATCGCCGCCGTGTCGCCGACCAGGACCAGGTCGACGCCCGCCTCCTCGGCGACGCGGGCCGAGGGGTAGTCGTAGGCGGTGACCATCACGATCGGCTCTCCCGCAGCCTTCATCTCGGCGAGCCGCGGCAGGGTGACGGGTTTGCGCGTCGCGGCGTCCATCAGGCGACCTCGACCGGCGAGAGCAGCACCTCCGGCCGGCTGTCGACCGCGACCGTCGCGTTGTCGTCGTCGACGTGGACGACGACCGGCGCGTAGCCCTCCATGTCGCGCTCGTCGTAGGCGCCGAAGGAGGCGACGATGATCTTGTGGCCGGGCCGGGTCAGGTGGGCGGCGGCGCCGTTGACCTGCATCGCCCCCGAGCCGGGCTCGCCGTCGATCACGTAGGTGACGAAGCGGGCGCCGTTGTCGATGTCCCAGACGTGCACCTGCTCGTTGGTGACCAGGTCCGCCTGCGCCATCAGCTCGGTGTCGACCGTGATCGAGCCGATGTAGTCGACGTCGCAGTCGGTCACCGTAGCCCGATGGATCTTCGACTTCAGCATCTGCCTCTGCATTACCCCTCCTGTTTGGGCCGACGGGACGAAAAGTCCGCCCGGGGCGGACTTTTCGTCCCGTCGGCGGGAAGTTCGGTGTTGTCGATTAGGCGCGCGGCGCCTATTTGGGCGGCTACGGCCACGAGGCCCGGGCCCTCGCTGAGGTCGGCCACGGGCTGCAGGCTCTGCGGGTCGCGGGCCTCTAGGTACTCGGGCTCGATGCCGGCCTCGGCGAGGACGCGGCGGCCGGCCTCCAGCGCGGCGGCGAGTCCGTCCTCGGGCGCGAGGCGCTCGACCTCGCGCAGGGCGCGCGAGAGCGCCGTCGCCCGCTGGCGGTCGGCGGCGCTCAGGTAGGCGTTGCGCGAGCTCATCGCCAGGCCGTCGGGCTCGCGCACGATCGCCAGCGCCTCGATCCGCACCGGGATGTCGAGGTCGCGCGCCATGCGGCGAATCGCGGCCACCTGCTGGGCGTCCTTGCGGCCGAACCAGGCGACGTCGGGCTGCACGGTGTTGAAGAGCTTGGCGACGACCGTGGTGACGCCGCGGAAGTGCTCCGGGCCGCGCCGCGCCTGCTCGCCGCAGAGCACCTCGGTCAGCCCGCCGACCTCGACCGTCGTCGCGAAGCCCGGCGGGTAGACCTCCTCGACCGGCGGCGCGTAGATCACGTCGACCCCCGCCTCGGCGGCCAGCTCGGCGTCGCGCCCCTCGTCGCGCGGGTAGCGGTCGAGATCCTCGCCGGGGCCGAACTGGGTCGGGTTGACGAACAGGCTCATCACGACGAAGTCGCACGCGGCGCGGGCGGCGCGCAGCAGCGAGAGGTGCCCCTCGTGCAGGCAGCCCATCGTCGGCACGAGGCCGATCGATCGCCCGGCCGCCCGCTCGGCGGCGAGGATCGCCCGCAGCTCGCCCTTGGCCCGGACGAGCTTCACGCCTGCTGCGGCATGCGGTCGGTCGATGGTCGCGGAGTCCATGATGGTCCATGCCCGTCGCTTCGGGTCACGGCCGGACTCGAAGTATAGGCGCTAGCCGTCGCGGAACTGTATGGCTCTGATCACACGAGCGGGGGCGCCGGCGGCGATCGATCCGGACGGGATGTCGCCGGTGACGACCGAGTTGGCGCCGATCACGCAGCGCTCGCCGATCGTCACGCCGCTGGTCACGGCGACGTTGACCCCGAACCAGCAGTTGGCGCCGATCCTCACCGGCCCCTCGCTGCTGAAGCCCTGCCAGGTGACCGGCCGGGTGGGATCGTCGAAGCGGTGCTCGGCGTCGCCGACGAAGCAGCCGTTGGCGAACATCGTGTGCGCGCCGATCTCGATCGACTCCTGCGCGGCGAGCATCGTGTTGCGGTTGAGGAAGCAGCCGGCGCCGATCGTGATCCGCGCCTGCGGCGCCAGGGTCAGCCAGCAGCCCGGCTCGAGCAGCGTCCCCTCGCCGATCGTCAGCCGCCCCTCGTCGAGCGCCTCGAGCAGCTCCCCCTCGACCGGCGGCCGGATGAAGAAGCCGCCGCGCGCGGCGTGGCGGGCGAGGCGCAGGCGGCGCAGCGGCCGCCGGTTGCGCTCGTACCAGCGCCGCTTCTGCCACCAGAGTCGCCAGCCGCGGGACATTCGGCGCATAGACTGCCTTAGATGAGCGATCTGCGCGGTGGCATCGACCTCGGCGGCACGAAGATCCAGACTGCGGTCGTCGAGGCGGACGGCAGCCTGCGCGGCGAAGCGCGCCGGCCGACGCCGACCTCGGGCGGCCCGGCGGACGTCGCGCGGGCGATGGAGGAGGCGCTGCGCGAAGCCGCCTCGGCGGCCGGGGTGAAGCCCGAGCGGCTGGCGGGGGTCGGCGTCGGCTCGCCCGGCGACGCCGACGGCGCGACCGGGGTCGTCTCCGGCGCCCGCAACCTGCCCGGCTGGGACGGTGGCTTCCCGCTCGGCGAGACGCTCGCCGGGGCGTTCGGCACGCAGGTCCGGGTCGGCAACGACGTCCAGGTCGCGGTCGAAGGCGAGTACGCGCTGGGCGCCGGCAGGGGCCTCCGCTCGCTGCTCGGCGTCTGGTGGGGAACCGGCGTCGGCGGCGGGATCGTGTTCGACGGCAAGCCGTGGCTGGGCCGGGGCGCCGCCGCCGAGATCGGCCACATGGTCGTCAAGCGCAACGGCGCCCGCTGCCCCTGCGGTCGGCGCGGCTGCATGGAGGCCTACGCCGGCCGCGCGGCGATGGAGGCGAAGGCGCGGCGCGACCTCGCCAAGGGGGTCGAGACCGACCTCTTCCATGTGATGAAGAAGCGCGGCAAGGACCGCCTCACCAGCTCGGTCTGGGAGCACGCCCTGCGCGAGGGCGACGCGCTGACCGAGAGCCTGCTGCGCCGCGCGATCCGCTACCTCGGCACCGGGATCGCCTCGGCGCAGAACCTGCTCGACGTCGAGGCGGTGGTGCTCGGCGGCGGGCTCGGGGCGCGCTTCGGCGACCGCTTCATCGACGAGCTCGAGGGCGAGATGCACAAGCACCTCTTCGTCAGCGACGACCCGCCGCAGATGAAGGTCGCCGAGCTGGGCGATCTCGGCGGCGCGATCGGCGCAAGTCTCCTGATACGCCCTGAGGCCGTCTGACCTCAGACCCTTCCTTGTTCCTGGCGGCGCATGCGGGCGATCGCGTCGACGACCACGGCGGCGAGCAGGACGCCGCCGGTGACCATGAATTTGACCGAGGACTCGAACGCCAGCAGGTCCATGCCGTTGGAGATCGAGCCGATCACGATCGCTCCGAGCAGCGCCGACCAGACCGAGCCGCGGCCGCCGAAGAGGCTGGTGCCGGCGATCACCGGGCCGGCGATCGCGAGCAGCAGCAGGTCGCTGCCGCCGGAGCTCTGGTTGACCGCGAGCAGCCGCGAGGCCGCCATGATCCCGCCGACCGCGGCCATCGAGCTGCAGAGGGTGAAGGCGACGACCCGCATCGAGTCGACGCGGATGCCGGCCCGCCGCGCCGCCTCGGCGTTGCCGCCGACCGCGAACAGGTGGCGGCCGAAGGTGGTGCGCGTGGTCAGCAGCTGGAAGCCGATCACGAAGCCGAGCAGGATCAGCACCGCGAGCGGCAAGCCGCGGTCGGAGTTGAAGATCAGGATCGCGACGATCGCGACCGCAGCGAAGACGCCTACCCGCAGGACCAGCAGGCCCAGCGGCTCGGCGGTGACGCCGCTGCCCTGGCGGCGCACGTAGCCGCCCAGGGTGACCAGGGCGAAGACGCCGATCGCCGCAGCGGCGAACGCCCAGCCGACCGCGTCCGGGTAGAAGGTGTTGGCGAGGTTGGTGATGCCGGAGTTGGCCAGGTTGACCGTGCCGGTGCTGCCGAGAACCTGCAGCAGCGCCCCCTGCCAGGCGAGCAGGCCGGCGAGCGTGACGACGAAGGAGGGGATGCGGAAGCGGGTGAAGAGCAGCCCCTGGGCGAGGCCGATCGCCGCGCCGGTGAGCACGCCGGCGAGGATCGCCAGCGCCGGGTCCCATCCGTTTTTCACCGTCAGCACGGCCATCACCGAGGCCGCGAGGCCGCTGACGGCGCCGATCGAGAGGTCGATCTCGCCGAGCAGCAGGGCGAGCACGACGCCGACCGAGATCAGCGCGACCGGCGTGATCTGCAGGAAGAGGTTGGTCAGGTTGGTCGCCGAGAGGAAGCGGTCGTTCTGGGACTCGAAGACGATCCAGATCAGCGCGATCGCGAAGATCACCCGCAGCGAGACCAGGTCCCCCTGCAGGAAGCGGCGCAGGGTCATTCCGCTTCCCCGTTGCCGAACTCGGCGCCGGTGATCGCGCCGACGATCTGCTCCTCGGTGGTCTCGCCGGCGTCGAAATCGCCCGCCTTGCGGCCCAACCGCAGGACGTAGATCCGGTCGCACACCTCGAACACGTTGGCCAGGTTGTGGCTGACGACGATCACGCCGAGCTCGCGCTCGCGCAGCCGCTTGATCAGCGCCAGCACCTGTTTGGTCTGCGGCACGCCGAGCGCCGCGGTCGGCTCGTCGAGCATCACGACCCGCGGCTCGCCGAGCAGCGAGCGCGCCACGGCGACCTGCTGGCGCTGGCCGCCGGAGAGCGTGCCGACCTCCGAGCGCACGCTGGGGATCGTCACCGAGAGCTGCTCGAGCAGCTCGTGCGAGCGCTCCTCCATCGCCGTCTCGTCGAGCACCCGGGCGAGCCGCCCGGGGCCGCCGGCCACCGCCTCCTGGCCGAGGAAGAGGTTGGCGACCACGTCGAGGTTGTCGCACAGCGCCAGGTCCTGGTAGACGGTCGCGATGCCGAGTTCCGTCGCCGAGTTCGGCCCTCTGATCGTCACCGGCTCGCCCTCGAAGTAGAACTGCCCGGCGTCGATCGAGTAGATCCCGGCGATCGACTTGACCAGCGTCGACTTGCCGGCGCCGTTGTCGCCCACCAGGCCGACCACCTCTCCCGCGTCGACGGCGAAGTCGACCTCGTCGAGCGCCTGCACCGGCCCGAAGCTCTTGCTGACGCCCTTGGTGGAGAGGACCCCGCCGTTTCCGTTCATCGGCTTCCCAGTCTCGGCCGCCGCCGGGCGGGCCGCGCCTCGCGCGGCCCGCCCGGCGCGCTTCGGCCTATTCGATGCCCGCTTCTTCGCAGGCCTTTTCGTAGGCGGAGGTGCAGATTTCCGACGCCGTCCAGAATTCGTCGGCGACGATCGTTTCGTCGATGTTGTCTTTCGTCACGGCCACCGGTTCGAGCAGGACCGAGGGCACGTCTTCCATTTCGTTGTTGACTTCGCCGTTGACCAGGCCGGAGGGCACTTCTTCGCCTTCGACCAGGGCGACCGCCATTTCAGCCGCCGTGTTCGCCTCCGGTTCGATCGCCTTGTAGACGGTCATGAACTGGGTCCCGGCGAGGATCCGCTGGATCGCTTCCAGTTCGGCGTCCTGGCCGGTGGTCGGCTTCGATTCGGGCGTGATCCCGGCCGACTTCATCGCCGCGATCGCGCCGCCGGCGGTGCCGTCGTTGGCGGCGTAGGTCGCCGCGAACCCGTTCTTGCCGAGCGCGGTGATCGCCTGTTCCATCTCGTTCTGGGCCTTGTCGGGGCTCCAGTCCGGGGTGTCGTATTCCTTCGCGATCTTCACGCCTTCGGAGTCGAAGACGCTGCGTGCGCCTTTCTTGAACAGGGTGGCGTTGTTGTCGGTCGGCGAGCCGTTGATCATCACGATCGGGCCGTTCGGGCTGCCTTCTTCCCCCAGCTTTTCCGACAGCGTTTCGCCCTGCAGTTCGCCGACTTTTTCGTTGTCGAACGAGATGTAGTAGTCGACCGGAGCGCCGAGGATCAGGCGGTCGTAGCTGATCACCGGCACTTCCTGCTGCTTGGCTTTCTGCACCATCGCGCTGGCCGACGTGGCATCCACCGCGTCGAGCACCATCACTTCGGCGCCCTGGGTCAACGCGGCTTCGGCCTGCGACTGCTGCTGGGCCGCGTTCTGGTTGGCGTTGCTGTAGATGATTTCGCAGTCTTCGCACAGTTCTTCGACCTTGGCTTCGAATTCGGGCCGGTCGTGCGCTTCGTAGCGGCTGGTCTTCGACTCCGGCAGGAGCAGGGCGATCTTGCCGCCTTCGCCGCTGCTGCCTCCGCAGCCGGCGACGACAAGCGAGAGCGCGACAAGGCCTCCCGCGGCCACCACCAGGACTGCAGTCTTGGCTCGTAAGGATTTCACCGATGACCTCCTGTGATCGTGCTCTCGTCAATCGGCGACCTCCCAGCCGCCAACACAACATATGCCCGCGATCACGAGTTTTCAACCGCGATTGCCCGCAGGCGGGCCTGGGCCCGATTCAGGCGGCGACGGCCTCGCGGCGGCGGCCGCGCTTCGGCTTCGCCGGCTCGACCAGCCCGGAGAGGAAGCGGCCGGTGTGGGACGCGGCGACCGCCGCGACCTCCTCGGGCGTGCCGGTGGCGACCACCTCTCCCCCCTCCTCGCCGCCTTCGGGGCCGAGGTCGACCAGCCGGTCGGCGGTCTTGATCACGTCGAGGTTGTGCTCGATCACCACCACCGTGTTGCCCGCGTCGACCAGCCGGCCGAGCACGTCGAGCAGCCGCTGAACGTCGGCGAAGTGCAGGCCGGTGGTCGGCTCGTCGAGGATGTAGAGGGTGTCGCCGGTGGCCACCTTGGAGAGCTCGGTCGCCAGCTTCACCCGCTGCGCCTCGCCGCCGGAGAGCGTCGTCGCCGGCTGGCCGAGCCGGATGTAGTCGAGGCCGACGTCGTGCAGGGTGCGCAGCCGGCGGGCGATCTTCGGCACGTTCTCGAAGAAACCGACCGCCTCCTCGACCGACATCTCGAGCACGTCGGCGATGCTCTTGCCCTTGAAGCGGACCTCGAGCGTCTCGCGGTTGTAGCGCTTGCCGTGGCACTGCTCGCAGGGCACGTAGACGTCGGGCAGGAAGTGCATCTCGATCTTGATCTGGCCGTCGCCGCGGCAGACCTCGCAGCGCCCGCCCTTGACGTTGAAGCTGAAGCGGCCCGGCTTGTAGCCGCGCGCCCGCGCCTCCTGGGTCTGCGCGAAGAGCTGGCGGATGTGGTCGAAGACGCCGCTGTAGGTGGCCGGGTTGGAGCGCGGCGTGCGGCCGATCGGCGACTGGTCGATGTTGATGATCTTGTCGATCTGGCTCAGCCCGTCGACGCCGTCGTGGGCGCCGGGGCGCAGCTTCGCCTGGTGCAGCCGGTTGGCGACCGAGTGGTGCAGGGTCTCGTTGACCAGGGTCGACTTGCCCGAGCCGGAGACGCCGGTGACGCAGCAGAAGACGCCGAGCGGGATCGCCACGTCGATCCCCTTCAGGTTGTGCTCGCGGGCGCCCCGTACGACCAGCGCGCCGCGCGGCTCGCGGCGCTGCGCGGGCACCGCGATCTCGCGCTTGCCGGCGAGGTACTGGCCGGTCAGCGAGGCCGGGTCGGCGGCCACCTCGTCGGGCGTGCCGGCGGCGATCACGTGGCCGCCGTGCTCGCCGGCGCCGGGCCCGAGGTCGAGCAGGTGGTCGGCGGCGCGCATCGTGCCCTCGTCGTGCTCGACCACGATCACCGTGTTGCCGAGGTCGCGCAGCCGGTCGAGCGTCCCGATCAGCTTCTCGTTGTCGCGCTGGTGCAGCCCGATCGAGGGCTCGTCGAGCACGTACATCACGCCGACCAGGCTGGAGCCGATCTGGGTCGCGAGGCGGATCCGCTGCGCCTCGCCGCCCGACAGCGAGCGCGCCGAGCGGGCCAGCGAGAGGTAGCCGATGCCGACGTTCTCGAGGAAGGCGAGCCGTTCGGAGATCTCGCGCACGATCAGCCGCGCGATCGCCCGCTCGGTCTCGCTCAGCTCCAGCTCGCGGATCCACTCGCTCGCCGCGCGGGCGGAGAGCTCGGTGTACTGCGCGATGCTGAGCCCGCCGACGGTCACCGAGAGGCTCTCCGGCCGCAGCCGCGCGCCCTCGCAGTCGGGGCAGGGCTGCTCGGCCATGTAGCCCTCGATCCGCTCGCGGTTGGACTCCGAGTCGGTCTCCTCGTAGCGCCGCTCGAGGTTGTTGACGATCCCCTCGAAGCGCACCTGGTAGGAGCGGCGGCGGCCGAAGCGGTTGGTGTAGGTGACCTGGTGGCGCTCGCCGCCGGTGCCGTAGAGGAAGATCTCCTTCTCCTTCTTGCGCAGCTTCGCCCACGGCTTGGCGAGGTCGACCCCGTACTGCTCGGCGACGGCGGCGATCAGCCGCCGCCAGTAAGCGGTGATGCCGCGGTTCCAGGGCTGCAGCGCTCCCTCGCCGAGCGAGAGCGTCGGGTCGGGGACGACCAGCTCCGGGTCGATCACCTTCTGGAAGCCGAGCCCGTGGCAGCGCTCGCAGGCGCCGTGCGGCGAGTTGAAGGAGAAGATCCGCGGCTCCAGCTCGGGGATCGAGGTGCCGCAGTTCAGGCAGGCGAACTGCTCGGAGAACAACATAATTCCGCCCGCCTCCTCTGCTCTCGCTCCCTCCGAAGAATCAGATTTCGACGTTCGGTCGCTTCCGCGTCCGGGGGCGGGCGGGCCGGAGATGATCTCGATTTCCACCAGGCCAGCCGCCAGGCCGGCCGCGGCCTCGACCGACTCGGAGAGGCGGCGGCGCAGGTCGGGCTTCATCACCAGCCGGTCGACGACCACGGCGATGTCGTGTTTGTACTTCTTGTCGAGCACGATCTGCTCGTCGAGGCGACGCAGCTCGCCATTGATCTTCACCCGCGAGTAGCCCTCGCGCCGCATCTGCTCGAGCAACTTCCCGTACTCGCCTTTGCGCCCTCGCACGACCGGCGCCATCACCATGAACTTGGTCCCGTCCTCCAGCGTCAGCAGCCGGTCGACGATCTGCTCCTGCGTCTGGCCGGTGATCTCCTCGCCGCACTCGGGGCAGTGCGGCGTGCCGATCCGCGCCCAGAGCAGCCGCAGGTAGTCGTAGATCTCGGTCACCGTCCCGACGGTCGAGCGCGGGTTGCGCGAGGTCGTCTTCTGATCGATCGAGATCGCCGGCGAGAGCCCCTCGATCGAGTCGACGTCGGGCTTCTCCATCAACCCGAGGAACTGGCGGGCGTAGGCGGAGAGCGACTCGACGTAGCGACGCTGCCCCTCGGCGTAGATCGTGTCGAAGGCGAGGCTCGACTTGCCCGACCCCGAGAGCCCGGTGATCACGATCAGCGCGTCGCGGGGCAGCTCGACGTCGATGTCCTTGAGGTTGTGCTCGCGCGCCCCAGATATGACGATCCGCTCGGAAGCAGCCACTGCGGATCATTCTAGGGACGCGAACAGATGTTCCCTTCGACCGAGTTCGCTCTGTGCGGCGGAAACCGGCGCTCTGGGCGAACTAACGGCCGATCGACTGCTGGTAGAGCGTGAAGCCGATCCCCGAGCAGACGGCGGCGATGATCCAGAAGCGCAGCATGACCTTGGTCTCCGACCAGGCCATCATCTCGAAGTGGTGGTGCAGCGGCGCCATCAGCAGGACGCGGCGGCGGAAGGCCTTGAAGGAGAAGACCTGGAGCAGGACCGAGAGCGCCTCGATCACGAAGATGCCGCCGATGATGATCAAGAGCACCTCGGTCTGGGTCATCACCGCGAGCGCGCCGATCGCGCCGCCGAGGCCGAGCGAGCCGGTGTCCCCCATGAAGATCGAGGCCGGGAAGGCGTTGAACCAGAGGAAGCCGACGCAGGCGCCGACCAGGCAGGCGGAGAGCAGCGCCAGGTCCTGCTGCTGGTTGGAGACGAAGGCGATCGCCGTGTAGGCGAGCAGGACGATCGCGCAGGAACCGGCCGCGAGGCCGTCGAGCCCGTCGGTCAGGTTGACCCCGTTCGACGTGCCGGCGATGACCAGGAAGACGAGCACGAAGTAGAGCACCGGGCCGAGGTCGAGGCTGGCGTCGCCGATGCGGAACTCGAGCACCGGCTCGAGCCCGACCTCGTGCCGCGCGACCCACCAGAGGGCGAGCGCGAGCAGCATCTGCACGACCAGCTTCCAGCGTCCCGGCAGCCCGAGCGAGCGGCGTTTGACGATCTTCGCGTAGTCGTCGGCGAAGCCGAGCGCTGCGCAGCCGAGGGCGACACCGAAGACGGCGAGGCTCTGCGCGTCGCGGTCGGAGAGCACCAGGTAGGGGACGACGATCGCGGCGAAGACGATCAGCCCGCCCATCGTCGGCGTGCCGGCCTTGGCATGGTGCTCCTGCGGCCCGTCCTCGCGGATGTGCTGGCCGAACTCCTTGACCCGCAGGTACTCGATGAACTTCGGGCCGAGGAAGATGCAGATCAGCATCGCCGCCATCCCCGCGATCAGGACCTCACCCATCGAGCAGCTCCGCCACCTCGGCCGGGTCGGCGACCAGCTCGTCCGGGTCGTGCTCGCGGGCCGGCTCGCCGAGCACGGCGATCCGCCGCGCCCCCTCGAGCGAGGCCACACGGCCGAGCGCCGCGCGCATCGAGACCGGGTTCGCGTTGTAGCAGTCGTTGACCAGGACGATCCCTTTGCCAAGCTCGAGGCGCTCGCCCCGGAAGCGGGAGAATCCTATGCTCGCAGCGCGGTCGGCCATCTCGAAGTTCACGCGGCTGCGCCCGTCGGCGGGCTCTGGTCGAGCAGCCGGCACAGCTCTTCGCGGGCGACGTCGCGGTCGTCGAAGGGGATCTTGCGGCCGTCCTCGAACTCCTGGCCCTGCTCGTGGCCCTTGCCGGCGATGACGACAGTGTCGCCGGGCCGAGCTTCGCCGAGGGCGAGCGCGATCGCCGCACGCCGGTCGACCTCGAGCTCGACCGCTCCGCCCTCCTTCGCCCCTTCGGCCACTTCGGCGACGATCGCATCGGGGTGCTCAGAGCGCGGATTGTCCGAGGTGATCACCGCGAGATCGGAGTTCGCCGCCCCGGCGTGTCCCATCAGCGGCCGCTTGCCGCGGTCGCGGTCGCCGCCGGCGCCGAAGACGGAGATCAGCCTTCCGCCCGTCATCTCGCGCGCCGCCCGCAGCACGTTCTCCAACGAGTCCGGCGTGTGCGCGTAGTCGACCAGGACCGAAAACGGCTGCCTCTCGTCGATCGGCTCCAGGCGGCCGGGTGGCGGCGTGGCCTCCGCCAGCCCCGCCGCAGCGTCCTCGGGCCCAACCCCAAGCGCCACAGCCGCCGCAAACGCCGCCAGCGCATTAGCCACATTGAACTCGCCGACGAGCCGGGTCTTCACGCCGACGGGACGAAAAGTGGACTCCGGGTCCACTTTTCGTCCCGTCGGCCCCTGGCTGGTCACGATGAACTCCGTGCCGGCGGCGCCGAGGCGGACCTCGCTTGCGGCCAGGTCCGCGTCGGCGCCGCGGGCCGAATACGTCAGGCAACCGAATTCCTCCGCCAGGCGCCGCCCGTAGGGGTCGTCGGCGTTGGCGATCGCCGTCCTGGGCTCCATCTCGAACAGCAGGCGCTTGCTTCGGAAGTAGTTCTCCATGTCGGCGTGGAAGTCGAGATGGTCCTGGGTCAGGTTGGAGAACAGGGCGACGTCGAAGCGGATCGCGTCCGCGCGGCGCAGCGCCAGGGCGTGCGAGGAGACCTCCATCGCGCAGGCAGAGTCGCCGCGGTCGAGCATGCGCCGGAAGGTCCGCTGCAGGTCGATCGCCTCCGGCGTCGTCCGCTCGACCCCCTCGTCCTCGCCACCGACGACCTGCTTGACCGTTCCCAGCAGCCCGCACCGAACCCCCGCGGCCTCGAGGATCTCACGCAGCAGGAAGGCGGTGGTCGTCTTGCCGTTAGTCCCCGTGATCCCGGCGACCCGCAGCTCCGCCGTCGGATCGCCGAAGAACCGCGCCGCGAGCGGCGCCATGGCCGCCCGCGCGTCGGCGACGACGACCTGCGGCACACCGAGATCGAGCTCCCGCTCGACCACCAGGCCGACAGCCCCGCCTTCGACCGCCGCGGAGGCGAAATCGTGCCCATCGGATTTCTCACCGGGCACGCAGAAAAACAAGGTCCCGGGCCCGACCTTCCGACTGTCATAGGCAAGGTCGGCAACGTCCACAGCCCCGTCGCCGACGATCCGTGCCCCGGAAGCTGAAGAAGTGAGCGCATCCAATCTCACGAGGCGATTCTAGGTAGGACATCGGGCGCACCCTGCTGTAGGCGCGGGTCGGGCGCCCCTCCCCCGGAGGCTCAAGAAACCACCCCCGAACCCTCGACCACGATCCAGCTGCGCGACGGCCTCCGGGGGAGGGGCGCCCGACCCACCGCCCCCCGCACCGCCGTCCCTATTCGTGCGGAACCCCGAGATAGGGAAGGGCGAACGCCGCGATCTTGCCGAACGCCGGCGCCGCCACCGAGCCGCCGTAGATGTCCCCCTGCGGCTGGTCGACGATCACCGCGACGAGCAGGCGCGGGTCCTGCGCCGGGGCGAAGCCCATGAACGAGGCGACGTACTTGGTTTCCGAGTAGGCGCCGTCTTCGGCGACCTGGGCCGTGCCGGTCTTGCCGGCCAGGGTGTAGCCGGGGACGCTGACCGAGGAGGCGGTGCCGCCGGCTTCGAGCACGCCCTCGAGCATCGTCCGCACCTCCTCGGCGACGGCGGGTGAGATCACGCGGCGGCCGCGCGGCTGCGGCGCCGGCTGGTCGCCGATCCGCTCGATCAGCCGCGGCTGCCGCAGCACGCCGCCGTTGGCGATCGCCGCGTAGCCGGCGATCATCTGCATCGGCGTCACCGCCAGGCCCTGGCCCATCGGCAGGTTGCCCATCGTCGAGCCCGAGTATTCGTCCAGCTTCGGCACGATCCCCACTTCCTCGCCGGGAAAGCGGACGCCGGTCGGCCGGCCGAAGCCGAAGCGGCCGATCCACTTGCTGAAGCGGGTGGCGCCCAGCTCCAGCCCGATCTCGACCGCGCCGATGTTCGAGGACCTGGCGAGGATTTCGGCGACGCTCATGCTCTCCGTGCCGTGTTCCTCGGCGTCTTCGATCGTCCGGTCGGCGACCTGCAGCGAGGGCGGGATCGTGAAGCCGCTGGTCGGCGTCACCAGGCCTTCCTCGAGCGCCGCCGAGACGGTGAACGCCTTGAAGGTCGAGCCCGGCTCGAAGTTGAAGCCGGTCGCCCGGTTCATCAGGTCTTCTTCGCTCGCCGCTTCGAGGTCGGCCGGGTCGAACGGCGGCCAGTTGGCGACCGCCAGCAGCTGCGCGTCGCGCGGGTCCATGACGATCGCCGTGGCGCCCTTCGGCGCGTAGGTTTCGCCGACTTCGCCCAGCACCTGCTCGGCCTTCTTCTGGATCGCCGGGTCGAGCGTCAGGCGCAGGTCTTCGCCGTCGCTGGCTTCCTTGGCCGTTTCGGTGCGGATCGGTTCGCCGAGCGCGTCGTTGACGATCCGCCGTTCGCCGTCGCTGCCGCGCAGCAGCGAGTCCTCGCCCGCCTCGAGGCCGGTCAGGCCCTCGCCTTCCGCGCCGACCGCGCCGATCGTCTGCGCCGCCAGATCGCCCTGCGGGTAGGTGCGGCGGCTGTCCGGCAGCTCGCCGATGCCCGGCAGGTCGAGCCGCGCGACCCGCGCCGCGTCGGGCAGGTCGACTTTGCGGGCGACGTAGGCGAAGCCCGATTCCTCGCTCAGGCTGTTCAGCACCTCGGCCTGCTTCAGGCCGAGCACCGCCGCCAGCCGCGCAGCCGTGCGCGGCGGGTCCTTCACCTGGTAGGGCGTGGCGTAGATCGTCTTCGCGTCTTCGGAGACGGCGAGCGGGTTGCCGAAGCGGTCGAGCACGGCGCCGCGCAGGCCCGGGACGGTGACGACCTCGGTCTGCTGGTAGGTGGCCTCGGAGGCCAGCTTCGCCCCCTGCACGCCCTGCAGCCAGAAGGCCCGTCCGGCGATCGCGAGGAAGCAGAGCAGGAAGCCGGCGAAGAGCAGGCCGATCCGGCGCTCGATCGTCCGCATCGCCTCAGTAGGCCGTTCCGGCCGCCGCCAGGCGCTGCGCCGCGGTCCGCACGTCGCGAGGGCCGAACTCGACCGCGCCGACTTCTTCCACCGCCGCGGCGCTCAGCCCGAGCGCCGCGGCTTCGTGGGCGATCCGCCCGGCGCCGGACTTCTGCGCGTCGCGGCTGCGCAGCAGCGAGTTCTCTTCGTCGAGCGCCTGGATGTTCTGGTCGATCTTGCCGGCGCCGGCCGCGAGGCTGAGCGTGATCACGTTGAGCGCCACGATCCCGGCGAGCAGCACACCGAGCACGCCGATCCAGGCGCGGCCGCGGGTCAGCCGCACGATCAGGCTCGAGTCCGGCAGGCCGCGCACGGCGCTGGCGGTGCCGACCGCGATCGGGATCAGCTGGCCGCCGGGCCGGCGCGCGGGCGCGGCGCGCTTCGGACGGGCGGGCGCGCGGGGCCTGCGGCGCGGCGCGCGGGCGGGCGCCGTCTGGGCGCGGGCGGTGGCCGCGGCGCCCATCAGGCGGCGCTCCCGGCGCTCTGCGCCGCGGCGACCTTGACCGCGGCGCGCAGGTGGGCGGAGCGGGCGCGCGGGTTCTCCGCCAGCTCGGCGGCCTCCGGGGCGACCGGGCGCCGGGTCAGCAGCTCGGCTTCGGGCTCGCGCCCGCAGGCGCAGACCGGCAGCTCGGGCGGGCAGACGCAGCCGCGCGCCCGGTCGGCGAGGAAGCGCTTGACACGGCGGTCCTCGAGCGAGTGGAAGGAGATCGCCGCGAGGCGGCCGCCGAGCGGCAGCATCGACCAGGCCGTCGGCAGCGCGTCGTCGAGCGCGTCGAGCTCGCCGTTGACGGCGATCCGCAGCGCCTGGAAGGTCCGCTTGGCCGGGTGGCCGCCGCCGAAGCGCGCCGAGGCCGGCATCCCCGCCTTGACCGCGGCGACCAGCTCGGCGGTCGTGCGCAGGGGCCGCCGCCGGACGATCTCGCGCGCGATGCCGCCCGCGTAGCGCTCCTCGCCGAAGCGGCGCAGCGCCTGGGCGATCCGCGACTCGGGCCACTCGTTGACCAGGTCGGCGGCGCTGAACTCCTGCCGCGTGTCCATCCGCATGTCGAGCGGCGCGTCGTAGGAATAGGAGAAGCCCCGCTCCGCGGTGTCGACCTGCATCGAGGAGATCCCGAGGTCCATGTAGACCATGTCTGGGTGGATGCCTTCGCCGCGCAGGGTGCGAAGCCCTGCCGCGTAGTCGCCGGAGAGCAGCCGAGCGCGGCAGGGAGCCTCGGCGGCGAAGGTCTCGAAGCGGCTCTGCGCCGCGGGATCGCGGTCGATTCCGATCAGCGCCCCGTCGGGCCCGAGCGCCGCGGCGACGCGCCGCGCGTGGCCGCCCGCGCCGAAGGTGCAGTCGATCGCCACCTGCCCCGGCCGCGGCGCCAGCAGCCCGACCAGCTCCTCGGCGAGGACCGGCGCGTGGCTCATGCCGAGGACGCCGACGGGCCGATTTGTCGAGCCGGGCCGAACTTTTCGTCCCGTCGGCGGGGGGTTGCGGTGGGCTGCGGCATGGGGACTCATATTCAGACAGGGGGTCCGGTCGTGGCCAGGCCCTCGGCGATCTCGGGCGCGGCGGCGTCGAGCTCCTGCTCCTGCTTCGCCCAGGCCTCGGCGTTCCAGATCTCCAGGTACTCGCCGGCGCCGATCACGACGCAGGGGCCGGAGAGCCCGGCGTGCTCGATCAGCGGCTTGGGGACGCGGATCCGCCCGGCGGAGTCCAGCTTCTCGTCGAAAGAGCCGCCGTGGAAGCGGCGGCGCAGGCTGCGCGCGTCCTTGCCGAACGGGCTGTGCGGCGAGAGGAAGCGGTCGGAGAGCCGCTCGAACTCCTCGGTCGTGTGCACCCAGACGCAGGGGTCGAAGCCTTTGGAGAGAACGATGCCGTCGGAGAGCGGGGCGCGAAAGCGCGAGGGCACCGTGAGGCGGTCCTTGGCGTCGAGGCTGTGCTCGTAGAGACCCCGGAATGCCATCCCGTCGGTGTCCTTTCTGCGGCTGGGAAGAGAGTTGGGACCGGAGTGATGAGGTGGGAGGAGCCTCACCACCCCGGTCCTTGGGCTTCAACTCGACGGCCACAGTACCCCACTTTCCCCCACTTTGCAACACAGACCCCGCCGAGCGCCCCAAATCGCAACTTCGGTTGCAGGTGCAGGAGCCGGCGCCAACCGGCCGCTGTAGAGGTTTGCTCACCAGGCAGGCGAAACCTCTACGGCGCTCGGGCGCTGCGTGGGAGCTTCAGAAGCCGCTCAGGAGGACGTCGGCGTTGGCGAGCAGGGCGGCGGCGATCGTCAGCAGGACCGAGGGGACGAGGATCAGGGCGACGACGAGCTGGATCTTGGGGGCGGCGCGGGCGGCGTGCTCCTCGGTGGCGCGGCGCCGGTCGCGGCGCAACCCGGCGGCCTGGCGGCGCAGCTGGTCGGCGAGCGGCGAGCCGAGCCGGCGCGAGCGCTCGATCGAGGCGCAGAGGGTCGCGACCTCGCCGCCGGGGACGCGCTCGCGCAGGCCGGCGAGCGCCGCCGAGAGCGGGCGGCCGCACTCGACCTCGGCGACGACGGCGCGCAGCTCGTCGGCCAGCGGGCCGCTGCCGGCGGCGGCGATCCCGGTGAAGCCGGCGACCGGGCCGCGGCCCGCGGCGGAGCCGATCGCGAGCAGGTCGAGCGCGTCGGGGAGCGAGGCGAGGAGGCGACGGTGACGCCGCCGGGCCTCGCGCTCCAGCAGGGCGTCCGGCAGGACGAAGCCGGCCGCCGGGAGCGCGACCGCGACCAGCAGCCAGGTGCGACCCGGGGCCGCCGGGGCCGCGACCAGCGCCGCGAGCGCGCCGCAGACCGCCGCGAGCAGCTTCCCCGCCACGACCGCCCGCGGCGACAGCCGCGACCCGAGGCCGGCGCGCCGCAGGCGCTCCCGCAGGCCCGAACTCACTCCACCACCCGGGCGATGCGGCGGATCGCGACGAAGCCGGCGACCTGCAGCGCCGCGGCGAGCGCCAGCAGCACCGCCGAGGCCGGCGCGCTCAGCACCCTGAGCAGGAAGCCGGGCTGGATCAGCTCGGCGAACAGCGCCCCGCCGCTCGGCATCGCGACGACGAGCAGGCCGGTGAAGCGCGCCTGCGCGGTCGCCGACCTCGCGTCCTCCACCGCCCGGTCGCGCTCCGCCGCGCCCGCGGCGAAGCGGCGCAGCAGGCCGGCCAGGTCGCCGCCCGCGCGGCGCTGGCTGAGCAGCGCCGCGGCGAAGGCGTCGACCCGCGGGGAGCGCATCCGCCGCCGCCAGCCCTCGACCGCCTCGACCGTCGGCGCGCCGAGCTCGAGCTCGGCGCCGAGCCGGGCGAGCTCGACCGCGGCCGGCCCCTCCACCGAGCCGCCCGCCGCGGGCAGCGAAGCGCGCAGCGAGCGCCCCGCGGCGAGCGAGTCGGCGACCGCGGCGGCGACCTCGGGCAGCGCCCGCTCGACCCGGCGGCGGAAGCGGCGGCGCCGGGCGGAGACGGCCCAGGCGGCGAGCGCCGGCCCGGCCACCGCCAGCGGCACGGCGACGACCGCGCCGGCGAGAAACCAGCCGGCGAGCAGCGCCGCGCCCGCGCCGACCGCGGCGAGACGGCGGCGCTCGGGCGTCGAGGGCGCGTAGCCCTCCTCCCCGGCGCGGCGCAGCGGCTCGACCGCCATCCGCAGCCAGGCGGCGATCGCCGGTGTCGCCAGGACCGCTTCGCGCGCCGCCAGCGCCGCCAGCCCGCCGGCGAGGCCCCCGGCGAGCGGCAGAAGCGCGTGCGGACTCATCGCCGTCGCCCCGTTGTGGACTCTTTACGTGCCAGAGGCCGTACGAACTCCACAGCGCTCACCGGCTGCCCTCCACGTCGGCGATCTCGGTCACGCGGCGCGAGCCGTCGGGCCGGCGCTCGATCTGGACGACGAGGTCGACGCCGGCGCGCACCTGCTCGGCGATCGCCGCGTGCGGGAGCCCCAGCCCGGCCATCAGCGCCAGCGTCTCCAGCCGCGCCAGCGCCTCGCTCGGCGAGTTGGCGTGCACGGTCGAGAGCGCGCCGCGGTGGCCGGTGTTGAGCGCGGTCAGCAGATCGAGCGCCTCGGCGCCGCGCACCTCGCCGATCACGATCCGGTCGGGACGCATGCGCAGGGCGTTGCGCAGCAGGTCGCGGATCGTCACCTCGCCGCGGCCCTCGATCCCGGCCGGACGGCTCTCCAGCCGGACGACGTGGCGGCGCGACAGGCGCAGCTCGGCGGCGTCCTCGATCGTCACCACCCGCTCGTCCTCGCCGATGAAGCCCGAGAGCGCGCCCAGCAGGGTCGTCTTGCCCGAGCCGGTGCCGCCGCTGACCAGCAGGCTGCGGCGCTCGCCGACGGCGCGCTCGAGCAGCTCCAGCTGCGCCCCGCTCAGCGTGCCCAGCTCCAGCAGCTCGCGCGGGCCCGGCCGCCGCCTGCCGAAGCGACGGATCGAGAGCGCCGGCCCGTCGACCGCGAGCGGGGGGATCACAGCGTTGACCCGCGAGCCGTCGGCGAGCCGCGCGTCGACCATCGGGCTGAGCTCGTCGATGCGGCGCCCGAGCGGCGCCAGGATGCGCTCGATCGCGTTGCGCAGCTCCTCCTCGTCGGCGAAGCCGGCCTCGGCCTCCTCGATCCGCCCGCCGCGCTCGACGTAGACGCGGCGCGGCCCGTTGACCATCACCTCCTCGACGCTCGGGTCGGCGAGCAGGTCCTCCAGCGGGCCGAGCCCGACCGTGTCGCGCAGCACCCGCGCGACCAGCGCCTCGCGGTCCGCCCCGCCGAGCAGCGCCGCCTCCGCCTCGACCAGCTCGCGCACCTGCGCGTCGATCCCGGCGCCGGGCGCCTGCCCGGAGGCGGCCGCCTCGCGCCGCGCCTCGATCAGCCGGCCGCGCAACGAGCCGGCCAGGGCCTCCAGGTAGCCCTCTCGCGCGGCCACCTACGGGGCCTCCGGCAGCAGGGTGATCCGGCGGGCGAAGCTCTCGGCTGCGATCAGGCGCAGCGCCTGGCGCCGCGTCAGGCCGAGCGTCGCCTCGGCGAGCCCCGGCGTCGCCCCCTCGTCGGCGGGGCGCAGCGCCAGCAGCGGCGCCCGCGGCGCGGCGACGTAGGTCCGCCCCGGGCCGCCGCCGCCCGGTTCGGTCGTCACCACGACGTCGACCTTCGCGCCCGCCGGCGAGCGGCCGGCCGCGAGCAGGGCGCCGGCGCCGCTGACCGCGATCTCGACCGGGCGCCGGCCGCCGCGGAGACGGTGGCGACGCCCGCCCTCGCGGGCGACCCCGAGCTGCGCGCCTAGCAGGTAAGAGCCGGCCGGCAACGGCGCGCGGGCGACCAGGCCGAGCGCTTCCCGCGGCGCCGCCAGGGCGCCCGGCGGGGCGAAGCGCCGCGGCACCCGCCGCAGCGCCAGCCGGGACGTGACGTCGCGCGGGCCGAGCCGCCGCCCGGCGGCCAGCGCCTTCTCGACCACGACAACCGGGCGCAGCGGGCCGTAGCCGCGGACAGCGCGGGCGCCGTAGCCGGCGGCGATCGCCGCGGCGACGGCGGCGGCGAGCAGCGCCGCGAGCAGGAAGAGGAATGCGCGGCGGCGTCGGCTCACGCGGCGGCCGGACCCCGCTCACGGTGCAGCGGCAGGTCGAGCATCGCCAGCGAGCCGCGCTCGGAGCGGCGCAGGGCGAAGCGGCCGCCGTGCGCCGCCGCCACCCGCCGCACGATCGCCAGCCCGTGGCCGCGCCGCCGCCCGCCCGAGAGCCGCGCGATCGTCTCGCTCGGCGTGCCGCGCCGGGACGGCGGCCGCGAGGCGCGGCCCGAGTCGGCGACGACGATCCGCACGGACCCCCGGTGGGGGCGCGCGTCGATCGAGATCCGCGGGCCGCCGTGCTCGATCGCGTTGACGATCAGGTTGTCGAGCGCCTGCGCGAGCTCGACCCGCCGCCCGCAGACGACCGCTTCGCCGGCGCGCCAGCGCAGCCGCAGCGAGCTGCCGCTGAGCCCGGCCCGCGAGCGCCAGCGCCGCGCCGCCGAGTCGAGCAGCGCCCGCAGCTCGATCGGCTCGGGCGGCAGCGGCAGCGCCGGCCCCCCGTTGACCTCTTGCTCGAGCCGCTCCAGCGCCGCCGCCGCCAGCCGCACCGAGCTCTCCAGCGCCGGCGGCGACCCGTCCCCGGCGGCGCCGGCGAGGGCGATCGTCTGCAGCGGCCGGCGCAGCTCGTGCAGCGCCTCGTTGAGCGAGCTGCGACGGCGGCCGGCCCGCAGCCCCTGCGCGGCCGCGACCGCCGCCATCGTCGCCGCCAGCGGCCAGCCGGCGAGCGTCTGCGCCAGCTCGGTCATCCGTCGAGGAGCCGGTAGCCGACTCCCCAGCAGTTGACGACGAAACGCGTCCGCTCCGGGTCGAGCTTGCGCCGCAGCCGGCTGGCGTGCGAATCGAGCGTGCGCGTCTTGGTCGGCGAGCGCTGCCCCCAGACCCGCCCGAGCAGCTCGCGCTTCGGGAAGACCCGGTGCGGATCGCTGGCCAGCACCTGCAGCAGCGAGAACTCCTTCTGCGAGAGCCGCACCTCGCCGCCGCCGACGAAGACCCGGTGGCGAGCCGGGTCGACGACGATCTCGCCGACCTGGATCGGCCCGCCGCGGGGGTGGCGGCCGCGCCGCAGCACAGCCGCGATCCGCGCCCGCAGCTCGCCGTACAGGTAGGGCTTGACGATGTAATCGTCGGCCCCGAACTCGAGCCCGCGAACGCGCTCTTCGTCGCTGCCGCGGCCGCTCAGCACGATCACCGGCAGGCGCGGGTCGAAGCGCGAGACGACCCCGTCCGCCTCGCGGATCTCGCGCAGCAGGTCGAGCCCGGAGGCGTCCGGCAGGCCGAGGTCGAGCAGCATCAGGTCGGGGTGCTTGAAGCGGCAGAGCCGCAGCGCGTCGGCGGCGCTCGGCGCCGGCAGCGCGCCGAAGCGGTCCGCGGTCAGGTTCTCGCAGAGCAGCTCCAGCGTCGGCGCGTCGTCCTCGCAGACGACGACGCTGGCGATCTCACGGCGCTGCGGAAGCATGCCCTCCCAAGGGCACAGCGACGGATTCTCTCCCCCCTCGGCCCGGCCTTTATGCGCAAATTGCGGCTTTACCGCGTCGACCGCCCCGGCCGGCGGCCTACGAACCCGTCTATTTATTCGCTAAGTACTTGACAATTAGTCGAAAGGGCTTATAGGGTCGCGCCATGCTTGCCCATATCGGCGGCATCCCGGTGGAGGAGACGGCGCTCGGCCTGGCGCCGGTGGCCGGCGCCCTGGCCGGCTGCATAGGCCTGCGCCTGCGCAGCGCCCTGCGCCGCGACCGGCGCCCTCGCGTCGCGGACGCGCGCGACGGGCGCGCCGCCCCGGCCCGGCCCCTGGCAGGACCGATCGAGGGGAGGCCCTGATGACCACCCAGGTGCAGTCGCCGCCGCAACCGGTCCGCGCCTCGCTGCGACATCGCAAGAGCGTCGACAAGCTGGAGCCGTCCGAGCTCGCCGATCTGCGCAAGGCGTTCGCGCAGGCGATGCAGCTCGACGACGAGCGGGGCTTCTGGTACTTCGCCGGCTGGCACGGCGAGCCGTTCGGCTGGTGCCAGCATCACACCGACCTCTTCCTGCCCTGGCACCGGGCCTACCTCTACTACCTGGAGCTCGCGCTGCAGGAACGGGTTCCCGGCGTAACCCTGCCCTGGTGGGACTGGACCGCCGAAGACCAGCCTCCGGCCGCCTATGTGGAGGACCCGCTCGAGGGCGAGCCCAACCCGCTGGTTCCGCACGTCATCCGCGTGTACCGCTCCTCGCAGGAGCAGCCCGCGCCGCCGCGCGCGCCGGGCGCCGCGCGGGTCCCGCCGCTGCCCTACCGCGACCGCTGGGACAGGGCGATGGAAGCCGCGACCTTCGACGCCTTCCAGGAAGCGATCGAGGCGATCCACGACGACGTTCACGTCTGGACCGGCGGGATCATGCGCGAAATCCAGTGGGCCGCCTACGACCCCCTGTTCTTCGCCCATCACTCGATGGTCGACCGCGCCTGGCGCATCTGGCAGTACCGCCACCCCGGCGCGCTCCCCCGGCAGGAGCTGCTCGACGTCCCGCTGCAGCCGAACGGGATGACCGTCCGCCAGACCCTCGACGTGGAGCGGCTCGGCTACGAGTACGCCGGAACCACGAGTTGCGTGAGGGGGACCGTCTGATGCAGCGCTGGACCTCGGACCCGCTGAGCATCCCGCAGCACACGATGCCGTTCGCCGCCGCCAACCTCGAGTTCGAGGACGTGCGCCACGACGGGCCGTCGCTGTCCGTGATCCTCTACTTCGACAACCCCGACGTCGACGCCGAGGCGGGCGAGGACGGCGACGGCTACATCGACCAGTTCCGCGTCTTCGGCCACGGCGGCTGCTGGGGCGGCCCCGGCCACTGCGACGTGCCCGGCGAGCCGATCCACGAGTTCGACACCCGCCCGCCGCGGCCGCTGGAGCCGATCAACCTCACGGTCGACTGCACCGACGCGCTGCGGCGACTCGGGGACCGCGACCGGGCGACCGTGACCGCGCTCGTCTACTCGCAGGGCGAGGAGGAGCGCGACGACGGCCTGCTGCGCTTCACCCGCCTCTGCCTCGTCACCTACGACTGAGCCGGCCCCCTACGCGAGCGCCGCCTGCGCCGCGGCCACCCGGGCGATCGGCACGCGGAACGGCGAGCAACTGACGTAGTCGAGGCCGGCGCGGTGGAAGAAGGCGATGCTGTCGGGGTCGCCGCCGTGCTCGCCGCAGATCCCGAGGCCGAGCTCGGGACGGGCCTCGCGGCCGCGCTCGACCGCGATCTCGACCAGCCGGCCGACGCCTTCGACGTCGACCGTCTCGAAGGGGCTGCGGGCGACGATCTTGCGCCGCAGGTACTCGCTCAGGAAGCGGCCCTCGGAGTCGTCGCGGGAGAACCCGAGCGTCGTCTGCGTGAGGTCGTTGGTGCCGAAGCTGAAGAACTCGGCGTGCTCGGCGAGCCGCCCGGCGACCAGGCAGGCGCGCGGAAGCTCGATCATCGTGCCGACGCGGAAGGGAACCGGCTCGCCGCCCGCCGCCTCGCGCACCGCCGCCGCGGCGGTGCGCTCGACCAGCTCGCGCAGCTCGACCAGCTCGCCCTCGAAGCCGACCAGCGGGATCATGATCTCCAGCTCCGGCGCCTCGCCCTGGCGACCGCGCACCGCCGCCGCCGCGGCGACGATCGCCCGCACCTGCATCTCGTAGATCTCCGGGAACTCGAGCCCGAGCCGGCAGCCGCGCGTGCCCAGCATCGGGTTCGTCTCCTCCAGCTGGCGGACCCGCGCCAGCTGGCGCTCCAGCCGCTCGACCTCCTCCGCCTCGCCGCCGGCCTGGCGGCGCTCGATCTCCACAACCAGCTCCTCGGCCCGCGGCAGGAACTCGTGCAGCGGCGGGTCGAGCAGCCGGATCGTCACCGGCAGCCCCGCCATCTCCGCGAACAGGCCCTCGAAGTCGGCGCGCTGCAACGGCTCCAGCTCGGCCAGCACCCCGCGGCGCTCCGCCTCACCCGCGGCCATGATCATCCGCTGCATCGGCTCCTGGCGCTCACCGAGGAACATGTGCTCGGTGCGGCAGAGGCCGATCCCCTGGGCGCCGAAGCGGTGCGCGACGGCGGCGTCGTCGGGGCGGTCGGCGTTGGCCCGCACCTCGAGCCGGCGCAGCTCGTCCGACCACTCGAGCACGGTGCGGAAGTGCTCGTCGACCTCGGCCGGGACGAGCGGCACGTCCTGCGCGGTGACCGCGCCGCTGCTGCCGTCGATCGCGATCTCCTCGCCCTCGCTCAGCAGCGTCCCGTCGACCCGCATCCAGCGCGCCTCGAGGTCGATCTCCAGCGCCGAGGCGCCGCACACGCAGGGCCGCCCCATGCCGCGCGCGACCAGCGCCGCGTGCGAGGCCTTGCCGCCCTCGGAGGTGAGGATGCCCCGCGCGGCGTGGAAGCCGGCGACGTCGTCGGCCTCGGTGAACGGCCGCACGAGGATCGTCGCCTCGCCCTGCTCGGCGCGCTCGACCGCGCGCTCGGCGTCGAAGACGATCGCCCCCTTGGCGGCGCCCGGAGAGGCCGGCACGCCGGTGGCCAGCGGCTCGAGCTCGAACTCGGGGTCGAAGGAGGGATGCAGCAGCGCCTCCAGCTTCGCAGCGTCGAGCCTGGCGATCGACCCGGCGCGGGTGAGGATCCCTTCGTTCGCCATGTCGACGGCGACCCGCACGGCGGCGTGCGGGGGGCGCTTCGCCGAGCGCGTCTGCAGCATGTAGAGCGTCCCCTCCTCGACCGTGAACTCGACGTCCTGCATGTCGCCGAAGTGGCGCTCCAGCGCGGCGACGATCTCGACCAGCTGGGCGTGCGCCGCGGGCAGCAGGCGCCCCATCTCCGCCAGGTCGGCGGTGTCGCGGGTGCCGGAGACGACGTCCTCGCCCTGCGCGTTGAGCAGGAAGTCGCCGGAGGGCCGCGGCTCGCCGGTGATCTCGTCGCGGCTGAAGGCGACCCCGGAGCCCGAGTCGTCCCCCTTGTTGCCGAAGACCATCTGCTGCACGTTGACCGCCGTCCCCCACTCGTCCGGGATGCGGTTGAGCCGCCGGTACTCGACCGCCCGCGCCCCGTTCCAGGAGCCGAACACGGCGGCGACGGCCTCGAGCAGCTGGGCGCGCGGCTGCTGCGGGAACTCGCGCCCGGTCTGCTCGGCGAAGATGCGCTTGAACTCGGTGGCCAGGCGGCGCAGGTCGGCGGCGTCGAGCTCGGTGTCGAGGGCGACGCCGCGCTCGGACTTGACCGCGCGGATCGCGGTCTCGAACAGCATCCCTTCGAGCCCGGCGACGACGTTGCCGAACATCTGCACGAAGCGCCGGTAGGAGTCCCAGGCGAAGCGCTCGTTCCCGGTGCGCGCCGCCAGCCCCTCGACCGCGCCGTCGCCGAGGCCCAGGTTGAGCACCGTGTCCATCATCCCCGGCATCGACTCGCGCGCCCCCGAGCGCACCGAGACGAGCAGCGGGTCGGCGGGGTCGCCGAGCCGCCTGCCGGTCCGCTGCTCCAGCCGCGCCAGCGCCTCGTCCAGCTGGCGCTCGAGCCCGGGCGGGAACTCGGCGCCCGCCCCGAGGTAGGCGACGCAGGCCTCGGTGGTGACGGTGAAGCCGGCGGGCACCGTCACCGGCGGCCCGAGCCCCGCCATCTCGGCCAGGTTGGCGCCCTTGCCGCCGAGCAGCTCGCGCATCTCCCGCGAGCCCTCCTCGAACGCGTAGACGTACTTCATCCCAGCAGGCGCTCCAGCAGCTCCACGTACTGCAGGGTATGCCGGTTCTCGAGGAAGTTGGCGCGCACGCTCTCGCGCGCCGCCTCGCCGATCGCGCGGGCCCGCTCCGGCGCCTCCAGCAGGCTGAAGATCGCGCCGGCGAAGGTCGCCTGGTCGAGCGGGTTGCGCAGCAGCACGCCGTTCACCCCGTCTTCGATCTGGTCCTCGATCCCGCCGGTCGCCGTCGCGATCACCGGCCGGCCCTTCCACATCGCCTCCGTGACGGTCAGCCCGAAGCCCTCCTTGAGGCTCTTCTGCACGACGATCGTGGCCTGGCGCTGCAGCGCGTTGACGATCGCCGCGTTCTCGTCGAGGTCGTCCATCGGCAGGCAGGCGAGCAGCACGCGCGAGCGGATCTCCTCCGGCAGCCGGTGCCACTCCTCGGCGACTTCGGTGAGCACCCCGGCGCCGTCGGGGTCGTCGGTGACCGAGCCGAGGCTGGGTCCGGCGAGGACGAGGTGGGCGCCGTGGCCGTCGCTCTCGACCTCGGCGAAGCCGCGCAGCACGCCGACCGGGTCCTTGAGCCGGTCCCAGCGCGAGACCTGGACGACCAGCGGCACGTCGGGACGGGGAAGCGGCCCGCCGGCGATCAGCTCGCAGTGGCGCTCGACCAGGCCCTCGCTCTCGTCGGGGCGTTCGTAGCTCGGCGCGGCGCCGTCGTCGCCGTCGGGGGCCAGCAGGCCGGTCTGGCGCAGGATCGCCCGCACCTGCTCCGGCGCCATCTCCTGGTTCTTCGGCGAGGCGGCGTCGATCGAGGGCGGCACGATCGCCGTCGCCGTCCCCTTGCAGACCTCGGGCACGAACGCCTCGCGCGAGAAGACAGCCGCGTCGGCCCGGGTGACGTAGGGCTCGAGCAGCTCCCAGCCGGCGGCGGTCAGCTCGTTGCGCTCGTCGGCGCCGATGTGGCAGCGCCAGATCACCGTGCGGCCCTCGCTGACGATGTGCGGGATCAGGCCGGCGGGCTGCGGGTCGTGGACGAAGACGACGTCCTCGGGGCCGAGCCGCTCGAGCACGCCGGCGGCGTTTTCCTCGCCGACCCGCTCGAAGACCGCCCGCTCCTCGGCGCCCAGCGGGCCGCCGTCGCCGAGCTCGCCGTGCAGGTAGTTGTGCAGCCGCTTGGTCAGGGTGAAGAACTCGGCGTCGCCGCCGATCGTCAGCCAGCGCATGCCGATGCCGAGCCCGTTCGCCAGCCCGACCCAGGACCAGAGCATCTCGGCCACCCCGCCGCCGGCGGAGGTCGAGTTGACGTTCCAGACCCGGCGGCCCTCGAGCAGCGCCGCGGCGCGGCCCAACCCCTCTTCGAGGCGCTCCCAGGCCGGGGCGTCGATCACCCCGCGCAGCCGCTCCAGCGAGAGCGACGGAACGTTTACCTCGCGAACGGTCATATTCCCCCGGAGACCGTCCCCCGCAACGCCAGGCAGCTCGCTCTCCGTAGCGGAGGGTAGCTCAAGCACGGCGCTGGCGCGCCGGTCGCGGACGACGCGGCGCGGCGGCACGGCTCGGCGCGCCGAGCGGGGACGCCCGTCGCGGTCGAGGAAGACGAGGTCGAGCGGGAAGCGCATGCCGAAGGTGTGGACGCTGCGACAGCGCGGGATCAGCAGCCCGGGGCCGGCCTCGTCGCGCTCGAGCCCGGCGAGCCCGAGCAGGCGGGCGCGCAGGGTCGCGGCGACGGGCGCCTCGCGCCCCAGCGCGGTCGCGGTGGGCAGGCGGCGGAGGCGGCGATGCATGTCCCTCCAAGGGCGCAGCCGCCGAATCTCGCCCCACCCCCCCAAGCGCGGTAGAGCTTTGTGCCGCTATCCGGTTCAAAGCTCTACCACGCCGGGATAGCCTGTCGAGGCATGCCAGGCAAGGTCGCCGTCTTCGGCCCCAACCCGATGCTCTCGGTGACGATCGAGGCGCTGACCGCCGACGGGGGCGACGACATCCACGTGCACGCCGCCGGGCAGGGCGTCTGGGTGGCGCGGATGACGGCCGAGCTGGGCGCCGAGGCGACGCTCTGCGGCTTCATCGGCGGCGAGTGCGGGACGGTGCTGCGGCCGCTGCTGGAGCAGCTGCCGATCGAGCTGCGCCTGATCGAGACCGGCGTCGCCAGCGGCGCCTACATCCACGACCGCCGCAGCGGCGAGCGGGCGCCGGTCGCCCAGAGCGCCGCCCTGCCGCCCTCCCGGCACGAGGTGGACAGCCTCTTCTCCGCCACCTGCGCGGCAGCGCTCGACGCCGACGTGCTGGCGCTCTGCGGCCCCTACCCGAGCGAGGCGCTGCCGCTGGGGATCTACGGCGACCTGGTCGCCGACGTGCGGGCGAACGGCACGCCGGTCGTCGTCGACCTCTCGCCGCCGCGGCTCGACAGCGCCCTGGAGGGCGGTCCCGACCTGGTCAAGATCAACGACTGGGAGCTGGCCCGGTACGTCGAGGGGCCGGTCGACCCGCCCGAGCTGATGCGGGCGGCGGCCGCGCGGCTGCTCGCAGCCGGCGCCGGGGCGGCGATCGTCACCCGCGCCGAGCTGCCGGCCCTGGTGCTGCGCGGCGAGCGGGCCTGGGAGCTGGTCCCGCCGCGCTTCGAACGCGGCGCCCGCGAGGGCTGCGGCGACTCGATGATGGGCGGGCTCGCGGCCTGCATGGCGGCGGGCCTGGAGTGGGAGCAGACGCTGCGGATCGGCGCCGCCGCCGGCGCCGCCAACTTCCTCCGCCACGGGCTCGGCAGCGCCGACCGCGCCGTGGTCGAGGACCTCGCCCGCCGGGTCGAGCTGCGACCGCTGGGCTGACCGCGGTAGAGCTTCGTGCCGCTATGCGGCTCAAACCTCTACCACGGTCGGAGGGAGACGGCCTACCGCGGTCGGAAGGGGACGGCGATCTCGGCGCCATCGACGATCGCCCGGGGGGCGGTGTCGCGCATCCACTCGAGCCGCGGGGCGACCGGCTCGAGCTCGGCGAGGCGCTCGAAGGCCGCCGCCAGCTTCGCCGGGCGGCCGCCGTGCGAGGAGTGGGCGTCGCTGCTGAGCACGTGGACGAGGCCGGCCTCGGCGAGCGCGGCCATCCCCGCCGCCATCTCCTCGCGCAGGAAGAAGTCGGCGGTCGCCTGGACCAGCGCGCCGCGCCCGACCAGCCGCCCGATCCGCTCGTACATGTCCTCCGAGAGGTGGCGCTCGGGGTGGGCGATCAGCGCCCGATGGCCGCGCTCGGCGAGCTGGTCGACGCGGCGCTCGAGGCTCTCCGAGAGCGGTCCCGGCGCCGGCTCGAGCAGGATCCAGCGGCCGGCGCCGAGCGATACCCGCTCCAGCTCCTCCTCGCTCAGCGACTCGACCGCGGTCTCCGCGACCTCACCGCCGCTCAGCACGGCGACCGGGATCCGCTCGCCTCGCAGGTAGCGGTTGACCGCCTCGACCCGCGCGGCGATCTCCTCGATCCGCACGTCGTGGTCGTGGCGGATGTGCGGCGTCGCGCAGATCGCCTCGATCCCGTCGCCCGCCGCCTGCCGCGCGAGGCCGGCGCTGTCGCGGATGTCGAGGGCGCCGTCGTCGAGCCCCGGGAGGATGTGGCAGTGCAGGTCGATCATCGGAATCGATTAGACGGTCGGGCCGCAAAAGCTATTTCAACCCCTGCCCCCGGCAGGCACGCGGCTACGATGACAGGCATGATCCAGCACCTGCCGGCGCTGGGCTGCGCCGGTGGATGGGCTTCAACTCGATGAACAAGAAGACGACCCGCAGAGGAAATTACGAGTCGGGCTCCGACTACGTGCTCGAGTACGGCGAGCTCCGCTTCGCCTTCAACGAGCGGGACTTCGGCCAGCGCGTCGAGCAGGCCGCGGTCAAACTCGGCTTCGTCCAGCAGGGGCTGAGCCGCGAGGAGCTCGACGACCTGCTCGACCTCGCCGTCAACGGCGAGATCAGCGAGCCCAGCTCGCAGCTCGGCGACCACATCAACTGCAACTGGGAGGACCTGGTCGGCCCCTCCAACCGCAGCCTCGTGCACTGGCTGCGGCGGCTGGTCTTCCGCGGCGCCTGGCTCGACCAGCGGGTCAAGGAGGGCGAGCTCGACGTCGTCTTCGACGAGGGCACCCAGACCTTCGGCTACGTGCAGCCGGATCGCAGCAACGAGCAGATCGAGCTCTCCAAGGAGCCGAGCTGGCGAAGAATCGCCTACCGGCGCTGAGGCGAAACCTCAGTCCAGTTCGCGCTCGTAATAGACCCTTACGCGGGAGGCGAGGCCGTCGCCGCCGAGCTCGACCGCCTCGATCGCGCGGTGGCCGTCCTCGCGCCGGTAGAGGATCGCGAAGCCGCTCGGGCCGACGAGCAGCGACTCCTCGGTGACGGAGAGGTTCGGGGCCAGCTCGAGCCCGTGGCGGAAGTGCTCGCGCAGCGCCTCGCGGCCGGAGATCCGGCGCTCCTCGTCGTCGCCGACCAGCGCCGGCAGCACGAACTCGACGTCCGCCGAGTAGCAGGCGACGATCTCGTCGAGGTCGCGCGCGTTCCAGGCCTCGCGCCAGCGGTCGGCGTGCTCGCGGATCCCGCCCTTCTTGCGACGGCGCCCCCAGCGGCGGCGGCGTTTGCGCTTCGGGCGCTCCTGCTGTGGTTGCGCGGCGGGCTCGGCGGCCTTCGGCTGCGGCTTCTCCTGCGGCTGCGGCTTCCGCTCGCGAGGCTTGCGCTCCCGCTTGGGACGCTGCTGCCGTTCGCCCTTCGGCTTCGACCCCGCCTCGCCGTCGCCCCCGGCCAGCTTCTCGATCAGCTCGGCGCGGGCGAGCATCCGGTAGCGCTCGACGCCGGCTTCGGCGGCGAGCTCGTGCAGCTCGGCGATGTGCTTGGACTCCAGTTCGCTCTTGTTCATCGCGCGGCAGGTTATTGCAGCGCCTAGACGGCCGCCGCCGCGGGGTCGGCGCCTTCCTCGGCGAGGGCGACGGGCCAGGCCTCGGCCTCGCGCTTGACGCGGCGCCGCGACCAGCCGAGCTGCCCGCCGAGCACGGCGGCGACCGCGCGGACCGAGTCGGCGTCGCGCAGCTGCGGCGCCGCCAGCAGGCCGAGCCGGGTGCGGCGCAGCAGCACGTCGGCGACCGAGCGCGCCTGCTCGCGCTGCGCGGCGATCGCCGCCTCGGCGAGCAGGTCGGGGCGGCCGGGGACGATCGGCTCGGCCAGCTCCGGATGCTCGGCGGCGAGCCGCAGGACGTGGCGGGCGGCGTGGCCGTAGCGGAAGGCGAGCTGCGCGAGCGCCTCCTCCCCGATCCCCGCCGGGGCCTCCAAGTCCTCGGGCCGCGCCTCCATCCCCAGCGGGATCTCGGCCGTGTGGCAGGGCGCCTCACGGCCCTCGCGCTCGACCAGGCGGTCGACCGTCTGCTTGGCCATCCGCCGCCAGGTGGTCAGCTTGCCGCCGGTGATCGTCAGCATCCCCGAGGAGGTCTCGTACAGCTCGGCCTTGCGCGAGATGTCGACCGACTTCTTCGGGTCGCCGGTCGAGATCAGCGGCCGCACGCCGGCGTAGGCGCCGACCAGGTCGGCCTCCCCCACATCCGTGCCGAAGAAGACGTTGACCGCGTCGAGCAGGTACTCGACGTCCTCCCCGCCGGGGCGCGGGTGGTCGATGTCTCCGTCGAAGTCGTTGTCGGTGGTGCCGACCAGGGTGCGCCCGTACCAGGGCAGGGCGAAGATGTGGCGGTCCTCGCCGGCGGGGACGATGCAGGCCGCCGAGCCGGTCGAGATGTCGTCCCGGTCGAGCAGCACGTGGGCGCCGCGGCTGGGCGCGATCCGCGGCACGTCCTCCTCCTCGATCAGCTCCGAGCCGACCCGGTCGGCCCAGACCCCGGTCGCGTTGACGACGTTCTCCGCCTCGACCTCGAAGCGCGCGCCCGACTCGGCCTCGACCGCGGCGACGCCGGCCGCGCGACCGTCGCGCGTCAGCACCTCGGTCACCTCCGCCCCGTTCAGCATCGCCGCGCCGAAGCGCTCCGCCTCGCCGAGAATCGTCAGCACGAGCCGCACGTCGTCGGTCTGGCAGTCGTAGAAGAGGTAGGCGCCGCCGGGGTCGCGCGGCGCCAGCGAGGGCGCCAGCTCGAGCAGCTCCTCGCGGTCGATCGTGCGGTGGCGGTCGGGCGACCAGTAGAAGTCCTCGTCCTCCTGCTTCGCGGAGCGCATCTCGCGGCGGCTGCGGCCGACCCGCGTGGTCGCCATCACGTCGTACATGTTCAGCCCGAGGCCGAGTTTGCGGTCGCGGCGTTCCTCCGCGAAGGAGGGGACGACGAACGGGGTCGGGTAGACCAGGTGCGGCGCGAGCTGCACCATCAGCTGGCGCTCCAGCAGCGCCTCGCGGACCAGCCCGAGGTCGAAGTTCTGCAGGTAGCGCAGGCCGCCGTGGACCATCTTCGAGGAGCGGCTGGAGGTGCCGGAGGCGTAGTCGCCGCGCTCCAGCAGCGCCACCGAGTAGCCGCGCGAGGCGGCGTCGAGGGCGACGCCGGCGCCGGTCACGCCGCCGCCGACCACCAGCACCTCGAAGCGCCTCCCGGCGATCTCCTCGAGGGCCGCGGCGCGCGCCAGCATCAGTCGAGGTATGTGGTGGTCTGGCCGACCGGAGGGCGCTCCGGCGGCTGCTTCTCCTGCCGCGGCTCGCCCAGGTGCAGCAGGCCGACGAAGCGCTCGCCGTCGGGCAGGCCGACGACGGCGCGGCCCTCGGCCGAGCGCAGCAGGCCCGGCGTGCGCCAGTAGCCGGCGAGGCCGCGGGCGTGCGCGCCGAGCAGCACGATGTAGGAGGCGACGGCGGTCGCGTGCAGATCCTCCTCGTTGCGCACCGGGTCGGCGCCGAGCGCGCAGGAGACGACGATCAGGGTCGGCGCGCGGTCGAGCTTGGCGGCGCCCTCCGGGCCGGCGGCCGCCTTCAGCCGCTGCAGCGCCCGCGGCCCGACCACCCGAAAGCGCCAGGGCGCGGTCAGGTGGTGGTTGGGCGCCCAGCGCGCCAGCTCGAGCAGCTCCTCGATCTGCTCGCGCGCAAGCGGCTGCGGCCCGAAGGCCTTGTGCGTGCGCCGCGTCCGAATCGCCGTCTCGACGTCCATGGGCGCCGAGCGTATAGACCCGCCGGCGCCTGCCACCTACCAGGCGAAGCGTCGGCCGAGCAGCAGCACGCTGCCGAGGGCGAGAGCGCTCGCGGCGAGGCCGATGCCGATCGGGACCCAGGGGCTCGGGCCGGGGTTGTCGCCGGCTTCGAACGGCGGCGCCGCGGGCTCGCGCGCGGTCGGGCCGGCTTCGGCTCCTCCGTCAGCGCCGCCGGGGGGCTGCACGGGGACGGTGCCCAGGCCGGGGGGCGCGGGCGGCGGCTTGCCGGTCGAACCGCCGCTCGCCGGCGGGATGCTGCCGGCGCTGCCGCCGCTCCCCCCGCCGAACGATTCGAGCAGATCCTGCGGGGCGCCGGTCGCGGGCGGCGGGCTCGGCGGCGCTGCCGCGTCGCTTTCGGGGACCGCGGCCGGCGGCGGCGTCGGGGCAGGCGGCGCCTGCCGCGCCACCGGCTTCACCGGGAAGGCCTCGCCGGCGGTCGCCGGCAGCGCCTCGGCGGTGACGAAGACCGGCGTCTGGTCGCTCGCAACCGAGTAGCGGTAGTGGCCGTCGCCGGCCTGGCGCGCGGCGAGGAATTCGAGCGCGCTCTTGTTGCCGCCCTTGGCCGCGCCGGGGTCGGCGCCGACGGCGAGCAGCCCCTGCACGGCCCAGGCGGTCGATTGCGAGTTGACCGTGCCGGCGCCGCCGAGCGCGAAGCCGCCGCTCGGGCGCTGGCGCCTGCGCAGGTAGGCGAGCCCGCGCTGTGCCGCCTTGGTGTCGGGAAGCGCCTGCATCGCGGCCGCGGTGCCGTCGGCGGTGCTCGGCGAGCCCGGCGTGTCCCCCCAGCCGCCGTCGCCGTTCTGCGCCTTGGCCAACCAGGAGATCGAGCGGCCGAGCCCGCCCGTGGCGCCGGCCGCGCGCAGCGCGACGATCGCGAACGAGGTCGTCCCCGGCCAGCCCGCGAAGGAGCCGTCGCCGCGCCGCCGCCCGAGCAGCGCCGCGACCAGGTTGCGCCCGCCGAACGAGCGCGGGTCGATCTTCGCCCCCCGCAGGGCGAGGATCGTGCGGGCGAGCTCGCCGGGGCTCTGCAGCTCGCCGGCGTGGCCGCGCAGGTAGCTGACCCCGCTGTGCCCGCCGCGGGTCAGGTCGAGCGGGCTGCGGCCGGCGGCCTCGAGACCCAGCATCGCCCAGGCGGTCACTTCGAGCGAGGAGTCATCGCCCGGCGAGGCGCCCCAGCCGCCGTCGGGATTCTGCTGCCCGGCGAGCCAGACAGCCGCCCGCGTGGCGCCGGCGCCCGCCGCGTCGGCGCGGGCCGGCAGCACGCTGAGCAGCGCGAGGGCGAGCAGCAGGACCGAGGCGACGACCGGCGCGCGCCACTCGAAGCGCTGGCGGAAGCGGACGAGCATCCGCACCATCGCCGGGCCGGCGAGCAGGGCGAGCCCGGCGTTGCCGATCGCGTGGGCGGCGTCGAAGGGCGCGGCGCGCGACTCCAGCGCGAGGAAGCGCTGCAACGAGAGGTCGCCTCCGTAGGTCGCCATCAAGGAGAAGTTCAGCAGAGCGCCGTAAGCGACGCCGGCCAGGGCGCAGACGGCGGCCAGGGTGAAACGATTCGCCCGCGGGCGGAGCAGCGCCAGGCCGGCGCCGAGCACGCCGCAGATCCCCCAGCCCGCCATCTGCCAGGGCGTCCACGGCCCCTGGCCGAGCCAGAAGTTGGAAACCAGGCCGGCGAGCGCGCCGACCGCGAAGCCGGGCGCCGGGCCGAGCGCAAAGCCGGCGAAGATCACGACGTCGGTGGTGGCGACGACGTTGGGCAGCGCGGCGAAGGCGACCCGGCCGGCGATCGCCAGCGCGGCGAGCGCGGCGACGAGGGCGACGATCTGCGCGCTCGGCCGCGAGCGCTCGTACCAGGCGAAGCCGCCGACCAGCACGGCGGCGAGGATCAGGAAGCTGGCCAGCTCCCAGGACATCAACCCCTCCCTTCGCTCAGGGCCGCAGCACCGCGCTCCGGCGTGATCACGCCCGGGAGGTCGAGGATGCGGGCGACCTCGGTGGCGAAGTACCAGCCGCCCGAGAGCACCTCCTCGGCGGCGCCGTCGGCGATGACCTCGCCGTCGCCGAGCAGCGCCACGCGCCCGGCGAAGGCGGCGGCGAACTCGACGTCGTGGGTGGCGACGACGACGCCGGCGCCGCGCCGCGCGAGGCCCTCGATCAGCTCCTCCAGCTCGCGCTTGCGGGCACGATCCATGCCGCGCGTCGGCTCGTCGAGGGCGACCAGCCCCGGCAGCTCGGCGCCGTCGGTGCGGCCGGCGAGGGCGATCGCCAGGGCGAGGCGCTGGCGCTCGCCGCCGGAGAGGTCGCGCGGGTCGGCCTCGAGGACGTGCTCGAGCCCGACGGCGCGCAGCGCGGCGCGGCCCGCGTCCCCCGGCAGCTCGTCGGCGACCCGCTCGCGCACCAGGTAGTCGCCGGGGCTCTGGGTCAGCAGGGCGATGCCGGCCGGCGCCTCGGCTCTGCCGCGGACCGGGTCGAGCAGGCCGGCGAGGGTGCGTAGGAGGGTGCTCTTGCCGGCGCCGTTGCGGCCCATCAGGGCGACGCGCTCGCCGCGGGCGATCGTCAGGTCTATGCCGCGCAGGACGTCGCGGCGGGTCTGCGCCTCGCCCAGCTCTACCCAGAGGGACGAGACCGTGGCGGCGGGCGGGTCCTGTCGGAGGGGAGGGGGGGCCTCCTGCTCGCTGGATTTTTCGCCCGGGGACGGTGCGGCCGTCCGCGGATGGTCAGCGGGCGAAAAATCAACGCCGCTGCGCGGGAGACCCCGCCTCCCCTCCGCCACCCGCCCGAGCTGCGGGTTGGTTGAGCTCAGGATGCGGCGGGCGTGGCGGACGCCCGTTGGCAGGGGCTCCAGGCCGGATAGGGAGAAGAGGCGGGCGGCGGGGGTCTCCAGGGCGGCATCGCTCGTTCGGGCCCAGGCGAGGAAGTCGCTCGGAAGGCCGTCGAAGCTCACGCTGCCGGAGCTCATCGCTATTACGCGGTCGGCGGCGGCGAGGCAACGCTCCAGGCGGTGCTCGGCCAGCAGGACGGTCACCCCCCACTCCTCGTTGAGCCGGCGCAGCAGCCAGATCAGCTCGTCGCCGGCGACCGGGTCGAGCTGCGAGGTCGGCTCGTCGAGCAGGACGAGCTCGGGGCGGGTGACGAGGGCGGCGGCGAGGGCGACGCGCTGCAGCTCGCCGCCGGAGAGGGTGTCGACGGTGCGGCCGAGGAGGTGCGGGATGGCGAGGGCGAGGGCGACCTCCTCGACCGCGCGGGCGCGCGCGGCCGGCGGGTCGCCGCGCATCTCCAGCGGCAGGGCGATCTCCGCCCCGACGGTGGTCGAGACGACCTGGGTCTCGGGGTCCTGGGCGACGTAGCCGGCCACGGCCGCCAGCTCGCCGGGGCCGGCGGCGATCGCGTCGACGCCCGCGACCTCGACCCGGCCCGCGATCTCGCCGCCGTGGAAATGCGGCGCCAGCCCGCAGGCGGCGCGCAGCAGGGTCGTCTTGCCCGAGGCCGAGCGTCCCGCCAGCAGCGCGAACTCGCCGGGCGCGAGGGTCAGCGAGACGTCGCGCAGGACGAGTGCTCCATTGCCCCCCGTGTCGGTGGTCAAGGGAGCGCTCGTGCCGGGATAGGCGTAGGAGAGATGCTCGATCGCGAGCGCCGGGGCGGCGCGGGGCGGGGTCGCCAGCTCAGGCATCGCGTCCCCCGAGGGGAAGCCGCCACGGCGCGAGGCCGACGAGGACCACGAGCGCCGAGACCGCGAGCGTCGCCGGCGTCGGGTCGAGCTCGATCGTCGGGTAGGCGTGGAAGCCGTCGGCGCCCGCGAGCTTGCCGACGGTCGCCGTCGCGAGGGCGAGCATTCCCGCCAGATAGAAGCGACGATCGAACCGCGAGGCCGAACGCCGTCTGACGAGAGCCAGACCAAGCGGGGCTAGGACGCAGGGAGGTCGGCGAGGGGAGCGCGCAGTTTCGTGCGTGACCCGATCCGACCGACCGAGGACACCGCCCCGCGCAGCGTCTGGGCTCGTCAGCGAGTAGCCGCGTAGCTCCAGGGTGGCGGCGGTGTCCACGGCCCTGTCGAGGGACCCCGTGAGCAGGCGCCTCGCCAGCGCGGCGCGGCCGACGGGGGCCGCCGCCGGGCCGCGCAGGCGGGCTGCGTCGCGCAGCCGCGCGGCGTCGGCGGCGGCGACCGGGACGAGGCGGGAGATCAGCGACGCGGTCAGCGCCGAGCGGCGGGCGACGGGGCGCAGCGCGCGCAGCACCCGGTCGGGGTCGACGCAGGCCGAGTAGACGGCGAAGGCGACCATCGCCACGGCCGCGCGCAGCCCGATCGTCGCGCCGGCCGCCAGCGCCTCCGCGGTCACGTCCACCTGGCCGAGCAGGGGCAGGTGGCCGAGCCGCAGCAGCACCGTCTCGCCGCGGTCGACGACCAGCGCGTTGACGGCGACGATCAGCAGCGCCAGGGTGAGGCCCATGCGCAGCGCCGCGCGCACCGCCGTGCTCGCGCCGGCGCAGCGGCCGGCGAGCGCCGCCCCGGCGCCGGCGGCCGCCAGCACGAGCGGGCTCGAGTAGAGGAAGGCGACCGCGACGAAGGCACCGAGGTAGGCGACGGCGGCGCCGGGCGAGGCCGCCTGCAGCGGGCCCGGGCGGGGCGCGTAGGCGAACGGCGACCTCATCCCGGCCCCCCTCGCCCCTGCCGCGTAGCCGAGCCGGCGACGGGCAGCGGCGTCTCCCGCCCTGCTTCCGTCGCCACCGCATAACGGTCGCGCAGGTCGGCGGAGCCGAGCAGGCCCGCCGCCGCGCGCACCCCACGAAGGGTGGCGCCGGTCACCAGCCAGACCGGCGGCGCGTCGTAGCGGCGCGTGGCGGCGACGAGGCCGGCGCCGGGCCCGAAGCGCCGCGCCGCCGCGCCGCCCGGGTCGAGTCCCACCAGCTGAAAGCTTCCGGTGCGCCTTTCCCTCTCTATGAGTGGCAAAGGCGCACCGGAACGGCGGGTGGCGGCGAACCGGGCGTAGACGCCGCTCGCCTGCGGGCCGCGCTCGAGCTGCGCCGCCGCGGGGTCGCCGCGCAGGCGCGGCCAGGGGCCGACGAGGACGCGGATCGCGTCGTCCGGCGCCCCGGCGGCGACCCCGACCCCGGCGTCCGCGAGGCGGCGCCGCACGACGCCGCAGGCGGCGCCGCCCCCCATGCACTCGACCGCGACCGGATGGCGCCTGCCCCCGTAGCCGTGGACGAACGGCTCGGGCCACGATCCGACCACGGCCGGCACGTACAGCGCGCCCGACCAGTCGCGGTAGTCCCACCAGATCGCCTCGCCGCCGCGCAGCGGGAAATCGGCGGCGCCGACCGGGGCCTCGACCCCGTCGACGAAGAAGAACCAGTCGTAGCGACGGCCGCCGCGCGTCGCTTCGCCGACGCCGCCGATCGAGCGCACGTAGCGTCCGCCGTAGCCCGTCTCGATCTCCGCGTTGCGGTCGAGCACCCGCATCGCGGTGTCCGCCTCGGAGGCGGCTTCGCGCACCGGGCCGATCACCGGCGCGGCGCCGAAGCCGCGGGTCGCCCGCAGCGAGACCTCCCCCACCCCGGCGCCGGCGCCGAGGCCGCAGCCGGCGGCCGCGAGCAGGGCGCCGAGCAGCGCCAGGCTCGCGACCGCCGCGCTGCGGCGTCGCGCCACCGGATCACCCCCGCGGGCACTTCCTGCCGAGGCAGACCGGCGCCCGGTTGGAGGGCAGGGCGCCGGCGCGGCGGGCGATCAGCCGGCGCGGCGCCCGCAGCGTCACCGCGGTGCGGCCGTCGGCGCCCGTCGGCTCGCCGGCGCCGCTCACCCGCACCCCGGCGGCCGGCTTGCGCCGGCCCTTCTCGTCGAAGGCGAGCACCCGCACGCCGAACGGCACGCCGGGCCTGGCGTGACGCCGGGCGCGCAGCACCAGCTCGTCCGGGTAGGGATAGGGGGCGAGCGCCCAGAGCACGTCCCCGCCGGGCTTCACCTTCACCGCGTCGCCGCCGACCGAGGGCGTCGCGTGGTCGACCTTGAGCAGCCAGGAGAGCTTCTTCGTCGCCCTCGAGGAGCCGACGTCGCAGAGACCGAGCCCGAAGGAGAAGGCGTCGGTGACGGCGACCGGGCGCAGCGCCCGATTGCGGCGTGCGGCGCGCAGCAGCATGCCCAGCGGCGTCGCGGCGGCGACCCGGGCGACCTCGCCGCTGCCGCCGGTCCCGGGGCCGAAGCACCTCGCCCGCGGGCTGGTCCTGACCGAGGCCCGGCCGGCGAGGCCGAGCGGCCGTTCGGCGAGCACCCTGCCGCCGCTGCCGATCACCCTGAGCTGCGCGACGGGGCGCTTCGCCGCCGCGCCTGCGGCGAACAGCAGGGCCAGGATGAGAACGAGAGCCGACGCGCACGCGGCCGCCGGCCGGAATGGGATGAGTCTTGGCATTTAAGCCACCCTTTCCTCGAGGGTTGTCATGGCTGGCCGGGGACAGGTCTCCTGGCTTCCGGGACTCGGTCGGCCGCACCTTCCCGGGAGCTCCGTGTCGCTCCCAGTGGCCGGCGCTCTAAGCGCCTGCGGCCTCCTTCAGCCCGGTCACAGTGGCGGGACCGCGCCGGCTTCTCACCGGACTTCCCTTGACCACCGACCGTATGTGCGGGCGAGTCTACCCGCCGCGCGGGCGGCGGGTCAGCTGCCCTTCGGGCCTTCGCGCGGCGATTCGTAGCCGAGCAGCCCGACCGTCATCGCGATCGGCTCCTCGCCGCTCTCGGCCAGGCGCGCCCTGGCCCGCCGCTCGAGCTCGCCCAGCCCCTCGAACACCGCGTTGAGCTGCCCGATCGCCTCGTCCCAGCCCTGCCGGTCGAGTTCGACCATCGTCCAGGTCAGGTGCGCGTCGGGGCGGGCGTTGATCGTGCCCTCCTTCATCGCCCGTTTGGTGCGCCGCACCAGCGTCTCGAACACGCGGCCGGTGGCCAGCGCACGGGTCGAGTCCGGCAGCTCTTCCCAGGTCTCGTCGTAGACGATCGGCGGCCCCGTGCCGCGGTAGAGACGATCGACCTCCTCCGCGTCGGCATCCTCCCCGCCCGTGCGTTCGAGCCATTCGTACTGGGCGAGCAGGTCGAACGCCCGGGCGACCCTGGTCAGCGTCGCGCCGCCGACCTCCCGGTGGAAGCTGCGAGGGCTCATCGCCCGCAGGTTGCACTGGGTGAGCACGTCGATCCGCAGGGAGTCGCCGAGGATCGCCGCGAGGCGCTCGGGATAGGGCCATTTCGCCGTTCTGTCTGCCTGCCTGTCGTCTGACATGGATCTCCCTCGCACTCGACTTATCCGTGTCGGCGGGCAGTGTAGCCACGGTTTCGAGTACGCCCGGAGTCGCTGGACGTCCGGACGAGGATCGCGGCGCGAGGGCGGCCTTTCGCCGTCCCGCGGCGCGCCGGAGACGGCCGGGACGGACCTTGCTGTCACCTGTCTGGTCGGCAACCCCCAGCAAAATGCGCTTTTGGCCCAAATACTCCCCGGATCCGAAGTGAAGCACCTAGTAAGTTTCTCTATACTGCCGTTCGGATTCCTTAACGCCCTGTCTGAATGGGGGCGATAAAAACCGACCTGAAAGGGACCTCCAGATGGCCGATGAAAAACGAGGACGAGGGAAAAAGGATAAAAAGGACGAAGGGTCCAAAAAAGGCAAAAAGCTCACCCTGGAGCAATCCGAACAACGGGTGAAACTGACCTGGGCGATCGCCCACCGCATACGGCGGGACATCCTGCGAGCGCTCGCCGCGAGCGACGGCCCGCGCAGTCCCATACAGATCTCGCGCGATTCCGGCGCCGAGATCAACCAGATCGCCTACCACGCGCAAATCCTCCGCGACCTGGGCGCTATGAAGCTCGCCGAAGAGCACATGGCGCGCGGCGCTGTCGAGCACTTCTACGCCTCGACGATCAAGGCCGACCCGGTGTTCGGAACGCTGCTCGAGGAGACGCGTCTCGCCGACGAACAGGAGGGCAAGTAGTCGTCGCCGCCTGAACGTTCGTCCAGCTTTCTTGGGCCGTCCCCGGCTGCGGGCATAGGCTCGCCGCCGATCTGGAAACCGTGACGTTTATCGGGGGGACGAGATGGGACAGGCACTGAGGCGGCAGGCGCCGGCGCTCGCGGTGGCGGCGCTGGCGCTGTTCGTGGCGCTGGGCGGCAGCGTCTACGCGGCGAAGCGGGCGCGGATCAACGGCAGGGCGATCCGCGCCAAGTCGATCCCCGGCAACCGCCTGAAGCCGCGCTCGGTCGCCGCCAACCGGCTGAAGCCGCGCTCGCTCGGACCGCGGCTGCTGAAGCCGCACTCGATCGGGGCGAGGCTGCTGCGGCCGGGGACGATCCCCGAGATCGCCGCCAACGCGCCGCTCGACGGCGCCGACATCAACGAGCTGAGCCTCGGCCAGGTGCCGAGCGCCGCCCACGCCGACACCGCCGGCACGGCGCAGAGCGCGGTCGACGCGCAGACGGCCCTCAACGCCGTCAACGCGGTCGACGCGCAGACGGTCAACGGCCACGGCGTCGGCTGCCTCCCCGGCGCGCAGCCGTTCGCCGGCGCCTGCTGGGAGAGCACCCCCGCGCCGGCGGCCAACGCCCCGACCGCGGCGCGCAAATGCGCCGACCGCGGCGGCGAGCTGCCCGGCGCGCTGGCCCTCGCCGCCTTCGCCGAGGAGCCGGGGGTGAGCCTGGACCTGGAAGACGAGTGGTCGAGCGACATTCCGGTCTTCACAGGACCGAATACATACGGCGTAGCGGTCGTGTCCGATGCAGGTGAAGTGGGGTCCGACCTCTCTACAAGTACCCACCCCTACCGCTGCGTGATCCCCCTGCTGCGCTAGCTCTATCCTTGGCCGATGCGGTTCGCCGCGCTCTGCTGCCTGCTCGCGGCGCTCGCCGCCGCTCCCGCCGCGCCGGCGTCGGTCCGCCTCCACCCCGCTCACGCGGCGACGGCGGGCGAGGCGGCGCGCACCGCGCGGCACTGGACCGCGGCGCGGATGCGGACGGCGCGGCCGCTCGACGCCGCCGCCGCGCCGGGCGCGAGCGCCAGCTTCGCCCAGGTGAGCGAACCGGAAGCCGCCCCCAACGCCGTCAACGGCCGCCTCTTCGTCCGCCAGGGCGACAGCGAGGGCTTCTGCTCGGCGACCGCGATCGACACGCCGAGCCGCCGGCTCGTGCTCACCGCGGGCCACTGCGTCAACAGCGGCCCGCTGGGACCGCACGGCCGCTCGGTCTGGTCCAGCCTGCTCCAGTTCGTCCCCGCCTACAGCGGCGAGGCGGCCCCCTTCGGCGCCTTCGTCGCCCACCGCAGGCACGTCTTCGCGCTCCGCCAGTGGGTGCGGTTCGGCAACCCCAACTTCGACCTCGGCGCCGTCGTCGTCGCCCCCAACGCCGCGGGCGAGAAGGTCGCCGACGCGGTCGGCGGCGGCGTCGAGATCGCCCTCGATGCGAGCCGCAGGCAGGACTTCCAGACCTTCGGCTACCCCGGCCACATCCGCTGGATGCAGAGCTGCAACTCGCCCTACGTCGGCGACGACGCGCTCACCTACCGCATCGCCGGCCCGCCGACGATCGCGATCCGCTGCCGCTGGACCCCGGGCGCCAGCGGCGGCGGCTGGCTGATCGACGAAGGCACGCGGATCGACGGCCTGACCAGCTACGGCAAGCGCGGCGACCGGCGCCACAGCTTCAGCCCCTACTTCAGCGCCCGCAACGTCGGCCGGCTCACGTCCGGCTTATGAACCGCCACCTCCTCCGCTTCGCGTCCGGGGGTGGCGGCTGGGCCCCATATCGTCCCCGCTCGCGGAGAATCAGATCGTGACGCTCGCTGATCAGGCGGCCGAATGGAGATCCCGGTAGAAGCGGTAGTCGCGCCGCTCCGGGCGCAGGTTGACGGCGAGCGCCAGGTGGTGCCGGGCGCGCTCGGTCTCGCCGGTCTTGGCGAGCGCGCGGCCGAGGCAGAAGTGAGCGAAGTCGTTCACCTGGTGGGTGTCGACGACGGCCTCGAACTCGGTCGCCGCGGCGGCGAAGCGGCCGCAGCGGAAGTAGGCCCGGCCCAGCGCCTCGCGCACCGAGGACTTCTCCGGCGCCCGCTGCGCGGCCGCCTCCAGGGGCTCGGTCGCCTGCTCGAAATCGGCCTCCTCGAGCAGCTCGATCCCGCGCCTGTAGAGGGTGAAGGTCGACTCGCCCGGCCCGCTCTCGTCCATTGGTAGTCAGGGGCGCAGTACCCAACCGGGCCTGTTTCCCCATTCCCCTTTCAATCCGTGCGTGCGGTTTTCCCGCACACGGCTTACCGATGATCTTCTTGGCATGGCTACGCGACCTCCGG
>Ga0210096_1000048_pt1 | contig 60138 bp, 53 predicted proteins | sample China_Galinas_PW_4_FD_184864 | JGI IMG/M metagenome (GOLD analysis project Ga0210096, IMG submission 184864) | Wetland microbial communities from San Francisco Bay, California, USA, that impact long-term carbon sequestration - China_Galinas_PWA_D2... | ecosystem: Environmental > Aquatic > Marine...
GCCCCGCTCAGTGATCTGCTTGACCGCTTCTTCCCGGAACTCGTCCGAATACTTCCGATTTGCCATACACACCTCCCATGGTTCCAATTTTAACCATTTTGGTGTCTAGCAAACCGGGGGAAGTCCAGTGGGCTGGTCATACCTTGCAGGATATTATTCCCTGCGCGGCGCCGGTCCTACGATTTATCCGGCCCCTATTATGCGGACAGGCCGCCGCTACCGTGTCACGGGAGACGGCAGCCAGCGGCGGATCAGCAGGTGATCGACGCTCAGCTGTCTGACCTGGCTGGTGATCAGCAGGGCAAGCAGCAGTCCCCATTCGAGATGGTCCTGCAGTGCGACAGGCGAGCCCTTCAGGGCGTCATAGTAGGACAGGACCGCCACGGCATTGAGCACCAGCAGGCCGCAGGCGGAGAACCGCGTCCACAGGCCAATGGCCAGCAACACCGACAGCACAAGTTCGCCGCCGGCCCCCATGACGGCCGCGACATCCGGCGGCAGCAGGGGCACGTGATATTCCTCCCGGAACAGGTACAGCGTCGTATCCCAGTCCTGGACCTTGTTCCAGCCGGAGACAAAAAATGCCCTGGCGATGTACAGCCGCGCCGCGAGATCCGCGATGGGTGCCAGGCGATCCAGCACCTGGCGTTCCAGCAGTTTCCAGGCGGCATGAATTTTCATTATCAGCGTCTTCATAATATGCGTGTACCCATTAATCCGTCATTGACTCGGAGACAGGTGGTTACCGGGAAACCACTATCCCCTGCTCGACCCACGAACGCAGCATTACGGCCGCCTGCAGCGCCGCATCGCCGGCCTCATGCAGGGCGATGCAGGCACAGAGATCGGCGAACGTTGCGCCCTGTTGCAAACCTTCCAGCGCCGCCTGTTCCATGCCGGTCAGGCTGCGCCAGCCGCTGGCCATGTCCGGTTTCCGGTATACCAGCCAGTGCATCGGCTGTCTGGCCGGTTCGATCGCCGTCCCGGACGGGGCCGTTACCGCCTCGGCCAGTTCGCGCCAGAGTTGCGGTGCATTCCACTGCAGGGACACTATTGTCACCGAGGGATGCAGGTCGAAGCGCAGTTCGCCCCAGTCTTGTAGCGGCACGGACAGCAGGGTTTCGGTGGTCAGCCGTTCGGCGTCCGCCGCATCGATGGTATGACGCAACGCCCATTCAAAGACGGCCAGTTCACTCAATACCGGCACCCGGCGCCAGGGATCCCGGTCTTGCAGGAACCGCGCCAGTGAGCCACCGAACCAGCGAATCGAGGCATGGGTGGACGGATAGCGCTCGAGATAGCCTCGCGCCATGACCGCGAAGTCTTCATCACCCAGGGCGTGGTGCAACGCCGGGTAGTTGCTGCGCAGGGCCTCGACCAGGCGCATGAGGTAGGCATTGACGTAGATTTCCAGCTGGCTGTCGACGTCAACCGAACCGGCCTGCAGGCGGGGGCGGATCCGTTCCCGGTCCTGTTGCGGATCGACAACGCAGGCCTGCAACGTGGACTGCCATTCATGCAGTCGCCATTCACGAGCGCTGTACTCAGGCGTATGCATGGCGCTTCCCGGGTCTGCTGTCACCCTGGCCGGCATCAGCCGCAAGATTGCGGGCGTGCTCGAGCTCAGCCACCAGTTCGGCCAGGGGCGGAATGTGGTCGTCGCGTTCGATCATCACCGGCACATCGGGAAACAGCCGCACGGCATCCCGGTACAACTGCCATACCGCGTCACAGACCGGATGATCATGGGTGTCGATACAGTAGTCGCCACAGTCCGTATGGCCGGCGAGATGGAACTGGCGTACGCGCCCCGGTGGCAGTGCACGCAAGTACCGGAGCGGGTCGAAGCGGTGATTGCGACCGGACACATAGATGTTGTTGATATCGATCAGCAGGTCGCAGTCGGCTTCCCCGGCGACGGCGCTGAGGAAGTCCCATTCCGTCATCGGCGCCTGCGCCTCGACATAGGTGGAGACGTTCTCGATCGTCAGCCGGCGGCCGAGAAAATCCTGTGCCTGCCGGATGCGGTCGGACACATGCCGGATCGCTTCGTCGGTATAGGGAAGCGGCAGCAGATCATGCAACCGCATCCCCGCCACGCCGGTCCAGCACAAATGATCGGAAATGATGTCCGGCTCGATGCGATCCGCCAGCCGCTTGAGGTCCTGCAGATAATCCATATCAAGCCGGTCGCAGGAGCCCAGGTTCATCGCCACACCGTGCATGGCCAGCGGGTAATCCCGGCGAATCCTTTCCAGGTAGTGGAGCGGTTTTCCTCCCGGCACGAGATAATTGTCGGAGAGGATTTCCAGCCAGTCCACAGCCTGGGGCGCGGCCGTGAAATCGCCGTAATGTTCCGGGCGCAGGCCGAGTCCGAATCCCGTCAAATTCGTCATGTCGTCTTGTCCTTGTGTATCCAGGTCAACAGGGTTGGTAGTGAGGGCACGGCATGCCGTGCCCTCACGACTGCCGCACTACTCGATGACCTTGCCGCCCTGTGCTTCGCATTCTTCCTTGGAGGGTGACAACAGCCAGCCCATGCCTTTGCAGGAATTATGACCGGCGCAGGCATTGCTGGCGGTCTGGCACTTGCTCTGGCCCTTGCAGGCATTGATGCCCATGCATTTGACCTGTGTACTTCCCTGGTCTTCGGCGGCAAAGACCGGGGCTGCGGTGGTACCGGCAAACAACGCGGCCGCGGATGCCGCCAGGGCCAGCCGGGCCGCCTTGTTCGCAAGGGAGCCGTTCTTGAGGGACTTGTTCATGTTGCATCTCCTGTCATTGTGATAAACGAGGTTTATGGTATTGTGGGTTTCAACCCCCACATCTCTCTGATGCACCGGACCCGGAAATGTTACAGCGGCGGGAAAAATTTATTCGGGCGGATGGCCGGCCCGGTGCCGATGCTCGCGATACAGGCGCTCGGCAAGCGACCTGACCTCTGTCTCCTCCGGCTCCGGTTCCGGCCGTCCTGCCAGCAGGCTGCGCACCAGCGCCAGTTGGTGCATGAAACGGCGGCACTGATCGCAGATCAGCAGATGAAAGCGCACACCTGCGCGTGCCCGCCAGTTCAACTGGCTGTCTAGATAGTCACTGGCCCGGGACTGTACCAGTTCGCGGCAAGTCAGCATGTGCCGGTCTCCTCAAATCGATCCACCATGACGTACACCCTGGTGCGGGCACGATGCAGAAGTACCCGGATATTGGATGCACTGATGGAGAGAATGTTACAGATCTGTTCCATTTCCAGACCCTGGTATTCGCGCAGGGTCAGCACGCTGCGCTGGATTTCCGGCAGGCCGTCGAGCACCATCTCCAGGCAGCGCAGGAAATCTTCATGACTCAGCAATGCTTCCGGGGACTGGTCGTGCCAGAGCAGCGGTGCCTGCGCCCAGTGACCATCGCCGGCAAAGCGATCCGGATCCAGCAGGCCTTCCCCGCCACTGCCGAAATCTTCCATCCGGACCTCGCGTTTTGCCTTGCGCAGGCGGCCACGGGCCTCGTTTAACAGGATGCTGAAGAGCCAGGTCTTCAGGGTGGAGCGTCCCTCGAATTTCGGCAGGTTACGGATTGCCGAAAGCCAGGCCTCCTGTACCGCTTCCTCGGCCTGCGCCTCGCCGATCAGCGCCGCCGCGGCACGCTTCATGGCACCGTGATACTGCCGGACGATCTCTTCAAAGGCAGCAGGCTGGCCGGCGCGCAATCGTGCGAGCAATTCGGTTTCATCAACCGGCTTGCGCTGAGTCATGCATCGCTCCCGCTTTCGATACATCGCATGCTCACAACGGGGGAATCACGCCTGGTCATGATCTGCTCCGCTGCATCGACATGCCGGTAATCGAACGGCCTGGCATCTGTTTTTTCCATGAACACAAGGATAACAGAGGTCGCCGGCACGAAGCGCGCGAGCAATTGGTGTCAAAGCAGGTTTTTCACTTATGAAACAATTATGTGTCAGATTGAGCTGCCCCGTTAAAGGGTACTGACACCTTATGAACCCTGTCTCCCTGTTTTGCCGGTTTCCAGGCGAAAATTCGGCTACACTTCTTACACATGATTCAACAGGAGAAATCGTATGAACAATTCAGGGATCTGGTCGGTAATCAGCTTCACGCTGCTGCTGACGGCAGCGACTTCTGCAATCGCCGACTCCATGGAATGCAATGGCAGTCTGGTTTCTCCCGGCGACAGCCAGGCGACGGTACTGGAAATCTGCGGTGAACCGACGTCCCGCACCGGCGATCAGTGGACCTATCAGACAGAAGGCTCACTGTCCAAGGTCGTCACCTTCGGCGGCGGCGTCGTTGTGACCATTAGAGAAGGGAATTTCCCCGGCCTTGAGAACACGCCGTTTGAGAACCAGCCTTAGCCGGAAACAATCCCTCGATAGAGAGATGCTGTGTGCCCCCGGGCTGTGTAGCAGCACTCGAGGAAGTGGTGGCAGTTACTAAGGAGTACATTAGTAAGCCGACATTCAACTGTCCGTCCCCGCCCCCTTTGAAGGGGGCGGGACAGGGTGGGGGTAGTGTAATTACACTTTATTACTAATGGGAAGCTCTGATTAATTACTAAATCCTCGTCATTGCGAGCGCAGCGAAGCAATCTCCCGCAATGGAATCAATCGGTTGGAGATTGCTTCGTCACTTCGGGCCGCTCCCGGCGTCCCGCCTCCCGCCTCCCGCCGCACTTGTACTTCCCTGTACATCGTCCTCGCAATGACGAATTAATCAGAGGTTCCTTAGTAATGTCGGCGTTCGACCCTGGTTGATCGAGAGAGGGGCATGAGGCTAGCTGGACATCAGGATTTCCTCGTCCTTGCCATCGCCCTGGTAAACGCTGAAGCTGTGCTCGCGCAGGTCGGCCTTCAGGGTGACGGTAGCTTCCGGATGTTGCCAGGAAATGTGCAACCGGTGCGGCCTGGTTTCGAATATCTTCATCTCACCTGCGAAAGCCGGTGAGGTATTGCGCAGCCGGATCAGCGCGAGCTGGTCCAGCACGACGGGCCGCTTCAGCCCGGTCTCGATGTCGATGAGTTTCAGAGTGGTACGGTTGATCTCCTTGTGCCCCGCGGTGCGCCCCCGTTCCGCGGCCGCGTAGTCGTTGATGCCGGCAAACAGATCCAGGTACCAGACCTGCGGGAGACCGGGCATGAACATCTGGATGGCGCGGGCCAGGAGGAGCTTGCGTTCATCCTCCCCCAGGGCGCTGAAGAAGGTCGCATTGATCTGGTAGTAGTCGATCTTCCTGCCGTCGGCGCCGTACAGGTTCTTGGTCAGGCCGCCCCGTTCGGATATCCGCCGGATGGTGTCGTCGATAAGCGCGTCGCTCAGCAGGCCAGGCCGGTAGACGCCGTCAAGCTGCTTGCCGCGCAGGTCGAGCACCGGGATCCCGTCATGGCAGCCGAGCATGTTGATGGTCTGGAGCCCCCTGGCCTGGATTTCCCCTAACCAGCGCAACAGGGCCTCGTTGCTGCCCCGGTCCAGGGCGTCTATCACCAGTCCGGGAAAGAAGAAATCGTAGATGGGGTAACCTTCCCGCGCGATTTCCTCGTGGATACCGGCGCCGTATTCGGCATGAATCTCGGGGAAGATGGTCAGGTCGTATTTTTGCGCCATGCTTCGCAGCCGCTGCAGATATTCCCAGGTGCCTGGCCGGTTGAAGAAATTCGGCTGACCGGGTTCCTTGTGCAGGTATGCGAAAGCGTCGAGGCGAATAATCCTGGCGCCGCATTCGCTGAGTTTACGCAGTGTCTCGTCGTAAAATTCCCAGACCAGCTCGGAACGGGCATTGAGATCCATCTGCCCCAGATACTCACTTCTTTTGCAGACGGCTCCGATGATTTCGTACTTGGACTGGGCGATGTGCTGCAGGTCCGCGGTTTCCAGGAAGCCCTTGTCCTTGATGACGATCTTGACGTGGTCCGCGAGGGCCTGCGCCTCTTCCGGCGTCATCCCTTCTATGTCGGCGAAGTCCTGGGCCGTTATTTCGTCAAAATCCACTTTCTGGTAGAAGGTATTCCAGTACTTCTTCAGTGTGCCGTCCGGAAAGCGCACCCTCAGTATCGGCAGACCCGGCTTTCTCATGAAGAGTTTGTCCAGGTGTTCTTTGTGCGGTATGACCTGCCCCTCCGGGCCCACGGTACCGTTCCCGTCCCAGAACGCGTCCCAGTCAATGAAGAAGTCCCGGTAAGGCGAGTCCATGCCTTTTTCCAACAGGTCCAGGAACTGTGGCGAACGCACGGACAGGTGATTCAGCACCAGGTCGAGCTTGATCTGGATGCCAAGCTCGTTGAGATCATCCAGGTCCTTGCGGCTCACGAGTTCTTCATTGATGTCGTAATCGATGATGGAAAAGCCGCGATCCAGGTCGCTGTTGAAAAAGGTGGGAAGGATGTAAAACAGTGAAAAGGCATCCTTGAACTCGGGCCTTTTCAGCATTTCCACGATATCGGCCAGCCGCTTGCCGATGCTGTCAGGGTAGGCGTTCAGCATTACCCCCCCGGGCAAGGTTTGTGCGGTGGACTCTGGATCGTTGTTCACGACGCATCCAATGAATTTATCGGTATATAGCCTACTAATTAATTGGTGACTCGTGAAGTATTACACGGGCTGCGCCCTCGCCTTTCCAGGGTCAGCGTCGTTCACGCGGCGCGGCTGTCCCGGCCTACGGCATCGACCTCGGCTCGAATCCCCGATCATCCGATAATATTTTCTCTATTAATTCATCATCTTATTGTTATTTAGCCCATTATGCAACACCGGCGAACGAGGTTACCCGCTGAAAATCCTGTAAAACCGGCGGTCCGCGAAAATCAGCGCATATTGGCGAAAACAAGGAAAAATCGCGGTGTACCGACGGAGTAGCATTAATAATGCACCAGCCACTGCTGCTGGATACCCGCATGGTCGAACACGGCGTGATCTTCAACGGTAAAATCGAACGGGACCATCTGCAGTTCAATGCAGGCCCCGGCGCCACATCAAGACAACCGCCGAATGTGTGCTTGACAACTCAAACGAACAGGCAGACTAGGGCGCCACCTTGAGATTCATGTAACCCTCGAAGACGCCCTTGATTTCTGCAGGTGTGACAAAATGCGCGCCACCGGACAACAGGGGCAGCATGCAGTCCATCTTGTAGGTATTTCCGGCTGCCCCTTCCCGCAGCTGAAAGCTGGTTACCGAGACATCGATGCTGCCCACTCCGACACCGGCTTCATCGTATGTGACGTTGCTTACCGTGAGTACCCCCGTTTTGATTACCATGCCGTCTGCGGTCGCGGCACCGGCAGAAAACTCGCAATACGGATCGTTCGGCTGAATATCACCCTGCGGGTACATACGGGCGTCCTGGAAATAGACACCGCTGTCTCCGGAGGGTATGAGGAAATCCTTCACCACGGTAAAAGTCGAACCCGGCGTGACTTCCGTCGGAGGCGGCGGTGGTCCGGCCTTGTGGATTCTGGATTCGCAGCCGGCAAGCGCAACCAGCAACACAACAAGAATCGATCCGAATCTGACAGACATTCCATGCTCCTTTGCTATTCAGACTTTCGATTGCCAGTGCAAGGCGCCCAATCGCTGCAACCAGGTAATGCACGGCACTTGTGCCTTCACGGAAATTACCTTCCATACCGGTCGGCTATTCGTGTAATGCCATATTAAAAAGAGCGTGCTATATGCGAAAAATTCTCGATTTGCCGCCGATCCCATTACATTCGTTTCCGGGATTGGCGCAGGCCGCACCGGCGCTGCACCCCGACGAGGTCCACGGGAGTACAAGGAAGAATAAACACTCTTTTTTCCGAAGTCCACGAATGCGTCACCTCCCCCGTAAAGTGACAGTTCAAAAGTAGCGTTTTCCAGGTCACATCGGGCACAGACGACGGGAGCAGCCCGCCCGGTGCGTCATGCGACCGGTCTGTTTCGATCACTTGTTGCCGGGGATTCCCGAACAGGTGCTGATAATCCAGCATCATCGAAGGGCAATACACCGTTCCCCGGCAGTGTTTTTTGTGCAAGACTGAAGCTGGCAGGCATTGGACAACACCCGGGGGCGCCGCTTGCCGGCAGGCAGCCCGGGAAGGAGAAAGTGATGAACGGGGTACGTGTTCTGGCGGGTACACGCAAGGGTGCGTTCGTCCTGACATCGAACGGCGAGCGCCGGCAGTGGGACGTCAGCGGACCCCACTTCGGAGGTTGGGAGATCTACCATGTGAAGGGCTCGCCCGCCGACCCGGACCGCTTGTACGCCTCACAGACCAGCAGCTGGTTCGGGCAGGTGCTGCAGCGCTCCGATGATGGCGGCAGGACCTGGGAGGCCGTGGGTAACGTGTTCGCCTATGAGGGTGAGCCCGGCACTCACCAGTGGTACGACGGCACACCCCGCCCCTGGGAGTTCAAACGGGTGTGGCATCTGGAACCCTCGCTGACAGACCCGGATACCGTCTATGCCGGCGTGGAGGACGCCGCCCTGTTCAAATCGACCGATGGCGGCCATACCTGGCGGGAACTCGCCGGCCTGCGCGGTCATGGCAGCGGGCCGCAATGGCAACCGGGTGCCGGGGGGATGTGCCTGCATACCATTCTACTGGATCCGGTCGATCCGGCACGGCTGTTTATCGCCATTTCCGCCGCTGGCGCCTTCCGCAGCGATGATGCCGGCACAACCTGGCAACCGATCAACCACGGACTCAAGTCCGATTACATCCCGGATCCAACGGCCGAGGTGGGCCACTGCGTGCATCGCATCGCCATGCACCCCTCACGCCCGCAGGTCCTGTTCATGCAAAAGCACTGGGACGTCATGCGCAGCGACGACGCCGGCGAGTCGTGGCGGGAGATCAGCGGCAACCTGCCAAGCGACTTCGGTTTTGTGATCGAGGTGCACACGCACGAGCCGGACACGCTCTATGTCATCCCGATCAAGAGCGACACCGAGCACTACCCGCCCGACGGCAGACTGCGCGTCTACCGCAGCCGTACGGGCGGCAGCGAGTGGGAGCCGCTCACCCGCGGCCTGCCGCAGCGCGACTGCTACGTCAACGTGCTGCGCGACGCGATGGCCGTCGACACGCTCGATCCTTGCGGCGTGTACTTCGGCACCACCGGCGGACAAGTGTATGCATCCAGCGATGCCGGGGACAGCTGGACGCCCATCGTTCGCGATCTCCCGGCCGTGCTGTCTGTAGAGGTGCAGACGCTGCCATGATCCGGATCATCCTGCCACCACAACTGCGGTTGCTGGCGCACACCGGCTACGAAGAGACACTCGACGTCGAAGACCCCGTCACACAGCGCGCCATACTCGACGCGCTCGAAACACGCTATCCGATGCTGCGCGGTACGCTCCGCGACCCTGCCACGCAGCAGCGCCGCCCGCGGGTGCGCTTCTTCGCCTGTGCCGAGGACCTGTCACTGGAGCCGCCCGATGCCCCGCTGCCCGATGCGGTCGCAACAGGCCGGGAACCCCTGCTCGTTGTCGCCGCCATCTCCGGGGGTTAGACGCCAAAGAATTGAACAAGATGTCCATTGCACATTCGTGTTATACGAACGCAGACAAGGGCATATTGTGCATCCCGCTGCGCAACCGATCCCAGCGAACCCACACACACCAACAACGGTAAACATCCATTCCTTTGCCCAGGAAACCGCTGTCGAACGTTTGTCAGGCTGATTTAAGTATAGGTTATTAAAATAGTACATCTCGACTTCAGCATTACTAATGGGAAACAAAGCAGGCGGACATCGCTTGCTTTGTTTCCCATTAATAATGGCCATATGACAATCATGCTCGGGATTCTATACGCTAGACACAAATGAAAGGCACGATTTGTGCCAGGAGGAACCTGGTGGCAGCTTTTCGGACTAAACACACAAGAGAAAGTGCGGTCTGCATACGATGAGCCAGGAGGGACTCGGTACTGTGACAGTCGATCGTTTGCGGTTTTACCTGCTGCTGGGCTGGCTGCTGCCCATCATTGTACTTTCCGGCGAGCAGACGGAAAGCCTGGAATACGGCGTCATATACCGCGGCCTTTTCTCGATGGGGACGGACATGGGGATTGCCGATGTGGTGCTGGAGTCGCATAGACCGGACGGTGACCAGCTTGGTGAGACGCAACTGGAGGCCACATCTGCCGCCTATCCGCTGGTCGAGTCTTTGTATCCCTTGCGTTACCGCTTTCGCACCTGGACAGAGCCTGACGGTGAACTGGTCGCCTTCGAGACGTATGAAAAGACGACCGAGCTGCGCCACCGTCTCTATCTGCGCGACGACTCCAAATCGGGTGTCAAGCGGCTCGATCTGACCCGGCAGGACGTCGGGACCGAAGAGATGCTGCAACTCGATGCCGGGCAGTTGCCGCGGCAGCTCGAGGACATCCGGACGAACCTGCTGGATCGTCTCGGCCTGCTGCAGCGCGTGCGCACCCAGCCTCTGAAGGCCGGCGCAGAGTACCGCTTCCAGGTTACCGATGGACGCAAGCGCTACGACTATACAGTACGGGTAGAGAAGACCGAGGTGTTACAGCTGGGTGAGATCGCGATCCCGGCCTGGAAAGTGCGCTTCGACGGCAGCCGGACGCAACGTGACGGCAAGGTCGTGCAGGCCCACCGGCCGCTCACTATCTGGCTCAACCAGGCGCCGGAACATATCCCGCTGCGCGTCGACAGTCGTAATGCGATCGGTCTGTTCCGGCTCGAACTCAAGGACGCGCAGCGCCTGCAGCAGATCGCCGACCTGATCCGTTAATTGCCCGACTTATCCTCAGTCCTGTTCCTCGCTCATTACCAATCCAGGTTGACTCCGAAGTACACGGCGGGGTTAGAATCAGTGACGTTCTTTATCTCGAGGCTAAGCGTTTTGCTTTCGTTCAGGTTTAGCCTTGTCTCATTAAATACCAGGCCGAGAGCCGCACGCATCAGGCCCAAGCCCTGGTGGGGCATTCCGAGCGATTCAAGCGCAGATTCCGAGTAAGACCTCAGGCTTTTGATTACAAGTATTTGATTTTTCTTGCATATCTGATCGTACTCCCGGTGAGTGATATGCGTATCGATTCTGTGCAAGTACTGGTGTTCAAGCACCAGGTTGGGGAGAGAGGCATCCGCGTCTTCAGCGCGGGCTAATGGGATTGTCGCCAGGAAGATGGATATTGTTATTATAATCGTGCGTGTCATATGCGCACCTGAAGCTCCCAATTCCAGCCTTATTAGATTGGTTGGTTCTTTATACTTTAAGAGTACACCCGATAGCCCTTATGGACAATAGACAAAAGTTCCGGTGACATATACTGCGATATTCAGTGGCAAATTCCCTGCGTCAGGCACAGCCCACTGCACACCCCGCCTTTTCGCTACTTAATGCGGGGTGTGTATCTATGTGTAATGAAATTTGAATATCCGGGATCGGTCAGGAGCTGGAGTACGCTGGATGCGGCTGCCAGGTGGATGCGCTCACCGGGGATCGGCAGGGCCCGGCTGGACATATCGCACTGGCAGTCTGCGCAGAAGACCCTCAGGCCAGAGAGCCGCACAATGTCAGCCATCATTCAGAAAATCGTCTCCGGTGGCCAGACTGGCGTTGATCGGGCGGCGCTGGATGTGGCTCTGGAGCTGGGCATTCCCTGTGGGGGCTGGTGCCCCAGGGGACGACAGGCTGTCGATGGCGTTATTCCCGGGAAATACCCTCTGCAGGAAACTGCTTCACGGGACTATGCCGAGCGCACCAGGCTGAATGTACTGGATTCTGATGGCACACTGATCCTCAACACAGGAGCGCTCAGTGGTGGAACGGCATATACCGCAGCGATCGCCAGAGGGAATGATAAACCGTTACTTGCCATTCCACTGGATGAATCATCAAGGCACAGGGATGTGATCGAGTGGATTATGCAGGATCATGTCCGGGTCTTGAACGTGGCTGGCCCGCGGGAACAGGGACACCCCGGAATTCACGACCTGGCAGCCGGCTTTCTTCGCAAAGTATTTCAGGAATTGTTGCAGACATGAATATTCCCATGAGGCGTTTTTCTCTTTTCCTTACCCTTGTTATTGTGCACAGCCTGGCGCTGGGTGAAACACTGACAGGCGGTGTCGTCAGCGTCACTGACGGCGATAGCCTCGTCATCCTCGATGCCAGCAATACCCGGCACAAGATCCGGCTCCAGGGCATCGACGCGCCAGAGCCCGGCCAGGCATTTGGCACGAAATCCAAGGAACACCTGGCTGACCTGGTGGCCGGCAAGTCCGTAGTCGTTGAATACAGCGAGTACGACTCAAAGGAACTGGTTCCCGGAAAGGTGCTGTTTAATGACCAGGACATGAACCTTCAGCAGATCGAGGCCGGAATGGCCTGGCATTACGTGAAATATGAAGGTGAGCAGACAGCGGCTGACCGTATAGCGTATTCGGATGCAGAGCGCGAGGCCAGAAGGCTAAAACATGGACTATGGCAGGATGCCAACCCGGTGGCACCGTGGAATTACAGGCAGGCAAAACGTGAGCAGAAGAAGGCGATGGAGGCGTTCGAGATCAGGTCAGTAACGCGAGACAAGCCATACTGATTCAATTCTTGCATTGGTTGGGCGCTGACGGTTTCGCTCCGATATGCAGGTTAGCGTGTGATTACCAGCGCGAGCGGCAGGCCGCAGCGCAGCAGGGAAACCAATTGCCTGATCAGAACCTATCTCAAAATTGTTATCCGGTTATCCGGTATCAGTTGCGGACCTTGTTAGGTGTGGCAGGACCGGCGCCGCGCCGGGAAAAACCCGGGTTTTGTGCCCGACGGGTTTCCCGCGAGGCGCGGGCCCTACCCGGCAGTATCATGCTCAGCATGAGAATATGAATTTTGAGATAGGTTCCAGTGATATTTCTGCTCCCTGCCAGCTGTCCCGACAGTGGCGCACATCAGGGGCAGGCCGTCGCCGGCACTGCTACCCGCTGACCCTCACGGACTCCCGATTGCGCGATCTGCTGGCTTGCCAAGGACTGGAATCCGCCAGGAAAGCCGGCGCTTCCCGGGCTTCGAACGCACTTTCAAGGAGTTCGGTCTGCGTGCGACCATACGCACGCATGATGGGTGCCGTTCTCATCTTATCTCTCTGCCAGCCAGCGGGTAACTTTACAAGTTGTGTTCATATTCCCCACTCTCTCCCGCAGGCTGGAAACAGGCATGTTGTTAATGTCTTGTAATTCAATGAAATGTAATGCTGGTATCAAATTTGCTGTATTTCAGCAAGGTGAAAAATTTGCGGCTCTGATCCTGAAACAAATGAAAAGCACACCGCCGTTTTTCGTAATAACTGAATCATTAGAGCAGATGGAGAGAGGTATGCTGGCGATCATCACCAACAGCACAAATCCGCTAGCAACGTCACTTCCTGGTATGCACACCCTGCTGCCAGCAGCCAGACAGGGGCGGCTAATGAAGGTTATTCCAGGCAAATGTTGTGCCTCGCCGCCAGAAACACAAATCGCAAGGACCAATTAAACAGGGTCATGAGGTGATGTGATGACGCTTGTATATCCGAACCCGGATTTTTGGGATTTGCTCGCATTACTGCTTACACTGACTGCCCTGTTCAGTTACCTGAACGACCGCTGGCTAAAACAGCCGACGGCTATCGGAATCATGCTGGTAGCGTTGCTGTTTTCGCTTGCATTGCTCGGATTTCACCAGTGGGGCCTGGATTTAAGTAAACCGGCTGGTGCACTGCTTGCGCAGGTCAATTTCGAGAAGACAATCCTGCATGGAATGCTCGGTTACCTCTTGTTTGCCGGCGCCTTGCAAATCGATGTCAGCCAACTCAAGCAGAGCGCATGGGTCGTTACCATTCTGGCCACAGCCGGCACCCTCATCTCGACCTTCCTCATCAGTGCTATTGCTTACTATGCATTGCAATGGGTCGAACTACCTTTGCCGGTCATGGCCTGCATGCTACTCGGCGCCCTGATTTCCCCGACGGATCCTGTAGCTGTACTCGCCACCCTGAAGAATGTAGGTGCACCACCGAATCTCGAATTGCAGATTGCAGGTGAATCTCTGTTCAATGACGGCATTGCACTCACCTTGTTCATCCTTTTCTTCACAATGACTTTCGACAATACCAGTAGCTCGTGGGAATCAATCCTGCTGATTTTCTCACGCGAAGTATTCGGCGGGATCATGATCGGTGCCGCATTGGGATTGAGCGCATTCTATTTTATGTGGCGCTCACGTGATGACACAGTGGTAATCCTGTTATCACTTGCGGTGGCAAGCGGTGGTTTCGCACTGGCCCGTTACCTGGATGTCTCCGCACCGCTTGCCATGGTAGTGGCAGGACTCATCGTGGGTCACCAGGGCCGACGTCATGCACTGATACTGACTGGACGTGACCGGCTGGATCTTTTCTGGCAGGTTGTTGATGACATCCTGAATGCCATCCTGTTTGTCCTGATTGGACTGGAGGTCCTGGTGATACCATTTCACGGCACTTATTTCATTGCCATTTTTATACTGATCCCCAGCGTCCTCCTTGCGCGATTCGTCAGCACCGGACTGCCCTGGCTGCTGTTGCGGCAGCGGCGCCGCTTTGATAAAGGCGCGCTGCCCATCCTGGTCTGGGGCGGCCTGCGTGGTGCACTTTCGGTTGCCATGGCCCTGTCACTGCCGGCCGGCGGAATCCGGGATGCCACCGTCGTCATCACCTACGGAATTGTGGTGTTCTCCATCCTGGTCCAGGGTACCACCCTGCGGCCGTTGATTGCATGGCGCGCTTTCGGCGCGCCGGGTCGCTAGAACCTGTCTCATAATCCCACGCGATTGATTTACCCCTTCATCAGGGAGTGGATTGCGTAATCACGAAGTAAAACACCGCAGGTTTGCAGTCAACCCGACAGGATCTGCAAAGGGTGCATCTCTACCAGGCGATACCTTGATTTGTCACTCGTATCTGCAGGAATGTTGAAAATACACGCTGAACAACGCGGTTCGCAGGTTGCGGTTGTCAATAGTTCCCGGCAATCCAACCTGCGAACCGGTTTGTCCATTGTTTAAAAGTGCTGCTTGATTTTCTCCCAGAATGATACCTTGGGGGTTGCCTTGCATTCGTCAACGAGAACCGGTACCAAGCTGTCCGTTGCATCGAAATCGACGACTGCATCAACAGGCTCACCCTGGTAATTGAAACCTTCTGCCCAGTAAACCACTTTAGGTTTAACCACATTGTCGAGCATGACATATTCATCGCATGTCATCTTGGTAGGTTTTTGCTTGGCGGCCAGCACTGGCGCCGTTATGCTTGCTGACAGCAAGACACCACTCAGAACAACAATCGTTTTGGTAAATTTCATTTTCATCTCCTGTCACGGTTAATAACAGTGTGCAGCACCCGCACGTTGTGTCTATTGCAAATGCGATGCACGAAATGGATCAAACAAGCCCAGGGTGCACCAGCGCAACCTGTTGTTTAGCAACATTCGTGTGTCCTCGTTCATTCACCTATCCGGACGGTTGATGGCTTGCGACCGCTTGCTTGCGAAAAGCCAGATTCTTGATCGATTACTTATATACCCACCCTGATTAAAGCAATTGCCATGCCAGTTTCATGGTGGATGGTTTTTACAGGTATTTTCCCCAGGCATTACGCCTCTGTCGGAAAAAACTGGTAAATACACACATCCGGATGCGTACTTTTACTCAGACCCGCTGGCAATGCAGCTGGCAGAAGCCGGCTTGACGCCGGCGTTCGTCTTCACCGGCATTTGTATTGAGTTCAGATATTCAGCGACTTACCCTGTAACAACAAGAGCAACTGAAATGGCACATATGCTGCATTGTTACTAATGCACTCCTTAGTAAGCTCGTCTTTATCAACAGCTCGCTTTCTGAAACCGTGCTTGTCGAATGCTGTTAAGCGGCATGCACGATCGGCGTTTCTTGAATGACACGCTGCAGGGTGCCTGGCGGCTTGCCGGGTGGGTGTTAGCGTTTCTCATGACGCCGGCGCGCTCCTTTGTGCAAGCGCCGACTCAGCGCGGTATTTGCAATGACGGGGTTTGCTTAGTGTATACCAGCCGTGAATAGTCCGGGCCTCAAAGCGCCGGCGTCTGGTCGACGAATACTTTGATGTACTCAGGTCAATAAAGCAGTGATGACAGCATAGCCATCAGTCGCACAATATGACATACACTGTCACTCTGACACCTTGATGTTGTATTTCTCGATGCGATAACGAACCTTTTCACGTGTCGTCTTGAGTACGCGCGAGGTTTCTGCAACATTGTTTCCGTGTTGCATCAGCATGACCTCGATGATTCTTCCGACCATGTCATCAAGACCCATGGAACCGTCCAGTGGCAGACACAACCGGCCTCCCTCGACATCGGCGCCCCCTGCAACGCCTGCAGCAGCAACTGCCGATCCGAGCTGTAGCCAATCGAACGGAAATAGGTGATCGGTTGCAAAGAGGACGCAGCGTTCCACGACATTACGCAGTTCCCGAACATTACCGGGCCAGTTGTGGGTCTCCAGCCGCTGCCAGACAGCATCTGGTATCTCGCTCACCTTCTTGCCGGCAATTGCGTTGTATTCTGCGACAAACAGGGGCACCAGGTCCCTGACATCGGAAATCCTCTCCCGCAGTGGCGGCAACTCCAGCTTGAAGACGCTAAGCCGGTGGTAGAGATCGGCACGAAAGTCGCCAGTCCTGATTTCTTCCTCGATATTCTGGTTAGTTGCCGCCAGCACCTGTACATCCACCTGTATTTCCCGCTCGCCGCCTAGACGTCGCAGGCTGCGGTCTTCGATTACCTTGAGCAGCTTGGCCTGTAGATCGACCGGCATCTCGCCGATCTCATCGAGAAATATCGTACCCCCATGTGCCTGCTCGAGCAGCCCGCGGCGGCGTCCCCGTGCACCCGTAAAGGCACCTGCCTCATGGCCAAAGAGTTCGGATTCAAGCAACTCATGCGGCAAGGCCGCGCAATTGATTTCGATCAATGGTCCCTCGGCACGAGGTCCTCCATGATGAACAATACGTGCCGCCAGACCTTTGCCAGTCCCGGTTTCTCCTGTGATAATCAGGGCACTAAACGGCACCTGTGTAAGCTTCGCCAACAGCTCGCGGACATTTCGTGTCGATGCACTATGGCCGGTGAATGAATCCGGCATATAGCGCCGAGCGCGGTTCTCGCTCTCGTCCCGCAGGCGACGCTGGGCACGTGCACCGCGCGCCGCACCGTTGATCACAAGATCGAGATGATCCTGCTCGCATGGCTTGGTAAGAAAATCGAAGGCCCCCAGCCGGATGGCGCGTACCGAGTCAGGCACTTCGCCATAACCGGTGAGCAGCACCCACTCACCACGCCCGCCCCGTTTTCGCACCTCGTCCAGCAGATCCAGTCCGTTTCCGTCAGGTAGATTGATGTCGGACAGCACGACCAGCGGATCCAGCTTGATATCGAACAGCTGGCGTCGCGCCTCCTTGTAGGTCTTGGCCCAAACAACGTCCCATGCAGTGCGGCGGAAGTGTCGCGTCAGCTCGGTCCCGAGCAGTTGTTCGTCTTCGATGATTAATAATGTTTCAGGCATTACCATTCCCGCCGCAAGGCAATTTCAGTGTAACGCAGGCTCCGCGCGGAGCCTGATTTGAAAGCACGATACCGCCTCCATGAGCACGCGCGAACCGCTGCACCATGGATAGACCCAGACCCGTCCCCCCGGGACGGTAGCTAACGAACGCCTGGATTCCGGATTCAAGCACATCCTCCGGGAAACCGGGACCATTATCACGGATGACCAGATGCAAGCTGCCATCGACGAGATCACCCTTGATGATAATCTTGCCGCCCGCATTACCCAGGGCCTGAGTGGCGTTAAGGAGCAAATTCAGCAATGCCTGGCGAAACAGTACATCAGGCAGGCGACACACGATATCCTGAGCAATATGCTGCTCAATAAGTATCTGCGCCGGAATCTGGTAGCGGGCCAGTGTGACAAGATCCGCTATTGCACTCGCCACATTCACGTCGCGCGCGCCCTCCGGCTTGTGTCGTGACTGGTCGAGCAATGAATTCAGCAGGGCAATGATGCGATCGATTTCTCCAGCAACGATGTCGATCCGCTCCCTGTACTCAGGCGAGTCCATCTGCTGACCCAACTCCTGACGCAGGTTCGTGCATGCCATTTTGACGCCAGCCAGGGGATTGCGCAGTTCGTGCGCAATACGTGCCATCGTTTCGCCCACAGCCGCCAGCCGCTCGGTATTGGCAAGTCTGCGCTGTTGGTCGAGTAGCACCCGTGTCGCGTTCTCCACCTGGGTCTCGAGATCCCGTTCGCGGAGGGCATGCTCGTCTTCCAGCTCCGCCAGACGCGTCACCATCGCGTTATAGTTTTCCGTCAACGGACGTAGCAGTGGATCAATGATCGCAACGGGAGCTGGTGAATAGTTCTGGCGTGTCAGCAGCGTCATGAGGAAGCCCAGGTGGTTAAGTGGCTCCAGAATCCGTCGTCGCAGGAGGTAGATGAGCAGAATCGCGCTGGCCGGAAACACGAGTAGTGCGATGGCTCCGATCTTGAACTCCATCGCCGTCGCTCGAATGACTTCATCGATCAGTTTTTTGTGTGCGCCAGCCTCCTTATCGAGCACTTTTTGCAGGTGTGACAGCGCGAGGATCAGCGCCTCTCTGGGATGAATTGTTGCATCTGCCAGAACGGCATGGGCACTGGCAAGTGTCTGCGGTGTTTCGTCCGAGAGATGCGCCTGCATAGCGAGTATGGCATTGAGCTCATCACGCATGTGGTTTCGTTCATCGGCAGATAGGACGCTTTCGGTATTCAGGCTCTCCAGAAGCTCCCCCTGCAATTCAAGGTTGATTACCTGCAGGCGGTTCATCAGGGTCAGGTGGCGATCGACAGGCGCAAGCCGCCCATGCGCCATCCAGGAAAGGACAAGCTGAATGATCAGGACAAAGACCAGCAAGGACCCGAGTATGGCAGCCGGAAGCCACAACGATATGTAATATCGATATCCAGATTCGACCGCTTGTTCAGGCACGTGTCAGTATTCTCCGATGTCTGCCAATACCTTACCTTACAGCCTTGGCATGCAGATGACGGGGATGGACATCATCCCGAACCGGGATTCCCGATGCAGATTCGAGTTCCGATCGTGACTGAAGTATTTTTCCACGGAACACCAGGTACTGAAACCCATTGTAAACAAGCATGACAGGAATCAGCATGCCGATGCCTACCAGCATGAATATCAGTGTTGTACTGGATGACGCAGCCTCGACAAGCGACAACGCCGATGGTACCAGATAAGGATACAGGCTCACGACCAACCCGACAAACGATACTATGAATATAATCGTGCTCCAGGTGAAGGGGGCAAATTCGTCACCACGATCCAGCGCCTGCAAGAGTCTGGCATAGGCAGCCAGCCCGGTAAGTGGCAACATGGCAAGGATAAATACCTGCGGCACGCTGAACCAACGTAGCGCAATGTAGCCGTGAGACAGCGCTGTCTCAATCGTCACATATGCGGCTGCGGCCAGCATGATCCAGGCCGCGCATCTGCTGCGTCTGCGGCTGATCGTCTGCAAGGCGCCCCGTGTCTTGATAATCAGAAACGTGCCTCCCAGCAACGCATACCCCGCCGCAACACCCACAGCAACGACGGTTGAGAACAGGCCCAGCCATGACCACATGCCCCCGACGAACTTATCGCTCTCGACCGGCAGGCCACCGATGATAGCGCCAAGCATATAGCCCTGCGCCAGGGCCGCGATCAGGCTGCCGCTACCGAACGCCAGTGTCCAGATACGCTTGTCGCGCGCATAAACACGAAATTCGAAAGCAATTCCACGCAGGATCAGGCCGAAAAGCATGGCACTGACCGGGATATAGAGGGCATGCAGGGTGATAGCATACACGACCGGAAAGGCACCGAACAATGCACCGCCAAACAGCACCAGCCAGGTTTCATTGGCGTCCCAGACGCCACTGATTCCTGTCATCATCCCGGTACGCCTTGTTTCGTCACGATCAAACAGCGCAAGTATGCCAACGCCGAGGTCAAATCCGTCGGTTATGACGTACAGCATCAGGATAAAACCCAGCAACAGATACCAGACTTCGGCCAGGAATGCGTGGATGTCCATGGGTTTAGCTCCCGGATTGTGGCATGCCTGCGTACATGGCCCCCATTCCGGGGCTAGCTGCAGTATCCGGACCGTGCATCAGAATCCGCCGTGTAAAAATGATGAACGCTGCAATGAGGATGGAATACATCACGGTGTACATTGCCAGCGTCGTTGCAACCGTTGCCGTAGGCAGTGTTGACGCTGCCTGATCCGTCCGCAGCACACCGTAAATCACCCATGGCTGCCTGCCGACCTCGCGCACAAGCCAGCCGCATTCAACCGCGAGGTACCCCAGCGGTATCGAAAATACCCAGGCCCTCAGCAGCCGTCTGCTCTGTGGCGAGCAGAACATCCTCGGCTTATCCCGCTGCCAGACTGTCAATGTCAGAATCGTCAACAGCAGGAACCAGAATCCAATCACCACCATCAGGCGAAAGGCATAGAACAGCAGGGGTAGCACCGGCGGCTGGTCCGATACGGGAAACTCACGCAACCCCCGTACCTGCCCCTGCTGACTGTGCGTTGCAAGCAGACTCAGCCCATTCGGTACCGTCAACGACCAGTCGTTAGCCTGCCGTGCCCTGTCCGGCCAGGCCAGCAGGGCCCAGTCGGCGCCTGTGCCGGGCCGGTTCGTCTCCCAGTGGCCTTCCAGTGCCGCACCTTTTGCCGGCTGTTGCAGAAACACTGACTGGCCACTGGCATCGCCCAGCCAGATTTGCAATGGCGCCACAATCATTGCCGCCAACACTGCGAGCCGGAACGACTTCACGAAAAGTGCGGCGTGGCGTGCTTGCAGTACATACCAGGCACTGAGGCCCGCAATCACGAACAGGCTGGTTTCCAGGCATGCCATCCACATGTGTGTGGCACTTGTGAGTGCACCCGGATTGCAGATGGCTTGCCAGTAATCGTCCACAATGAACCGACCGGCTTCAACATGTCCGCCACGCGGCGCCTGCATCCAGGTATTCGCAACCATGATCCAGAATGCGGACAACGAGGCACCCACTGCCACCATGCAAGTGGCGAAAAAATGCATCCCCCTCGATACCCGGTTCCAGCCCGCTGCCATGATGCCGACAAAACCTGCTTCGAGCATAAAGGCCATGGCTCCCTCGAATCCGAGCACATTCCCGAAAAACTCGCCGCTAGTAACGGAGAATGGTGCCCAATTGGCACCGAACTCGAATTCCAGCGGCAGGCCACTGACAACACCGACAGCAAAATTCAGCAGCAACAGTTTCGACCAGAAATGCGCCAGTCGGTAGTATTCGACATTGCCGGACCTGAGCCAGAGTGCCTCGAGTACAACCAGAAACAGAGAAAGCCCGATTGTCAACACGGGCCAGAGAATATGGAACATGGCCGTCAGCGCAAACTGCAGTCGCGAGAGTATTACCGGGTCGGCTAGCTGTTCCATAAGCAATAATTCGCGTAACCGCCTTACTCAGTCTTGCTGTGTTCGAGCGAATCCCAGTACCGGCTTTCCGCATTCTGCTGTTGCAGGCGGATCTCAGAGTGGATGTGATCGATGAGCGGTTTTATGTCAGTTCCGGGCGGGGTTGCCATTTGAACAAGTTTCCTGGCTTCGGTTGCCAGTTGCTTGCCACCGGGTGCAACAGCAAGCCGGCTTTCCGCTTTACTCAGGTACTCGACCACCAGATGTTTCTGATCGGAACGGAAATCCGGCCCGGCCGCCAGTACATAGGCATTGATCACATCGTTGTAGGCAGAGAGCAAGCCCTGCGCTGGCTCGCGGGTGTACCAGTGGAACGTTGACAGCGCACTTTGCACTGCCTCGAGAGCGCCAGCCCAGTCCGGCTCAGAAAGCTCTGCGCTGGCGCGCGCGGACTCCAGATCCTGCTCGACTTTGTATAATGGAAAAATGCCGAGACTGTATTGCAGTGAGGCGGTAACAACATCGAGCTGTTCTGCCACGCGCCCCCGATCGCCTTCCCCGGTCGCCACCCGGGCTTTTCTGACCGCTTCACGCGTCTGTTTTTTAATGTCATCCGGTACATATACCAGAACTTCATCAATTTCGGCCTCGACCGGAACCCATAATGCCTTGTCCATATCCTTGCTTCTGTCCTTAAGGTCATTGCGAATTACTCGCAACTGTGCATCCAGCGCCAGCATATCAGTAGGCAGCTGTAAACGGTGTATCGTGTCTTCGGCCCCCTGAAGCGCCACCATCAGATTGATAGATTTCTTGTCGAGTGCAGCCTGTCGTGCCTGCTGCAGATCTGCGTAAACTGATCGCCCCAAAGCAAGTAATAGCGGATCATAGCCCGGCGGTACGCCATGGTTTTTATCCTGAAACAGGCCTGTTCCCTGCCAGTTTGAGACAGGTTGCCACACTACTTCGGCTGTGGACGCTGCAAAAGCGATTGACAGAGAAATCACTACAAGCATTGCCACGAATGTCGCGAGTTGCCGGTACTTCGATAGTGGCTTCATCGTATAAAGCTCTCCGTATACTGCAGTGCTGTCGCTGTGGCATCCAGAGACACTCTGGCCTTCTCCTTGACACCCGACTTGAGATGAGACTTGACCTGGTCGAGGTGCTTTTTCGCCATGTCTGTTGGTATTATGTCGACCAACTCGTCCAGCGAGGTATAGATGGGAATCAGGTCCGGAAGCACTTCTTCGGTGTTTTCGTATTCAACTGGAAGGACTATCGGTCTGAGTCTCATGTTTACCCTGTTTCATACTCCTAAGTGTAATTGGGTTGCCGCAGTACCTGACTACAGAGCATGTATCGTGCCAGACTTGCAACTTGATAAATATCAGTTGGATAGGAAACCCAGCGCCGGAATCCGATGGGAATATTGCAAGGACATGGGGAAATGTACGCTATGCAGCCAGGACAGCGATGGCGATCTACCGTGCAATCGCGGTGCGCCTGTTGCCTCAGCCGGCAGGCTTCAGATGATGCGGGCGAGATACAGCAACAGATAGATGCCGAAGATGAGCAGTATGAGCGTCATTGCCACTGTCAGCAGCGTGCCACGGTAATGGCTATCGCCATTGGCATCGAGCTGCGACTTGACCTGGAAGTACCGCATGGCGCCGATCACGATGACCAGCACGCCGAAGCCCACCAGTGCCAGACTGACCAGTTCCGGGCCCCGTTCCTGCACGACGACCTGGACCTTGTCGGCCATCAATCCCTGCAGGCTGGCGATAAAGATCTCGAACTTTTCCACGATGAAGCCGAGTACCATGACGGTAATCCCCGTACGTACCCAGGCGAGATAGGTTCGTTCATTCGCGGCGTGGTCGCGGTAGCGGTCGATCATGGTCACATAACCTCGTGTGCAGTCCGGTGGCACAGACCTGCATGGTGATGGGCTGTTTGTCTACCCATGAATATTGCAACTTGCATGCCATTATGCATGGCACCCGCTTTCTCCCGCTACTTGTCGACTTGTTGATCACGACCATCCCGCCCATTGCTGTCTTGAAGGGCCGCATGTGGTGAATATTAACCATTCGTTCTATCGTCTGCGTCCTGGCACCCGGACGGCAAGCGGTACGCCCGTATTTGCCGGGCATTTCAGTCCTGGCATGCTTGTTGCCGGACAGTTATTGACATGCAGAAAACATCACGACTCCGACCGGCATGCCATCCACAAACACACAAGCCGCACCCGATCCGACACCCGGGAAACAATCGCCGTTCAGGCGCGCATTCACCGTCTGGTGGCTGCTGCTGGCGTTATTGCTGACCTGGAATCTCACCGGACTGCTGTTCCGCTCTTCCGGACCATCCGTGGTGACCCTGCCCTACAGCGTCCTGGTGGACCAGGTGCAACACGACAACGTGGACGTGGTACGCATCGGCGGCACATTCGTGAAGCCGGTGCGCTGGCCGCCGAACCAGGCGACACCAGCGAAGCCAACTGCCGGAAAATCACCGGCCGCGTAATGATGGCCGGCAACCCGGGCAGTCGCACGCCGCGTGCGGCGGCGGGTACAGCTGCCGATGCTTGAGCATTTCATACAGGTCGCACAACCCTGGCTGGAACACTATGGCTATGCCGCCGTGTTCATGGCCCTGTTCCTGGAGTCCATCGGCATACCGACGCTGGGTCTGACCCTTCTGATCGCTTCGGTGCTGCTCGCCAGCCGCGGCGAGATGCAGATCGGCGTGGTTATCGGCCTGGCTCTCGCCGGGATGCTGGGCGGGTGCCAGCTCGCCTTCCTGTTCGGTCGCACCGGCGGCCGTCGCCTGCTGCTGCGCAGCGGATTGCTCAGCCGCCATCACCTGCGTCGCCTGCACCGGCTGTTCCAGCGCTGGGGCCCGCTGTTGCTGCTGGCGGCAACCTTCCTTGACGGGACGCGACAGTACGGCGCACTCGTGGCCGGTACGGCGCGGATGCGCTGGCGCACGTTTACGCTGTACAACCTGACGGGTGTGGTCCTGTGGGTCGGTAGCTGGAGTATCGCGACGGATGTGCTGGGGCATCATCTGGAGCCGGTGCTCGGCTACGTGCACAGGAGCGGCCCCTGGATCCTGGGTGGGACAGGCGCGCTGCTGCTCGTTATGATCCTGTATCGGCTGAGCAGAAAATTCCATGCGCCCCGCTCGACGGATGACACTGAATAAACCTGCCGGACGGGACGCCCGGCAGGTTCCGGTTTCAGTGCCCGGTCCTGCGATCCGGCACTTGTCGTTCAACCCGAACGACCGGGATCAGATCCCGGTCTAGGATGTGGCTTTCGGGATCGTCAGGGTCAGAACACCGTCCTTAAAGTCGCTTTTCATGCCCGAGGCGACCACCGGTCCAGGCAGGGTAAATGCCTCTTCGAATGAGCCCCGGTACGTCGTCTCACCCGTGACTGCACCGTTTTGCGCAGTCTCTTTATCGCTGCCCCGGGTTTGCGACGAGATGCTGAGCAGCCTACCATCGAGACTGGTCTTGATGTCGCTCTCCCTGGCGCCGGGTATGGCCGCCTTGACTACGTAGTTGTCGGGGTGCTGCTCGAGCGTGATCCGTGTTGCATTAACGGGAGATGCAACCTGCAAGGCATCAAATGGCTGGTCGAACGCCCGGTTGATCTGCGCCTGCATGCGCTGCATATCGAACCAGGGATCCCACAGACCGAGGGTTGGCGATGGCTGTGCAACAGACGCATCAGAATCCATTCGATCGGCGATACCTTGTACAAGTTCATGGGTGTAGTAAGCTTGGGCGCCCATCACGCCAATTGCGCCTATGATAAGTATGGCGATTAACGCATATGTCAGGGTTGATCTGTTCATGGCTGCCTCCTTGTATGTAACAGTCTCTGTTCAGGGAAACTCTGTTTTTACAAATGCATCATCCATGCCACGACAGTATCCTTTTTTTTCATAGAGTTATGCATATCACACCGGCATGCCTGCAAACCAAAGGTGACTTTGCACCACGAATGCTGTGGACTATTAACCATTGACCAGTAATTCAGTACTACGCAGAAGGACATCTACAATAATTGGGGACAGACCACGATTTCAGTTATCCGATTCGCCCGCCACGCCAGGCAGACACATCAGATAAAATGAAAAACGTGGTCCGTCCCCCTATTTACGGTTACGCTCAAGCTGTCGCTGCCTGCCGCCCTGCGAGCAGTGAATACACGAAACCCAGGGTGGCGCCATAGATGATGTGATAGATGAGAGAGACAACCGGGTCCAGCAGCGTCAGCTCCATCCCGAAGTAGCCGGCGCCAGGCAGGAACTGGATACCATGGACCGGCACATCGAGCGGCTCGAATCCCGCACCCGGCAGGAATGGGGCAGCCTGAACCAGGAGGCCAGGGAAACGCGCGAGGCTGCCCTCCGTGCGCTGAGAGAGCAACGCAATGAAGTCGCAGAATGGTACGGCGGCATGAAGCACAGTTCCGCCGGCGCCTGGGAATCTGTCAAACAGGGATTCATCGACTCCTACGGTGTACTCAACGACGCTTTCAGCAAGGCCTGGAGCGAGTTCGAAACACACCCGGAAGAGACACCGTGACCCGCACAGCAAGTTCGCCACATCACCTCGTTGCGGACCGGGCTTGCCGAGCGGGTCGAGGCGCAACTTTACTGGAACCGTGCGACCCACGGGATGGTGCTGGCTGTCTCCGCCCATGATGGCATCGTGACCCTGCGGGGACCGGCCGCTGACGCGCAACAGGCGGAACTGGCCAGGCTGATTGCCGTCAACACCTGCCGCGTCAAGCGGGTCAACAGCGACCTGCAGATACAGACGCAGCCGTAAGGCGCGGGCCTCGCTACACTACACGGGAACGGGAGTCTCGCGGGCCGCTTGCCAGGTCGGCAACCAGATAGCCGGCAGGCCGGCGTTTGCGCTCAGCGGCAGCGGCACGCCCACACGCATGCGACTTCCCCGGTCTCTGTGTCGCGCATTGCCTGCTGCCGCGACTATAATGAAGCAGCGCATAGCCCGTCGTAAGCTTTGTAAAAGGCCTTCGTCTGGCGTGACAGGTCGCGATTCATGCATAACCCGGGATACGGAAATGGCAGATAAGCCGGCAACGACATCGACTCCAGGCGAACCGGCCGGACACCTGAAAACCAGGATGGCTGCAGGTGACCCGCACCGGCCGGGAGCAGGTCTCGAGCCGCCCTGCATGCTGCGTGTTCCAGTGCAGCCGCTCGCGTCGATGCTGCCCGGGTTCACTGCAACTGTCGCACAGTACCTGCAACCATGAGCGATGCCGCGATCCTGAAGCCCGGCAGGAACTGCTGGCGTGTCGAACACGCCGATCGCGTCAGCCTGCTTGTCGATGGCGCTGATTATTTCCACGCCTTCCGGGAATGCGCAAAACTTGCCCGGCATTCGCTGCTTATCATCGGCTGGGATATCGATGGCAGTTTCAAACTCGAACGGCCCTCCCCCGACGATGGGCTGCCCGTTAATCTGAGGGACTTCCTCGACAGTCTGGCCAGTCGCCGGGAGCAACTCCATATCCACGTCCTGGACTGGGACTTCGCGATGATCTTTGCCGCAGACCGGGAATGGCTGCCGTCATACAAGCTGGACTGGACGACGCACAAGCGCCTGCATTTCAGCCTCGACAGCCACTATCCCACGGGCGCATCGCATCACCAGAAGGTCGTCGTCGTCGACGATCGCGTGGCATTCGCCGGCGGACTGGATTTTGCCCTTGGCCGCTGGGACACTTCCGAGCACTGCCACGATGATGCGCGGCGTTGTGATACGGACGATTCGATCCCCCAGCCTTATCATGACGTTCAGCTCATGGTCAGCGGAGCAATTGCCGGAGCCCTCGGCGATCTCGCCCGTGAGCGCTGGCGCACGGCCACCGGAGAGAAGCTTGCCACACCGGCACCGCCCACAAACCACGACCCGTGGCCAGGCGAAATCGCGCCGGACCTCACCGACGTGGCGGTCGGGATTGCGCGCACCCGCCCGAAATTTGATGGAGAGGAAGCGGTGCGGGAGGTGGAACAGTTGCTGCTGGATGCCATCGCTGCTGCGCGGCATATGATATATATCGAAAACCAGTATTTCACGGCACATCGCATCGGTACTGCCCTTCTGGAGCGGCTCGGAGAAGATAGCGGTCCGGAGATCGTCGTGATCCTGCCGGAACAGACTGTTGGCTGGCTGTCGCAGAAGACCATGGACGTCCTGCGCGAACGCCTGCTCAAGCGCCTGCAGGAGGCTGACCGTCACGACAGGCTGCGTGTCTACTACCCGCATGTCCCCGGACTGGGACAGCAGTGCATAAACGTGCACGCAAAGGCCCTGGTCATCGATGACGAACTGGTGCGCATCGGCTCAGCCAACTTCAACAACCGTTCCATGGGGCTTGACACCGAGTGCGACCTGGCGATCGAGGCCGGCGGCAAGGCACACATTCGCAAGGGCATTGCGGCCATGCGCAACCGCCTGCTGGGCGAACATCTCGATGCAGACGCCGGGGAAGTCGCAGCGGCATTGGCAGAGACGCACTCGATCATCCGCGCCATCGAGGCACTCAGCACCGCGGAACGCACACTCAGGCCTTTCGAGTTCCGGGTGTCCGAAGAGCTGGATGCACTGGTGCCCGAATCCGGCATCGCCGACCCGGAATATCCGCTGGACGCCGACCAGCTCGCCCGGCACCTCGTCACGGAAGAGGACAGGAGGCCGGCCAGGCGTACCCTGCTCACGCTGGCATCCATCGTCATCGCGGCACTGTTGCTTGCCGCCGGCTGGCGCTGGACGCCGCTGGGTGAGTGGATCGACCTCAAGGCCGCGATTGGCCAACTCGGCAGCCTGCGCGGCGAATGGCTGGCGCCACTGGTCGTCACCCTCATCTACATCGTCGCCGGCCTGCTGATATTTCCGGTCACGCTGCTGATCATTGCGACAGGGGTAACATTCGGTGCGGTGCACGGCTTTGCCTACGCCCTGCTCGGTGCAGAGGCCAGCGCCCTGGTCAACTACGCAATCGGGCATCATCTCGGTCACAGGACGATCCGCAACCTGTCAAACCGCTGGGCCTCCCGCATCAGCCGGCGCCTGGCGCGACAGGGGCTGCTGGCAATCATCACGCTGCGCGTCATTCCGGTCGCCCCGTTCAGCGTTATCAACCTGGTTGCCGGCGCTTCGCACATCCGTCATCGTGACTTCGCGCTCGGTACGCTGCTGGGCATGGCACCGGGCACCCTGGCATTGACCGTGTTCTCCGACCAGGTGGTTGCCGCAGTCACCGCCCCGGGGGCACTCCGTTTCGCCGCCCTGCTGATTCTGGCGCTCAGCATAGCGGCAGCCACCTGGTGGCTGAGCCGCTGGTTGCTGAAACGCCAGCAGGAAGGCGCCGGGCAGAGTCACAGCGGACAATAACCCTGACAAAAAGGAGGCCCAGTCATGCCCTACCGGACCCTCGACGAACTGCCGGAAAACGTTAAATCCGTTCTGCCAGAACACGCCCGGGAAATCTACCTGGCGGCCTTCAACAATGCCTGGGAAGAATACCGGAAACCCGAAGACCGGCGCGGCGACAGCTCCCGCGAGGAGGTCGCCCGCAAGGTCGCGTGGGCCGCGGTCAAACAGCAATATGAAAAAGCGGGCGCTGTATGGGAACGCAAGGACAGTTAGCCAGAGCGTCCCCGTGACATTACCTCAGTTCACCGGCTTTTCGTAATCACGGTGGACCGCCGGGTCTTCTTCCTTTGCGTGTTCCCTGGCTTCACGTTCGCTGCGTTTTGCCTCCTGCGGATCCTGCTCTTGGGCATTTTCAATGTCTAATGGAACCTGAAAAATGGGTGTGGATAAAACTCGCGGATTCATGTCGAATGACTGGCTGCTGTTGCCGTGGGCAGTGCTTGCCCTGGGCAGCTGCACAACCCTGATTCATGATCTGCGCCGCAACAATGCGCATCTCGGTTCAGCAAGGAAAGCGGTAGTGAAGACAGGATTCGCTGCTGCTGGAAGCCGGTTGCCGACAGGAACCGGGCCCCGCGCTATAGATGTATGAAACTTGCCACTTACAATATTCACGCCTGTATCGGCGCCGATGGCCGCTTCGACCCGCACAGGACGGTCCGCGTCATGCGGCAACTGAACGCAGACGTGCTTGCACTGCAGGAAGTCGAGCATCACCAGGTTGACGGTATCGACCTGCTGGAATACCTGGCAACAGCAACACGCATGCAGGCAATCGCCGGTCCCACGCTGCTGCGTGAAACCCGGGATTACGGCAACGCCCTGTTGACACGGCTTCCCGTCCTGACGCTGAACCGGGTCGACCTGAGCCTGCCGCGGTATGAACCACGCGGCGCCCTGGATGCCATGCTCGACTGGCACGGGCAACGTGTGCGGGTCGTAGCGACTCATCTTGGCCTCCGGCCCGACGAGCGACGTCTGCAGGTGCGCCGCTTGCTTGCCCTGCTTGAATCCACACCTGCGGCGCTTTCCGTGCTGCTCGGTGACCTTAATGAATGGTTTCTCTGGGGGCGGCCGTTGCGCTGGCTGCGCGGGTACTTCGCAGCCGCTCCGCAGCCGCGCACCTACCCTGCCCGGTTTCCGTTGTTCGCGCTGGACCGGATATGGGTGCATCCGCGCAGCGCCTTGACAGCTATCGCGGTACACAACAGCCCGGCTGCGCGTGTAGCATCCGATCACCTGCCACTCGTGGCGGAGCTGGCAATTGAGACGCCCGCAATAGCAGGCCGGTAACGGCCAGTAACCCGGCGTGGCAGTGCCGGGTCCGATCGACTATGCTTCAGGGACGGGCCTTTGCGCGCAAAGCACGCCTTTCGCGCAACCGGAAGGCAGGCAGCACCCTGCACCGCAGTGGGACAACGGGCTGGGGCGCGTTGCGGGACACCGGAGACATAGAGATGCAGCACCCGCTTCATACATCACTGCACACTGTGTTTACGGCCGGTTTGACCGGTCCATCGATGCAGCCGTGGACTCAACCTTGCCGGCGCCGCGCGCAGTGGGCGTCTGCCACAACAACATGAAACTCGACTGAATGCCGGGCGCAAGTGCAATTCGCGGGTTGCACTCCGCTGTTCGCCTGCGCGTCATTGCAAAATACCTGGGCCAGGCATTCCTGATGCTGGCTGCCCTGACCTGCATACCGGCCGCAGTCGCCGGTATCAATGGCAACACCGGGGTTGCATTGCGGTACGCGGCCGTGATACTGCTGTTCTCGGTCTACGGTGGCCTTACCGCCCGCCTGCACGTGGCGGCCAACATGCAGCGCAATGAGGCCCTGGTCATTACCGCGCTGGTGTTTACGCTGCTGGCGTGCGCCATGTCCTTCCCTCTCATGGGCTATGGCATTCACTTCGTCGACGCCTTTTTCGAGGCCGTGTCCGGCGTTACCACGACCGGGCTGTCGACGCTGGAAAGCGTGGAAGGCCGGCCGGCCAGTTTTCTGTTCGCACGCGCATGGATGCAATGGATCGGCGGACTCGGGGTGCTGGCGCTGGTGCTGACGCTGCTGATGGAACCCGGCATAGCGGCCAAGCGTCTCGGGTCCGACGAAAGAGTCGACATCGCCGGCGGCACGCACTCGCATGTCCGGCGTGTCTCGCTGGTCTACCTGATTATTACGGTCATCGGCGTGCTCGCACTGCTGGTGGTCGGCGAACCCGTACTGGATGCGATCGTGTATACACTGACCGCGGTGTCGACCGGCGGCTTTGCAAATCATGATGCCAGTCTGGCGGGCATTGCCTCCTGGCCGGCGCGCGTGCTCATCACGCTGTTGTCACTGTCCGGCGCCATCTCCTTTTCCTGGTATTACCTGGGATACTACCGTCATGTTGCATCGCTGCTGCGCGAACCGCAGTTCCGGGGCTTGCTCGTCGTGTGCGCAGTGACGGTCGTCGCGCTGTTCGGCTTCATGACGCTCGCCCATCCTGAACAGATAGCGAACAACCTCGCCAACGCAGCCTTGACCGGTATTTCCGCGCAGACAACGACGGGGTTTTCGAGCCTGCCCCTGTCCGGCATAGACCCCGGCAGCAAGCTCACGCTGATCGTGTCGATGTTCATCGGTGGCGAGCTGGGTTCCACGGCGGGCGGTCTCAAGGTCCTGCGGCTGATGATCCTGCTCAGCCTGGTGCGATTGCTGGTGCAGAAAGCCTCCATACCCCCCACCGGCCGTGTTTCCGCGACGCTGGACGGCACCCCCCTGCAGCCAGCTGAAATCAACACGGTCGTCTCGCTGCTGGTGGTCTACCTGCTGGTGATACTGCTCTCCTGGGCGGCTTTCCTGGCCGCCGGCCATGCACCACTCGATTCCCTGTTCGAGGTCGTGTCGGCGCTCGCCACCGCCGGCCTGTCGGTGGGTGTCGCGGCGGCGGCGCTGGAGCCCGCACTCAAGTTCGTGCTGTGCCTGGACATGCTCATGGGCCGGGTCGAGGTGATCGCGTTTCTGGTACTGTTGTATCCGCGCACCTGGCTGAGAAGAAAGAGAGGTTAACTGTCATGCGAGCAATATTCGTGGGTGCAAGTCCGCTGACCGTCATGACGGCACGGCGACTGCAAAAGGCGGGACACGACGTGGTCATTATCGAGAAAGACGAGGACAAGATCTCCGACCTGTCAGAGACCCTGGATTGCGGTTTCATTCACGGCGACGGCAGCCGGCCGGGCGTGCTGGAAGAACTGTCTCCGGGTGAAGCAGATATGCTGTTCTGTCTCTCCAGTGATGATCAGGACAACATCATCGCGTCACTGGTGGGTCAGACGATGCAGTTCAGCCACGTGGTTACCAAGATCGAAGACCCGGACTTTGAGGGTATCTGCAGCAAGTTGAGGCTGGAGAACGTGATCGTACCCGACCGCGATGTCGGCGAACGCCTCGCCGACATGGTCGAGGGCCACGATGTAACCGATCTGAGCACAGCCGTGGAAGGCGGCATCCGCTTCTTTCATTTCGTCGCCCGCGAAAAGGACGCCGGCGATTCCAGTGCACTGGACCTCCCCGGAGATGCCCGCGTCATCGTGATCACCCGCGACGGGGACTCGGCCATCGTCGGTGCAGAATTCGCAATCAAACAAGGTGACCAGGTCCTGGTGGTGACGCATCGCCGTGAGCTGGATAAACTCAGGAAACGCTTTAAATAGACTAAAAATACCACTCGGCCAGGAGTCTGCGCGGTAGGAAACAGAATTTCCTCGATCTTTTCCGCACAGTACTACACCCCACGGTGGTCCTGCACCCGCATGGTTAAGCCTGCTAGATCGCAGCATCGAGGCATACGCATGCCCTAACAGCGCCACCAGTTTGCCCGGACTAACCGGCCGTGCGGCAGTTTTTATACACACATAGCGGAAATGCAATACACCAAAGAGACATACAATTATGAAGCTACCTCAAATAATCGCGCTGCTTCCGATTGCCACTCTGCTGTTTGTGCTGGGTGGCTGTGAAAAGGAAGGTCCGGCCGAGCAGGCCGGCGAGAACATCGACGAAGCGGTCGAGACAATGCAGGAAAAGGCTGAGGACACCAGGGACGCGGTCAAGGAACAAATGGAACAGGCGGGAGACAAGATCGAAGAGGCGACCGACCAGGTGACACAGTAAGCGACGGCATCCACCGGATGTGCTGCTCGCCCGCCCCGCCGGAGTAACTGACTGATTCTGACGGGTTTCGCTTTCCAGCAGGTACGGATTTTGTGTCTCGGTTAGTCCCAGTTTTTCGACAAGGACACACGGTATGCATTTATCCATAGGAGAACAGCTATGAATTGGGACCAAATCAAGGGTAACTGGAGCCAGATGAAAGGCACCTTGAAAGACGCATGGGGCGAGCTGACGGATGATGACCTGACCAGGATCGAAGGGGACCGGGACAAATTAATAGGCACCCTGCAGGAGCGTTATGGTATTGCGCGTGATGAAGCCGAAAAACAGATGAAGGATATGTTCGATGACTAGTTTGATGGATAGAGTTGATTTCTTCCGATGTACCCCGGCGGTAAAGGCCGCGAGGAGAACACCATGTTGAGTTGGGCATTGACTTTCCTGATTAATGAGGTGCCGGCGCCGACGTTGAGCGAGCCGGGGATGTGCGCACCGGCGAAGGCCTCCGGGCTACGGCAGTCGACTACCAGCGCACCCTCGGTGACAAGCCGTGCAAAGGCCTTCGCCTGCAGTGCCGGCGGTTCGGGGCGTGCGACATCGGCCACCAGCAAGGCGTCGCCGGGAAGCAGCAGCAACGGGTCATCACCGCGGCTCCTGTCACGAACCAGCAGGCTGATATGTTCCGGCGTGTGTCCCGGTGTGTGCAGGGTCTCGAACTCAACCTCGCCCATGGTCAGGTGTTCGTTGTCCTGCAGCGGATGCGTCCGGTAGCCCAGCTCGGCGCGGGCGCCGGACAGCAGTTCCACTGGTGCGCGCGATTCAAGCCGGGTAATGCCGGTCAGGTAATCGTTGTGCTGGTGCGTATCCGCGGCGTAGGCAATGCGCAGTCCCTGCCCGCGTGCAAAATCGTAGTAGTCGTCCACGTCACGGCGCACATCGAGCACCAGTGCCTCACCCGTCTCCTCGGAACCCACGAGGTAGGAAGCGTGCCCCAGGGCGGGTTCAGGGAATTGTTTGAAAATCATCCGCGGCGCACCCCTGAATTGCCACTATCCTGCCACAGCACGAAGTCACCAGGCGGCAGCCATGGCAGGGACAGAATAATTATTTGACAGTGCATACCAACTCCTTCACGTTTAGCCGGCTACCGGCGCGTGCTGCTGCATCACGGAATTCAAACTTGCCTGCGCAGGAAGTACCCGGCATTGATATTTTCCAATGCGAACAAGCGATGTCTCACGGGTCAGCAGTCCAGCCTGCTATCCCCGACCAGGCCTGCATCACGGGCAACCTCGCATTCCGTTGCATGCCAGCTTGCATGCAGGCGACGGCAGTAATCCGCCGGTGTCTCCGCAAACAGACGCCAGCCCAGCGTTTGCGCTTGTGCCCTGAGCTGGCCCTGTCTTCTTAGCGCAAGCGCCGCGAGCGCATCGATCTCGGCCCGCTCACCCAGGTCATCGCCCTCCTGCACCAGCGTCTCGCGCAGCACCGCCAGGTCGTGATCGTCTCCCAGCAGATCAGCAAGCTGCTTTGTCTCTGCCGCCAGCGCCTTCATCGTGGCAGGCCACAACTCGCGCAGCAGGCGCAAGTGATACCAGTGATACTTGACACGCTTGCGCCATTCGTGAAAGTGCTCCGGCGTCGGGTCTTTATAGCTGGCATCCAGTGCCTTGCGCGCACGCCGGTAGGTCCGCGAAAACCCTTTCTCAACGGCAGCAAAACCATCCTCCTCGAGACGCCAGCCAGACACACGGGTACGCGCATCCTGCAACTGCGCTGTGGTCTCACGCACCCGCTGCGCAAGCTCCACGTCCTCCTGAACCTCGGTGCGCCGGGCAATCATGGCCTGCCGCACCATCGCGAAGGCATCCTCCCCGAGTTCCCCGCTGAAAGCTTCACACAGCCTATCAAGGCTCTCCAGCATTGCCTCGGCATCGCGCGCAGCGGACAGGCGTTTCGCCAGGTCACGAAACCAGGCGTTCTCCTCTGAGTAGGAAGCGGAAAACGCATCACGAAACAGCCTCAACAGACCACGGATTTTCTTGCAGCGCTTGCGTACCTGGTGCACAGCCTCGGGGAGATCCGTAGCATCGCCACTCAGTTCCGCTATGGCTCTATCCAGCTGTTCGCCTACGATTCGTGGCATACCGTCCGCAAGTGATTCGTTGAAATGCAACCGGTAACTCATCGCATCTGTCCTCCTTTGCCAGCCTGTTACGGCCGGTGGTGATTTTATTTTTTGCTTGCCGGCACCCGACCAGAAACCTGCTGGCTGGCGAAATCCGCAGGCTCACTCGTATGGCCGGCGCCGGCATCCTGTCTCTGTCCAGAGGTATGCCCGATTGCAGCAAGCCCTGCATTGAAAAACCGCAAGGCGCCGGCTCGATGCGGGCAGCTGTTAGCGGCCCGGCATGTGCCTGCAGGTTGCATTCGCGCCGGGACAGCAGCCGGCATTGAAATTCATCAATGCCGGACGCCGGCAAGGGGCCTGGTATCAATTCGCGTCCTGCACCCGGCAGGACAGTCCGTGCCCGCGGCTGCCTGCAGTCTATGGCTATATTGATGCAGCAACGGCTGCATCGGATGACCGGGCGATGGGTACCGGGCAGTGGTTGGCAGGGAAGCATAACCCGCTCACCGGTCTAATCAGTCCAGTCTGCTTCTGTTCGGGCGCTGTCATTTGCCTGCATCACAGGCAGGGCAACCTCATGGAACAAACGGCGTTGAGCGACAGAATATTGTCGGGCCATGAGAAACCCCCTTCAGAAGCGTCATAACCTGTTATACACCGGCTCTGGTATGCAGGAGTCTCATCCAGTCAGCGTTGTATAACGGCAAGAACAAGACCATATGGATGAAATGTGAACGATTTAGTTAGCGCTTTGTCGCATTGTTATACTGGTATCCGGTAGTCTGTGGTACTGCAGGACCACCGCACCGATCGACCCGGTATGAGTGCAAACAATCAAAACGCAAGTGAATTTTCGGGGCGAATGCCGCTGCCCTTCCTTATGCTTATGCTTATGCTTGTGCTGGTTTTGGACCCGATACACCAACGCGACTGCAACACAAGAACAGTTCGGATACTTTCGCAGACTGTCCGGTTCACAGCTAGATGAATACACATGCCAAGGAGGTGTTACATGTCAATGCAGAATAAACCGGGCACTCCGACAACGCCCGCCATGGCTGACACGTCCACTGCCAATACCCAGGCTGCAAGCCCGGGTGATGTCGCTGCTGCACTGGATGGCAAGGCACCAACACCGTTGCGCGCCATGCTCAATCACTCGCGCCGGGTAGAGTATGACCCGCACGATGTGCTCTACCACCAGGGCAGCGCAAATCAAAGCGTCATCTTCATTACTTCCGGTCTGCTGAAACTCATCGTACACCTCCCGAACGGGCGCGCGCGAATCGTGCGACTACACCGTCCCGGGTCAGTTCTCGGACTGGAGGGCCTGCTTGGACGGAAAAATGAACACACGGCCGTGGCCCTGACCCCTGTAACTGCCCTGCGGCTGCCACTCAGTGCACTGCAGCGCCTGCGCATGGAGGACCCGGAAACGTACATCAGCCTGGCCGAACGCTGGCATGACTATCTGCGTGAGGCGGAAATGTGGATCACACAGTTTTCCACCGGCCCGATCCGCGGTCGAGTCGCCCGCCTGCTGTCATTCCTCGCGGAATTTAACAGCGAATCCGCCGACGACCAGCTGCAGCTGCTTACCTGTGAGGAGATGGGCTGCGTGCTGGGCGTCACCAGCGAGAGCACAAGTCGCATCCTCGCCGAGTTCAAACGCAAGCAAATACTGGTCACCCACGATGACCAGCCCTGCGAACTCTACAATGCCGATCTGAGCCGTTTGCATTACATCGCCGAACGGGTTTGAGAGACCTCGCACCTGCCAGCCGTGTTCGCCGCACACAGCACGGCAAAACAACCACTGCATGAAAACCGATGCGCGGGGGAGCTGCGGCTCCCCTCGCGCACAGGCTGTCGCGGCCGGTAATCGCCTGCCGGGTCACCACAACTGCTGCTCGAGTACGCCATCTCATTGCGGATTCACAATGCCAACAGTCCACATTCTGGCTAGAGTGGATAGTAAAGATGAATGGAAGTATTGCGTGGACCACAGGTAGTGTTCGCCAAGACAGGATCTGCGATGATGAATGAACACCTTCCCTACAAGGTAGCGGCGGTCTTTCCGGATGACCGCACTGCAGCCGCGGCCATGGATGCACTGGATGCCGCGGCAATGGATGATGTCAGGTTGATCGAGTTCGCACCGGACACAAGCGGCATCGATCAGGCGGTCGGAGCGGCTGCGGGCGGGTCCGCAGCGACGTCACCTGCCCTGTACGTCAGCACCCCTGTGGTTGGCTCCCTCGTCGTACTCGGTTATGGCGCCTTGATCGACGCTGCAGCCGGAACCATTTGCGGAATCAGGCTGCGTGAGAACCTGCTGGTAGATCTGTTGAAGGATGCACTCAGGGCCGGCCTCTACGTGGTGCTCTTGCTTGCGGCGAACAGCGAGGCAAGGCGGCATGCCGAGGCCGTGATCAGCGCAACCCTGCTCGACCCGGCGATACATACCTGACCCGCTCCGCCAGAACGGCGGCACGGGAACTGCACAGGATGTATCGGGCTACTCGAACGATTCTGCCTTCAGGTCAAGATAAATGTGATAGGCATCGCCGCGGTTGCTGGCAGTGAAACGTGGGTATCGTCGCACACTACGCCCGCAGTCAGGTAGGGGCGCAACAGGGCGTATTGACAGCGGCGACGGCAGGACCCTCCCGGTCGAGTTTCGTGTGGCGGAGAATCCCGCATCGCTGGACTGATTTACGGAATCAGAGCGGCAACGTGACTGCCAGGCCATCTCAGTCGGGCACGGGTCCGCGGTCCTTGCCGTGATCCTTCGCGAGCAGGAGGTAGATCGAGGGCAACACGAACAACGTGAAGACGGTGCCGATGGTCATGCCACCGACCAGCACCAGGCCGATCGAATTACGTGCCGCCGCGCCGGCGCCGGTGACCAGTATCAGCGGGAAGTGACCGGCCACGGTGGCAATACTGGTCATCAGCACGGGGCGCAGGCGGGTCATGGCCGCAAGCCGCACCGCCTCGTGCTTGGCCTTGCCCTGTTCCTGAAGCTTGTTGGCGAATTCCACGACCAGGATGCCGTTCTTGGCAATCAGCCCGACCAGCGTCACCAGGCCGACCTGCGCGTAGATATTGAGCGTGGTCGTCCAGCCGCTGGTCCAGAACGGAATGTTCGGGTTCGGCATCTTCAGGAAGGTGAACAGCAGTGCGCCGAACATCGCCAGCGGTACCGAACCGAACAGGATGATGCACGGATCGCGGAATGAATTGAACTGCACCGCGAGCGCCAGGAAGATCATCACGATCGCAAGCACGAAAGAAGGCAGGAACTTGTTGCCCTCATGACGCAGCTGGCGGGACTCGCCGGTATAGTCGGTCGCATAGCCGGGCGGCAGGATCGCGCGGGCCGCATCCTCCAGGACCGTGAGCGCCTGATCCAGCGTGCGGTTGGTCAGGCCGGACAGCTTCACCGCATTGAGCTGCTGGAAGCGGTTCAGGGAGCGCGGCACCGTTGTATTCTCTATGTGCGCAACCGTACTGAGCGGAACGGGCTCCCCCTGCGGTCCGTTGATATAGAGGCCGGTGATCTGGTCCGGATTGAGGCGCTCCGCACGGACGATCTGGGGTATGACCTTGTAACTGCGTCCGGCTATGTTGAAGCGGTTGACGTAGTCGCCGCCAACGGCCGCGGCGAGATCGGATCCGACCCGGGACAGGTCCAGGCCGAGCGCGGCCACCTTGTCGCGGTCAATGACGACCTCCGCCTGCGGCTGATCGTACTTGAGGTCGATTTGCGGCGGGAAGAAGAACATGCCGCTCTGCATCGCCTTGTCCTGTATCTGTTGGGCGAATTCGAGCAGGCGCTTGAAGTCGGCGGTGGAGGCGATGATGAACTCGATCGGGAAGTTACTGCCGCCGGGCAGCGCAGGCGGGGTCGTAACGAAGATCTGGAAGCCCGGGATGCGGGACAGCCTGGCCTGCACCTCGGGCTGGATCTCGAACACGGTGCGCTGACGCGGGTCGTGCCACGGCTTCACCACCATGCCGGAAAACCCGTCCGTGTCGTACAGCGACGCAACGGCGGGTGCAAACAGGATCTGGAAGGTCAGGTCCACCTCGGGCGTCGCGAGAAAGGCCTGCTCGGCTGCGCGGCCGAAGAATGTCTTCTGGTCCGCGCTGGCATTCGCCGCCGTGTTGATGATACCGAACAGCACACTCTGGTCCTCGCTGGGCGCGAGTTCCTTCGATGACATGTTGTACATCGGGAATGCGGCCAGGAACACCGCGGCCCAGATGGCGTAGACATAGGGCCGCGACTGCAGGGTGCGTTCGAGCGCACGACCGTAGGCCGTGCGCAGCCGGTCGAAATGGTGGTTGACCCAGCCGGTGAAACCGCGCTCCTCGGCGGCCGCGCTGCGCAGCATGTGCGCCGACATCACCGGCGAGAGCGTCAGCGCGACGATGCCGGAAATGGTCACCGTACCGGCCAGGGTCAGCGCGAATTCGCGAAACAGCGCGCCGGTCAGCCCGCCCTGCAGGCCGATCGGGGTGTACACCGCCGCGAGCGTGATCGTCATGGCGATGATCGGCCCCAGGAGTTCGCGCGCCCCGGTCAGGGCGGCTTCGCGTCTGCTGCGCCCCTCGCGCAGGTGGCGTTCGACGTTTTCCACGACCACAATGGCATCGTCGACCACCAGACCGACGGACAGCACGATGGCGAGCAGCGTGAGCAGGTTCAGCGTGAACCCGAAGGCCTGCATGAGAAAGATGCCGCCGATCAGTGAGACCGGAATCGCGAACATCGGGATGAGTGCTGAACGAATCGAGCCGAGAAACAGGTAGATGACCACGATGACGATCAGCAGGGTATCACCCAGCGTCTTGGTGACCTCGCGGATAGCGTTGGAGATGTATTCGGATGCATCGTAACCGATGCTGACATCTAGCCCTTTCGGCACGTCGCGCTTGATGTCATCGAGTTCCACGCGGGTCCGCTTGATGACATCGATGGTGTTGGCGTTGGGCAGCGGGAAGATACCCATGAACACCGCAGTCTGACCCGAATACCTAACCGAGGTGTCGTAGTCCTCGGCGCCGAGCACGATGTCGGCTATGTCCTCCAGACGGACGATCGTGTCGTTGCTCTGGTAGACCACCAGCCGCTTGAAGTCATCGACCGAATTGAGATCGGTGTTGGCCGTCAGGTTGACCTGGACCAGCGCGCCTTTGGTATTGCCGACAGCGGCCAGAAAGTTGTTGGCCGCGAGCACCTGCCGCACCTGGGCGGGGCTGATATGGAAGGCGGCCATCCTGTCGGGTTTGAGCCAGATGCGCATGGCGAAGGTGCGCGCACCCAGAATCTCTGCACGCTGTACGCCGGCGACCGACGCCAGCCGCGGTTGCACGACGCGCGCGAGATAGTCGGTGATCTCGGCCTGGGTAAGAATGTCGGAGGCGAAGCTGAGATACGCGGATGCGTACTGCGTATCCGCGGACTGCACGCTGATCGAGGGGACCTCGGCCTCGGGCGGCAGGTCGTTGCGCACCTGGTTCACCTTGGCCGTGATATCCGCCAGCGCCTTGGTAGGTTCGTAATTCAGTTTGAGACGGGCGTTGATCAGAGAGAAGCCCTGCAGGCTCTTCGACTGCACATAGTCGATGCCATCGGCGGAGGCGATGGCCTGCTCCAGCGGCGTGGTTATGAAACCGCGCACCAGTTCGGCACTGGCGCCGATATAGACGGTCGATATGCTGACCGTGGAATTCTCGCTGCGGGGATACTGGCGGATATTGAGCGAATGCCAGGCCTGCACGCCGGCAATGAGGATGAGGAGATTGACAACGATCGCGAGAACCGGGCGCCGGATGAAAAGATCGGTGAAAGAAGACATCGCGCTAACCGTGTGCGTCCGGTCCGGCCCACTCATTCGTTGGCCGGCGCGGGAGCGAGCCGGGCATCCGGTGCCAGGGTGTTGTCGACCACCACCGCCATGCCGGGACGCAGCTTGAACACACCGCTGGTCACGACCTGATCGCCGGCCTGCAGGCCCTCGGTAACGGCAACGAAGTCACCGCGCGTGTCACCGAGCCGGACAATCTGCTGCCGCAGGACCTGTTTCGTCTTGCCGGCCTGATCGTCCCGTTGTTCGTCGATGACGAACACGGTATCGGCATAAGGGGCGTACAGCACCGCGGTCGCGGGGATCGCAAGCACTTCCTGCCGCTCGGACAGCACGATCTCCACGTTAACGAACATGCCCGCACGCAGCTTTTCACCGACGTTGGATATCAGTGCCTGCACGCGCACGTTGCGTGTCGTGGCGTCGATTTCCGGACTCACCGCGTTGATCGCGCCCGCAAGGGTTTCGTCCGGCGCCGCATCGGTGGAAATGCGCACGGACATACCCTGCGCCAGCAGCGGATTCAGTTGCTGCGGGACCGAGAAATTCACATGGATCGGGTCGAGCGTCTGCAGCGTCACGATGGGATCGCCTTCCTTGAGGATCTGGCCCAGATTCACCAGGCGCAGTCCGAGCCGGCCGGCAAAGGGTGCACGTATCGTCTTCTTGTCGATGATCGCGCGGATATTGTCCGCCTCGGCGGTTGCCTGCTTGTAACGGGCATCTGCGCTGTCGAACTCGGCCTTCGAGGCATTCTTGTCGGCCAGCAGCTCCCGGGTGCGATCGAGCGTGAGGCGGGCCAGTGCCACGGCCGCATCGGCTGCGCGCAGTTGCGCCGCTTCCGCGGCGGTATCCAGCCGGATCAGGACAACGCCGGCGTCCACGCGGTCTCCTGACTTGAATGCGATCTCGACGACCTTCCCGCCCAGTTCGGCGCCGACCGTGACGCCCTGCACGGCAACCAGCGAGCCGACCGACTTGACCGTGTCTGGCCACGTTTGCTCGCGTGCGCTGTCCGCGGTGACCGTCTCGGGTGGCATGTCCATCGGGGCCGAACTCATCACGCTGAACTGGCGCAGCTTGATGGCGGCCGGCACGCCGATCAGGAAGGCCAGGATGATTAGCGTGATGACGAGCTTTCGGGTCATGGGGAGCAGGTTCCTGTACATGTCGTGCGTAGAGTCGCCCGGGCGGACGCATCGGATCACATCAGCCGGTTAGCTGACGGGAATAGCGGCGTACGTACGCCCAAGGGTTCAGGCTCGATTGAGTCGCCAGTATTCAGACGTAGAGTGACTAAGCTCCGGAACCTTGTCAACCTGAGGTGTATTCCAGCGACTTTCGATCACCTCCCCTCACTCTGGGCGAGACCTGACGTTGCAAATGGTCCTCTATTCCCAGCCGGAAGCGATCATAACCCAGGACCCAGGTCTTGTTGGTTGCCTCACGGATGGCTGCCACCGAGGCCGCATCGATTACCCGCGCAAAGAATGCCAGGTAAGCGTGCTGGCGCTGTATGCCCGAACTGCCGAGTTACAGGTAAAGGACATGTGGTGTAATAAGGGCGTCCGACTCACCCAGCGCATGCGTTCCTGCTCCAGGCACAAAGTCCTGCGCAGACGATTGTCTCTCAGGTCATCGTATCGTGTGCGCCCCTCAGTGCTCAGGCGAGACTAGTCCCGAAGTATCTGTTTTCATCCCTGCCCCATCGGGTCTCGAATTCCAGCGATGTTTCGCGGTCCATTAAATTAGGAATGTACATGAGGCAGGCAAGCGCGGAGCTGATCCAGGATCGCGAAGCCGTGGGTATCGATGTCACCCCAGTAATACACCCGGCAACCAGCAAGCCGCGCGGCTTGCGCCAGCACTGCACCACAGTCCTTGATCTACATTCATGTCATGGTGTTCGAGATAAAACTCATGCATTTTTCACATCATCAACGTGTTTATACGAGCATCGGATTTTTCGTCCAGAAACACCCGGTTCGAACACAATCCAAACACCCATACCATTGATTTCTAATGAGTCAGAATAAGGCGTTCTCGTGATATATCATCTAATCCCCACAATCAGAATTTGCTAATATAGGGAATAGACAGATAACTTTTGATTCAATGGTGGGTCGTGAAGGATTCGAACCTTCGACCATCGGGTTAAAAGGACAGAAATGCCTTTTAATATGTTTTAATTCATTTAGTTACAGAGTCTCCTGTTGCAACTTGTGCACCACAATGCAGGACAATGCATAACCGAGTCCCGCAGTGAATTTCTGGCTTTCGCCCGGCAGATATGATTGCTGAGTAGCCGTGGCAAGAATCGTTCCGGGTTCTCTAGCCAGTCCCGAGCTTCAGCGAGTTTGTTGCTTGCAGCGGTATAGGAAATTTCCTATACAGTCCAGGTGGTGCCTCTCGAAGGTTGCACCAACATCCATCAACCCGGGCTTGAATTGTTTCCTGAAATCTACTCGGCAGTACGAGAAAAATTCCGTAAAACTTCCAAGCAGGATTTCAACACAACACAAAAACTTATGTAACTTATTGAGTTAATTGCAATACAGGTGAACTTGACCCACCGACCCCAGCATTATGAGTGGCATTGCTGTTTTGTATCTTGTTGTTTTAATGATAGTTTAAAGGGGCGCCCGTTACATCGATTGCACAACAATGCATGTTCGTGCGCAGCCGGATCCCGAAAAAGTTCTGTAGAAATTTTCACGGATTCTCGAACACACACTAGCCGCCACCCTGCCGTCCGCTGACAGACGCAGGCGAAGAACTTACTCAATTCCCAGACACGAATGACACAAACAGGATGTCCTGGGCTGGTGGGCACATTGATGAATTGGCAATTCGGCTCAGATTCCTGACGCGATGATGCATCACAGGCAGATCGGCCAGCGTATCCTTTGGCGCAACGGCGCCGCTGGTGCACAATGAGTCAGGCGCAACGTTGCTTTCCGCCAATCCCCCATTACCATGGCATCCACCGACAGAACACACTGACACGACGATGATCGAATCCCTCCTGCTCACTGCGGCACGCGTCACTACCTTCGAACAGCAGCAGGTACTGACCAATGCGAGCGGATTTTTCTTCGAGCGCGATGAACGCCTGTTCCTGGTGACAAGCCGGCATGTGATGCTAGACGAGGCGAACAAGCACTTCCCTGACCGTATGGAAATCGAACTGCACATCGACCCGGATAACATGGCCATGTCCACCGGTTTTTCGATTCCGCTGTATCGTAACGGCCAGAGCATCTGGCGCCAGGGCCTCGATACAGCCGGCGAGATCGACGTGGCGGTAATTGAGATCGAACGCACCGCACTGCCCGTAACGACGGTCTACCGCGCCTACACACCGCAGCACCTGCACGACCCACTTGCGCAGATCGAAATCGGCACTTCACTGCTGATCGTCGGATTTCCGCTTGGCTTTCACGATGCGCTGCATCACACACCGGTGGTACGCCACGCAGTGGTCGCGTCCTCGTTTGGTCTGCGCTTCCAGGGTGAGGGTTTCTTCCTCACCGATGCACGCACGCATCGGGGCACCAGTGGCGCGGCTGTGGTGATGCGCGCTCCCGGGCAAGATCCGATCCCCGGCAATTTACCCTGGATACTGCTTGGTGTGCACTCGGCACGCTTCGACGTAGGTACACGTGACCTTGAACTGGATGAGGCGCTCGGGCTGAACTGTACATGGTACGCCGATATCCTGCTGACGCTAACTGAGTGCTGACTGCGGATTACATCGAGGGAATTCCACCCGACACAGTTGATTTGCCGCCCCAATGCGGCATCTTCCGGGGGCTCGATAGAAATTGGTTCTCCCTGCTTTGCTCACTTGGTACCGACTGAATCGTCACATACTGCCTTATGGCCGTCCTGGCAACCGCCGCCGTGGAGTGAGCGATATGCAGCACCCCGTGTCTGACCTGTTCCGGGATGTAGCAGGAAACGCTTCGTTTTCAAACCGTATACGCCTCATCAATTAATGTGATGAGCTATTTCTGTGGAAAGGCCTATAGTAACAATCAGAAGCATCGCCACATCCTGTGATATCAACCGGCACCTTCGAGAAGGATGGAGTTTCCGCGGGGAGCGGCGCATAACGCGCAGCCTTGCGAGCGGCAGGCGATGGGTTACAGGAGTCAAGTATGTCCACACTATCACACACCAAAACAGCACCCGCCATCAAGTTCGAATACCTGAACTGGATCGCTTCCGACCCACTGCCGCGCGATCAGGACCAGAGCCACCGGTTACATGGGCCGGAGCATCGTATCAACACGATCGACCCCATGACAGGCAACGATATCGAAAACGTCACGAGTCATCCATCCCTGGTGGACGGCAATCTGACTATGTATTTCGCAACAGACGACACCCGCAAGGCGTATCTGTACAAGCCGGTGGACCATCCGAATCTGCACTTGCCATACCCCGACGCAGATAGTGATGACCGGGGCGGCTAAAACCCTCGGGACATAATTTTTCGCAAAGGTCTCCGTCTGATAATCACAGCAATCAAATATCGTCGGCATCTTCCGCCTGGCACACACCTTGATCACTGATAAATCCCTGGACCCAACCTGGCAAGACAGCATCTTCCGTCAACGTGAAGAACTGGCGAGGATGCTGCGGGAACCGCTAACTCTGCTGGCCAGTAAATGCGTACCTGTTTGGGGCGACCGGGACCGGCTGAATGCTGTATTGCAGCAAGGCTTCTCGGGCATACCTTATTGCTCCTATCTCTATGTCACCGACAACAGTGGCATACAAACCAGCGACAACGTCATCGATACCGGGCCCATGCCAGGGCACTTCCAATGCAATCGCGCCGAACGCCCCTATATGAAGGAAGCAATGCCGGTGTGGGGGTTTCTGTTATCGGATGCGTACATCAGCCTGGCCGCGCACCGGCCATCACTGACCGGGCTACAGGTCGTTGCGTCGGATGCGGGCACCCGGCTGGGGTATCTTGGCGCGGGTTTCGACCTGCGCAGACTGCCGGTGACCTCGGCGCTGTACCAGGAGCCAGGCAAATGGCGGCAGGTGAAGGGCGACCCGGCTATCCGCGGCGCCCTGTTCCAGCAGACCCGGACCGAGAGCCCGATGGACCGGAATATAGAGAATGCGCTGTCGATCCTGGAGGAACTGCTTACCGAGCGCGGCATCTTCCAGTGCCAGATCCACTTTTCGAGCAGCCAGGTCACGATCTGGACGATCGATGATCCGCTGCGTTATCGCATCCTCGACCAGGAAGTCCTCAGCGATCCTGACATTTGTCTGCTGTACCCGTCACGGCCCTATCCAGTCGACGCCACAATACCACGCACCAGGATCTCCCGGATACTGGACGGGATGCAGGTGCTGCGCATGATCGATACGAACATTTACCTGCGCACAGCATCCATTAACATTTTCAACGGTATGATAAGCCTGACCTTTTCCTGTGACGGATCGCACTACATGCGCTACGACGAATTTCTCGCCAAGGGCACCGCTTTCTGGTCCGGTATTGCGGCCTGACCAACAGGTCGCCTGTTTGATCGGACACCCCACCTGGTCATGCGTATGCAGGGCGGGATGAAACTCACACACTGCTGCCGTGGACGCACTGTCGCGGGCGGCGTACGAACCAGACTTCAAAATTCCTCTGCTGCCAGTATGTAGGCATACGATCCTTTGCCACCGCGCGTATACACCCTGTCTGCAACCTCATGGATCCGGTTCAGCGCGGCATCGAATGCCTGCAGAACCCCCGACTCGGCCTCACTCATATCCGGACAGAGCCGCTTGAGCGCGTCCATCCCAACAAAAAATGAGATCTCGATCGTGCTGTCATATCCCCAAAAGCAGACGCGGCTTTTACCGACATCGAAGCTGCGGCTTGGGTTCGGAAAGCTCAACCTCATCGTTGGGCACCGGAAGCCTGGACCGGATCGACGCTGCCACCCGGCGTCATACTCTTCAGAAATCTGAACAGATCACTGTCCGTGGAAAGGACCAGGGTCGTGTTTTGCGCAATAATCGACCTGTAGGACTGCATGGTCCTTGTGAATTCATAGAACGCCACCGCTTCAGGGCTCTGGTTGTAGGCACGCGCGTAGATTTCGGTGGCTTTCGCGTCCGCCACGCCACGGATCTCCTCGACTTTCCGGTAGGCTTCCGACTGGATCTTGTTCAGGTCGCGCACCCGATTGCCGCGTATTCTGGCGGCTTCGCCGTTACCTTCCGACAGAAAACGTTCCGCAATCTGGCGGCGTTCGCTGATCATGCGATCATAGATCTTCGGGCGTACGCTTTCGTTGTAGTTGATGCGCTTGAAGCGGATGTCGAGCAATTCGATACCGAACACGCGAACCTTCTCGGCCGCCGCGGCGAAGATCTCCTGCTCGACCCGTTTGCGTCCCTTCTGGATCGGCACCAGCGAGCCCATATCCCGTTCCGCCTCCGTCAGCAGCGCGTCGCGCAGCGGTACGCGATCCTTCGTGGTGCGGATGATCTCGATCAGCTCGTGCTTGGCGACCGCGTTGCGGGTCTCGCTGCCCAGGATATCGTCGAGGCGGGACTGGGCGCTGCGTTCATCGCGCAGGCGCAGGAAGTACTGCAGCGGATCGGTAATCCGCCAGCGGGCGAATAAATCGACCGAGATGTAGAGCTTGTCCTTGGTGGGCATATCCGACGGATTGCCGTCCCACTCGAGTATACGCTTGTCAATCGGGTTGACTTCCTGGATGAAGGGCACCTTGACCTTCAGGCCGGCAGACGTCACAGGTTCTCCGACCGGTTTGCCGAACTGGGTGATGATCATCTGCTCGACTTCGCTCACCGTATAGATCGAATTCATGAGGACAAACGTCACGCTGCCCAGCAGCGCCAGGATAACGATCCACCTGTTCCTGCTCATGGCTGATCCGCCTTCCGTGTGTCGAGATTCAGCAGCGGCAGGATGCCGCGTGCCTGTTCATCGATTATGATCTTGGAGCGGATACCCGGCAGGACATCCTGCAGGATTTCGATATAGATACGCCGGCGGGTGACCTCCGGTGCCTTGCTGTATTCCGCCAGCAAGGCGCTGAAGCGGGCGACGTCGCCTTCCGCTTCATTAACCCGCTTGAGCCGGTAACCGTCGGCCTCGCGTATCCGCTGGTCCTTTTCGCCCTCGGCCAGCGGGATCACCTTGTTGTAATCACGCCGCGCCTCGTTGATCAGCTTCTCTTTCTCCTGCTGGGCCTGGTTGACCTCGTTGAACGATTCCTGCACCGGCTGGGGTGGATTGATGTTTTTCAATTGCACCTGATCAATGCTGATCCCCATGGCGTATTTGGTGGACAGCGCCTGCATCTTGGCCAGGGCTTCCGTTTCGATTTCCTGGCGACCGATGGTAATCACCTCGTCCACGGTGCGATCGCCGACGACTTCCCGCATGACGGATTCGGACACATAGCGCAGGGTTTCACTCGGTTCCCGTACCTCGAACAGGAATTTCACGGGATCCGAGATGCGGTATTGCACCACCCATTCCACCAGTGCGGCATTCAGGTCACCGGTCACCATCTCCGTTTCCCGCTTGCCGTCGCGAGGACTCTGGTAGGGATCGGTGGCCCCCGGGGTGGTGAACCCGAATTCCTGCTTCAATTGCCGTTTGACGGGAACGAGGGTCGCCGCATCGATACCCAGTGGCAGCTTGAAATGCAGCCCTGGCGGGACTTCCTTGAGATACTTGCCGAAGCGTTGCACGACAGCGACCGAGTCGCTCGGCACGGTGTAATAGGCGGTCCATGCGCCCAGCCCGACCAGCGCGAACAGTGCGAGAACGATCATGCCGCGCCCGCCACCACCGCCCGGCATTAAACGCCCGAGCCGGTCCCGCCCCTGCCGGACCAGCATCTCGAGATCGGGGGGGGTCCCCCCGCCGCCCCAGGGACCGCCCTGACCGCCGCTACCGTACTGTGATGGCATTGAGATCCTTGCTGTTGTGTACGTTAAAAGTCACGCCCTGAGGAACGACCATGCCATCGTCTTCGCCTCGTTCGATAGCCAGATGGTCGGCTGCTTCCCGGGACTGGTTGCCGGTGGCGGCCTTGTCCTGTACCCGTTGTGTCGCGGTACTGTTCAATAGCTGGTGCCAAAGGAAACGTCAGTGGCATTTGCGGGTGCACGAAGATTGGCAAGGCGGCTGCCTTGCGAAACCGGACCGCCGGCAAACAGTCGATACAGATACTTGCTCCCGCCCCGAGCGGCGAATTGCCTGTTGAGAGCCCGTGCCGTTGTCCTGGCAAATCTCGGCAGACCGTGCCTGAGATACTGCTTGCGCAGGTAAATGATCACGTCCCAGTGTTCGTCGGTCAGGTTGATGCCTTCGCTATTTGCCAGATCCACGGATTTATCCCGGTTCCAGCTCTGGTCGATCAGTTCCGCCAGGCGAATGCCGGCATACTGACTGGATGTTTCGGAGTCCTGGGCGTTATTGATAAATTGTGTCATGGCGTTGTCCTGGATGAATGCAGCAAATGGTGTGGTGTGCCTGTTCCTTGCCAGCAGCAAGTCGTTGCACAAGGGTGTAGCCAGATCGGATCCCGTGAGAAGCGGGTATGACGGCCAACAATGATCGTTCGGTCAGCGTTGTGCGGCAGAGAGACTTGCATGGTTGCAGACCGGATGCTTCAGCTAGCATCCTCCCTTTACGCCGGGAAAGCAAATCAATTGAGCTGATGAGGCGGGACATCACGGCCAGTGAATCATGCCCCAGAGCACTGCGAGCGATATCTGTCGCCGGATACCCGGTGGGACGATTATTTGCTTATCAATGTTTATGATATTTTCCTGCCGCAGCTCCTGATGATGCCCGGGATTCGCCGGCAATCAGGAACGGCTTCAACCCAGATCCACCTCGACATAGTGCTCCCGGCGGTCGTCCACAAGGGGGATCAACATGCCTTGCGGTCTCCCTGTAGCGTCGATATCTGTTACATCTACGATGGCTCCGTCTACGGTCACACGGCTCACATGCTCCGATTTATCACCCACGCGCCTGACGGTGATGTGGTAGACCGTCTCGCGATAGCGGTAGTGGATTTTGTACGATTCCCAATGAGCCGGGATACAGGGCTCGATGCGCAGATGGTCTACCTCCAGTTGCACGCCCAGCAGTGTCTCCACCGTCAACCGGTACATCCAGCCCGCCGCCCCGGTATACCAGGTCCAGCCGCCCCGGCCCGTGTGTGGCGGCGCAGCGTATATATCTGCACTCATGACGTACGGCTCAACCCAGTAACGTTCGATGTCATCCGGCTGACTACCATGATTGACGGGATTTAGCATGTTGAACAATTCCCAGGCCCTGACCCTGTCACCCAGCATGGCAAACGCCATCGTGGCCCATATCGCGGCATGGGTATACTGGCCACCGTTCTCCCGGACGCCGGGCACATAGCCCTTGATGTAACCGGGCTCAAGGTCTGATGTATCGAAGGGCGGATCAAGCAACTGGATTAACCGCGCATCACGTCGCACCAGGTGCTTGTCCACTGCCGTCATCGCCTGACGGGCCCGTATGGGATCACCACCGCCAGAAATGACCGCCCAGCTCTGGCTGATTGAATCGATCTGGCATTCGTCATTGTCGGAAGAACCCAGCGGTGTGCCATCGTCGAACCAGGCCCGCCGATACCAACCGCCATCCCAGGCATGGGCCTCGATGTTGCTGCCCAGCAGCGCAGCCTGCCCGCTGCAGACTTCCGCGAAGGCCTCATCACCATGGCCACGAGCCAGGCCTGAAAACAACTGCAGGTTCTCGTACAGAAACCACGCCAGCCAAACGCTCTCACCCTTGCCATCACGACCGACGAGATTCATGCCATCATTCCAGTCGCCACAGCCCATCAGCGGCAACTGATGTTCGCCAAAGCGTAAGCCATGTTTGATTGCACGCACGCAATGTTCATAGAGGCTTGCCGCTTCCGTCGAGCGTTGCGGCTGGTCGTAATAGGCCTCTTCTTCCGGATTCAGCTCGCGGCCCTCCAGAAAATGCACTGACTCGTCAAGGACGCCCGTATCGCCGGTCACCAGCACATAACGGCAGGTTGCATACGCTAGCCACAGATAGTCATCGGAAAAATGGGTGCGCACGCCCTGTCCGTTGGGCGGATGCCACCAGTGTTGTACGTCCCCCTGGAGAAACTGGCGCTCGGCGCAACGAAGCAACTGCTCGCGGGCAAGCCACGGTGTCGCATGGATCAGCGCCATGGTGTCCTGCAACTGATCGCGGAAACCGTAGGCACCGCCGGACTGATAGTTGCCACTGCGGCCCCAGAGCCTGCAGGACAGTGTCTGGTAGAGCAGCCAGCCGTTGGCCATCACGTCCAGGGCGGGATCCGGCGTCTCCACCTGCACCGCGCCCAGGGTGTGGTTCCAGTATTCCCACACCGCTTCCAGTGCCTGTCGCGCGCCGGCCGGGCCGCCGTATTGCCGGATGAAATGCTGCGCTTCGTCGGTGTTGCCGGCCGCGCCGAAGACGAACACGATCTCGCGCTCCTGTCCGGCGGCCAGTTCGATCCGTGTCTGGAGCGCGGCGCATGGATCAAGGCCCGCTCCCGCCCTGCCCGACAAGCGCGTGCGGCGCATGGCCGCCGGACTGGCCAGCGAGCCGTTGCGGCCAATGAACTCGGTACGGTTTGCGGTCACCGTATGCTCCGGTTCTCTAAGGCCTTCATTGCCAACATGGGCAAAGACGATCCGATTGGCGCATTCGCGGCCGTAGGCATTGCGCGCAAACAGTGCCCCGCTGTGCGGATCCGTTTCGGTAACAATATGCATCAGATTGGCGTGCCGCCACTCGCCGAGCACCAGCTCCCAGTACCCTGTCAGCGACAGGCGGCGCGCACGCCGTGAATGATTGCGCAGCTTTAGCACCACGAACTTCACCGGTGCGTCCATGGCGACGTAGGTATACAGTTCCGAGGAGATGCCTGCTTCGTAATGCTCGAACACGCTGTACCCGAACCCGTGCCGGCACACATACCCGGACTGACCGCAGGCGGGTAACGGCGTCGGCGACCAGAACGCACCCGTATCCTCGTCACGGATGTACAGCGCCTCGCCGCTGCTGTCGCCAAGCGGGTCATTGTGCCAGGTGGTCAGCCGGAATTCGTGCGCGTTTTCCACCCATGTATAGGCGCTCCCGCTCTCGCTGACGACGGTGCCAATGTGCGGACTGGCGATGACATTGACCCATGGCGCCGGCGTGCTCTGACCCGGCTCGAGGGTGACGACATATTCGCGCCCGTCGGGCGTGAAGCCCCCCGGGCCGTTGCTGAAAATGCGTTCGCGCAACGGCAGCGGATAGGCCGGTTCAGGCGCCGGTTCCAGCACTGGTTCCAGAAGGCCCGGCACACGCTCTGCCGGTACGCGGCGCTCCACCTGCTCGAGCAACGTCTCTGCGCTATCGGTGAGCACGACGCGGGCGACGGTCTGGAACAGGACCCGGTCCTCCTCGGAAAGCTCTTCAGCGCGCCGCACGAAGACCCCGCCCGGTTTGTCGATAACCTGCGCTTCGGGACCTGCGTTGATGAGCCCCATGATCCGGTCCTGCAAAAGGGCCCGGTAACCCGAGAAATCCTCGTTCACGATCAGCAGGTCCGCGGTCAGGCCCTTCTTGCTCCAATAGGCATGTGCTTGCAGCGCCTGCTTTACCAGGTCGATGCGGTTCAGGTCGCCGATGCGCACCAGGACGATCGGCAGATCGCCCGAGACGGCAAAGCGCCACAGTCCGGACTGGCCGAGCTGGTTGCGGGCGATGATGCTGGGCGCGGCACGGCGCATGGCATTGCCGTAAATGACCGAGCTGGCCAGGCGGCCATAAACCTGCGCGTCTGCTTCGGTTGCGTTGATGTGGCGCAGCACTTCCTGGCTCTGGAACCATGCCAATTCAAAGGCACGCTCGACGAAGTGCCGGTCACAATATTTGTCAAGTACGGCCAGTGCGGCCGCGCGCGTATCCGCGACACCGGAGATGATCTGCACGGTCGCCGATTCGTCGGGTGACAGGCTGATGGTGCGGCGGATCGCCACGATGGGGTCCAGCACCGAACCCTCCGTGTTCGACAGCGTCGGCGGGCTGGAACGGCTATCCAGTACCACCGGGTTGGCCGCCGTTCGACCCCGTCCCATGAACCTGGCGCGGTCAGTCTCGTAAGACGGCTCGTCGGCAACCGCGCCGGGCACCGCCAGCAGGTGAAACATCCAGGGCACCTGCTCGCCCGGTGTGCGGCGACGCCGGGTGCACAGGATCGCCTGTCGATCAGGCAGGATTTCGGTTTGCACGAACAGGTTGCTGAATGCGCGGTGGGCCAGATCGGCATTCAACGGCGCCAGCACGACTTCTGCATAACTCGTCACTTCTATATGACGGGTACGCGCTGACTGGTTGGTGAGCGTGACACGGCGGATCTCGACGTCGTCTTCCGGTGAAACACTGATCTCGGTGTGCGTTTCGATCGCCTGATCGCGCCGCCGGTATTCCGCACGCGCCTGCACAAAGATCGCCTCGTAATAATCGGCCTTGCGCAGCGTCGGTTGATATGCGGCTGACCAGTAACGGCCCGTATCGCGCTCGCGCAGGTAAATGAATGTGCCCCAGCAATCGCAAGTAACGTCCTCGCGCCAGCGCGTGATGGCCAGGTCGCGCCAGCGGCTGTAGCCGCCACCGGCCTGGGTCGCCATGACGTGGTAGCGGCCGTTGGACAACAGGTGAACTTCAGGTATCGGTGTATTCGGGTCGGTAAACACGCGCATGATCGAGCCTGCCTCCGTGGCCGGCGGGCGCGCCGCGGCACTCACTTCAGCCGCATGCGGATGCAACGTGGCGCCCTGCTTCGGCACGCGCTCCTGCAGCAACAGTTCCGTCGCCCGCGCGAGGGGATCCGACATGAAGCGGCGCTGCATCGGCTGGTTGTGCAGGACATACTCAAGGGCCAGCAGGCTCATGCCCTGGTGATGAGCCATGAAGGTGCGCACGATGGCATAATCCTTACCCCGCGGCACACGCGATGGCGTGTAGTCGACTGCCTCGTAGAACCCGTAGACGCCCAGGAAACCGTTGGCGGCCAGCGTCTGCAGGTTGCGGCAGGCTGGCAGTGGCATCACTGTCAGCGCCAGTGCGCTGGCGTAGGGCGCGATGACCAGGTCGTCTCCCAGCCCGCGCTTGAAGCCCAGACCGGGCACGCCGAACGCCCGATACTGGTAGACCTGGTCCTTGTCGGTGGCGTTATAGCAGGACTCGGAAATGCCCCAGGGCACAGCGCGTTGCCGGCCGTACTCGATCTGGCGCGACACCGCCGCCTTGCAGGTCTCATCCAGCAAGGTGTTGTCGTAACTCGGCATGATCAGCCGCGGCATGAGGTATTCGAACATCGAGCCGCTCCACGAAATCAGGCTCATGTCGCCGCCATGGCTCGTCAGCAGGCGGCCGAGCGCGAACCAGTGCTTCTGTGGCAACTGTCCCTGTGCGATGAGCAGGAAACTGGCCAGGCGTGCCTCGGATGCCAGCAGGTCATAGCAGGACGGATCGCGGCGTCGTTCGCCGACGTCATAACCGATGGCCAGCAGGCCGCGCGCGGTATCGTAGAGAAATTCAAAATCCATCACCGCCAGTTCGCGGCAACGACCCAGCAGATCATCGATGACCCTGATCCGCTCCAGCGCGCCTCTGGAACGGGGTACTGCCAGCGCGGCTGACGACAGCTCATCTGTGCCGGCTGCGCTGTCTCTTGCCAGCTGCGCCAGTGTCGGGATGGTGCTGAACGGCTGCGGCCCGGGCACCAGGAATTCAAGATCCTCCCGAAGGGACAGGGCCTGGCGGTCGAACGCCTGCGCCCAGTAATACAGTTCGCCATCGATATCGATATCCGCCGGCAGCCATGCAACCAGCCCCCCGCCGACACGGTGTACCTCATCCAGCAAACTCTCGACGGCAGCCAGCGTTTGTGGCGGTCCGTTCAGTGTGCGTGAGTCTAATGTGTCCTGCAGGAACCCGATCTGCCTTGCGAGCTCCGGTGCCGGTGCGGCGGGCAGCAGTTCGGCAAGCACCCGCAAGGTGTCCTGCAAGCCCTGAAACGCGCTTGCCGAGAGCACCGGCCGGTCTTTCAACTCAACCAGTCCCGCCTGCAGGGTGAGCAGGCAGCCGGCCAGGTTGCCGCTGTCCACCGAAGAGACGTATTGCGGGCGCAGCGGTTGCAGCGTGCGCGTGTCGTACCAGTTGTAAAAGTGGCCGCGGTAGCGTTCCAGCTTTTCCATCGCCGCCAGGGTGTTTCCGGCAAGCCGCAGCAATTCTCCGGCAGAAATGTATCCGAAATCGTACGCCGCCAGGTTCGCCAGCAGCGCCATGCCGATGTTCGTGGGCGAGGTGCGCGCGGCGATGACCGGAGCCGGATATTCCTGGAAGTTATCGGGTGGCAGCCAGTTGTTTTCCGGGCCGACGAAGTCCGCGAAGAAGCGCCACGTTCGCCGGGCGGCCGTCCGCAGGAACGTCCGTTGCTCGACGCTCAGGTCCGGCACGGGGGATACCAGCGGCTTGCTGATCCACCAGCCGATGGCAGGCGACGCCAGCCAGAGCAGCAGGACGGGCGCCCAGCAGAACCACTCCGCCGGGCGGATTTGCCACAGTGCAGGGATCAGCACCAGTGCGATAACAGGCGCAATCCACATCTCCATGAAAAACCCGGCCGGCGTATGGCGCGTGTTGCGCCTGGCATAGGAGCGCAGTTGCCAGAGCAACAAGCCGCGGCGCGTGAACAGCATCCGCACACCCGAGCGCAGGATCGCATCCAGGTAAATCAGGGCGTCGTAGGGCAACATGACCAACGTCAGCAACGCGAGCACTATCGGGCGGCCCGCGGATTTACTGGTCAGGACCAGGTGTACCCGCCAATCGCGTTCTTCCGGCTTGCGGATGAACTCGATCACGGCTCCCAACAAGGTGGGCAGGAACACCACGGCCACGACCAGCAGGGTCCAGAACCACGCCGGTCCCGGACCAAACAGCCAGCCGCCTGTCAGCAAGGCAAGCAGCGCTGGCGGGACGAGACTGCGTCGCAGGTTGTCGAAAAGTTTCCACACCGACAAGGCGGAGAGCGGATTCGGCTGCCGCTTCGCCCTCGATTCCTTCGACCCCGGCGGGCCGGGTACGCGCGGGAACAGCCAGCCGGCAAGCTGCCAGTCGCCGCGTATCCACCGGTGGCGCCGGCTGGCCTCCATGGTATAACCGCCCGGGTATTCTTCAATGAGCTCGACCTCGGTCACCAGCGCCGAGCGTGCATAACCGCTTTCCAGAAGATCGTGGCTGAGAATAAGATTCTCCGGGAAGCGCCCGTCGACAGCCTGACGAAAGGCGTCCACGTCGTAGATGCCCTTGCCGATGAATGATCCCTCCCCGAAAAGATCCTGGTAGACATCCGATACCTGGCGCGAATAGGGATCGATACCTGACTCACCGGAAAACAGTTTTGTAAACCGTGACTGGCCGGCACTGGTCAGGCTGATCGATGCGCGCGGTTGCAGGATCGCGTAGCCTTCGACAATGCGCCCCTTGTCGGCGTCGTACACCGGCCGATTGAGTGGATGAGCGATGTTTCCTGTCAGCGTGCGTGCCGCGTCGCGAGGCAATTGCGTATCGGTATCCAGGGTGATGACGTACCTGATCGAAGCGAGGATGGACGCATCACCGACGATATCCGAGAATGCCGTTTGCTCTCCTCCGCGCAGCAGCGCATTGAACTGCTCCAGTTTGCCGCGCTTGCGTTCGTAGCCCATCCACACTCGCTCAACCGGATTCCATACCCGGGGCCGGTGAAACAGATAGAATATGCACGGGCGGTCATCGCGGTAGATCTCGTTGAGTCCCTCGACAGCGGTGCGCGCGCGGGCGAGCAACTCCTCATCACCCGGCAACGTGCGCTCGGGCGCGTCACGGAAATCCGTCAGCAGGGCAAAGAACAGATTGGGATCGCGATTACCGAGATAGCGGATCTCCAGGGCTTCTATAAGGCCATCGATCTCTTGCGGCTGGCTCAGCAAGGTGGGGACAACCACCAGCGTGCGGTGAGCGGATGGAATTCCTTCCGAAAAATCCAGGCGTGGCAGCGCGCGTGGCGGCAGGACGAGCGTGACCAGCAGGTTCACCAGCGGCACGGCCAGCGCCGAGACACCGATGATGCCGGTGATCGTGAAAAACCAGTAGCGCCAGTCCACGGGCACGAACCCGCCGAAAGAGGCAAGCAGGAACGCCGTCGAAAGCAGCGTGAGCAACAGGATGGGACCGAGGTAGAGAAACAGGCGGAATCGCCGGCTCGCCCGGCCGACCCGTCTGTTCCACGACAAGCGGCAGCCGACCGCACGCTCCAGACTCTGCCGTCCGCGATCGATCAGGTAATAGCCGACATGTGCGCTGCGATCCTTGCCGCCCGATCGCACTGCAGCCGACTGCGCGAGACCAATCGCTTCGCGTGCCACTGCCAGCTCACTGTGCGCACTGCCCCGCGCCACGTCTTCGATGACATGCCGGTAGCGGTCGCGGGTGGAAAAATCCTGGCTGGCGTGCATCCCCGCCGGGTCTTCACGCAACGTCTGTTCGACGACACTGAGCGCTTCGACATAATTCCTCCAGTCCATTGAACCGATGAACCGCAGACTGCCGATACTGTTGGCGATGGAGATCTGGTTGGTCGCGGCCGTTCGGCCGGCCGCAGCCGACAACTGCGTCGCGGTCACCCCCTGCTCAAGCAGTTTATGCTCGACCCAGGTTTGAACGAACGCCATGGCATGCCCCTGTGCCTGGAGCCTGGCGTAAAATTCCTCCACGAAAGGCGCGGTCAGGGGCACATCGGCATTGGCGAACTCGGCGAGCAACTGGATAAGCTGTTTCGGTTCCCTTTCGGCCGTCGCGAGCATGCGATCTGCCCAGGTGATGGCCGCGTCGCGCTCCTCGCGCCGACGGGCGATACGCAAGCCGACGCGGCGCAGGTTTTCCAGCAGCGCCAGTTGCAGCATGATCGGGAATGCCCACAATTCGCCCAGCTTTAACGGTTCCACAGTCTGGTAGGCGGCGACGAACTGGGTGGCGTTGTCGCTGTCGACGCGACCGTCCATGTGCGAGATCAACTCCAGCGCCAGGTCATAGATGCGGGGGAAACCGGCGGACAGGCCATCAGCCAGCCGCGGCAACTGACGACTGTAGCCGCGCGGCAGATGCCGGCGCGCCTGACCGACCTGCTGCTCGATGAGATAGAAATTGTCGAGTAACCAGGCCTCTGCCGGTGCGATCCGTTGTCCTGATGTGGCAGCGGCCGTCACTACGTCATAAGCCGCCAGCAGCACGCGCGCATTGTCCGCCAGTCGTGGCAGCAACCGGTCAGGCCCCGGACGCGGATCGATGCGATGCTGGCCAGCCAGCGTGATCGCGTGACGCTTCAGTTGCTCTATGCTGAGCAACTCCGAGCGCAGCAACTCGGTATCCTGCTCGTTCCGCAGCGCATTGCGTGCGCGTGGCGAAACACCGAACCCTTTGATGACTATGTCATTCTCCTCGCATGAACCCGGGGTGCCCAGCGCAAGACCGGCCTTTTGAACTGTGCTTTCCTGTAACTCACACCACGCTTACCGGCGAGCCATGCGAGAAAGTTTATTAAAGCCGGGCAACCCGCTCAACAGCGCGATACCTGCCACCGCGGAAACGACTGACGCCAGGAAAATACCCGGTTTGGCGCTGTCGACCAGAGCCTGGTCCAAAGACAGGTTCGCGATGAACAGCGCCGTCGTGAAGCCGATCCTCACGCATGTCGGCCAGCGACGATGAAATTCCCGACACCTGACGGAACCACACAATTGTCTGCCTGAAGAGAGGAGCGCGGGGGCTGTCGAACTAATGTGATCGCAGCGCGTAGAATACGCCTGTCAGGCAGTGTCGTATACATCAACGGGGCGGGATCCGTGCGACAGCACGCAACCAGCCGGATTAAAGCACGTTGTTCTCCGGGAGCAGGCGATCGAACTCCTTCTTGACCACCTGGTAACATTCACAGACACGTTCCTCCAGGCCGGCACGGTCCACCACGGTGATCTTGCCGCGGCTGTAGTGAATCAACCCGGCACGCTGCAATTTCCCGGCCGCCTCGGTGACGCCCTCGCGGCGCACCCCGAGCATGTTGGCGATCAGCTCCTGGGTCATGGTCAGCTCGCTCGAAGGCAGGCGGTCCAGGCTCAGCAGCAGCCAGCGGCACAGCTGCTGGTCCACTGAATGATGCCGGTTGCAGACCGCCGTCTGCGCCATCTGGGTCAGCAGCGCCTGGGTGTAGCGCAGCAACAGACGCTGCATCGGACCGGCATGAAAGAACGCGTCCTTCAGGAGTTGCCCCGTCAGCCGGTAGGCATGGCCGGCGCTTTGCACCACGGCCCGGCTGGTCGTGGTTTCGCCGCCCATGAACAGCGAGACGCCGACGATACCCTCGTTGCCGACCACGGCGATTTCGGCCGATGCGCCATCCTCCATGACGTAGAGCAGGGACACGATGGCGGTAGTGGGAAAATAGACGTGGCGCATCTGCATGCCGGGCTCGCATACTGCATTACCGAGCGGCATCGGGACCAGTTCCAGACGGGGAAAAAGGCGCGCGCATTCCTCCGCCGGCAGGGCGGCGAGCAGGTGGTTCTGGCGCGGGTCATGAGGACCGGGCATGTGCCTCCTCCCAGGTAACTCTCACAAATAAAGTAAGCACCGATATGGCGGTATCTGCTGCTGGAAACGCCTATATTATCTCCCCCACCCCCGCCAATGTACAATAGCGTACAGTCGCAGCGGTTGGTTCGGCAAAATTTGCAGTGATTCTAACGGCGGGGCGGCACGCTCTTAACCTGTGTAGCGGAACAACGGGGCCCGCGTACCGTTCGA
>Ga0210096_1000050_pt1 | contig 59753 bp, 55 predicted proteins | sample China_Galinas_PW_4_FD_184864 | JGI IMG/M metagenome (GOLD analysis project Ga0210096, IMG submission 184864) | Wetland microbial communities from San Francisco Bay, California, USA, that impact long-term carbon sequestration - China_Galinas_PWA_D2... | ecosystem: Environmental > Aquatic > Marine...
CGAGGCGGTGCACCGGGCCTACACCCACCCGGACAATGTGCTTCGCGCCTCCATGGTCGACCCGTCGCTGGGCAAGCGGCGTAACACCGGCGACAACACGCCTGCGATGGTCCACACCGAGCTGGTCCCCGGCAATCGAGTCGAGCTGAGCATCGCGGCGAAAGGCGGAGGGTCCGAGAACAAGGCTCGCTTCACCGTGCTCAACCCCACCGCCAGCGTGGCCGACTGGGTGATCGAGACCCTTCCCTCCCTCGGCGCCGGCTGGTGCCCGCCGGGAATCCTGGGCATAGGGATAGGCGGCAGCGCGGAGAAGGCCATGCTGCTGGCCAAGCAGGCCCTGATGGAGCCTATAGACATACACCAGCTGCGCCGGCGCGGACCCGACGACTGGCGAGATGAGCTGCGCCTGGAGATCTTCGAGCGGGCCAACGCCCTGGGGATAGGTGCCCAGGGGCTAGGGGGGCTGACCACGGTCGTGGACGTGAAGATACGCGACTACCCGACACACGCAGCTTCTCTGCCTGTGGGACTGATCCCCAACTGTGCCGCAACCCGTCATGTGGAGCTCACCCTGGACGGCTCGGGCCCCGCCGTGCTCGCCCCTCCCCGCCTGGAGGACTGGCCCTCCGTGGCCTGGGAGGCAGGCCCCGATGCCCGGCGGGTGGATCTCGACCGTGTCACCCGAGAGCAGATCGCCAACTGGTCCCCTGGGGATCGACTCCTGCTGTCAGGCCGGCTGCTGACCGGCCGGGACGCGGCGCACAAGCGCATCCAGGATCTGCTCGGGCGGGGCGAGCCCCTCCCCGTGGACTTCTCGGGCCGCTTCATCTATTACGTCGGCCCGGTCGACCCCGTACGCGATGAAGTCCTCGGACCCGCGGGCCCGACCACAGCCACCCGTATGGACCGCTTCACGGAGATGATGCTCGCCCGGACCGGATTGATCGGCATGATCGGCAAGGCCGAGCGGGGGCCAGTCGGGATCGAGGCCATCCGCCAGCACGGCGCCGTCTATCTGGTTGCGGTGGGCGGTGCCGCCTACCTCGTCTCTCAGGCGATAAAGCAAGCTCGGGTGATCGCTTTCGAAGACCTGGGTATGGAGGCCATCTACGAGTTGGAAGTGCAGGACATGCCCGTCACCGTGGCGGTGGACAGTCGCGGTGAATCCATCCACCAGAGAGGCCCACAGGCGTGGCGCAACCGGATCGCCGGGATACCGATCACCGTGGAGTAGAGCCCGTGATGCAGCCGTTTCGCGCATTCCGTATTCACAACGACGACCACGGCTACCGGGCGGGTGTCGAAGAGCTGACCCTCGACAACCTCACCGCAAGCGAAGGCGACGTGCTCATGCGCGTCCGCTATTCGAGCGTCAACTACAAGGACGCGCTGGCGGGCACTGGCCGCGGCAAGATCCTGCGGCGTTTTCCGCTAGTGGGCGGCATCGACGCCGCAGGGGAAGTGGCCGAGTCCGCAGATCCGCGGTTCGAGACAGGCGACCAGGTACTGGTGACCGGCCACGGGCTGGGCGTCTATCAGGACGGCGGCTACGCCGAGTGGATCAGGGTCCCGGCGGACTGGGTGGTCCCCTTACCGGAGGGTCTCACCCTCTTCCAGTCCATGGCCCTGGACACCGCAGGATTCACGGCAGGCCTGGCGCTCCATCGCATGGAGCAGAACGGCCAGACCCCCGACATGGGGCCCATCCTGGTGACAGGGGCCAGCGGGGGTGTGGGCGCCGTCAGTGTCAGATTATTTTACAGCCGCGGATACGAGGTGGTCGCCGTGTCCGGCCGGCCGGAGCACCACGCCTGGCTGCGCGAGCTAGGTGCATCCCGCGTACTGGGCCGCGAAGGTTTGACCGCCTCCACTCGTCCTCTGGAGAAGGCCACCTGGGGCGGCGCAGTGGACACGGTGGGAGGTGTCGTGCTGGCAGGAATCCTCCCCTCGGTCGTTCCCCAGGGAAACGTTGCCAGCATAGGGCTGGCAGCCGGCATCGAGGTGCACACCACTGTAACGCCGTTTATTTTGAGAGGTATCAGCCTCTTAGGCATCGACTCTCAGGATTTTCCGCGAGAGGGGCGCGGAGCGGTTTGGGACAAACTGGCTGGACTCGCGGGCGACGAGTGGGAGCGCCTCGTAACCGCCGAGGCTCCTATCGCCCGGCTGTCGCAAACTTTTCGAGAGCTTCTGGACAGCCGCCTCCGAGGCCGCTGTGTGGTTCGGCTGTAGCGGAGTAGGCCCCGTCGAGCCAAGAGGTGGGCAGCGTGAGTGTCAACTTGGTCTACACCCTCGCACACGCGCTGATCGCGACCGAATTTGCAGCGCACCACGGCTACATCCCCGGCAAGGGATGACAGGGAGTCCTGATTTGCACATTTGGTCCACACCGGCTATCTTCTGACTTAGGGTAGGAGAGCCGCGAGAGCGGGCTCGTAAGAGCAACTCGGCGGCGCAAGAATGGCTTGCACAGGCCGAGCGGGTAAGGCGTGGGAGTGACCGGATGCACTTGACTCGCCCGGTCGCCACAGGCATTCGAGACAGTCCTCGGCGAAGAGAAGATGAGAGGCCTTAGCTTGGGCCGGCTCTGGGGCTTGGTCGAGAGGGTAACGCACAGGCCCGTGGCAGAGATCGATGCGAAACTGCGAGAAACACTGTCAGGATTCTTTACATCCACCCCATCGAGCATCAGCCGTTCGAAAGCCGGGGTCATACAAAGGCTTGATTAAGCATCATATTCTTTCTATGGCACGACGCTTGCTGGAGGTGATTTAACACAGTCGTGCCCAAATCCGTGGAATTCGCCAGTTCGAGAATGGTTATTCGGGCTTAGCTTTCGATTTAGGAGACAAGAAACGTGAGCGCTCTGAAAAAGGTCTTTATAGGCAGTCTACTCGGACTGGCCGCGTCGCCTGCGATCGCCGGCATGATTGGGTGGGAAGTGATCGATGACTTTACAGTTGTCCAGGATAACGGCTTTGGTGGGCCCATTAGTAGTGGGGGCGCGCCAGGCGTAGTGCAGTATTACGATGTATCCGGCCCAGTCCAAAACCTGATGGGCGGACATAGAGACACAGTCTTCAGTATGGGGGGCGCTGGGGGTAGCTATTCATTCCAGGTTGGCGTCAATCCACTTTTTGTCGACATCGGCGGGGAAACCGCTTTGGGAATCGCAACGAATGGGACAGTGACTACGTCCATTGTTTGGGATGGAACACACGTCCTCTCGGCAGGCAGTCCAAACGTCGACGTGAACGGGCTGAATCAGGACCTTTCCATCTTAAATGACCTTTACCATGACGGCTTACTGCTGGACGTTGTGTCCACAGACCAACTCGTCACGGTCGCCTTCACCGCTTGGTCCGATAGCGGCGCCAACCGCGGCACCGCAAGCTACTCGTTTCCCTCCAGCGCGACTTCCACCAACCATTTCTTCAGGCTTGAGGACTTTACAGAAACCCCGCTCGGTGCCGGTATCGACTGGGATCACGTGAGCGCACTGCGGATGGACGTCACCGGCGCCGCGTCTTGGGATGCCACTTTTTCCATTGTTGCCGCGACCCATATACCAGCCCCCGGCGTTATCGGGCTTCTCGGAATCGGCCTGCTCGGGATAGGGGCTTCGCGCAGACGGAGAGCCTGATCCTTTCCATATGACCCAGCAAAGCCCGCGTCAGCGGGCTTAGGCTCCGCAAGTGTAGCGCCAAGGGCACGGGTTGTGTCCTTGGCGTTTCTTCCTGCAGGCCACGGACTGGCTCAGCCAATTCCTGCTAGCCAACCGACCTACCCGGTCGCCAACTCTTAGTCCTCCACCCCTTCCTAGCGTGGCCGACAATGTTTAGACTGGCATCTGCGCGTTGTGCTGCGCGCTACCGCCTGTCCGTAGTGGTCCCGTGGAGTCTGAGTCGATGGTGTCGAGGGCATGGAGATTTGGAGCAGCCTGGCTGCTCTGCTGCGCGCTGCTCCTTTCCGGTTGTACTGAGAAGGCGCCCAGCACCGCTACGGGTCATCTCCGCAAGGCCCAAGAGCATCTCGCCGCCCGTCAATACGTGCCGGCATCGGTCGAGCTGAAGCAAGCCCTAGCAGCCAACCGCAACGACCCCGAAGCGCGGTTGCTTCTAGGTCAGCTTTACCTGGATGCCGGCTTTCCCGCGAACGCCGAGCCGGAGCTGCTCCGGGCCCAGGCAAACGGCGCCCCCCTCGATGCCGGCGAGCCCCTGGTGGTCCGGGCAGAGCTCGAGCAAGGCCATTACGAGGAGGTGCTCAAACACCGAGCCTACAAATCCCTGTCACCCCCCGCTCATGCCGAGCTCTTGTCCCTACACGCCCTCGCAATGCTGGGGCTCGGCAATAACGGCGACGCCCATCGCCTCGCAGACGAGGCGCTGGCAGTCCATCCGACCTCGGTGCCAGCTCTTACGGTGAAGGCGCGCCTCGAAGCGCTGGCCGGCCACCTGGATCAAGCCAAGGAACTCCTGGATCGAGCCACCGCGTTGGATGGCGAGAATGCCCAAACATGGAGCCTGATTGGTGACATTGCCTTCAAAGAAGGGCGCCTGCGCGACAGCGAGCAAGCCTTGTCGAACGCAATCGAACACCGCCTCAACAACGCCAAGGACCTGGTAAAGCGGGCTTTGGTGCGCCTTGAGCTTGGCCAACAAGCCGGCGCAGCCGAAGACCTCGAAGCGCTCAAGCAGCATTTTCCCAGGCATCCTCAGATCCCTTTTCTAGAAGGTCGGCTAGCCTTCGCGAGAAATGACTTCGCTGAAGCGAGGGACTTTCTACGCCGAGCCATTCAATACGATCCGCAGAATACCCCAGCCTATTTCTATCTCGGTTCAGCGCTATTCATGCTCCGCGACTATGACGCGGCCGAGGAGCCTCTGCTCACCTACCTCGCTCAACAACCGAAATCGACCTCCGCCCGAAAGCTGCTGGCCCTGATCCGCATTGGCAAAGGTGATTTCCCAGGCGCCCAGACGCTGCTGGACCCTGTTTTGAAAGAGCAGCCGGACGAGACAGGATCCCTACGCATCCTTGCCACCACATTGATAAGGCAAGGCAAGGTTAATGAGGCCATCAGCGCCCTCTCCCATGTGGTTCAACTGCAGCCCGATTCTTCCGATGCCCACCTACGACTCGGTAAGGCGCAGCTCATCGGCAACAAGCTGGAAGACGCGATCGAGAGCTTCGAGCGGGCCATCGAGCTGGAGCCCACGAACGAAAAGCCCTACATGCTCCTGACCAGCATCTACCTGCAGCAAAAGGAGGTCGCCAAGGCCCTGGCAACGGCGCAACGGCTTCAGACACAGGTCTCAGGCTCTGCAACCGCGCTCAACATGCTCGGCAGCATCCATCTGGCCAAAGGAGAGGACGCGGCCGCGACAATCGCGTTCAAGGAGGCAGCAACCCGCCGTCCCGGCGATCTCTACTCGCACTATCAACTCGCCCAGATGGCATTGGCGGCAAACGACCCCAACACGGCCAGAGAGCACTACCAGGCTGTGCTGAACGAGCACAAAGACCATTTGGCTACCCTGCGCCTGCTCGCACAACTGGAGGCGAGCCAGAGCAATGACCAATCCTTGGAACAGATTCTGCGGCGCACCATCAAGGCGCACCCGGAAGCGATGGACGCCTACCGCGATCTGGCCTGGCTCTATCTTCGACAGAACAACGCCGGTCAGGCCCAATCGATCCTGACCCAGGCCGGCGGAGAGTTCAACCAACGGCCCGAATGGCTGCTGCTTCAAGCGCAGGTGCTGCTTGCGAGCAACGATGCCAAGGGGGCGATACTCACCCTCGCCACCCTGCTGAAAACGCCCCAGCTGTCCGATCCTGCGTCGGTCCACTACTTGCGTGCCCTGGCCTTCCAGCGATTGGGCGACACCGCCGAGATGGCCAAAGCCCTCGACCTCGCCCTGAAAGCCGACCCTGCCAATAGGCCGGCCCGGATCAGCCGGACGCGCCTGCTGATCAGGCAAGGTCGAATCGACGAGGCCGAAGACGACCTCGAGCAACTGGGAGCACCGGACGAGAAGAAGGATGCCGACGTGTTGCTGCTCGAAGGGCGTATCGCCAAAGCCCGTCATCAGGATGAGCGTGCAACCGATCTGTTTCGAGAGGCATTCGACAAGCAGCCGACCACATCCGGACTGCTCGCTTTGGCCCAACAGCTCACCGACATCGGACGCCCGTATGAAGGGATCAAGCGCTTGAGAGATTGGATGGAGGGACATCCTGACGACCTCCGGGCACTCCGGGGCCTTGCCAATGCCTATAGGGGGATAGGGAGCACGGACGATGCTCTAAAGACGTATCAGCAAATCCTGACCGTCGAGCCGGACAACGCCGATGCACTGAACAATTTGGCATGGCTCTTGCTTGAGACAAGCCCCTCGAAAGCACTGGCCTACGCACGCCAAGCAAGCCAGCAAGACCCGGATTCGGCAAACATCATGGACACCCTTGCCATGGTCGCCTGGGCAGCAGGACAGACCGAGCTGGCCGATAGAACCTTTCTCAGAGCGATAGCGACCGACCCGAGCGAGCCGCTCGTGCGCCTGCACTACGCCCAGCTGCTCGCCGAGGAAGGCAACGCCGACCAAGCGATCACCCAGCTGCACACGGCGCTCGGAGGGACAAATGCCTTCGCGGAAAGAGGTAAAGCCGAGGAACTCCTGGGGCGGCTGACTCACCCCTGAAACCGCACCTTCGGTCGTTTATTCCTTGTAGTGTACGTCCATCCAGCAGCGCGGAAGCGCCTCGTCAGACGGGAACTGCAGGTCCGCCTTGGAGAACGTCTCCGGATCCTGAAGCTCTTCGCCGGCATGAAATCGCCCAACCAGCTGCGTGTGCTTGGGGTTGAACAGATCTTTGAGAGCCAGCACTTCGACCAGCTTTCCCGTGGCACTGTGCTTGAGATACATGGTGGACTCCTTAGTTTATTCTGCCCCTCCCCGAGACGGCGGATGCGACACCGACCGGAGAGGCCCTATTGGAAGTATGGAGCGAGGCTCCCGCTTTGCAAGATGGCGCTAGCGCGCCTCCCACTCCTCCGGGGTGAACGCCTTGATGGAAAGGGCGTGCAGCTCGTCGCTGGCGATTCGGTCGTTGACCGTCGCCATCACCATGCGGTGCTTCTGCAGCAGCGATTTGCCCGCAAAGGCCTCGCTCACCACCACCGCCTCGAAATGGCGCCCGTCGCCGGTCACCTGGACCTGCGCACCCGGGAGACCGCTTTCTATCAATGCTTGGACGTTCTGTGGCTCCATTTCGAGACCCTGTTCAGCTGATTACAGATAAGAAGCTTGGATTACAACTCGCGGGTCGCCAGAAATCGCACCCTCGGCCAGCGCTCGGCGGTCAGATCGAGATTCACGCGAGTCGGGGCGAGGTAGACCAGCTGGCCGTCGCCGTCCGCGGCGAGGTTCTCATAGGCCTTGTCCCGAAAGCGCTTCAGCTCCTTGTCGTCGTCGCAGGCAATCCAGCGCGCGGTAGCGACGGTGGCCGGCTCCATCAGCGCATCGACCCCGTACTCCCCCCTCAGGCGGTGGGCCGCCACCTCGAACTGCAGCACCCCCACCGCACCCAGGATGATGTCATTGCTGCGCAGCGGGCGAAACACCTGGGTGGCGCCCTCCTCGCATAGCTGCAGTACGCCTTTCTGGAGCTGCTTGCCCTTCAAGGGGTCCTTGAGCACCACCCGGCGAAACAGCTCCGGGGCGAAATAAGGGATACCCTCGAACTTCAGCTGCTCGCCTTCGGTGAAGGTGTCTCCCACCTGGATGGTCCCGTGATTGTGCAAGCCGATGATATCCCCCGGCCAAGCCTCCTCGACGTGGCGGCGCTCGTCCGCCTGGAAAGTGATGGCATTAGACACCTGCACTGTCTTGCCGATGCGCACGTGACGCATCTTCATGCCCTTGCGATAGCTGCCGGCGCAGACTCGCAGGAAGGCGACGCGGTCGCGGTGCTGGGGGTCCATGTTCGCCTGGATCTTGAACACGAAGCCCGAGAACCTGTTCTCGGTGGGCTCCACAGCGCGCTGGGCAGCCATCCGCGGCCTGGGGCCCGGGGCGTAGTCGACGAAGGCGTCGAGCAGCTCCCTGACCCCGAAGTTATTGATGGCCGAGCCGAAGAAGACGGGCGTCTGCTCGCCCCGACGGTAGGCCTTCAGATCCAGCGTGTGGCTGGCCCCACGCACAAGCTCCACCTCGCTACGCAGCTCCTCGACCTGGTCCCCAAGCACATCGTCGAGCCTCGGGTGGTCCAGCCCCTGGATGGTCTCCCCCGACTGTATCTTCCCGCCGTGATGGGCACTGAACAGATAGGTGGCGTCTGTGCGCAGGTCCAGCACCCCGCGAAAACGCTTGCCCATGCCGATCGGCCAGGTCACCGGAGCGCACTGGATCTTCAGCACGTCTTCCACCTCGTCCAGCAGCTCGACGGCGCCTCGCCCCTCCCGATCCAGCTTGTTGACAAAGGTGAGAATCGGCGTGTCGCGCAGACGGCAGACATCCATCAGCTTGATGGTGCGGTCCTCTACACCCTTGGCCACATCGATCACCATCAGGGCCGAGTCCACCGCGGTGAGGGTCCGATAGGTGTCCTCGGAGAAGTCCTCATGGCCCGGTGTGTCGAGCAGGTTCACGATGCGGTCGCCGTAGGGAAACTGCATGACGGCAGTGGTCACCGAGATACCTCGCTGCTTCTCCAGATCCATCCAATCCGACGTGGCATGCCGAGCGGCCTTGCGACCCTTGACGGTGCCCGCCAGCTGGATGGCACCGCCGAACAGAAGCAGCTTCTCGGTGAGGGTGGTCTTCCCGGCATCCGGGTGAGAGATGATCGCGAAGGTGCGCCGACGCTGGAGTTCGGAAAGGGTGGTCGACATAAAGACTCGCGCTTGGGGAACTTCCAAATTATACCTCAGATATCCCTTCTCATGGCGCCGGAGCCTCGGGGGAGATAGCGTCCGAGCTCCTTGGCGAAGATCAAGGCATCCTCCCGCCCGGAGCGGGCGGGATAGTAGGACCGGCGCACGCCCACCTGGTTGAACCCCAGCGAGGCATAGAGACCGAGCGCTGCGCGATTGGAAGGGCGGACTTCCAGGTAGGCGGTATCGGCCTGATGGGCGCGGGCCAGCCCCATCAGCCGGTACATCAGCTTGCGGCCGAGCCCCTGCCCCTGCATATCGGGGCGCACACAGACGTTGAGGATATGGGACTCTCCCACGGCCACCGACATGACCGCATGCCCCACCAGCTCGTCACCCAGTGCGGCGATCCAGCAGCAATATCCAACCCGCAGGCAGTCCCGAAAAACGGCTGCGGTCCAAGGAAACTCGTAGGCAAGGTGCTCCACCTCGGTCACCGTGTCTACGTCCGACTCGTCCATGGGGCGAAGCTGCAGGGCCGGGTCTTTGAGCAGTGCGCTCATGCCGGCGAGCCCGACCCGCGCACCACCGAGGCGGCCAGCAGCAGGTCCTGCCAGGTCTTGGCCTTTTGCTCGGGGCTGCGCAGCAGATAGGCCGGGTGATAGGTGACCACCAGTGGCAGTCCACCATCTCCCACGCAATGGATTCGCCCCCGCAACCGGCCCAAGGGGGCATCGGTCCCGAGCAGGTTCTGGGCGGCGATCCGGCCCACCGCCAGGATGACCCGCGGGGCCACCAGCTCGATCTGGCGCGACAGGTGGGGATGGCAGCTGGCCGCCTCTTCCGGCCGCGGGTCGCGATTGTCCGGGGGCCTGCACTTGAGAATGTTGGCGATGTAGACGTCTTCGCGCGCCAGCCCGAGCGCGCCGAGCATGGCGTTGAGCAGCTGTCCCGCCCGGCCCACGAAGGGCTCGCCCTGGCGGTCCTCGTCCACGCCCGGGGCCTCGCCGATCACCATCCAATCCGCCCGGGGATTTCCGACGCCGAACACCGTCTGGGTACGATTGCGCACCAGCTCCCCGCACAGCTGACAGGCGCCGACCTGCTCGCGAAGGCCATCCCAGTCCGCCGTCCCCCCGTCAGGCCGGGCCGGGACGGCGGACTTCACCCCGATCGGCGGAACGGACTCCGGCGGCTCGTTGGCGGCAGGCACCGGTTGGCTAGGGAGGGCGGCTTGCGACTGGACCGTAAACCGGGTGACCCAACAGGTGACACCCATGGCGTCCAGATAGGCCTGCCGTCTCGCCTCCAGCATGACGGGCGGCCCCTCAGACGTCTCCTACTTGGGGATGGGCCCGATCCCCAGGCGTCAGCATTTTGTTCATCGCGTTGATATAGGCCTTGGCGGACGCGATGACGATGTCGGTATCCGCACCCTGCCCATTGACGATCCGTCCCCCCTTCTCCAGCCGCACGGTCACCTCGCCCTGGGCGTCGGTACCGCTGGTGATGTTGCTGACCGAATAGAGCTGCAGCAGGGTGCCACTGTCGAGCACCGAGTCGATGGCCCGGAAAGCGGCATCCACCGGCCCCCCGCCCAGCGCGCGGGCGTGCAGCTCGTCCGCGTCCACCGAAAGCGTCACTGTCGCCTCGGGCGTCTCGCCCGTCTCGGAGCAGACCCGGAGGGAGAGCAGCTTGATGCGCTCGTTCCCCGCCTCCAGGCCGGCCTCGGTCACCAATGCCTGTAGGTCTTCGTCATAGACCTCGTGCTTCTTGTCCGTCAGGTCCTTGAAGCGTGCAAAGGCATCGTTCAGTGCCTCTTCGGAGCCCAGGTCCACGCCCAGCTCGGCCAAGCGCGTACGAAAGGCATTGCGGCCCGAATGCTTGCCGAGCACCATGCGGTTGGCGGCCCAGCCCACATCTTCGGCGCGCATGATCTCGTAGGTCTCGCGGCTCTTCAGCACCCCATCCTGATGTATGCCCGACTCGTGGGCGAAGGCATTGGCCCCGACGATGGCCTTGTTCGGCTGCACTGTGAAGCCGGTGATCCCCGCTACCAGACGCGAGGCTGGCACTATCTGGGTGGAGTCGATGTGGTCGACGCGGCAGGGGAAGACGTCATGGCGCGTGCGCACGGTCATCACCACCTCTTCCAGGGCCGCGTTGCCGGCCCTCTCGCCGAGGCCGTTGATGGTGCACTCCACCTGGCGAGCCCCGTTGAGCACAGCCGCCAGGGAGTTGGCCACCGCGAGACCCAGATCATTGTGACAGTGCACGGAGAAGACTGCTTCGTCCGCATTGGGCGTGCCCTCGATGACTCGGCGCACCAGCTCGCCGAACTGCTGGGGCACGTTGTAGCCCACGGTGTCGGGGATGTTGATGGTGCAGGCCCCGGCGGCTATGACCGACTCGAAGATGCGGCACAGGAAATCGACCTCCGAGCGCCCGGCATCCTCGGCCGAGAACTCCACATTGTCGGTGTAGTCGCGCGCGCGCCGCACCGCCCGGACCGCCTGCTCGATCACTTGGTCGGGGCTCATGCGCAGCTTGCGCTCCATGTGGATGGACGAGGTGGCGATGAAGGTGTGAATACGCCCGGAGGCGGCGAGCTTCAGCGCCTCCCCGGCCCGATCTATGTCCTTGTCCAACGCCCTGGCCAGGCCGCAGACGGTGCTGTCTCGGACCACCCGAGCAACCGACTCGACCGCCTCGAAATCGCCCGGACTGGCGATGGGAAAGCCCGCCTCGATCACATCGACCCCCATCTTCTCGAGGGTCTTGGCAACGCGCACCTTCCCGTCGCGGGTCATCGAGGCCCCGGGGCTCTGCTCGCCATCGCGAAGGGTGGTATCGAAGATAACGAGTCTGTCGGTGTGGCTCATCTGTGACTCCGGAAATCGGGCTCAACCCTGATCACTGGCATGCCGGCGCACGGCCCGGCGCCTGCGCCGCTGAACCATGGTCACCGTCGGCCCCGCCAGGGCGTACGCCAGGAAGATCAGGAACAACACCAGGGGCGGGTGCACCACCACCACCGAAAAACCGAGCATCACGCCCACGGCGACGATGAAAGGGACCTTTCCCCTGAAGTCCACTTCCTTGAAGCTGTGATAGCGAAAATTGCTCACCATCAGCAGCCCCACCATAGCGGTCAGCAGCCCCGCACCGACACTCAGCTCCGGCCCGGAAAGCCCGTACTCGTGGCCCAGCCAGACCCCACTGGCCAGGATGGCGGCCGCGGAGGGGCTGGGGAGGCCTTGGAAATAACGCTTGTCCGCAGAGCCGATCTGGGTATTGAACCGCGCCAGTCTGAGGGCGGTGCCTGCGGTGTACACGAAGGCCGCCAGCCACCCGAACTTGCCAAGAGGGCCAAGGGACCAGATGAACGTGACCAGGGCGGGGGCCAGCCCGAAGGCCACCATGTCCGCCAAGCTGTCGTACTCGGCCCCGAAGGCGCTCTGGGTCTGGGTCAGGCGGGCGACGCGCCCGTCGAGACCGTCCATGAGCATGGCCAGGAAGATGGCCATGGCCGCCGCCTCGAATCGCCCGCCCATGGCCGCCAGGATGGCGTAGAAACCGCCAAACAGAGTGGCGGTGGTGAACAGGTTGGGCAGCAGATAGATGCCCCTGCGCCTGGGCGCCTTGACGAGCGGCTCTTCTTCCATCGCTAGGTCATCGCTGGTTGGCTGGCCCAAGTATATAGCCGCCCGCCCTCAGCCCGAGAGTCCGTGGGTGAGCAGCCCCACCACATCCATCCCCCCACGCACCCGGTCCCCCGCAGCGACCTTGACCCGGGACGCGAGGGGCAAGAGCAGATCCAGACGCCCCCCGAAGGGGATGCAGCCGCAGACTTGTCCCTGCCCGACCCGCTCGCCAACATTGAACAGGCAGATCGGCTGGATCCGCCCGATCAGTCGGTGGAAGATCACTCCAACGCGGTCCCCTTCGTCGGTCTCGATCCAGGCCACGGTCCCCCGAGCCCGACTCGCCCCACACAGATCTCCTCCGAGACCCTCCAATCTCACCGACTGCAGCAACCGACCTTCGATCGGCCCGCGCAGGGTGTAGGGACCGAGCAGACCCATGCGCAGGGTGACCCGCAGGCATTCCCGCTTCAGATAGGGGTCATGGACCTGGAGCACGTGCAGTATCCGTCCATCTCCGGGACTGAGCACACCGAGGGGGCTGGGCGGGATCGATCGCCTAGGTCGCCTGAACAGCCACAGGTGCAGCAGACCGAGCAGTAGTAGGGGAGCGGCCTCTGCAGCACCCCTTCCCAGAAAGACCAGGACACCTGCGCCCAGCATCGGGAGCCAGAATGCCAGCCCCCGGCAATACAAAAGCAGCCGATCCACCACCGTCGAGCCGGCTACGGCGGATCAGTTCCTGGACTTGTCGACGATCTTGTTGGCTTTGATCCAGGGCATCATGTCACGCAGGCGCTCGCCCACCACCTCGATGGGGTGGGTGCGGCCGACACGGCGCATGGCCTTGAGCTTGGCGGCCCCGGCCTGGTTCTCCAAGATGAACTCCTTGGCGAACTCGCCGGTCTGAATCTCGTTGAGGATGCGACGCATCTCCTCCTTGGTTTGGTCGTTGACCACCCGCGGCCCCCGGGTGAAGTCCCCGTACTCGGCGGTGTTGGAGATGGAGTAGCGCATGTTGGCGATACCGCCCTCATACATCAGGTCGACGATCAGCTTGAGCTCGTGCAAGCACTCGAAATAGGCCATCTCGGGCGCATAGCCGGCCTCTACCAGGGTTTCGAAACCCGCCTGTACCAGCGCGGTGGCACCGCCGCAGAGCACCGCCTGCTCACCAAACAGATCGGTCTCGGTCTCCTCGCGGAAGCTGGTCTCGATGATCCCGGCACGGCCGCCGCCATTGGCCGAAGCGTAGGACAGAGCGGTCTCTTTGGCCATACCGCTGGCGTCCTGGTAGACCGCGATCAGGCTGGGCACACCACCACCCTGGGTGTAGGTGGAGCGCACCAGGTGGCCGGGGCCCTTGGGCGCGATCATGATCACGTCCAGGTCCTCGCGCGGCAGGATCTGCTCGAAGTGGATATTGAAGCCGTGGGCGAAGGCCAGGGTCGCGCCCTGCTTCAGATTGGGCTGGACCACCTGGCTGTATAGACGCGCCTGGTGCTCGTCCGGGGCCAGCACCATGACCACGTCGGCACCCTGCACCGCCACTTCGATAGGCTTGACGATTACACCGGCATGCTCGGCCTTGACCGCCGAGGCCGAGCCCGGGCGCAGGCCCACGGTCACCGATACCCCCGAGTCCTTGAGATTATTGGCATGGGCGTGGCCCTGGGAGCCGTAGCCGATGATGGTGACCTGCTTGCCCTGGATCAGGGAGAGATCGCAGTCTTTGTCGTAATAAACGCTGATGGCCATTGCTTATCCTTCAGGATTCGAATGAGGAGCGATGATTCGCGAGACATGGGCGCACGGACGAGACGAAGGCGCCGTCTCCGACGCCGGGGCGATGGGTGCTCAAATGGCCATCCCCTTGGCCCCGCGGGCAATCCCGGAAGGCCCCGATCTGACCACCTCGACCACGTGATCCTTGTGGACTGCCCGGATGAAGGCGTCGAGCTTGTCGCTGTCGCCGGTCATCTCCGCAATAAAGCTGGTATCGGTCACATCGATGACCCGGCCGCGGAAGATCTCCACCAGGCGCATGACCTCAGCGCGGCCCTCTTTCTCGGCCTTGACCTTGATGAGCATCAGCTCTCGCTCGATGTGGGCCCCCTCGGACAGATCCACCAGCTTGACCACGTCGATCAGCTTGTTGAGCTGCTTGGTGATCTGCTCGATCACGTCCTCGTTGCCGCGGGTCACCAGGGTCATGCGCGACAGGGTCGAATCCTCGGTGGGCGCGACGGTCAGCGACTCGATGTTGTAGCCTCGGGCGGAGAAGAGCCCGGCCACTCGGGACAGGGCCCCGGCCTCGTTCTCGAGCAGGATCGAGATGATGTGTCTCATGATCAGGCCAGCTCCCTTTCAGCGGACAGATGAGGCGAAAGATGCATCTCGTGGTGGCCCTTGCCCGCCTCGATCATGGGGTAGACGTTCTCCGAGGGGTCGACTACCACGTCCAGGAACACCAGGCGATCCTTCATACCGAAGGCCTCGCTCATGGCCGCCTCCAGATCACCCGGGCGCTGCACCCGCATGCCGACGTGCCCGAAGCTCTCGGCCAGCTTGACGAAGTCCGGCAGGGCATCGACGTAGGAATGGGCATAACGGCTCTCGTAGAAGAACTCCTGCCACTGGCGCACCATGCCCATGTAGCCGTTGTTGAGCAGAATCACCTTGATCGGGAGGTCGAAATGCTTGCAGGTGGCCAGCTCCTGGATGCACATCAGGATGGAGGCCTCCCCGGAGATGCAGGCCACGTCCGCCTCGGGATGGGCCAGCTTCACGCCCATCGCGGCGGGAAGGCCGAAGCCCATGGTCCCCAGTCCCCCCGAATTGATCCAGCGTCGGGGCTGGTCGAATTTGTAGAACTGGGCCGCCCACATCTGGTGCTGGCCCACATCCGAGGTCAGAAAGAGATCGCCCCTGGTGACCTTGTAAAGGGTCTCCACCGCGAGCTGGGGCTTGATCACCTGATCGCTGCGCTCGTACTGCAGGCAGTTCATGGAGCGCCAGCGCTCGATCTGGGTCCACCAGCGCACCAGCGCTGCCTCCTTCGGGCGGTCCTTGCGCTCGCGCAGGACCTTCAGCATGTCCTTGAGCACCGTCTTGACCTGACCCACGATGGGCACGTCCACCCGCACGTTCTTGGAGATGGACGAGGGGTCCACGTCGATATGGATAATCTTGGCGTTCGGGCAGAAATGGGCAATCTTGCCGGTCACCCGATCGTCGAAGCGCGCCCCGATGGCGAGCAGCACGTCCGTCTCGTGCATCGCCATGTTGGCCTCGTAAGTCCCGTGCATGCCCAACAGACCGATGAACTTATCTCCGGTGCCGGGATAGGACCCCAGTCCCATCAGGGTCTGCGTGATGGGGAAGCCCGTCTCGGCCACCAGTTCGCGCAGCTCGTCCGAAGCCTCGCTCAGCACAACGCCACCGCCCGTATAGAGCACCGGGCGCTCGGCGTCCAAAAGCAAGTCGACGGCCTTGCTGATCTGGCCCGGATGACCCTTAGCCACCGGGTTGTAGGAGCGCATCTTGATCTTCTTGTTGTATTCGTAGGGGATCTTGATGCCGGGATCGGTCACATCCTTTGGGATGTCCACCACCACCGGCCCGGGTCGCCCCGTACTGGCGATATAGAAGGCCTTGCGGATGGTGTCGGCCAGATCGCGCACATCCTTGACCAGGAAGTTGTGCTTCACGCAGGGGCGGGTAATGCCGACCGTGTCCACCTCCTGGAAGGCGTCACTGCCGATCACGGGGGTCGGCACCTGCCCGGTCAGCACCACCAACGGAATGGAGTCCATGTGGGCGGTGGCGATGCCGGTCACGGCGTTGGTCGCACCCGGTCCGGAGGTCACCAGGGCCACACCCGGCCTCCCGGTCGAGCGGGCATAGCCGTCGGCCGCATGGGTCGCACCCTGCTCGTGGCGCACCAGGATGTGTCGGACGTCATCCTGGCTGAACAGTGCGTCATAGATGTGGAGAACGGCCCCGCCGGGGTACCCGAAGACATACTCGACGCCTTCGTCCTTCAGCGCTTGAATGACGATCTCGGCCCCACTGAGCTCCACTGTATCGACCTCCCCCAAGGCCCCCCGACGGCAAGGCCGAGTCGACCGGCCAGTGGGGCGCACGCAGAATGGAAAAACGAACTTATTAAAATACTAATATCCCGGTTTCAGGTCAACAACCGCAGCGGGACGACCGCACCCGAGAAGGCTGCCAGGACCCAGACACACCGCGGGGATATCGACTGCTCGCCAATTCGGTACCCGATTTTCTGACGAGAGCACTTGCCAGGGCCGGGGCCAGCCGCATAATGGCAGTCACCACCCAGTGAGCGCGAGAGACTCCCCACCATGACCAGGCACTTGCTGACCCTTCTCATCCTCGCGGCCGTGATTACGGCCGGCGTCCAGGCCAAGACCTACCGTTGGATCAACGAGGACGGGGTAACCGTCTACTCCCAGTCCCCCCCACCGGACGGCGCGAGCGACGTCGTCAAGCCGCCCCCACCGCCTCCTACCGGGTCCGAGCCTTTTCCGTCCGTCCAAGAGCAGCTGAAAAAGCTCGAAGAGAAGAGGGCCGCACGCCAAACCCAAGAAGAGCGCAGGGTCGATCGCACCCAGCAGGAGGCCCAAAGGCGCGCCGTCTGTGAGACCGCGCGCCGAAACCTCCAGGCCCTCCAGGGCCCCCCCCGGCTGGTGAGCATCTCGGGTGGTGGCTATGAGCGGCTGACCGAGGAGCGCCGCCAACAACTGATCCAGGCCGCGAAGGACCAAATCGAGCGGTTTTGCCCCGAGCCGACGCCTTGACCGAACTATCCGGTACTCCGTTCCGGTAATCACCTGCCATAGCGATCCCATACCCATGCCGTTCTTGACCATCCGCACCAATGTCGCCCCCGCATCCGATGCGCGCTCTGTCTTTCTGGAGCTTGCCTCCCAGTCCGTTTCCGAGATCCTCGGGAAACCCGAGCGCTACGTCATGGTAGAGCTGATACACAATCCGGACATGCTGTTTGCGGGCGATGCCGCCCCGCTAGCCTATCTCGAACTCAAGAGCATCGGGCTTCCGGAGCAACGTACCGCCGAGATCTCCGCCAGTCTGTGCAAGCTGATCCAGGATCGGCTCGGCGTGCCTGCCGATCGGATCTACATTGAACTCTCCAACGCCGCCCGCCATATGTGGGGATGGAACAGGGCCACTTTCTGAGACAACGCCCCGGGGCGCCCCTGGCGCGATCGCCGGGGATCCGCTTCATCAGACAGTCCTGAATTTCCCCGCAAGAGGGGTATAGAATGCGCGGTTCGACCGATACCGGGCAGAGTCTCGATGCGCACCTCAAGATTTCCCCTGCAAACTCTCAAGGAAACCCCCGCTGACGCGGAGATTGCCAGCCATCGACTGATGATGCGGGCGGGCCTGATCCGCAGGCTGGCCAGCGGCCTCTACAGCTGGCTGCCGCTGGGGCTTCGGGTCCTGCGCAAGGTCGAGCGCATCGTGCGCGAGGAGATGGACCGGGCCGGCGCCCTGGAGCTGCTGATGCCCGCGGTGCAGCCCGCTGAGCTGTGGCAGGCATCCGGGCGCTGGGACCAGTACGGCCCCGAGCTGCTGCGACTCAAGGACCGCCACCAGCGGGAGTTCTGCTTCGGGCCCACCCACGAGGAGATCATCACGGAGATCGCCCGCTCCGAGCTTCGCAGCTACAAGCAGCTGCCGATCAATTTCTACCAGATCCAGACCAAGTTCCGCGACGAGATCCGACCCCGCTTCGGGGTGATGCGCGCCCGAGAGTTCCTGATGAAGGATGCCTACTCCTTCCATCTGGACGAGGCCTCCCTGGACGAGACCTACCGGCGCATGCACCAGGCCTACTCCCGGATCTTCACCCGCTGCGGACTGGATTTCCGCGCCGTTTTGGCGGACACCGGGTCCATCGGCGGCAGCGCCTCCCACGAGTTCCACGTGCTGGCCGACTCCGGCGAGGACGACATCGCCTTCTCTACCCTGAGCGACTACGCCGCCAACGTGGAGCTGGCGGAAGCCCTGTCCCCCACGAGGGAGCACCCGGCGCCTGGCGAGGCGATGCGCCTGGTGGACACCCCCGGCGCCAAAACCATCCAGGAGCTGGTCGAACAGTTCGGCCAGCCCATCGAGAAGACGGTCAAGACCCTGGTGGTAGAGGCCTCGAAAGAGATCGAAAGCGGTCTGGTGGCCCTGCTGGTGCGCGGCGATCACGAGCTCAACGCCATCAAGACGGAGAAGCTGCCCCAGGTGGCGAGCCCCCTGCGCATGGCCAGCGATGGGGAGATCCGCGCCGCCATTGGCGCAGGTGCAGGCTCCCTGGGTCCGGTCAAGCTGCCGATCCCCTGCATTGCGGATCGCGCCGTCGCCACCATGGCGGATTTCAGCGCTGGCGCCAACATCGACGGCAAGCACCTGTTCGGCATCAACTGGGAGCGGGATCTGCCCCTGCCCGAGGTCGCCGACATCCGCAACGTGGTCGAAGGCGATCCCAGCCCGGACGGCCAGGGCACCCTGACTATCGCCCGCGGGATCGAGGTCGGTCACATCTTCCAGCTGGGGCGCAAGTACACCCTGGCCATGAATGCCGCGGTGCTCGACGAGCAGGGCCGCTCGGCGGTCATGACCATGGGCTGCTACGGCATCGGCGTCTCTCGGGTGGTCGCGGCAGCCATCGAGCAGCACCACGATGAGCGCGGCATCGCCTGGCCAACCCCCCTGGCGCCTTTCCAGGTGGCCCTGCTACCCATGAAGATGGACCGCTCCGACCGGGTGCGCGAGGCCACCGAGCGCCTCTACACCGAGCTGACCCAGGCCGGCATCGAGGTCCTGCTGGACGACCGTGACGTGCGCCCGGGCTTCATGTTCGCGGACATTGAGCTGATCGGTGTGCCCCACCGAGTGGTGGTCGGCGAGAAGTCCCTGGACCTGGGAAAGGTGGAGTATCGCGCCCGCACCGACGCGGAGAACCAGTTCATCGAGCTCGACCGGGTGGTCGCGCTCATCACCGAGCGGCTGGCCGGCGAGCTGGGTGCCTGACCCGCTCACCCTCCGACGGCTGCGCACAGGTCCAGGACACCCCATGACTCGACAATCCTCGTACGACCGCGAAGAGCTGCTCAAGTGCGGCTATGGCGAGATGTTCGGCCCAGGCAACGCCCAGCTTCCGGTTCCCGACATGCTCATGATGGACCGCGTTACCCACATCGCGGACGCAGGTGGCAGGTACGGCAAGGGCCAGATCGTCGCCGAGCTGGACATACACCCGGACCTCTGGTTCTTCGAATGCCACTTTCCCGGCGACCCGGTCATGCCCGGCTGCCTGGGTCTGGATGCCATGTGGCAGATCGTCGGCTTCTTCCTGGCCTGGGTCGGTAACCCGGGCCGCGGTCGCGCCCTCGGCGTAGGAGAGGTCAAGTTCACCGGACAAATCCTCCCCACCGCCAAGAAGGTGGCCTATCGGGTCGACGTGAAGCGGGTCATCAGCCGCAAGCTGGTATTGGGCATCGCCGACGGCGCGGTGGAGGTCGACGGCCGCCAGATCTACACTTCAAAGGACCTGAGGGTGGGGCTATTCACCTCGACCGACAATTTCTGACCTCCCGGAGAGGGCTCGTGGATCGACTGTTCCAGATCATGGCAAGGTTGCGCGACCCCGACTCCGTCGAATCGAGGCCGAGCTGGCGGCCCGCGGCTCGCACCCCGATACGGCGAGCCTCGAGGAAATGGACGCTCTCTGGGAGCAGGTCAAGGCGCGAGAGCCTTGCCAATACCCGTAGATTGTCTTTACTTATCAACGGCTGGAGACTTTAACCTCGGCGCGACGAATCACGGAGCCATGAGAGAGACCATTCACCTGAGCACCCAGGCACGCGAAGCGCTGGTCGACATCACCGACCAGGTCCAAACGGTGGTGACCGAAAGCGGGATACGCAACGGCCTGGTCTCGGTCTATGCTCAAGGGGCGACCTCCGCCCTGATGATCCAGGAGAATTGGGACGAGAGCGTCCAGACCGATGTGGTGGAGCTGCTGCGCAAGCTGATCCCTCGCGGGGTCTGGCGCCACGACGCCCAGGACGGCAACGGCGACGCCCACCTCAAGGCAGGGCTCGTGGGTCCTTCCGAGACCATCCCGCTGATCGACGGGCGTCTCGGCCTGTCGCGCTGGCAGAATATCTTTTTCTGCGAGTTCGACGGACCCAGGGGCGATCGGAGGGTGGTCTGTACCGTCATTGCCGACAATCCGAGATCATGAGCTACCTCGACCAAATCCGCATCAACAACCGACATGAGCCCGCGCGCTATCTGCCCTTTGTGGTGGACGGGGAAAGGCTGGGCAGCGTCCGAGCCGAGGTTGTGGAGGCCTGCCGTGCCTGGCCCCAGGTCTTCTCGGTCGGGCAGGATCGCAGTCTTGCCCTTTCGTCGAGGCTCGAGGGCTTCGAGGCCCGTACCCAAGCCCTCGCCGAGGTTCTGCCGGCCCTGGTCGAGCAGGGGCTGTTGTCGCGCATCAAGGGCGAGCCCTACGGGGTGACGACCACCACCCCGCAGCAGGCTTGTTTCGTGATCGACCGCGCCGCCGCGCCCGTCTTCGGGGTGCGCACCTTCGGCCAACACCTCAACGGCTTGGTACGCCGCGATGGGCGGCTACACTTATGGATCGCCCGACGAGCAGCCAACCGGATCAACTTCCCGAGCAAGCTGGACAACCTCTCCGCGGGCGGCCTGCCCTACGGCATCGGCTTGACAGACAACCTCGCCAAGGAATGCGAGGAGGAGGCCGCCATCCCGCGCGAGCTGGCCGAGCGCGCACAGCCGGTGGGCATAGTGAGCTATCTCCGGGACGGCGACTGGGGCCTCAAGCCGGACACCCTCTATTGCTACGACCTGGAGCTGCCGGCGGATTTCGAGCCGCGAGGCCTGGACGGAGAGGTGGAATCCTTTCAGCTCATGCCGGTCGAGGAGGTCGCTGCGCTGGTCGACGGGACCGACCGGTTCAAGCCCAACGTCAACCTGGTGATCATCGATTTTCTGATCCGCCACGGCGTCCTGGGACCGGAGCGCGACGACTATCTGGCCCTGGTGATGGGATTGAGGAGAGGCCTGGGGCCTGGGGCCTGAGGCTTGAGGCTTGAGGCTTGAGGCTTGAGGCTTGAGGCATGAAAGCTAGACACTGACCACTAGCCACTAACAACCCAAGCCCTACCCCTGAAGCCCATATCCGACTCCTGCATCCCTCAAGCCTCGCTCCACCCTAGGCCCCCGAATGCGCGCCGCGCTTCTCGTCACCTGTCTCGCCGACTTGTTCCGCCCGGAGGTGGCCTTCGCCGCAATACGGCTGCTGGAGAACGCGGGCTGCCGGGTCGAGATCCCCCCGAGCCAGACCTGCTGCGGCCAGCCCGCCTACAACAACGGGGACCGCCAATCCGCCCTTGCCATCGCCCGCCAGGTGATAGAGCAGCTCGAGGGCTATGACCATGTGGTCGTCCCCTCCGGCTCATGCGCGGGTATGCTCCACCTCCACTACCCGACCCTGTTTCGCGGTGTCTCCAACTGGGAAGAGCGAGCCAGGGCCCTGGCGGGTCGCACCCATGAGTTCACCGCCTTCCTTACCGAGGTGATGGGGGTCGAGCGGGTCTACACCAGCTTTCCCCACCGAGTGACCTACCACGACTCCTGCTCGTCCCTGCGAGAAATGCGGGTCCGCGAGCAGCCGCGCCGACTGCTCGCGTCTGTGGAAGGCTTGGAGCTGGCAGAGATGGCCGAGAGGGACAGCTGCTGCGGCTTCGGCGGGACCTTCTGCGTCAAGTTCCCCGAAATCTCCCAGCGCATGGTCGACGACAAGATCGCCGCCATCGAGGCGACCGGAGCGACCCATGTCCTGGCCGGCGACCTGGGCTGCCTGCTCAACATCGCCGGACGCCTCAGCCGCCGGGGCAGCAGGATCCAAGTCGTCCACGTGGCCGAGGTGCTCGCCGGGATGGCGGGGGGTGAGGGGTGAGGGGTGAGGGGTGAGGGGGTAACGGCTGGCTGCTGGCTGTTGGTCGCTGACCGCTAACAGCTAACCGCTTCCCTTCCCAGCCATGAGACCCCGCACCCACGACTTCAAGGCCAACGCAGCGCGGGCACTGCTCGATGACGAGCTCCAGACGGCCCTGGCCCGCGCCCGCGGCGGCTTCGTCGACAAGAGGGCCGAAGCGCTCGCCGCCTTTCCGGAATTCGAGGCCCTGCGCCAGCGTGGGCGCGAGATCAAGCAGCACACGTTGGAGCACCTGGATCTCTACCTCGAGCGTTTCGAGCAACAGGTCCAGGCCAAAGGCGGACAGGTGCACTGGGCCTGCGATGCCGCGGAGGCCCGAGAGATCGTGCTGGGGATCTGCCGGGAGAGCGGCGCCCGTCGGGTAACCAAGGGCAAGTCCATGGTCGGCGAGGAGATGGGCATCAACCCCGCCCTGGAGGCCGAGGGACTGGAGGTGGTGGAGACGGATCTCGGCGAGTACATCATCCAGCTCGCCGGAGAGCCGCCCAGCCACATCATCGCCCCTGCCGTCCATAAGACCCGGGGCCAGATCGCCCGGCTGTTTCGCGAGCACCACGGACGCTTCGGCCTGACCGCTCCCCTGAAAAGCGTAAAGGCGATTGTCGACGAGGCCCGGCAGGTGCTCAGAAGGCGCTTCGTCGAGGCAGATCTGGGCATCACCGGGGCCAACTTCCTGGTGGCAGAGACCGGCTCGATGGTGCTGGTCACCAACGAGGGCAATGGAGACCTGACCGCCACCCTGCCCCGGACCCATGTGGTGCTGGCGGGGATCGAGAAGCTGGTTCCTACTCTGGAGGACTCCAGCCTCCTGCTTCGCCTGCTGGGGCGCAACGCAACCGGCCAGGCGATCACCGCCTACACCAGCTGGCTGACCGGCCCCAAGCGACCAGGAGATCCGGACGGACCCGAGGCCTTCCATGTCGTACTGGTGGACAACGGCCGCTCGGAGATGGCCGCCAGTCCCCTGATGGACATGCTGTACTGCATCCGCTGTGGAGCCTGCCTCAACCACTGTCCGGTCTACGGATCGGTGGGCGGCCATGCCTACGGCTGGGTCTACCCCGGGCCCATGGGCTCGGTGCTCACCCCCTGGCTGCTGGGTCTCGACGAAGCCGGCGTGCTGGCCGACGCCTCCAGCCTCTGCGGTCGCTGCCAAGAAGTCTGCCCCATGGGGATACCCTTGCCAGACCTGCTCCGCGAGCTGCGCTCTCGCAGCCGTGACCAGCGCATCGCCCCGGCACGCAGTCGCCTTGCCGTCCGCCTGTGGGCCTGGGTGGCACGCCGTCCGAAACTCTATCGCATCGCCACCAGCTCCGCCGCCCGGCTGCTCGGATGGCTGGGGCGACCCGGCGAGCGCATTCGACACCTGCCCCTTGCAGGAGGTTGGACCCGTGCCAGGGACCTGCGGGCTCCCAGCGGTCAAACCTTCTTCTCCCAATGGCGCGACAGGCCATGAGCAGCTCCCGAGAGCGGATACTCGGTCGTTTGAGAAGCCGGTTGCAAGGGAGCGACGAAGGCGAGCGCGCGACACGAATCGAGGCCTGGGCAAATGCGGGCGTGCCCGGGCCACTGCCCGCCCTTGACGCCGATCCGATCGAGACCTTCGTGATTCGCGCCCGGGCCGTAGCGGCGCAGCTGGTAGAGGTCGCCTCCCCGGAGCAGGCGGTCGAGACGGTCGTGCAAGGCTGGCGGGATTCTGGTGCGGCGTCTCCCCTGGTGGCAGGCCCGGACCCGCGTCTAAGGCGGCTGCCCTGGCCGCGAGACGCGCAGGTGCAGTTCCGCAACGCCACGGCCGAGGACGGGATTGCTCTCACCACGGCCTATGCGGGTATCGCAGAGACGGGATCCCTGGTGATGCTGTCGGGCAAGACCAGTCCGGCACTGCTCAGCTTCCTGCCCGACCACTGTTTCTGCCTGCTCGAGCGCAGCCGTATCCTCTTCCATCCCGAAGTGCTCTGGTCGCGCCTTCGCGCCGACCAGGTGGACATGCCCCGCGCGCTGACCATGATCACGGGACCCTCACGCACCGCCGACGTGGAGCAGACCCTGCAGCTCGGGGCTCACGGTCCTCGTCGCCTGACGATCGTGTTGATCTGACGCGGACAACTGCGAGGAATAGGGCACGGTATCCGGCCATTTGCCGGACGGAACGGGCAGGCTCCCGGCGGCCGGCTCAGTCGGCCCGCTGGACGGCCTGGATCGATGCCGAGCCGGAAGTCGCGGAGATGCCGGGAACCGCCTGGGCATTGATCTGCAATGCCAGGGTGGCCGCAAATGCCAGACCGACAGCCACGAACAGGGCAGTCAGCGGATCAAGCTTACGGGCCCGACGATTTTTGAAATTATGCACGGTTGAAGCCGCTCCCTTGGGTGGTGTTTAAGCCCATCGAAATCAGGAGGCCGACTGCACGCCCCGCTTGTGATCACTGGTCTTGTTATGCGATAACCCCAGGATGATCGCGCAACGCCGGTTTTCATTGATCTTTTATAGCGCTATATACCTAATTGCAAGCAGATGATCGATGACCGAGTGCACATTTCTGACGCAAACCCCAGCCTGCTCGAAAGCCTTGCCGATCGCGTGACCCAGTTGCTGAAAACTGCCGACCGACCCTACCAGCTGGCTCTGAGCGGGGGCACCACCCCAGCCGCCCTGTATCGGTCGCTGGCCGCGCGCTCGGCGGACGGCCTCATCGACTGGAGTCACGTGCACATCTGGTTCGGCGATGAGCGCTGTGTACCCCCGGATCATCCGAACAGCAACTATCGCATGGCCTGCGAGACCCTGTTGGGCCCGATCGGGATGCCCCCGGAGCGGATCCACCGCATGCAAGGCGAAGATAGCGACCCCAGGCGTGCGGCCGCCGCCTATGCCCGGGAGCTGGACGCTCGGGTGCCGAGCCCCGACGGTTGGCCAATGCTCGACCTTGTACTGCTCGGCATAGGGCCGGACGGGCACCTTGCGTCCCTGTTTCCCGGCTCCGCCAATCTCGACGCACGAGACGTGTCCGTATCCGCCGCACGGGTCTCGGAGCGCCTCGGCTGGCGCATCAGCCTCACCCTGCCGGTGATCCGGGCCGCCGGACGTGTGATCATGATCGCCAGCGGCGCCTCCAAAGCGGACATACTCGCCCGAGTGCTGGCGCCTATCCCGGCCCTCGAAGACCGAGAGCTGCCCTCGGCGCTGATCCGTGATCTGCCCCAGCTGGAATGGCACATCGACGACGCCGCAGCGGCCTTGCTTTCCCGCGCCGGCCTCTCTACCGTGTAATTTCCCCGCGAGGAGAATGCTGGAGCCCGCATGAAAAGCTACAAGCCACCCCAGATCCGCATCGACGTCAAGACCACCTACGTCGAGACCCAGTCCGAGCCAGAGGCGGGCCGCTATGTGTTCGCCTACACCATCACCATCCGCAACACCGGCGGCAAGCTGCTCAACCGCCACTGGGTGATTACCGACTCCAACGGCAAAGTACAGGAGGTGCGCGGCGAAGGAGTGGTGGGCGAGCAGCCCCACCTGCAGCCCGGCGAGGGCTTTCGCTACACCAGCGGGACCATGTTGGAGACACCCGTGGGCAGCATGGAGGGAAGCTACGAGATGCTTGCCGACGACGGCACCCGTTTCGAGGCCCCCATAGCGCCCTTCTCGCTGTCCATGCCCCGGACCCTGCACTGAGCCCGCCGGGGCCCGGGCCGCCCGGCTCACCCTGAGGCGAGTGCATGATCGACAGCTCGGGGCATTGATCAACCCATGGCCACCTACGCGATAGGCGACATTCAGGGCTGTTTCGAGCAGCTACTGGCCCTGCTGGATCGACTCGGCTTCGATCCCAGCGACGACCGGCTATGGCTGGCCGGGGACCTGGTCAACCGAGGTCCCGACTCCCTGCGTACCCTGCGCTTCGTCAAAGGGCTGGGGGACAGCGCCATCAGCGTGCTCGGCAACCACGAGCTGCACCTGGTGGCCCTGGCCTATGGAAGCGAGAGCTGGTCCGAACCTCCCCTGCTCGCGGTCCTCGAGGCCCAGGACCGGGACGAGCTGATCGATTGGCTGCGCGCCCGCCCGCTGCTGCACAGGGATCGGGCATTGGGCTTCGCGATGGTCCACGCCGGCCTGGCGCCCCAGTGGGACCTGGACGCCGCCGAGGCGTGTGCCAGGGAACTCGAAGCGGTGCTGTCCGGGCCGGAGTGCGGCGCCTTCGTCGCCGAGATGTACGGCAACCAGCCCGACGTCTGGGACGAGTCGCTGCGCGGCACCGACCGGCTCAGATTCATCACCAACTGCTTCACCCGCATGCGCTATTGCGACCCCCAGGGTCGACTCAACCTCGAGCCCAAGGGTCCGCCGGGCACCCAGCCCGCACCCTACCTGCCCTGGTTCGAGGTGCCCGGACGCAGGAGCCGGGGCGAAAAGGTCCTCTTTGGACACTGGTCGAGCCTGGGCTACCAGGCGCTGGGGGATGTCTGGGCCCTCGACGGCGGCTGCTTCTGGGGCCGCACCCTCACGGCCTTGCGCATCGATCTTCCCGAGCCTGAGGCGGTACACCTGCGCTGCAAGAACACGGGTCGACAAGAACCCGCCAGCCTCCGTAAGATTTGAGCCGAAACTCCAAGGATGCAGGAAGCCCTTTCCCCATGCCGGCACTCCGTTCTGGTCAAGACGCGTCATTCAGCGAACCGGCGGGGGTATTGGACACCTTGAGGTCCGTGGAGACCCCCGAGGGCATAGCCCTGGGGCTGCGCCCGGCAGGTCCGCTCTCGCGCATGGTCGCCTGGCTGATCGACGCGATACTGCGCTTCGCCGCCGTCTATGTCCTGGTGCTCGGCCTCTCCATGCTGGGCAGGTTCGGCGTCGGCCTGCTCCTTATCGCGGTGTTCCTGCTAGAGTGGTTGTATCCCGTGGCCTTCGAGCTACTGATGGACGGTCAGACCATCGGCAAGCGGGCCATGGGCCTGCGCGTTCTCTGCGACGATGCCACGCCCGTCACCCTCTCGGCTTCTCTGCTGCGCAACCTGCTGCGCGCCGTCGACTTCCTGCCCATGCTCTATGGACTGGGCGTCGCCGCCATGCTCACCAATCGCGACTTCAAGCGCCTGGGGGACTTGGCGGCAGGTACCCTTGTGGTCTATGTGGTCCGCCCGCGCAGGAGCCAGGCCCTGGTCAAGGCGCAGCCCCTGACTCCCCCCGTGGCCCTGGAGGCGGAAGAGCAGCAGGCAGTGGTGGGCTTTGCCGAGCGCATGGTTGAGCTCTCGCCGGAGCGCGCCCGGGAGCTGGCCGCGCTGGCCGAGCCGCTCGGGGTCCACGGCCTGGCGCCGACGCCCGAGCGCCTCGTACGCATTGCAAGCTGGCTGACAGGCTAGCGTCCCGATACTTCTCTCATGGAGCCTCCGCGACACCATGCAGAAATTTTCGCAGCTATTGATATGCCGCAATGAAGCAGAACCTGTTCCTCACCCGCAACGAGCCTGACTGGCTGGCCCTGGAGCAGACCCTGACCAAGGGCGCCTCACAGGAGGAGCGGGCGACCTTCCCGCGGCTGTATCGGCGTGCCTGCCAGCATCTGGCGGTCGCCCGGACCCGGCTCTACAGTCTCGGACTGATCGAGCGCCTGGAGTACCTGGTGCTTTCGGCGCACCAACGGCTCTATGGCAGCGGCACCACCCACCGCGGACGCCTCGCGGGCTTCGTCGCCCGCGATTTCCCGCAGGCGGTCAGACGCGAGTGGCGGCTGGTCCTGATTGGCGCCCTGGTGTTCTACCTGCCCCTGGTGGGCATGCTGGTCGCACCCCAGCTCGACCCCGACTTGGTCTATACGGTGCTCGACCCGGACACCGCCAAAGAGATCGAATCCATGTACGAGCCGGGCGGCGATCGTATCGGGGAGAGCCGCGACTCGGATTCGGACACCCTGATGTTCGCCTTCTACGTCTACAACAACACCAGCATCGGGTTTCGCACCTTCGCGGGCGGACTGCTGTTCGGCATAGGCTCGTTGTTCATCCTGCTGTACAACGGCCTGGTGATCGGCGCGGTGGGAGGACACTTGACCCGCATCGGCTACGGGGAGCCCTTCTGGTCCTTTGTAGCCGGGCACAGTGCCCTGGAGCTCACCGCCGTCGTGCTGAGCGGTGCGGCGGGCCTGCGTCTGGGGCTCGCCTTGATCGCCCCGGGGCGACACACCCGCGCCGAGGCCCTGCACCGTGGAGCCTCCAGCGCAGTGCCCATTATCGGCGGCGCAGCGGCCATGTTCTTCGCGGCCGCCTTCATCGAGGGCTTCTGGTCGTCCATGGGCTTCATCCCTGCCCAGATCAAGTACGGTGTCGGGCTGACTCTCTGGGCGCTGGTTCTTGCCTACTTTGCATTGCAGGGACGCGGCCGTGGAGCTTGAGCGGTTGACCGTCGCGGTCAGACCTCGCACCCCCTGGGAGGCGATGGACCTGGGGCTGCACATGGTACGGCGCTGGTGGAAAGCCCTGCTCGTCCCCTGGGTGCTGACCGTCGGCGGCTTCATCGTCGCCATCGTTCTCCCCCTGACGGATTTCCCCTTCTTCGCTTATCTCCTGTTCTGGCTTTGCAAGCCTCTGTATGACCGGGTGCCCCTGTTCGTGCTCTCCCGCGCGCTGTTCGCCGCCACACCCAGCTGGGGCGAGACCCTCACCGCCCTGCCGGGACTGCTCTGCCGAGACCTGCCCTGGACCCTGGCCCACCGCATCTCGCTGGTACGTTCCTTCACCCTGCCGGTCCGCCAGCTGGAGCAGCTGCGGGACGCAGAGGCCAGGCAGCGGATACGGGTGCTGCACAGGCAGGGACGCAGCCATGCCGCAGGTCTGACGGCGCTGTTCTTGCTGCTGGAAGGGGTGGGGTGGATCTCCCTGATCTGGCTACTGCCCGTACTCCTGCCCACCGATCTCAGCGAGAAGCTGGTCGAGCACCTGTTCCAGACGGGCGCGACGGAGGGCTGGCTGGGCTGGGTGCTGGTTGCGGGCTATTTCGCCATCGCAATGGTGCTCGAGCCCTTCTACTTGGCCGCCGGCTTCGCCTTGTACCTGAACCGTCGCACCCGCCTGGAAGCCTGGGACGTTGAGCTGAGATTCCGGCTACTGCGCCGCCGCGTCGGGGCATCGACCCTCATGGCATCTACCCTCGCACTCCTCCTCGCTCTCCTCTGCACACCCCCCCAGGTCCGGGCCGTGCCGCCGCAGCCCCCGCCTGTCCACCCCGAGCTGCGGTCTGAGCAGGACTCCAAGCAGGTCATAGAGAAGGTTCTGAAGGACCCCGTGTTCGAGGTCTATCGCGAGGTGGACGGTTGGAAATACCTGGGCGAGGAGGACCAGAAAGACGACGAGACCTCGCTGCCGGATTTCGGCATTGGGCGCTTTCTCGCCAAGCTGACCGAGGCGGCGATGTGGGGGGGGCTGCTGATCAGCGTGCTGCTGTTATTCGCTTACCGAAACCGCTGGCTACCCCTGCTGCGGGGGTCGCGCGCGCCCAAGGACCGACGGGCCGCTCCCCAGACCCTGTTCGGCTTGGATCTGCGACCCGAATCCCTACCCGACGACGTCCCCGGCGAGGCGCTGAAGCTGCTGGCCGCCGGGGATGCCCGCGCCGCGTTGGGTCTGCTCTATCGAGGGGCCCTGGTCTCCCTGGTGCACGACCGAGGTGTCCAGGTCACTGAGAGCGACACCGAGGGCGAATGCCTGGCCAAGCTGCACTGCAAGGATCAGGGGTCGCTCTACGAGCATTTCCGTACACTCACCTTGATCTGGCAGGAGGTGGCCTACGCCCACCAAACCCCGGGCGAGGCCAGCATCGATTCCCTCGCCCGGTCCTGGGCACGCCACTACCGGGGGGCCGGCGCTTGAGCCGCCAGAGTCTGCTGACCGGGCTGCTCGCAACAGTCATCGTGGTGGCCCTGGGCGCCTGGCTGGCAACTCATTTCGAGGTGACCAGCCGCAAGGTCTACCAGGGGTTCGTCGGCGAGGCGAGACGCAACCCCTACCTGGCCGCTGAGTACTTCCTTCGGCGCATGGGCCTGGATGCACGCACCCTGGAGAGCCCCCGGGAGCTCAACCGGCTGCCTTCGCCCGAGGCCACCATCATCATACCCACCGAGCGCTTTACCCTGGGAAAGGAGCGGGCCGAGGCGCTGCTCGACTGGGCACGCCAGGGCGGTCACCTGATCGTGCGCGTGCGCCGACCGATCCGCTGGAACACCGACCCCGAAGACCCCTTGCTCGATCTCCTGAAGATAGGTGGCACCGATCTGGGCTGGGACGACGTGGAGGCCCAGACCACTACAGTCATCGACCGAGAAGACAGGGACGACCTGATGGAGGTCGATTTCTACGAGCCCTATGTGCTGGACACCGACATCGCGGACCCGCTGTGGCAGGTCGACGATCCCTACGGCACCCGGCTGATCCAGGTCGCCCTGGGGCACGGCCGGCTGACCGTGCTGAGCAACATAGACTTCTGGAGCAACGACTCCATCGACGACTACTCCCACGCCCGGCTGCTGTACATCCTGGCTGCGACCCAGGGCGGGGGAGAGGTGCTCATCCTGCGTAGCGACGACCTGCCGCCGATCTGGCAATGGGTCTGGGATCGCATGCCTGCCTTGGTGATCGCCACCGTCCTGCTCCTGCTGGCCTGGCTGGCACGTGCCACTCGTCGCTTCGGCCCGCTGTTGCCCGCTGCCGCGCCGCCCAGACGCAAGCTCCTGGAGCATGTGGAGGCCAGCGGCCACTACCTGTGGCGGACCGGCTGCCGGAGCGAGCTGGTCGAGGCCAGCCGGGAGGCGCTGCTGCGGCGCCTGCGCCTGGCCCAGCCCCACCTCGCCGGCCTGCGTCCCAAGGAGCTGTCCGTCCGCCTGGCCGACCTCACGGGGCTGGGGGCGCGCGCCATCGAGCAGGCCTTGATCGGCCCGGACACCAGCGGACGCGAGCAAGTGATGCGCCGTATCCAGATCCTAGAAATCCTAAGGAAACGCCTATGAGCACACAGAGTCCCGCCGCCGCGCCCTCTCCCACCGAGGCCGGCCAGCTGCTCGCCACCTTGCGCGCCGAGATCGCCAAGGTGATGGTCGGCCAGGACAAGGTCATAGACCAGGTCCTGATCGGCCTGCTGGCCGCCGGCCACGTCCTGATCGAGGGAGTGCCCGGACTGGGCAAGACCCTGTTGGTACGCGCACTGGCCAAGACCTTCGGCGGCCATTTCCAGCGCATCCAGTTCACCCCCGACCTGATGCCCAACGACGTGGTTGGCCATGCCATCTACGACGCCGCCGCCAGCCAGTTCCGCATCCGCCGCGGACCGGTATTCACCAACCTGCTGCTGGCCGACGAGATCAACCGAGCCCCGGCCAAGACCCAGTCCGCTCTGCTGGAGGTGATGCAGGAGCAGCAGGTCACCATCGAAGGCAAGGCTATGCCCGTGCCCACCCCCTTCATGGTGCTGGCCACCCAGAACCCCATTGAGCAGGAGGGTACCTATCCCCTGCCCGAGGCCCAGCTGGACCGCTTCCTGCTCAAGATCCTCATCGACTACCCCACCGAGGACCACGAATTCTCCCTGGTCGAGCGGGTCACCCACGGCCGGGTTGGCGAGAGCCTGGACGTCTCCGTCATCCAGTCCCTGGTCCATCCAGACGCGGTTCGCGGGCTCCAGAAAGCCGCCGGACGGCTCCGGGTTGACCGCCGGGTCTCCGAATACGCGGTGCGCATCGCCCGGACCACCCGAGACTGGCCCGGCATCGCCATAGGGGCGGGTCCCCGGGGCGGCCTGGCCCTGATTCGCTGCGCCCGCGCCGCCGCCGCCCTGGCGGACCGGGCCTTCGTCACGCCGGACGACATCAAGGCCGTCGCCCTGCCGGCCCTGCGCCATCGCATCCGCATCAGCCCCGAGCTGGAGCTGGAAGGCCAGTCCCCGGACCAGGTGCTCAACGCCGTGCTCCAGCAGGTGGAGGCTCCGCGCCACTGATGCCCATCCCCGGCCGCAGCCTGTTTGTCCTGCTCTGGATCGCACTGGCAGCCGCAGTCCCTGTCTCGCTGGTGCCCGAGTGGCTGACCGCCTGGGGAGGACTGCTCGGGCTGGGCCTGGGAGTGGCGCTGCTCGACGCCCTGCACCTCGCCCGCGCGCCCGTCCCGGCCGTCAGTCGCCAGGTCGCGGGCTCGCTCGCCCTGGGCCGCTGGCACAAGGTCGGCCTGCATCTGAGCCATCGCGGCCAGCGCATCCAGATCTTGGAGGTCTTCGATCATTTTCCGGTCGGCTTTGAGTCCGAGCGCATGCCCGCGAGGCTGGCCCTGACGGCCGGCCATTGGGCCGAAATCGACTACCGAATCCGCCCCGCGGAGCGCGGCGAGCACCATTTTCCCGGGGTGCAGCTGCGCATCCACTCACCCTGGCGCTTCTGGCTACGTAGCCGAATTATCCCGGTCGAGGACCGGGTACGGGTCTACCCCAACTTCGCCCTGGTCGCCAAATACACCCTGCTCGCCACCGACAACCGCCTGAGTCAGATGGGGGTCAAGCGACAGATACGGCGGGGCCAAGGCCTGGAGTTCCATCAGCTGCGCGAGTACCGCCAGGGCGACTCCCTGCGCCAGATCGACTGGAAGACAACCGCCCGCCTGCGCAAGCCCATCGCCAAGGACTACCAGGACGAGCGCGACCAACAGATCCTGCTGCTCGTCGACACCAGCCGCCGCATGCTCGCCAAGGACAGCGAGCTATCACACTTCGACTACACCCTCAACGCCTCCCTCTTGCTCGCCTACGTCGCCCTGCGCCAGGGCGACGCGGTTGGCCTGGCCACCTTCGGCGGCGAGCGCCGCTGGCTCGTGCCCGCCAAGGGAGGCGACCAGCTCACCCGCATCCTAAACACCCTCTACGACCTGCAGCCGAACGTGCGTATCCCGGACTACGTCGATGCCGCCCACCACGTGCTCAACGCCCAGCACAAGCGCGCCCTGGTCATCCTGCTCACCAACCTGCGAGACGAAGACACGGGCGACCTGGCTCCCGCCGTTCGCGTCATGGGGCGCCGCCACCTGGTCCTGGTGGTCAACCTCACCGAGCAGATCCTGAAACAGGCCCTGGACGGACCGATCAAGAGCTTCGAGGACGCCCTGCGTAGCGCCGCCATCCACGTTTACGAGCGAGACCAGCGCGCCGCCCTCGACCGGCTGGCCGCCGTGGGCGTCGATCGCCTGGACTCCGCCCCGGGGGACCTCTCGGTGGAGCTGGTCAACCGGTATCTGAGTATCAAGGCGGGGGGGAGGCTGTGATCGGGCCCCGATTACAGTCAGATTCGGCGACTCCCGGCGGTCCTCCTTCAGCATTCAGTCGTTCGCCGAATCTATTCGAGCCTGGGTGTCGAGCTGACGCAGGTGCGCCAGGCGCTCGGCGATCCGGGTCTCCAGGCCCCGGTCCACCGGCTCGTAATAACGCCGGGGGCCCAGCTCTTCCGGAAAGTAGACCTCACCCGCGGCATAGGCCTCGGGCTCGTCGTGGGCGTAGCGATATGCATGACCGTAGCCCAGCTCCTTCATCAAGCGGGTGGGGGCGTTTCGCAGGTGCAGCGGCACCTGCAGGGAACCGGAACCCTTGGCATCGGCCATGGCCGCATTGAAGGCGCGATAGACCGCATTGCTCTTGGCCGCCACCGCCAGATAGGTAACGGCCTGGGCCAGGGCCAGCTCCCCTTCCGGGCTGCCGAGACGGTCGTAGGCGTCCCAGGCGTCCAGGGCCAGCTGCAGGGCGCGAGGATCGGCATTGCCTATATCCTCGCTGGCCATGCGCGCGATTCGGCGGGCCAGGTAGACGGGATCGCAGCCCCCGTCGAGCATGCGGCACAGCCAGTAGAGTGCCGAGTCCGGGGAGGATCCCCGCACGGCCTTGTGCAGGGCAGAGATCTGGTCGTAAAAGGCCTCGCCGCCCTTGTCGAAGCGCCTCACCCCTCCGCTGATGACCTCGGAGACCAGATCTTCGGTGATCTCGCTTCCCTCGCACAGGTCGGCGGCCAGCTCCAGCAGGCTCAGGCCCCGGCGGGCGTCGCCGTCGGCCGCCTCCGCCAGCCGCCTGGCCAATTCGGGTGCCAGGCCAAGCCCGCGCTGCCCGAGGCCGCGATCGGCGTCGCTCAAGGCTCGTTCGATCAGCCTCACCAGATCCTCGATCCCGAGGGACTTGATCACATAGACCCTCGCCCGGGACAGCAGGGCGTTGTTCAGCTCGAAGGAGGGATTCTCGGTGGTGGCGCCGACGAAGACCACCGTGCCGTCTTCCACGTGAGGCAGGAAGGCGTCCTGCTGGGCCTTGTTGAAGCGGTGCACCTCGTCGATGAACAGCAGGGTGGCCCGCCCCTCTCGACGCCTGGCCTCGCGGGCTCGATCGACTGCGGCCCGGATATCCTTGACCCCGGAGAGCACCGCCGAGAGGCTCAGGAACTGGGCCCCCGAGTGAGCCGCCATCACCCGTGCCAGGGTGGTCTTGCCGGTGCCCGGCGGCCCCCAGAAGACCATGGAGTGCAGCCTATCCTCCTCGATCGCGCGTCTCAGGGGCTTGCCCGGGCCGAGCAGATGGGGCTGTCCCAAAACCTCGTCCAGACGGCGCGGGCGCATCCGATCCGCCAGCGGCCGGGTCGCATCCGGAGATTGGTCGAACAGGTCGGGGAATGGATCCAAGAGCGGGCCTCGTCGGGTTAACAGCGGCATTCACCACCAAGGCGCCGAGGACACGAAGCGAGCAGACACGACCCTCGCATTCTGTGCGCCGCCGCGCCTTTGGCGCTCGCTCTTGCCAGGCTCAACGCTGCAGAACATCCACGCCGGGCGGAGGCTCGAACTGGAAGAGCGAGTCGGCGAGTGCCGGGTCGCGCTTGACCTCGGAGAAACGGAAGCGGGTGTGCTGGCCCAGCTTGTCCGCCATCTCCAGCGCCCGCAGGCCGCTCCGGTCCAGACCCAGGCGGATGCGCTCGAACTGGCTGTCCGCGTCCCGGGGTACCAGCTCCACCCAGGCCAGACCATCGGCCTCACCGGCGTCGATCACGGTGAAGCTGTCGGTGAGCGGACGGGTGTCGCTCAGGACCTGGGCCGGGGTGCCTTCCAGCGCTTCGGCCTGCTCCTGGCGGGTGACCTGAGCCAGGTCCGGATCGTAGATCCAGATAGTGTCCCCGTCGGCCAGCACCAGCTGCTCGAAGGGCTCGACGTAATCCCAGCGAAACTGCCCTGGACGACGGATCGCGAGGGTCCCGGACGACCTTTGCGTGTCGTCCACTTCAGCCCGCGCCACCTCCTGCTCGAACCGGGCCGAGAGGGTCTGAAGGCCGTCCAGGAAACGATCCAGGCGCGCAGGGCCCTCGCCGGCGAAGACGGTACCGACCCACAACAGGCAGGCGACGGCCAGCAGCCGGTTGGCCACCAGAGAAAAGCTCGATGCCATATCAATCATCCGGCGGCGGGAGCGCCAGGACCTCGCGGTTGCCGTTGTGCTCGGGCGGAGTGACCACACCTGTGCGCTCCATCTCTTCGATCAGGCGCGCCGCCCGGTTGTAGCCGATCTTGAGTCTGCGCTGCACCCCGGAGATGGAGGCGCGGCGGGTCTCGGTGACGATGCGTACCGCCTCGTCGTAGAGGGGATCGTCCTCTTCGGCGCTGATCGGCTCTCCGGTGAGACCCGGGATGGCCTCGGAGGGTTCCTGCAGCACCTCGTCCACATAGTCGGGCTCGCCGGTGGTCTTGAGATACTCGACCACCCGATGGACCTCATTGTCGTCCACGAAGGCGCCGTGGATACGGCGGGGGATGCTGCCGCCGGGGGCTAGGTAGAGGGAGTCGCCATGGCCGAGCAGGTGCTCGGCGCCCATCTGGTCGAGGATGGTGCGCGAGTCCACCCGAGAGGACACCTGGAAGGCGATGCGTGTGGGGATGTTCGCCTTGATCAGGCCGGTGATCACATCCACCGAGGGACGCTGGGTCGCCAGCAGCAGATGGATGCCCGAAGCGCGCGCCTTCTGGGCGAGGCGGGCAATCAGCTCCTCCACCTTTTTGCCGACCACCATCATCATGTCGGCCAGCTCGTCGATGATCACCACGATGTAGGGCAGGCAATCCAGGGGCGGCGCCGAAGGCGGCTCCACCGCCAGGGTTTCGGGCACATGCAGGGGATCGACGATGGGGCTGCCCGCCTTCTCTGCATCGGAGACCTTGCGGTTGAAGCCGGCGATGTTGCGCACTCCCAGGGCGGCCATGAGCTTGTAGCGACGCTCCATCTCGGCCACGCACCAGCGAAGCGCATTGGCGGCCTCCTTCATGTCGGTGACCACCGGGGTGAGCAGATGGGGTATGCCTTCGTAAACCGAGAGCTCCAGCATCTTCGGGTCGATCATGATCAGGCGCACCTGTTCGGGCTTTGACTTGTAGAGCAGGCTGAGCACCATGGCATTGATCGCCACCGACTTGCCTGAGCCTGTGGTCCCCGCGATCAGCGCGTGGGGCATCCTGCCCAGCTCCGCCACTACCGGGCCGCCGGCGATATCCTTGCCGAGGGCGAGCGTCAGGGGCGACTTGGACCCGTCGTAGGCCTCGGATCTGAGCACCTCGCTCAGATAGACCGTCTCGCGGCGCTCGTTGGGGATCTCCAGCCCGATGGTCGGCTTGCCGGGGATCACCTCGACCACCCTCACGCTGAAGGTCGAGAGCGCCCGGGCCAGGTCCTTGGACAGGTTCGTGACCCGGCTGGCCTTGGTACCCGGTGCCAGGTGCAGCTCGAACAGAGTGACCACGGGGCCGGGATGCACGGCCACCACCTCGGAATCGATCCCGAAGTCCCTGAGCTTCATCTCCACCTGGCGCGACAGGGCCTCCAGTGCATCCTTGGAATAGCCGGCCCCCGAGGACTTTGGCTCGGTCAGCAGCGAGAGGGCGGGCAGCTCGCCGTCCGGTCCCGGCGCGAACAGGGGCACCTGGCGCTCCTTCTCCACCCGCGGGCTGGGCTTGACCTCCTGAATGACCGGCTCTATGCGCACGGGCGTGCGCGTCTCGGCGCGCTTCTTCTCCACCTTGACTGCCTCGGTGCGCTGGCGTCTGGCCCGCCGGGCCTTCCACCATTCGGCCAGCTGTCTCGGCAGCGCCGCCAGGCGGTCGATCAGGTCAAGGGTAATTGCCCCCAGGCCGTCCATCACCGTCAGCCAGGACAAGCCGGTGAACAGGGTGAAGCCGCTCAGAAAGACTGCCACCAGCAGCAGCGAGCTGCCCGGCCCGCTGAACACCGAGATCAGCTCGCCGCGCAGCAGCTCGCCGAGCACCCCACCCGCGCCGGTCGGCAGGGTATGGGTCGGTGACGGGGAATAGATGGCAGCCAGGGCACTGCCGGCGCACAGGGTGACCAGAAAACCGATCCAGCGCAGGGCCATGATGTAGACCTCGACCCGGTCCTCCAGCCCACGCTGGCGAAACAGCAGCCAGCCGCTCCACCCCACCATGAAGGGAAACAGGTAGGCCAGGATGCCGAACAAATAGAGCAGCACGTCCGACACCCAGGCACCCACGCGTCCAGCTGCGTTCTGCACCGCGTCGGTCGGGCCGGTGTAAGACCAACCGGGGTCCTGAGGAGAGTAGGTGAGCAGCGCGAGCAGAAAATAGAGGGCCGCGAAGATCAACAGCAGCAAGGCGCCCTCACGGATCCTGTGCCCCATGTGGGTCGTCAGCATCATGCCTTCATCGCGTTTTCGGGCCTGTACTACCAAAATATCTGGCCTCTAAATCATCTATAAATTAATTGGTTATGATACCTAGCTCTGTTGGCTTGGCAACATGGTCCTGAGCGCAGGGTGCACCACGTCGCCGGCCTCCAGGTTGATGCCCTCGACCAGTGCAGGCCTGTCCCGCCACTGCCTCGCAGCCAGCTGGACCACATAGGGAAAGAGGCTGGCCGACAGCGCCAGAGAGGCGGTGCGAGGCACAGCCCCCGGCATGTTGGTCACCCCGAAGTGCACCACCCCCGACTCTATGTAGGTCGGCGCCTCGTAGCTAGTCGGGCGAGTGGTCTCGATACAGCCCCCTTGGTCCACCGACACATCCACGATCACACTGCCGGGCTGCATGCCGGCCACCTGCCGCGCACTGACAAGATGGGGAGCCGCCGCACCCGGGACGAGAACCGCCCCCACCAACAGATCCGCCTCTCTCACCGCCATGTCGATCTGCTCGTCGTAGGGATAGAGCGCAGTCACATTGGGCCCGAGCCGGTGCATCTGCGCCATACGGGCCGGGTGTTTCTCGAAAACCGTGACCTCGGCGCCCAGAGCACAGGCGACCCGGGCGGCGGCGCCGCCCGCGTGCCCTGCCCCCAGAACCACGACCCGTCCACGGCCGGCAGCGGGCACCCCGCCGAGCAGCAGCCCCCTGCCCCCTTGATGGCGGTGCAGCAGGGTGGCCCCGAGCTGTACCGCCAGACGCCCGGCTATGTCGCTCATGGGAGCCAGAATCGGCAGCGCGCCCGCCTCGGCCACCGTCTCGAAGCCGACCGCGGTGAGGCCGATCGCCCGCAGACGAGCCATCAGATCCCGGTTGGCCGCCAGGTGCAGGAAACAGAACAGCAAATGGTCTTTTCTGAGCAGGTCCAGCTCCGGCGCGAGGGGCTCCTTGACCTTGATCACCAGCTCCGCCTCGCCATAGAGGGCGGCAGCGTCGGGCAATACCTCCACACCCAAGGCCGTGTAGCGCTCGTCCGGAAAACCACTGGCCTCTCCCGCGCCTCGCTCGAGCAGCACCCTGTGGCCCAGTCTCACCAGCTGGTCGCAGGCACCGGGCACCAATGCCACCCTGCCCTCTCGGGTCTTGATCTCGCGGGGAACGCCTATATTCATGCTGCAACCCTTTACCCTGTCGAAGGCCCTATTCTAATATCGGCCTCGTTGCCAGACCTCTGGGCGGATGTTGTCGGAGACGAGGCACAGCCCGCCCCGCCGCCGGTCGGCCCATCATAGCCCCATCGATCCAGATCCAGGAGTTGCTCTTCCATGAGTGAGACCAAGTACTGTCGTCTATTGATCCTCGGCTCGGGCCCTGCCGGTTACACCGCTGCGGTCTACGCCGCCCGCGCGAACCTCGAGCCCGTGCTGGTGACCGGTCTGGAGCAGGGCGGGCAGCTGATGACCACCACCGGCGTGGACAACTGGCCGGGCGACGCGGACGGAGTTCAGGGCCCGGAGCTTATGGAGCGGATGCGCCGCCATGCCGAGCGCTTCGATACGCAAATCGTCTTCGACCACATCAACAAGGCGGATCTGTCCCAGCGCCCCTTCACCCTGACCGGCGACTCGGCGGTCTACACCTGCGATGCGCTGATCGTCGCCTCCGGGGCCTCCGCCCGCTACCTGGGACTGCCCTCGGAAAAGGCCTTCAAGGGCCGCGGGGTGTCCGCCTGCGCCACCTGTGACGGATTCTTCTACCGGGGCCAGAAGGTGGCGGTGATTGGTGGCGGCAACACTGCGGTGGAGGAGGCACTCTACCTTTCCAACATCGCCTCGGAGGTCACCCTGGTACATCGACGCGATGCCTTGCGCTCCGAGAAGATCCTGCAGGACCAGCTGTTCGAGAGGACGAATTCCGCAAACGTGCGCATTGAGTGGAACCATGTGCTCGACGAGGTACTTGGCGACAAGACAGGGGTGACCGGCATGCGCATCAAGAACGTGAAGGACGAGACCACCAAGGAGGTCGAGCTCCAGGGGGTATTCATCGCCATCGGCCATCAGCCCAACACCTCTCTGTTCGAAGGTCAGCTGGAGATGGCCAACAGCTGGCTCAAGGTGCGCAGCGGCACCGAGGGCATGGCAACGGCCACCTCGGTGGAAGGGGTCTTCGCCGCCGGCGACGTGATGGACCATGTCTACCGCCAAGCCGTGACCTCCGCCGGGACAGGCTGCATGGCCGCCCTGGACGCCGAAAAATACCTGGATGCCCTGGAATCAGGGCGCAGCTGATCCACGAGGGCCGGTCGAGAGGCTCGGTCGTCGGATCACGCCATGCAGGATCTCCGGGTTGAAATCCTCGACACCCTCGACCGGCTCCAGGCGGCAGAGTGGAACCGCCTGGCCGGCACCGGCAACCCCTTCGTCCGGCACGAGTTTCTGACCGCGCTGGAGCGCCGGGATTGCCTGGGCGAGCGCTACGGCTGGCTGCCTCGGCACCTGTCAGTGCGCAACGAGTGGGGACGCCTGGTGGGGGCCGCACCTCTTTACCTCAAGGACAACTCCTACGGTGAGCTGGTCTTCGACTGGTCCTGGGCCGATGCCTACCGCCGGGCCGGACTGAGCTACTACCCCAAGCTGGTCAGCGCGGTGCCTTACAGCCCGGTGACCGGTCCGCGCCTGCTCATCGATCCAGACGCCTCCGCGGAGCCAGTCGCTCGCACCCTGATCGCGGCCTCGTTGGAGCTGGCCGAGCGCGAAGCCGCATCCTCGGTGCACTGGCTCTTCCCCTCCGGGGACCAGGCCCAGCGGTTGGAGCGGGCGGGGCATGCCCGGCGCGTCGGCTGCCAGTTCCACTGGCACAACCCCGGCTATCGCGATTTCCAGGACTTCCTCGACACCCTCACCTCCGAGCGGCGCAAGAAGATCCGTCGGGAACGCCGCAAGGTGGCCGAGAGCGGCGTGGACTTTCGGCTGTTGAACGGCCCCAATGCGGCCTCCGCCGACTGGGAGCTGTTCTACGCACTCTATGCCTCGACCTTTCATCGCCGCGGCGGCGTCCCCACCCTGTCGGTGGATTTCTTCGACGAGATCGCCCGGACCCTGGGCGACCAGGTACTGCTGGTCCAGGCGGAGCACCGCGGCGAGGTGGTCGCCGCCGCCTACTGCCTGGTCGGCGACGACAGCCTCTACGGCCGCCACTGGGGCTGCCTGCACGCCTACGACAGCCTGCACTTCGAGGCCTGCTACTACCAGGGGATCGACTTCTGCATCCGCCGTGGGCTGCTCCGCTTCGAGCCCGGGGCCCAGGGCGAGCACAAGATCTGGCGAGGCTTTCTGCCCCACTACACCTGGTCCAACCACTGGATCCGGCATCCCGGGTTTCGCCGCGCCATCGAGCGCTTCTTGCGCCAGGAAACCGAAGACATGGACGACTATGTCCGCGAGCTCTCCGAGCACAGCCCCTACAAGGCGACCGACTGATGCTCTACCTGCTCGATCCCAGGCGCTCGGACCAGCCCTTTCCCGACCCGGCCGGGGCCGAACGGGAGCCCGACGGTCTGCTCGCCATCGGCGGCGACCTGAGCCTCACCCGACTCGTCAATGCCTACCGCTGCGGCATCTTTCCCTGGTACTCCGAAGGACAGCCCATCCTCTGGTGGTCCCCGGATCCACGCACGGTGCTCTATCCGGAGCGACTGAAGGTATCGCGCAGCCTGCGCAAGACTCTGCGCAAAGGCCTCTTTCAGATCACCTTGGACACCGCGTTCGGCGAGGTGGTGGCGGCCTGCGCCGCCGCGCGCCCGGATAGCCAGGGCACCTGGATCACCGACGAGATGGCCCTCGGCTACCAGGGGTTGTTCGACGCCGGGCTCGCCCATTCGGTGGAGGTCCGTCAGAGGGGGCGCCTGGTCGGCGGGCTCTACGGCATAGCCCTGGGGCGGGTCTTCTTCGGCGAGTCCATGTTCAGCCGGGTATCCGACGCCTCCAAGGTCGCCCTGGCCCACCTGGTCGAGCAGGTGCAGAGTCGGGGCTACCGGCTGATCGACTGCCAGGTCTATTCCCGTCACCTGATCAGCCTGGGTGCCCAGGAGATCCCCCGAGCCCGGTTCCTGCGGGAGCTGGACGATTGGGCGGGACACGCCTGCGCCGCGGGCCCCTGGCAGACCTTCCCGCCCACCGCTCCCCTCAGGGAGACGCCCACATGAGCCGGCGCGCGTCCCTGACCCTATTTCGCACTGGACTGCATCCCTGCTCCTATCTGCCCGAGCGCCAAGCCGCCACCCTGTTCGTGGACCCGGGCGCCTCCATGGACCCGGACCTCTACGACCGGCTGCTCCGCCAGGGCTTTCGCCGTAGCGGAGAGCACGTGTACCGACCGGACTGCCCCGCGTGCGCACGCTGCATATCGGCGCGTATCCCGGTCGGAGACTTCCGCCCCAGGCGCAGCCAGCGACGGGCCTGGAAGGCCCTGGACGGTCAACTGCAGCTGCTCGAGCGGTCGCCCCGCTACGACCCCGAGCACTTCGATCTATACCGCCGCTATCTCGACGCCCGCCACCCCCACGGAAACATGGCGGGGAGCGGACCCGAGAGCTATCGCAGCTTCCTGACCGCTAGCTGGAGCGACACCCTGTTCATGGAGGTCCGTCGGGAGGGGCGTCTGCTGGCGGTAGCCGTGACCGACCGCACTCCCACCGCCTTGTCCTCCGTCTACACCTTCTTCGATCCGGATGCCGCTGCACTCAGCCCGGGCGTGCTGTGCGTCCTGCTGCAGATCCGCAAGGCTATCGCCCAGGGCAAGGACTGGCTCTACCTCGGCTACTGGGTGCCGGGCTGCAAGCAAATGGAGTACAAGATGGACTATCGCCCGTTGGAGCTGTGGTTGGACCGACGCTGGCACCGCTTCGAGCGGAGCCAGACGCCGCCGATTCCCTGAGCCATGCCCTGGGGAGCGATTCCCGCAGCCGACCGCGACGGCTGTGGTATACTTTCCCGCCGAATTCCCTAGACGCCCAGGCGCCGATCAACCGAAAGCAGGATATGGCGAAAGAAGACTTCATCGAAATGGAGGGTACGGTCGTCGAGACCCTCCCCAACACCATGTTCCGCGTGGAGTTGGAGAACGGTCACGTGGTCACCGCCCATATCTCGGGCAAGATGCGCAAGCACTACATCCGCATCCTGACCGGCGACAAGGTCACGGTCCAGCTCACACCCTACGACCTGACCAAGGGACGAATCACCTACCGCGCCCGCTGATCCGCTGCGCGGCCCTCAGCTCAAGCTCTCCTTCTCCCGCGCGCCCTCGAAGACGAAGCTCAGCGCGCCATCCCGGGCGCCGATGCGGACCGTGCCCCCGTGGGAAAGGCAGCCGAACAGCAGCTGCTCGGCCAGGGGCTTCTTGATGTGCTCCTGGATCACCCGGGCCATGGGACGGGCACCCATCTGCGGATCATAGCCCCGCTCGGCCAGCCAGACCTTGGCCTCCGGCTCAACCACCAGGGACACGCCCTTGTCCTCCAGCTGGCCCTCCAGCTCGAACAGGAACTTCTCCACCACGCTGGCGATGACCTCAGGGGAGAGGGACTTGAACTGGATGATGCCATCGAGCCGGTTGCGAAACTCGGGGGTGAAGGCCTTGCGGATCACCTCCATCGCGTCGCTGGAGTGGTCCTGGGTGGTGAAGCCGATGGACGGGCGGCTAATTGCCTCGGCCCCCGCGTTCGTGGTCATCACCAGGATCACATTGCGAAAGTCCGCTTTGCGTCCGTTGTTGTCGGTGAGGGTGCCATGGTCCATCACCTGCAGCAGCAGGTTGAAGACATCCGGGTGGGCCTTCTCGATCTCGTCGAGCAACAGCACCGAGTGGGGGTGCTTGTTGATCTCCTCCGTGAGCAGACCTCCCTGGTCGAAGCCGACATAGCCGGGCGGGGCGCCGATCAACCGTGACACGGTGTGGCGCTCCATGTACTCACTCATGTCGAAGCGGATCAGCTCCACCCCCATAATCCGCGCGAGCTGACGCGTGACCTCGGTCTTGCCCACCCCGGTGGGCCCGGCAAACAGGAAGGAGCCAACCGGTTTCTGCTCGTTGCCCAGGCCGGAGCGGTTCATCCGGATGGCCGCGGCCAGTCCCTCGATCGCCTCGTCCTGCCCGTAGACCACCATCTGCAGGTCCCGCACCAGGTTCTTCAGGGCTTGCGTGTCCGAAGCGCTGACACTCTTGGGCGGGATGCGGGCAATCTTGGCAACTATCGCCTCGATCTCGGCGACGCCGATGGTCTTGCGACGACGAGAGGGCGGCTGCAGCTGCACATTGGCCCCCGCCTCGTCGATCACGTCTATGGCCTTGTCGGGCAGATGTCGGTCGTTGATGTACTTGCTGGAGAGCTCCACCGCCGCCTGCAACGCCCGAGCCGAATAACGCACCTGGTGGTGGTCCTCGAAGCGGCTCTTGAGACCTTTCAGGATCTCGACCGTCTCCTCCACCGTGGGCTCGACGATGTCGATCTTCTGGAATCGGCGGGTCAGAGCCCGGTCCTTCTCGAAGATGCCTCGAAACTCCTGGTAGGTGGTCGAGCCGATGCAGCGCAGGTCGCCCGAGGCGAGCACCGGCTTGATCAGATTGGAGGCATCCATCACCCCGCCGGAGGCGGCCCCCGCCCCGATGATCGTGTGGATCTCGTCGATAAACAGGATGGCGTCCGGGTGCTTCTTGAGCTGGGCGAGAACCGCCTTGAAACGCTTCTCGAAATCGCCCCGATACTTGGTGCCGGCCACTAGAGAGCCCAGGTCCAGGGCAAAGATGGTGGCCTCCGCCAGCACCTCGGGCACCTCGCCATCGACGATCTTCTTGGCTAGACCCTCGGCGATGGCTGTCTTGCCCACACCGGCCTCGCCTACCAGCAGGGGGTTGTTCTTGCGTCGACGGCACAATATCTGGATGGTGCGCTCAATTTCCAAGCGTCGTCCGATTAGTGGGTCGATCTTGCCCTGGCGGGCCAGATCGTTGAGATCTGTCGCGTAGCTGTCCAACGGACTCTTGCTCGGTGCCTCCTGGGCCTCGGCGTCTTCCGACAACGAAGGGCTGGCGGACTCTTCCGACTCCCCAGACACCTTCGAGACCCCGTGGGAGACGTAGTTGACCACATCGAGCCGGGTGATCCCCTGCTGGTCGAGGAAGTAGACCGCCTGGGACTCGCGCTCGCTGAAGATGGCCACGAGCACGTTGACCCCGGTCACCTCCTTCTTGCCCGCCGACTGAACGTGAAACACCGCCCGTTGCAGCACTCGCTGGAAGCCGAGCGTCGGCTGGGTCTCCCGCGTATCCTCGGCCGGAATCACCGGGGTGGTGGCCTCGATGAACTCGCCGATCTCGCGCCGCAGCCTGCTCAGATCCGCACCGCAGGCTCGCAGGACCTCCACCGCCGGTGCGTTGTCCAGCAAGGCGAGCAGGAGGTGCTCCACGGTCATGAACTCGTGCCTCTTGACCTTGGCGTCTTTGAAGGCCTGATTCAGGGTGATCTCGAGCTCTTTGCTCAACATAGTAATGACCCGTTGGAGTAACAATCCCGTTCGGCAGGTCCGACAACCCAGGGGTCCCGCGAGTCCCGTCGGACGCTCAGGCCTGCTCCATGGTACAGAGCAGCGGGTGCTGGTGATCCCGGGAGTAGTCGTTCACCTGGGTCACCTTGGTCTCGGCAATCTCTCGCGTAAACACTCCACAGACACCCATACCACGAGTATGAACGTGCAGCATGACTTGTGTGGCCTTTTCGCGATCCATGCGGAAAAAGGTCTCCAGTACCTGCACGACGAACTCCATGGGCGTGTAGTCGTCGTTGAGCAGGATCACCTTGTACATGGGCGGCGGCTGAAGCTTGGGCTTGCTCTCCTGAACCGCCAGTCCGTGATCTTCTTGACCTTGATACGTCGCCATCGTTTCCGATTCTAGCTGAATTGACGCCCCGCTGCCCGCTCCGTCAAAGGAGCTGAAGACAGCCGCACAAGCTGCCGAGCAACAGCCTTGAAAACCCTATAACCTATTGTTTATTAATTAATAATATACCCTGCATCCACCCTTGGACAAGGTCTGAAAGACCCCTCCGAAAAAAGCAATTCACGTTTGCCACACCAATCTGCTCGGACAAAATTGACCCCACAGGCAACATAGCTATACTTCTTCTCAGCGCGCGGCCCGAATCGGATGGTCAGTCCCGGGCCGCTCGTGGACCTTTCCAGACAACAAACCACCATCAGAGAAAAGGCAGTCGTAGAGAGCATGCTTGGAGGAGCAGCAGCATGGCCACTGGCATAGTGAAATGGTTCAACAACGCAAAGGGTTACGGATTCGTCACCCCGGACCAGGGGGAGCAGGACGTCTTCGTTCACTTCTCCTCTATAGATATGGACGGATATAAGACCCTCAAGGAAGGGCAAAAGGTCCGCTTCGAGATCCAGGAAGGGCCGAAAGGATTGCACGCCAGCAATCTTCAGGCGGTCGCCGACTAGGCACCACGCAGGGCGCCCGCCACTGTTTGGCGGGCGCTCCGCGCTCGATCGCACAGGCATCCCCCTCGCCCTTCGACAGACGGCGAGCAGTCTTACATGTGCCGGATCATGGCCTCGCCGAATTCCGAGCAGCTGAGCAAGGTCGCCCCTTCCATCAGCCGCTCGAAGTCGTAGGTCACCGTCTTGGCGGCAATCGCCCCGGACATCCCCTTGACCACGAGATCGGCCGCCTCGGTCCAGCCCAGATGGCGCAGCATCATCTCGGCGGAGAGGATCAGGGAGCCCGGGTTCACCTTGTCTTCACCCGCGTACTTGGGCGCGGTGCCATGGGTGGCCTCGAACATGGCCACACTGTCGGACATGTTGGCCCCTGGGGCTATGCCTATGCCCCCGACCTGGGCCGCCAAGGCATCGGAGACGTAATCCCCGTTCAGGTTCAGGGTGGCGATCACCTCATACTCGGCCGGGCGCAGCAGGATCTGCTGCAGGAAGGCGTCGGCGATCGCGTCCTTGATGATGATGTCCCGACCCTTCTTGGGGCTCTTGAGCATGCACCAGGGCCCGTCGCCGATCACCTGGGCCCCGAACTCCTCCTGGGCCAGCTCGTACCCCCAGCTCTTGAAGGCCCCCTCGGTGAATTTCATGATGTTACCTTTGTGCACCAGAGTGACCGAGCCCCGGTCGTTGTCGATCGCATACTGGATGGCCTTACGCACCAGTCGTTTGGTGCCCTCGCTGGAGACCGGCTTGATCCCGATGCCGGAGGTCTCGGGGAAGCGGATCTTGGTCACCCCCATCTCCCCGCGCAGGAAGTCGATGACCCGCTTCGCCTCATCCGAGCCCGACGCCCACTCGATGCCGGCGTAGATGTCCTCGGAGTTCTCGCGGAAGATCACCATATCGGTCAGCTCGGGACGCTTGAGGGGGCTGGGCGTACCCTGGTAGTACCTGATCGGGCGCAGACAGACATAGAGGTCCAGCTCTTGGCGCAGGGTCACGTTCAGGGAGCGGATGCCACCGCCCACGGGGGTGGTCAGGGGGCCCTTGATCGAGACCGAGAAATCCTTCACCACCTCCAAGGTCTCGGCGGGGAGCCAGACCCCCTCGCCGTAGACGCGGTTGGCCTTCTCGCCCGCGTAGACCTCCATCCAGGCGATGGACCTTGCACCGCCATAGGCCTTTTCCACCGCCGCGTCCACCACCCGCTTCATCACCGGGGTGATATCCACCCCCGTGCCATCACCCTCGATGTAGGGCACGATAGGGCGGTCGGGCACATCCAGGGAAAAATCCGCGTTGACCCGAATCTTCTCCCCGTTCGACGGGACCTCGATCTTCTCGTAAGCCATCTTTTTCCCCATATAGAGTCTTTGCGAGACCGCTCGCAGCCATTGATATCGGTGCAAAAAAACCGTTCAATTTTACCACCGATGCAAATCACTGGAGACAAGGAGCCACCCGGCCCCGGTATTTCCAGCACGATTCATGCCCATTGCCGAACTAATTCTGCTCAACAAGCCATTCGGCGTGCTCTGTCTGTTCACCAGCACCGACGACAGGCCCTGTCTGCGCGATTTCTTCGCCTCCCCGCGCACCCTGCAGCCCGGGAACTGGGCCGAGGGGCCGTGTTCTCGCCCGGTCCGGGTAACATAGCGCCCATGGACTGGTACCCGAGAACCACCGTTGCCGCCGTGATCGAGCGAAACGGGCGCTTTCTGATGGTCGAAGAGCTGATCGACGGTCGGCCAATGCTCAATCAGCAGGCAGGCCACCGCCGATTAGAAGATTGGTTGGACTGCCGTTATGGACGAGTTTGATACTCACCCACTGGGTGATGGTCGCTACAGCCACCAGGGCGCGCACCGCGCGGCGCCTGGCTGCGTTCTCACTCGTTGGAATAGAGCTACGATTCCGCCTCGTCATGCCTTGCCAGACACCACGCGGCACGCACCCTGGCGGCCGTTCAACTGCCGTTTCTAGGTGAAAGGCGCTATGGCGGAAGAAGACCGGGTGATGGTCGGCCTGTCAGGGGGCGTGGACTCCGCGGTAGCAGCCCTGCTGCTGCTCGAGCAGGGCCTGCAGGTGCATGCTCTGTTCATGAAGAACTGGGAAGAGGACGACACCGAGCACTACTGCTCCGCGGCCGAGGACCTGGCCGACGCTCGGGCGGTGGCCGATCGGCTGGGCATAGCTCTAGACACGGTGAACTTCAGCACCGAGTACTGGGACCGGGTGTTCCGCTACTTCCTGGAAGAATATCAAGCCGGGCGCACGCCCAACCCGGACGTGCTGTGCAACCGGGAGATCAAGTTTCGGGCCTTCCTGGACCATGCCCTGGATCGAGGCGCTTCCCACATCGCCACCGGCCACTATGCCCGAATCACGCGGGAGCCCGACCGCGTCCGTCTGCGAAGCGCCGCAGACCCGGACAAGGACCAGACCTATTTTCTCTACCAGCTCGGGCAGCGCCAGCTCCAGTGCAGCCTGTTTCCCCTCGGCGACCTGACCAAGCCCCGGGTCCGGGAGCTGGCCCGGGCGGCCGGACTGCCCAACCACGCCCGCAAGGACAGCACGGGTATCTGCTTCATCGGAGAGCGCCGATTCCGCGACTTTCTCGCCCGCTACCTGCCGGCCCGGCCCGGCCCCATGGTCGACCCCTCGGGCGAGATCCTCGGAGAGCATCAGGGCCTGATGTACTACACCCTCGGGCAGCGCAAGGGCCTGGGCCTTGGCGGACGCGCCGACGGCGAGGAGGCCCCCTGGTTCGTTGTGGCCAAGGACCTGGCGCACAACCGCCTGGTGGTCGCGCAGGGCCATGACCACCCTCTGCTCATGTCGGACAACCTGGTCGCCAGCCGCCTGCACTGGGTCGCCGACCGGCCGCCCGCAGCCCGTACCCTTGACTGCCGCGCCCGCATCCGTTACCACCAGGCACTGCAGTCATGCCGCCTGCGGCGGTTGCAGGAAGATCGCTGTCGGGTGACATTCATGCAGCCCCAGCGGGCCGTCACCCCGGGCCAGTCGGTCGTCTTCTACCAGGGCGACGAGTGTCTCGGAGGAGGGACCATCGAGGCCGCTGGAGACCGTAAGGTATGATCCGTCCAACTGCTCTGCTTCCAGGTTGATCGGGTCGCTTACAGCATGAGAACCGACCGAGACAGAGCCATTGCGCTGGCCGGCGTCTTCCAGGCCGCCTGGATCGTCGAGCGCATCGCGCGCCACGGCAACGTTGACCCGAGCCCGCTGGCCTCCAGCCTTTCCAGCATCTTCCAGCTCGAGCCGGGCAGCGTGGATGAGGTCTTCGGGGGACCTGCGGGGGTGCAGAATGGTCTGCGCTGCCTGCTTTCCCAGCTGGGTGCCGTACCGGGACCCAATCTGGAGATCATCCGCTACGTGCTGGGCCTGCTTCACCTCGAGCGCAAGGCCAGCCACGACACCCACCTGATGCAGACCCTTCGGCGCGAGCTGGAGCTGGGACTGGCCCGGCTGGAGCACTTCCCGATCGACCATCCCAGCACCCTGGCGTCCCTGGCCGAGCTCTACCGGGCCTCCGTCGGCTCCCTGCGGCCACGCATCATGGTGCAGGGCGAGCCGCTGTACCTGAGGAGTCCGCAGAACGTGGAGCGGATACGCGCCACCCTGCTCGCCGGTATCCGCGCCGCCCTGCTCTGGCGTCAATGCGGCGGCAACCGCCTCCGGATCCTGATGCGCCGACGCCGATTGCTCGGCGAATGCCGACGGCTGCTTACCGAGGCCTGATGTTCACATAACCATAAGAAATTCTTCCATATTCGGTTATCGAACCGACCCCGGGTGAAATCCCCCGGGCGCAGACTCCCGGTGAAATCCAATGGAGTCGACCATGAGCCCGTCATCCTTGCTCGCCGAAAGCACGTCCCCCCGACAGAAAGGCACGCCGATGGTCAAGCTACGTCTGAGCTGGAGGCTGCTCCAGGTCGCAATGCATCTCGCCCTGGGGGCGCTGCTGACCCTGGCGGCGGCCCCGATCGCCCGATCGCCCTCAGCAAGGACCGTCCAGGGGTGGCACGCGGGGCTGTGTCGCATCCTCGAGTTGCGAGTGCAGATCCAGGGTGAGCCGCTGAAAGAAGGCGCGGTGCTTGTCAGCAATCATGTCTCCTGGCTCGACATCCCGGTTCTCGGATCGCGGCTGCCGGCCAGCTTCATCGCCAAGTCAGACGTGCGCGCCTGGCCCCTGATCGGGGGGCTGTCGGCACGGGCAGGCACGCTGTTCCTGCGTCGGGGCGGCCGCGACCTGCAGGAGGGATCCGCCGCCATGACCCGTCTGCTCGCTCGGGGCGCCAGCCTGGCCCTGTTCCCGGAGGGCACTACCACGTCCGACCTCTAGCGGCGGGCGACCCATGAACATCGCAATGATCACCGAGACCTACCCGCCTGAGATCAGCGGCGTCGCGCGAACCCTGTGGCAGATGGTGGAAGGGCTGAGACGACGGGGCCATCGAATCAGCCTGGTGAGGCCCCGCCGGCAAAGGGGCGAGAAGCCGGCAGCAGAGCCGGACTTGAGCGAGATTCTCGTGCCGGGCATCCCGATTCCCCGTTACAGCGAGCTGCAGCTCGGGCTTCCCGCTCCCGGGTTGCTGAAGCGGGCCTGGCGGCAAAGCCCGCCTCAGGTGCTCTACATCGCCACCGAGGACCCGCTGGGCCGCTCCGCCCCGAATGCCGCCCGGCAGCTAGGCATACCCACGGTGTCGGGCTTCCACACCAACTTCCAGCAGTTGAGACCGAGGTACGCCCGGGCGCTCCCGTGCTGGATCACTACGGCTTTCCGTCCGGGCACACCCTGCACGCGGTGGGCTTCACCCTGGTCGCCCTGGCCTATTTTCCCAGCCTCGCCGCGGTGCTCGTGCCCTTCGCCCTGCTGACCGCCGCCTCACGCATCGCGCTGGGGCTGCACTACCCGAGCGACGTGCTGATCGGCGCACTGCTTGGCGGCACCCTCGCCTCCGGGAGCTTCTATCTGGCCAGGCTGGTCGCGATCGGATAGCGTTCAGACGGTGGCTCAGGCGAATCTCCCTCTCGTTCAGCCCCTCAGGACAAGCCCCGAAACAGGTCCACGGCCCGGCTCCATGCCCGAGCGCTTGACAACCCCCTCCCTGAGCCCCAGACTCGGCCCATGATCCTGCTGAAAGCATTCCGAGTACCCATGCCCTGGCTGTGCCTGCGCGGCCTCGGCGTGCCTGTGTGCCCGGAGGGGGAATCGAGCCAGACCCGTTAGACCCACAAAGAGACCCCAGAATCCCAAAGGCCACAGGTCCCCAGACCTGTGGCCTTTTTCGTTATCGCCTGGAGATAAAGGAAAGGTACCGTGTCCGTGTCCGTCGCCTACCTCGGCGTCATCATCATCTGGTCCACCACGCCGCTGGCCATCCAGTGGAGCGGCGAAGGTGGCGGCTTCCTGTTCGGCATCACCGCCCGGATGGTCATAGGTGCGCCCCTGGCCGCCCTGGCCCTGGGCCTGATGCGCCAGAAGCTGCCCTGGCACCCGGTCGCGCGACAGACCTATCTCGCCGCGGGCCTCGGCATCTACGGCGCCATGCTCTGCGTCTACTGGGCCTCCCAGCACATCCCCTCGGGATGGCTCTCGGTGATCTTCGGACTGGCACCCATAGTCACGGGCATCATGGCCCGGGCCTGGCTGGACGAGCGAGCCTTCTCGGGGGGTCGGCTCTCCGGCATGGCCTTGGGAATCGGCGGCTTGGTGGTGATCTTTCGCGCGGGACTCGGTCTGGGCCCCCGTGCGGCCTATGGCATCCTCGCCATGGTTCTCGGGGTGAGCCTGCACTCGGCGAGCGCCGTCTGGGTAAAGCGGCTCAATCCCGGCCTCCCCGGCCTCGCCGTCACCACGGGAGGGCTCCTGCTGGCCGCGCCCCTGCTGTTGGCCACCTGGCTGGTCGCCGATGCCAAGCTACCGGTGGAGCTACCGCTGCGCGCCGAGGTCTCCATCGGCTACCTGGCGGCCTGCGGCTCGGTGCTCGGATTCACCCTCTATTTCTACGTCCTGCACCACATGGAGGCGTCCCGGGTGGCACTGATCACCCTGGTCACACCAGTCATCGCCCTGCTGCTCGGCCACCTGCTCAACGGCGAGCCGATCTCCACCTCGGCCATCTTGGGCACGGGTCTGATTCTTACGGGGCTGGGTGTCTATCAGTGGGGCGGCCGGCTGTGGCGGTGGGCGTTGACTTGAGGCTCGAAAACGGATGCGGCCGGGCACCGGACCCGGTCGCGCGCATTCCCCGACCATCGGCTGGGATGTCCCCGATAGCCCGCGTGGCCATAAATCCTGCACCTTGTCTGCGCATTCTCTGACCAACATCGGCTTAGGTAATCGGAACAAGCTATCCTAGAGAGGAAAGCATGTATTATCCCTAATGCAGACACGCGTCGCGCACGAGTTTTCGGCATGCACAGAACCCTGCCAAAGAGAGGACTCTCGGTCCCACCCGCCCCATCCGTCCGATGACCTCATCGAAACCAGAGCCGAGCACCACCGGTCGGATCGACGCGGCGACGACTAGTGCAGAAGGTGGGCCTTTGCACCTGGCTATCGAGACTTGGCCGGATGCCGTCTGCGTGATCGATTCCCAATTGCAAGTGGTCGCTGTCAACGGCGCCTTTTGCTCATTGATCGGCCGTTCCCGAAGCCATCTGATCCATACCTCGGTACATTCCCTGGATCCGGATGCGGGAGCCAGACTGGCGGACGCCCTGAGCCAACTCCGGATCGGTGGGCGGGCGCGCTTTGACACCTGCCTAAGCCAGGTCGATGGCGAAATCTCCTGCTGGTCAGTCAGTGCCGCACGCATCTCTTCGCCGCGCGGGGACTTGCTGGTCTCGGCCTGGCGGGAAAAAGGTGAGCCGGATCTGAAGCGACAGGCCCGGATTCTGGAGCAGATCCGAGACTCCGTCGTCTCCACCGATCTCGACGGCTTGGTGACGACCTGGAATCGTGGGGCGGAGAAGACCTTTGGCTATACGGCCGAGGAGGCGATCGGCCGCCACGTGTCATTCGTCCACCCCGACGAGGAGCACGATCGGCTGGCCCCGGAGATCATAGCCCCTCGGAAGGCGCACGGCTCGCACGAGGTCGAGATCCGGATGCGACGTAAATCGGGCGAGGACTTCTACGCCCTGCTCTCGCTCTCCCTGCTGCGCGACTCCAGCCAACAGCCCGTCGGCATGGTCGGCACGGCCATCGACATCACCAAGCGCAAATCCGACCTGGACACGCTGAAGAAGTTGTCCCAGGCGGTCCAACAGACCGTAGACATGGTCATGATCACGGACAAGAACGGGGTGATCGAGTACGTCAACCCGGCTTTCGAGGCCTGCACCGGATTCTCGAACGAGTATGTCACCGGCCTCAGGGCGGGGTTCAACAAATCCGGACGCCACGACAGCGCCTTCTATTCGCATCTGTGGTCGACCCTGCTCAGTGGCGAAGCCTACCGCGGGATATTGCTGAATCGGCGGGCCGACGGGGAGCTGTTCTACCAGCAGGTAACCATCTCGCCGCTGCTCGACGATTCGGGGGAGATTACCCACTTCATCTCCAACGGTCAGGACATCACCAACCAGGTCAAGGATCAGGACGAGCTCGAGTATCTGGCCCACTACGACGTACTGACCGACCTTCCGAACCGCACCCTCTTCCATGACCGACTCAAGAGCGCCTTGGAGCGACACCGAAGAACCGGGACCATAGTGGCATTGCTGTTCCTGGACCTCGACCGATTCAAGCGCATCAACGACTCCATCGGCCACGTCCAGGGCGACGAAGCACTCAAGACCGTCGCAGACCGACTCAAGCGGAGTGTTCGCGCCGCCGACACAGTCGCACGGCTGTCAGGCGACGAGTTCGCCGTCATACTGGAAGACGTCAAATCACCCGAAGACGTGGCAGTGGCCGCCCGCAAGATACTGGACGCGGTAGCGGGTCATCTTCGCCTCCAAGGGCACCGCTTCTACGTCACCGCAAGTATCGGTATCAGCCTGTTCCCCCGGGATGGAGACGACGGAGAGAGCCTGTTGAAGCACGCCGACGTGGCCATGTATCGAGCCAAAGAAGCGGGCCGCAACAGTTTTCTTCTCTACCGCAAGGACATGAGCACCAATCTGTTCGGACGTCTCACCCTGGAGAGCAAGCTGCGCATGGCCCTCGAACGAAGGGAGTTCGAGCTGCACTACCAGCCCGTGGTAAGCCCGCAGACACTCCAGATCAGCGCCGTCGAGGCCTTGCTTAGATGGAGCCACCAGAAGCTGGGGATGGTGCCGCCGTCAGAGTTCGTCCCGGTGCTCGAAGACACCGGACTCATCATTCCCGTAGGCGAATGGATATTCGACACGGCGTTTCGCCAGGCAGTGGAATGGAAGACCGACTACGCCTGTCCCTGCAAGCTCGCCATCAACCTCTCCGCGGTCCAGCTCCATAACCAAGGACTGGTCGAGACGATCCGAACCACCGCCGAAACGACCGGATTCCACCTCAAAGACCTGGAGCTTGAGATTACCGAGAGCGCGCTCGTCAAGCGCGATTCCATGACCATGAACCATCTGCGGGCGCTCGGGGAAATGGGCGTCCGCTTAGCAATAGACGATTTCGGAACCCACTACGCCTCCCTCGGCTTTCTCCGGCAATTTCCGATCGACACCATCAAGATAGACCGCTCCTTCATCACCGATGTGGTCAGCAATCCGAAGAGCGCCGCCCTGGTACGCGGGATCATCGCCATGGCGGGCAGCCTCGACCTCCGAGTCGTCGCCGAAGGCGTCGAGACCCAGGCCCAGCTCGACTTTCTGAGCGAGCAGGCCTGCGATCGGCTCCAAGGGTACTTTCTCAGCAAACCCCTTCCGCCCCTGCAGATATTGCCGCTGATCAAGAAGGCCAATCACGCGGCCGCAGGCTGATTTGAGCCCGCCTCCAGTTGGCGGCCCCACCATTCGGTCAATGCGAATGCACGCCGCGGCATCGAATCCAGGCCATCAGGGCCAACGAGGACAGGATAAGAGCCGGCGTCCCCGGAGCCGGTACGGAGGATGCACCCGACGCGGCAACCTCGACCGTGAAGCTGGCGAAATCGGATGGGAGAATGGACAGCTTGAAGCTGAACAGGCCCGAATCGCATTATTGCCGAGCAGTGCGGGGTATCCAATCGGCAGGAACCCGATCCGTCAACTCATTTCGCGGCGATGGGCGCGGTATGAGGGCTCGCCTCCATTCCTGGCTGTGAGAAGCGACGGAAAGATGACAGGATCGCATGCTCAGCGCTCCCCCCACGAGAGGGTCCGCACATGGGGCACCGAGACTACCGCCGGTTCCTGATTCTCAGCTCCCCGCGTTGCGGCACCCACATGCTGCGCACCTCGTTTCAACGGCACCCCGCGGTCGTGGCACGCACCGAGCTGTTCAATCCCGACAGGAACCACAACGAGCCCTTCGACGACACCCTGCCCGCCGAGCAGGTGCTGGACGAGCATGTCTACTGTGACTATCCGGGGCGCGTACGTGCCGTCGGGTTTGCGCTGCACCGCAGCGGCGCGCGTATCGGCCGTTGGCCGGACCTGTGGCGAATCCTGGAGTCCGACCCTGGCATCCATGTCCTGAGCCTCCGGCGAGAAAACCTGCTTTTGCGCTATCTGTCCTTGTGTCTCATGCGAGAGCGCAATCGCAGCGGTTTGGGTGACGCCTTCGTTCCGGACCCGAGGGACCTCGATCCCTCCACGCTGAAGGCCGAATTCGAGCGCTCCGAGCGGGAGCTCGCCCATGTCGACCAGCGATTTCCGGCCCACCCACTGATGCGGCTGAGCTATGAGCAGCTGTGCCGCGACTACCCGACCCAGAGAGCGTGTGTGGAACGGCAAGATCCCCACCGTTGCCGGCCTCTGAGCTCCCGGCGCATACCTGGCCCGCATAAGCCCATCGAGCCGAAAGCGCGCTTTTCCAGAAGACACCGGGCCGGGTAGCTCCCTGCCCACCTGGCCAAACCCGCTCCGGACCGGCTTATCCGGAGCCAAGCGCAGCCACCTCCAGCAGCCAGATCGCAACCTCGGCGCTCTGGTCCACACGGGTGTGCAGTGGCTGGTCGGCCATCCATGTCCCTTCTCCATCCTGGGCCGCGACCAGATTCCCGGCAATGTCGGTCCTGAGCCGACGCGCGGCTTCATTGCCGGTCAGCGCAGCCAGCTCCGCCGCGCCCCAGGCGACCTTGTGGGCAAAATGCTCGGACGTCATGCGCGGGGCGCAGCGCTCGACGAATTCGAGAAAGCCCTCAGCACTTCCGAGGTGCCCGGCCTCCCCGGTGGCCCGGTGCAGCCGCGCCAGGAAGGCGATCGGATAGCCGGCGAAGAACCAGGCCTGGCCCGGCTGGTGGGCGGCGATCACGTGCAGCCCGGCGAGTTCGGATGGAAAGTCCGTTTGCAACCGCCCGTCGCCCGCGATACGCAGGTACAGGTGCGTCTCCGGTGACGGCTGCAGATCGAGAAAGCGTCTCAGGGTGCGACCGGCGCCCAGGGCTCGATCGAGATCGCCGAGATAGAGGGCAGCCAGACCCAGATGGGCACAGGTCAGGAGCTCCACGGTACCGGCCGATGGGTCGGCCGCCGGCTCGATCCTGAAGCCATCCAGCTCGTCGCTCCAGAATTCGCGCAACCGGCCCCAGAGCCCGTAGCTCAGGTCGAAGCGACCGAGCCTGTGCGCAGCGATGGCGATCCAGCCGTCGATGTAGCCCGGATAGAGCGACAGCACCGGATCTGCGGTCTTGATGGCATCCGAGGTGCGCAGGTCGCCGGCGGGGCCCAGAAACCGCACCCGGACCCGGTCGAGCAGTCGTTGGGCCTCGGCTGGCCGACCGGCCAGCTGCATCAGGTAGGGGAGCTTGTAGAAGCAGGCGAGGTCCGTGCAGTCGCCACCGAGGTTGCCATCGGGGCCGACACGGGCAGCAAGCCAGTCGACAGCGCGTAGCGCCGCCGCCCGCCAGGTGGTCGTGGTGTCAGGGCCTGTCATGGGTCTTCTCCCGTCCCTCTGTCATTGAAGCGGTAGCCGAAGTTGACAATATCGTAGCGATAAACATCCGCCACGTAGTTGGCGGTTTCCGGAGTGTAGTAGTCCTGATACTGCCTGGCCATGGCGCGGCGATTACGGCGCGGAATAGGCCGGTCGGAGACGGGCAGGCCTATGGCGCGGAGGTAGGGAAACAGCCCTAGGTCCAGGTCCTCCAGGCGCAGCACCCGATCCACGAGGATGCCGCCCGAGGCGTCCTTGATGAAGTGCTCGATGGAGTAGGCGCCGTAACGACGCCAGCGCTGGGAGTCCGGGCCGCCACCGCCGGGACCGAATGGCCTAGTCTCGTAGATCCAACGGGCGAACGGGGGCAGATCGGGAGTGGACCGGCGCACGTGCTCATAGAGAGAGACCAGACGTGCCCAGGGATTGCGTGTGACGACAAGCTTGGTGTAGCCATCGAAGTCCCAGCCGAAGGCCTCGAAACGCTCTCGCGCCTCTTCGGGCCGCATGTGCGGATAGAAGGGGTTCTCCGGGGTGCGCGAGGCGAAGTTGCGTGCCAGGCGCTCGTCGCTATAGGGGTCGAGAAACAGCAGCAAGGACGAGGAGCCGGCCTTCGGGTATGAGAAGGCGATGAAGCGGTAGCGGTGCGAGATGCGCATGCGTCGAGAGGTCAGAGCTCGAGATCAAAGGCGCCCTCGGCACCGAGGCTCTGGGGATCCTGCACAGGAGCGGGCGGGAAATCGCGGGACCAGACCACGTTGCGGCGCAGGATCTTTGCGGGCACACCCGCGACCAGGCAGTTCTCCGGGAGCGAGCCTGTGACGATGGAGCCCACTCCCAGGATGGACCCGGAGCCGATTTCGACGCCCTTGAGGACCTTGACGCCGTGACCAAACCAGACATGATCGCCGATGCGTACGTCGGCCCCCGGGTTGAGACGCTCGCCGGTCGTGCGATCGAAGATCGGGTGCATGTCGCTGACCGAGATCCAGACCTGAGAGGCAAAGATGCAGTCGTCCCCGATCCACAGCCGATGAGGCTCGTGCAGCGTGCAGAGCAGGTTGGCGCCGGTGCAGTGCGCTCCGATGCGAAAGTCGGCGCCCCCGGCGTGGAGCGCCACGGACAAGCGCAGCGAGCAGTCCCCGCCCACCTGCAAGGTGTTGCCGTGCCCCCTGATGCGCAGACGCGAGCCCACCTTGAGCTTGACGTTCGGCCCTATGACCACCCGGTTGTGATTGCCCACGATGTACAGATGCCCTATCCGTCTGGTGGGAGTGGCCAGGTCGCGCTCTAGCCCTGGACCGATCTCCACCCGGTTTCCGCGGCCGTGGATCTCGATGGTCAGCCTGCCGTCGAGATCGCTGGCCAGGGTCAGGCGGTTGCCCGGAAATGCCTCTTCGAGATTGCCATGACCTCGCCTTCCGGTCTTTGCAGACGCGTCGTCGTGCCCCACCGGGATCTATCCCCAAGGTTTCATTCGACAGCAGACTGTAGCAGACCCACCGGCTGGAAAAGGCTCACCCGGGAAGCTGCAACACATCGGCCCCATGCGACTCGACTTCTTGATCCCTGGTTTTGCCAAGTGCGGCAACACAACTCTGTGCACCCTGCTGGGCGAGCATCCCGAGATATTCATGCCCAAGGTCAAGGACTTCCGCCTGTTCGATCGTAAATATTCGGTCAGCCCATCTCTTCGGGTAAAAAGTACGGGACACACGAGGAAGAACAATGTATAAGGTGGACCATGGAAGGCACGACAAATCTCAGCCTTACCGCGGAGGTGCATCGAGAGATCTCGGGTCTCGATGCAGGGCGATCGTCCCCCTTCTCTGAGCAATGGGTCAAGATCACCAAACAGGAGTACATCGATCTCACCGCTCGGGCAAGCTATTGGAAAGCACAGCATGCG
>Ga0210096_1000051_pt1 | contig 59626 bp, 38 predicted proteins | sample China_Galinas_PW_4_FD_184864 | JGI IMG/M metagenome (GOLD analysis project Ga0210096, IMG submission 184864) | Wetland microbial communities from San Francisco Bay, California, USA, that impact long-term carbon sequestration - China_Galinas_PWA_D2... | ecosystem: Environmental > Aquatic > Marine...
TGGACAACTTCTGGGCGCGGCGAGGCGACTCGGGGCCCCTGTTCGCCTTCGCTGGACACACCGACGTCGTACCGACCGGCCCCCTGGATGCTTGGACCAGTCCCCCTTTCGAGCCGCAGGTCCGAGAGGGCCTGCTCTACGGGCGCGGGGCTGCCGACATGAAGGGCTCGCTCGCGGCCATGGTAACCGCCACCGAGGGCTTCGTGGCCGAGCATCCGGATCACCGCGGCTCTATCGGCTTTTTGATCACCAGCGACGAGGAGGGTCCGGCGCGGGACGGTACGGTGCGGGTGGTGGACACCCTGGAGAGCCGCGGCGAGAAGATCGACTGGTGCCTGGTGGGCGAGCCCTCCAGCCAGGACCGACTCGGCGACCTGATGAAGAACGGACGGCGAGGCTCGGTCAACGGCTTTCTGACCGTTTACGGCAAGCAGGGGCACGTTGCCTATCCACAACGGGCGAAGAACCCCCTGCACGCCTTCGCCCCTCTGCTCGCCCGCCTCTGCGCCGAGACCTGGGACCAGGGCAACGAGTTCTTCCCGCCCACCAGCTTCCAGATCGCCAATCTGAACGTGGGCACGGGGGCAGAGAACGTCATCCCGGGTCGGCTGGAGGCGCAGTTCAACTTCCGTTTTTCCACGGAGCTCACCGAGGAGGCCATCAAGGCACGGGTCGCGGGGATCCTCGACCAGGGCGACTTCGACTATGACCTGCGCTGGCGGCTCTCCGGCCTGCCCTTTCTCACCCCGGCCGGCAGTCTGGTCGCGGCCGCCCGGAACGCCATTCAGGCGGAGCTGGGGCTGGAGACCGAGCTCTCCACCACCGGCGGCACCTCCGACGGGAGGTTCATCGCCCCTACCGGCGCCCAAGTACTGGAGCTGGGACTGCTCAACGCGACCATCCATCAGGTGGACGAGTGTGTGTCGATCCGGGATCTGGATCTGCTGTCAGGGGTGTTTCAGGGAATATTGACCCGCTTGCTGGCCTGACCGAAAGGCCGTTCATGAGAGCGGAACGGCCAGGGACTCCGGCATCCGAATCCAGGCAAAGTGGCCTTCCGTGCGATGGAGCCCCGCCGAAAGAAATAGCGCAGGACGGCCGCCATGCAAGACCACCGTGGCAGCGCCCCCGTCCACGCGTACATCCTGAGGCCAGGCGTCTTCGCCTCCCGGAAGAAACAGCCAACCTTCGGCTCCCGTCCCCCCAACCGGGTCTAGCCCGCATTTCTCATGATCCACGATGGGAGCATAGCCGCTGACCCTTGTCACACATAGGTCTTCGGACTCGATCCACGCTCTCGCGCCCGAAAACCCACGTGCGGCGTGTATAATCCAGGCCCCTGCCAACCGACCAAGAGGCACTCGAAGATGGGCATACTCTCCTGGATCATCCTCGGTCTGATCGTCGGAGCCCTGGCCAAGCTGATCATGCCCGGCCGAGATGGCGGCGGGCTGATCGTCACGACCCTGCTGGGCATAGGCGGCGCCTTCGTGGGCGGCTACCTGGGCTCCATGTTCGGTATCGGCGGAGTATCGGGCATTAACATCCCCAGCCTGGTGGTGGCCACAGTCGGTGCGCTGGCGGTGCTGTTCGTGTTTCGCATGCTCAAGGGCTAGCGAGGGCCCGCGCCTGGAAAGTCCTCGGCCCAGTCTGCGCCGGGTGGCGTGGCGACGATCCAGATCGATCCTTTGTTCGATGTTTCCCCAGGACGTGCACGATCCCGCCATCGTCGGATGCGGCGAGGCAAGAACCGCGGGGGGCCGTCACTTCGAGGTCATCACCCAGACCCCCTTCCAGTCCTCGGGCGGGGGCGAGGCCTGAAGCGTTCGGCAACGCGCGACGTACATCTCCACCAGGCGATCGGCCGGATTGATCCGTCCGGCCTCGCCGAAGGAGCGAATGGCCTGATCCCAGCGACCGGCCCGGTAATGGGTCTGGCCCTCCTTGAAGTAGCCCACGGCCTCCATCAGGTTGGGGAAGCTCTCGTCCGTATGATAGTCCAGCACCTCGTAGACCCCCACCGGCTCGGTCTTGCCCTTGACGATCACGCGGTCGATCTCCCGGATCCGGTAGGTGCCTCTCAGCTTGCGGTAGGTGTTCTCGCTGATCAGGATACGGGCGAAGTACTGCTTGCAGGCAGTCTCCAGCCGCGCCGCCAGATTCACCCCGTCCCCGATCATGGTGTAGTCCATGCGCCGGGGCGAGCCGATGTTGCCCGAGACCACCAGATCGGTATTGAGTCCCACGCCCATGTCGACCGGCGCTTCGCCACGAACCTTTCTCTCGCCATTCCACGCGATCAGGCTGCGGATCATGTCGATCGCGGCGCGCACCGCCCTGTCCTCGTCGTCACCCTTGGCGAGCGGTATGCCAAAGGCCGCCATGATGGCGTCTCCGATGAACTTGTCGAGCATGCCGCCTTCGCGCTGGATGCACTCCACCATCAGGGTGAAATACTCGTTGAGGAAGGACACGGTGCCGGCCGCGCCCAGTTTCTCAGCCAAGGTGGTGAAGCCGCGTATGTCCGTGAAGAGCACCGTGGCCCGGGTGCTCTTGCCGCCCAGAATGTCCTCGCTGGCCAGCAATTGATCGGCAATGGAGGGGTCCATGTATCGGGACATGGTGGCCTTGACCCGCTTCTCGCCGGTGATGTCTTCGAGCACCAGCATGGTACCCAGGGGCTTCTCGTCCACCCCTCGCAGCGGCAGCACTGTGAGATTGACAGAGACCGCCCGATTGCCGAAGACCAGCTCGGCATCCATGGAGACGTCCTGCTCCTGGCTGGCATCGACCCGCTTGATTCGCTCCAGCACCCAGGCGTTGCGCCCTGCAAAAAGGTCCTCGGCGCAGATCCCGACGACTCGGTCACGATCCACGCCGACGATGCTCAACCCCGCGTGATTGCAGGTGACGATGCGTCCGTCCGCGTCCAGGGTGAGCACGCTGTTGGACATGCTGCGCAGCATGCCCTCGTTGTAGTTCTGCATGTTCTGGATATCGTTGAACAGCTTGGCGTTCTCCAGGCCGACGGCGATCTGGCCGGTGAAGGCCTTGAGTCGGGATTCGTCCTCCTCGGTGAACACCCCGCCCTGCTTGTTCAGCACCTGGGTCACGCCGATGGTGTGCCCATCCTTGTTGACCACGGGGACGCACAGGATAGAGCGGGTGAAGAATCCTGTCTTGCGATCGAACTCGGGGTTGAAGCGCAGGTCCGCATAGGCGTGGGGGATGTTGATGGTCTCTCCCGAGGTGAACACTGCTCCGGCTATGCCTACGTGATTGGGCATGCGGATCTGGGTGGTGCTCAGCCCCTCGCCCACCTGGGACCAGAGTTCCCCGGTCTTCTCGTCGTTGAGGAACAGGGTGGAGCGCTCGGCGTCGAGCAGCCGGGTGGCCTCGCTCATCACCTTGCGCAGCACCGAGGAGAGGTCGATCTCGGAGGTGATGTCCGAGACCATGTCGAGAAATGCCAGCTCTTGGAGCTTGGCCCGCTCCATCTCCTCCGCGAACTGGGTGCTCTTGAGAAAGATGGAGGCCTGGGCGGTCAGCTCCTCCAGGACCTGCAGGTCGTCCGAGGTGAATTCGCCCGAGCGCTTGTTGATCGACTCGGCAACCCCGATCACCTCGCCCCGAGCGGTGCGAATGGGTGCGGCGATGATATTGCGGGTCGTGATCCCGGTCTTCTGATCGATCTTGGGATTGAATCGAGGATCGGCATAGGCATCCCGGATCTTCGCCCCCTGGGCACTGTGGAACACACTCCCTGCCACTCCCTCGTCGTTCAGGAAACGGATCTCGCGCCTGGCGCCTCCGTAGGTTACCCGGGAGTAGAGTTCGCCGGTGCGTGCATCATTGAGGAACAAGGAGGCGTGCTCGGCGTCGGTCTCCTCGCTGACGATGGCTACCAGCTCGGCCAGCACATCGTCCAGGGTCTCGATGGCTGCAAGCCTGCGGTAGATATGCACCAGCGTCTCGGCACGCTTGAGCCTGGCCTCGAGATGTCCCGTTAAAGGTTGGGGCGGAGAATCACTCATTCCGATCTGCCCTCCAGCTGACAACGAAGCTCGGCGACGGTGCGCTTGAGCTCCTCGATCTCCCCGGTCTTCTGCGTCCGGAGGGCCTGCAGCTCGGCATCCGCGTCCAGCCTCTGCAGATCCATGGTGAAGCGCTCGGCCTGGACCGTCTCCTCCAGCTGCCGGGCCAGCTCCCGGCCCCGGGCGCACTCGGCAGACAAGGCGAGGGACTGCTCGTTGTGCAACAGCGCAAGCTCGTCTCGCAACCGCACGATGGTCTCCTGGAGTCCGCGACGCTCCTCGACGGCCCGGGCCCGCTCCTTCTGAACGGCGGATTCTGCGTCGAGACCCTGCTGATCCAGCCGGTGGCGCAAGGCATCGATGGTGCCCTGCAGCTGTCGCTGCAGCTCGGCCCAAGCGGCCGCCAGCCTCTGCCGGGCGGCGTCGTGGTGCTGACCCTGTCGCTCCAGCTCCGCACGCAGAGTCACGATGGTGCGCTCGAACTCGTGGCGCTCTCGGGCGGCATCGCGTCGCTGGGCGTCGAGCTGCTGCTGCGACCTTCGACCCTCGTGCTCCAACCCGGCCCGCAGCGCCTTGACCGTCTCCTGGAGCTGCCGAACCTCGGCGCGAGCCAGCCGCAAGGCCTCACCGCCTACCGCAGCTGCCGGATCGCCTTCGAGCAAATCGCGGTCCTCGCTCAGCCTTCCCGACCCGAGTGAGCGATGGCGCCCGTCTGGGCGGACCGGGCCGGTCGGGAATCCCCTTCGGAGGAATCCCGCACTTGGTCCATACCAAAGGACGTCAGTGGGCTGCCAATGCGCATTTCCCTCAGGCTCGCAGAGTGGAGATTGGCGATCAGGATGTCGAAATGCGTCCCGGCGCCGACGGGGCTCCGCCCCTGTGGATGGAGAGTCCCGATCCTGCGAGTGTACCGGAACTTCCAACTTCTCGGCCATGGCCAGTCGCGAGCCGGCCGATCGGGCATGAATGGCGTATCTCTTGACGCGATACAACAGGGTGTCGAGGGGCCCAAACGACGGCCGGCGAGGCTTCGGATGGCGGCACAACGGAAGAGGGGCGCCGAAGCGCCCCTCTTCACCTTTCCGAAGATCCCGAATCAGTTGACCTTGGGATCCAGCTCGCCCTTGGCATAGCGGACAGTCATGGCCTCCAGGCTCATGGCATTGATCTTCGAGGCGTTGCCGGCGGTTCCGAAGGCCTCGTAGCGGGCCTTGCAGATTCCCTTCATGGCCTTGGTGGCGACGGTGAAGTACTTGCGCGGATCGAACTCCTTGGGGTTCTCCGCCAGGAACTTGCGGATCGAACCGGTCGAGGACATCCGCAGGTCGGTGTCGATGTTGACCTTGCGCACGCCGTGCCTGATGCCTTCCACGATCTCTTCGACAGGCACGCCGTAGGTCTCGCCCATATTGCCACCAAACTCATTGATGATGGCAAGCCAATCCTGCGGGACCGAGGAGGAGCCGTGCATCACCAGGTGAGTGCTGGGGATGCGGGAATGGATCTCCTTGACGCGCTCTATCGCCAGGATGTCACCGGTCGGCGGCCGGGTGAACTTGTAGGCGCCATGCGAGGTACCGATGGCGATCGCCAGTGCGTCCACACCGGTCTTTCTGACGAAGTCCGCGGCCTCTTCCGGATCGGTGAGCAGCTGGCTGTGATCCAAGGTGCCTTCGGCGCCGATACCGTCTTCTTCACCGGCCATGCCGGTCTCCAGGGAGCCCAGGCAGCCCAGCTCGCCCTCGACAGAGACGCCACAGGCGTGCGCCATTTCGACGACCCGACGGGTGACATCGACGTTGTACTCGTAGGACGCCGGCGTCTTGCCATCCTCGCCCAGGGAGCCGTCCATCATCACCGAGCTGAATCCCAGCTGGATGGAGCGCTGGCAGACCGCAGCGGAGGTGCCATGGTCCTGGTGCATGCACACCGGGATATGCGGCCATTCCTCGATGGCGGCCAGAATCAGGTGGCGCAGGAAAGGGGCACCGGCGTACTTGCGGGCGCCGGCCGAGGCCTGGACGATGACCGGGGAATCGGTCTCGTCGGCCGCTTCCATGATGGCGCGCATCTGCTCCAGGTTGTTGACGTTGAAGGCGGGCACGCCGTAACTGTGCTCGGCGGCGTGGTCCAGCAGCTGTCGGAGGGAAATCAGTGCCATTAGGGTCTCTCCTCAGGTTGATGATTGCATCTATCCGGGTTACGGCTCCAGGGCCGTCAATCGGCCGGCGGCACTGTGTGCTCGCCGACCCGCTTAATCTTCATGATGTTCGTCTGGCCCTCGACACCCGAGCGATAGCCCTTGGTGATGATGACCAGGTCCTCGTCCCGCACCGCACCCCGACGCAGCAGCTCATCGATCAACTCTTCGTTGACCTTGGCGATGTTGGAGCTGGCCACATCGAAGCTCACGGGATACACGCCGCGAAAGAGGGTTACTTTTCTACGGGTAGAGACATGGCGCGTCAAGGCGAAAATGGGAATACCCGAGCTAATACGTGACATCCACTTGACGGTGGAGCCGGGTATCGCCGCGGGACACGTCGTCCACCAGGCCGGGAAAGGTGATGCCCACCCGGCAGCATGGGTGTTTCGGGCGTGCGGAATGAGCGGTAAGGAGTTAGGAGCAAAGAGACCGAAAAGCCGTCTTTCTTAGGGAGCAACCCCTTCTCCTCACCCCTCACGGAGATCTCCTCACCGGCCCGCAGCGCGGGACTCCAGCATGGCCACGGCAGGCAGGGTCTTGCCTTCCAGGTACTCGAGGAAGGCCCCGCCCGCGGTCGAGATGTAGGACACCTTGTCGTAGATGTCGTACTTCTGGATAGCGGCGATGGTATCGCCACCGCCGGCCAGGGAGAAGCCGGAGGCGTTGGCGATGGCCATGGCGACGGTCTTCGTGCCCGCGCCGAACTGGTCGAGCTCAAACACCCCGACGGGGCCGTTCCAGACGATCGTCCCTGCCTTGGCGACGATGTCCGCCAGCTCCTGGGCGGACTTGGGGCCTATGTCGAAGATCATGTCGTCGTCTTTCACGTCCTCGGCGTCTTTCAACACAGCGGGCTCGTTCTCGTCGAGCTGCTTGCCGCAGACCACATCCACCGCGATGGGGATGCTGGCGCCGCGAGCCTCCATCTTCTCGATCAGGGCCTTGGCGGTATCTACCAGATCGTCCTCGCACAGGGACTTGCCCACATTGTTGCCGGTGGCCTTGAGGAAGGTGTTGGCGATGCCGCCGCCGACCACCAGCTGGTCCACCTTCTCGGACAGGGCCTCCAGCACGGTCAGCTTGGTGGAGACTTTGGAGCCGGCGACGATGGCCACCATCGGACGGGCGGGGTTGGCCAGTGCCTTGGCCAAGGCTTCCAGCTCTTCGGCGAGCAGCAGGCCGGCACAGGCGACCGGGGCGAGCTTGCCAACGCCGTGGGTGGAGGCCTGGGCGCGGTGCGCGGTGCCGAAGGCGTCCATCACGAAGACGTCGCACAGAGCCGCGTACTTCTTGGCCAGGTCTTCGTTGTCTTTCTTCTCACCGGCGTTGAACCGCACATTCTCCAGCAGCACCACCTCGCCTTCCGCCACCTCGAGGCCGCCGTCCACGTAATCCTTGATCAGGCGGACCTCCTTGCCCAGCTTCGCACTCATGTCGGCAGCAATGGGCGCCATGGAGTTCTCTTCGGAATAGACACCCTCTTCCGGGCGGCCGCGGTGGGAGAAGACCATGACCTTGGCACCCGCCTTGGCGCAGTGCTCGATGCTGGGCATGGAAGCGGCGATACGGGCATCGGAGGTGACCTTGCCGTCCTTGACCGGCACGTTCAGGTCGGCGCGAATAAGCACGCGCTTGCCGGCGAGGTCGAGGTCAGTCAGCTTGATGAAGGACATGGGAGGCGCCTCCTGAAGTCAATAGTTCTTTAGAGAATTCGGGTCCAAGGGGGGCCTTGCCTGAAGCCTCTGGGTTTGAGCGGCCAGCGGCCAGCTGCCAGCTTCCAGCCAAAGGCGGAAAGGCTGAGCGCTGGACACTGGCAGCTGGACGCTTACTTGGCCACATGCTCCACCATGCGCAGCATGTTGCAGGCGTAGCCGTACTCGTTGTCGTACCAGGACACCACCTTGACGAAGGTGGAGTCCAGCATGATGCCGGCGCCGGCGTCGAAGATGGAGGGGGTGCTCCGACCGCGGAAGTCGGTGGAGACCACCTTGTCTTCGGTATAGGCAAGCACCCCGGCCAGATCGCCCGACTCGGAGGCGGCCTTCATGCCGGCGCAGATCTCCTCGTAGCTGGCGTCCTTTTCCAGCTCGCAGGTCAGGTCCACCACCGAGACGTCCGAGGTGGGCACGCGGAAGGCCATGCCGGTCAGCTTGCCGTTGAGCTCGGGCAGCACCTTGCCGACGGCCTTGGCCGCGCCGGTGGAAGACGGGATGATGTTCTCCAGGATGCCGCGGCCGCCGCGCCAATCCTTCATGGAGGGACCGTCGACGGTCTTCTGGGTGGCGGTGGCCGCGTGCACGGTGGTCATCAGGCCGCGCTTCACACCCCAGTTGTCGTTCAGCACCTTGGTGACCGGAGCCAGGCAGTTGGTGGTGCAGGAAGCGGCGGAGACTATGGCCTGGCCGGCGTAGGTGTTGTGGTTCACACCGTAGACGAACATGGGGGTGGCGTCCTTGGAAGGCGCGGACTGCACCACCTTCTTGGTACCGGCGGCAATGTGCTTCTGGCAGGTCTCTTCGGTGAGGAAGAAGCCGGTGCACTCGATGACCAGGTCGGCGCCGATCTCGTCCCATTTCAGGTCCGCCGGGTCGCGCTCGGCCGTGAGGCGGATTCTCTTTCCATTGACGATCATGGTGTTACCGTCGACGGCGATGTCGCCGTTGAAGTTTCCGTGGACCGAGTCGTACTGCAGCATGTACGCCAGATAATCCGGGGCCAGCAGGTCGTTGATTCCGACCACTTCGATCCCGGGGAAATCCTTGGCGATCGAGCGGAAAGCCATGCGGCCGATGCGGCCAAAACCGTTGATACCAATTTTGATAGTCATAATCATTACACTCCTGAACAATCAACAAGACTTGCGGAAGACGACGGGGCCGAGGCACCCGCCATCCGATTCAGGTTAAGCAACCCGATTGATGGCAGCGGCCACATTCTCGGCGGTGAATCCGAATTCCTTGAACAGCTGTCCGGCCGGGGCGGACTCGCCGAAGCGGTCTATGCCTACGACCTCGCCGTTCAGGCCGACATACTTGTACCATCCGGTGGTCACGGACGCCTCCACGGCGACCCGCGCGGTGACCGAAGACGGCAGCACCGACTCCTTGTAGTCCGCGTCCTGAGCGTCGAACACGTCGGTGGAAGGCATGGACACCACGCGCACCTTCTTGCCGCTCTGCTCCGCCCCCAGCACCGCAATCTCCACCTCGGAGCCAGTGGCAATGACGATCACCTCGGGGGTCCCCTCACAGTCGCGCAGCACATAGCCGCCGCGGGCGATATCGGCGATCTGCTGGTCGGTGCGGGCCATAGGGGCCAGTCCCTGGCGGGTGAAGATTAGGCAGGTCGGGCCGTCCTTGCGCTCGATGGCGGCCTTCCAGGCGACGGCGGTCTCGGTGCCGTCGCAGGGGCGCCAGCTGCTCAAATTGGGGATCATGCGCAGGGTCGGGATCTGCTCGATCGGCTGGTGGGTGGGTCCGTCCTCGCCCAGGCCGATGGAGTCATGGGTGTAGACGAAGATCGGATTGATCCGCATCAGGGACGCCATGCGCAGGGCGTTGCGGGCATAGTCGGAGAACATCAGGAAGGTGGCGCCGTAGGGACGCACCCCGCCGTGCAGGGCCATGCCGTTCATGATCGCGGACATGCCGAACTCGCGCACGCCGTACGACAGGTAGTTTCCGGAGAAGTCCTGGGGCTTTCCGTGGTCGGCATTGATGTACTTGGAGGTACAGTTGAAGGTGTTGTTCGAGGGCGTCAGGTCCGCAGACCCGCCGATGAATTCCGGCAGCATGGGCGCATAGCCGTCCAGGGCCCCCTTGGAATGCTGACGGGTGGCCTTCTTCTCCGCCTTTTTTGCGACGCTCTTGATGAAGGCCCCCGCCTTCTCTTCCCAATCCGCCGGCAGAACCCCCGCCATGCGACGCTTGTATTCCTCGGCCAGCTCCGGGTAGGCGGCCTCGTAGGCAGCGAACTTCTCGTTCCAGGCCGCCTCGGCGTCCGCGCCCCTCTGGCGAGCGTCCCAAGCGGCGTAGATCTCGTCGGGTATCACGAAGGGCTCGTAGGTCCAGCCGATGTTCTCGCGGGTCAGCCGGATCTCTTCCTCCCCCAGCGGGGCGCCGTGACAATCATGGCTGCCCGCCAGGTTGGGGGATCCCCAGCCGATGGTGGTCTTGCAGCAGATGAGGCTGGGCCTGCCGGACTCGGCCTTGGCGGCCTGCAAACCGGCCTCGACGGCGGCGGGATCATGGCCGTCCACACCGCGGATGACCTGCCAGCCGTAGGCCTCGAACCGGCGCGCGGTGTCGTCGGTGAACCAGCCCTCGGTGTCCCCGTCGATGGAGATGCCGTTGTCGTCCCAGAAGGCGATCAGCTTTCCCAGGCCCAGGGTTCCGGCAAAGGCGCAGGCCTCGTGGGAGATGCCCTCCATCATGCAGCCGTCGCCCAGGAACACATAAGTAGAATGGTCGACGACGTCATGGCCCGGACGGTTGAGCTGGGCGGCCAGCACCTTCTCGGAGATCGCCATGCCCACCGCGTTGGAGACACCCTGCCCCAGGGGGCCCGTGGTGGTCTCTATGCCCGGGGCATAGCCGTATTCGGGATGGCCTGGGGTCCTGGAATGCAGCTGGCGAAAGGCCTTGAGATCGTCGATCGACATGTCGTAGCCGGTCAGATGGAGCAGGGAGTAGATCAGCATGGAGCCATGGCCGTTGGACAGGACGAAGCGGTCACGGTCGGTCCAGCCGGGATTGGCCGGGTTATGCTTGAGATAGCCGTTCCACAAGACTTCGGCGATGTCCGCCATGCCCATAGGTGCACCCGGATGGCCGGAGTTGGCCTTTTGCACCGCGTCCATACTGAGCGCACGGATGGCGTTGGCGATCTCTCTGCGTGAGGGCATAGGTCTCTCCTGTCTATCAAGACTGATTCGAATGACGAAAAAGGGGCCTTTGGCCGGATGAGGGATGGAATGCTCGGGTGCGGGCTCACCGCCTTCGCTTTCCGGCCGCAATGCGTGTCAGTTTGTCCGGTCTTTGTTCGTCGATATGCCGACGGCGCGCATCGAGCGCAGCCAGTCGGTGCAACGGGTTTCGTACTCCGGGCTCGCCAGCGTCACAGCCAGCTCGCCGGGGCCCGGATAAAGGTGGGGTATTCTCCCCTAACTGTCAGCCCCGGGCAACAGTCCGAGCAAAGCCCGCAAGGTCCCTGCGCCGCCCCGCCTCCGAGCAATAACTTTAACATATTGTTATATATTGACTTTTTCATAAATCACCCCTTTTGCTCCTCACGCCATTTGATGGAACAGCCCATGCTTGGGATCTGCTCCGCCGGCCCCTCGCCGATCTCCGCGACCTGCTTCATGGCCTCGAACAGGTCCCGACGGGCACCCTCCGGCGCCGTCTCCTTGCGGCTGGCGTCCAGACGCCCCCGGTACTGGAGGCCCAGATCCGCGTTGTAGCCGAAGAAGTCTGGTGTACAGACAGCGCCATAGGCGCGGGCCACCTCCTGGGTCTCGTCCAATAGGTAGGGGAAAGGGAAATCCCACTCCTTCGCCACTTGCTGCATGTTGTCGAAGGAGTCTTCCGGATAATCCGCCGTATCGTTCGACATGATGGCGACGCAGCCGATGCCATGGCCCCGTAGCTCCCGGGCATCACGCACGAGGCGCTCCCGCACAGCCTTCACGTAAGGACAGTGGTTGCAGATGAACATCACGAGCAGCCCCTTCTCGCCGCGGCAATCGGCCAGAGTCCAGGTGCGCCCGTCCACCCCGGGCAGGACGAAATCCAGGGCCGGCTTTCCAAATTCACATACGGGGGTCTGAAGCGAAACCATGGCGAACTCTCCACCAGTGCCTATGTAAGGTGACGCATTGTAGCCCAGCAGGCGTTTACAGCTAAGACCCATCCCGTATAATGCCGAGCTTGCGCCGATTTGAGCTCAGATTGCGGGCGCACAAGAAATTCCGCTAAAGAGAGGATCAGGTCTTGCAGACCCGCCCGAGTTCACAGCCGGCGGGTCTTTGTCTATTTGGGAGACACTCAAGCCAATGAGAGATTACATCTTCACCTCCGAGTCGGTCTCCGAAGGACATCCCGACAAGATGTGCGATCAGGTCTCGGACGCGATTCTCGACGCCATCATCGCAAAGGACCCCCATGCGCGGGTCGCCTGCGAGACGGTGACCAAGACAGGCATGGTCATGCTGGCAGGCGAGATCACCACCACGGCGGAGATCGAGTACGAGGCGATCGTACGCGAGGTGGTTACGGACATTGGCTACACCAGCTCTCACATCGGCTTCGACGGGCACAGCTGCGGGGTGCTCAACGCCCTGGGCAAGCAGTCGCCCGACATCAACCAGGGTGTGGATCGGGGCGACCGCGAGGCCCAGGGCGCCGGCGATCAGGGGCTGATGTTCGGCTACGCCAGCAATGAGACCGACGTGCTCATGCCCGCCCCCATTACCTATGCCCACCGCCTGGTACGCCGCCAGTCCGAGGTGCGCAAGAACGGCGAACTCACCTGGCTGCGTCCCGACGCCAAGTCCCAGGTCACCTTCCGATACCAGGACGACAGGCCGGTGGCCGTGGACGCGGTGGTGCTCTCCACCCAGCACGCGCCCGAGATCCACGACAACGAACTCAAAGAGGCGATCATGGAGATGATCATCAAGCCCGTGCTGCCCGCCGAGTGGCTGCACAAGGACACGCGCTACCACATCAACCCGACCGGAAAGTTCGTCATCGGCGGCCCCATGGGAGATGCCGGGCTGACTGGGCGCAAGATCATCGTGGACTCCTACGGCGGCATGGCGCGCCACGGTGGCGGGGCCTTCTCCGGAAAGGATCCGTCCAAGGTGGACCGCTCCGCCGCCTATGCGGGGCGCTATGTGGCCAAGAACCTGGTGGCCGCCGGGCTGGCGGATCGCTGTGAGATTCAAGTCTCCTACGCCATCGGTGTGGCCGAGCCCACCTCCATCGGCGTCGACACCTTCGGCACGGGCAAGGTGGAGGACGCCACCATCGTCAAGCTGATCCGCGAGCACTTCGACCTGCGCCCCTGGGGCATCATCACCATGCTGGATCTGCTGCGCCCCATCTACCGCCAGACCGCTTCCTACGGGCATTTCGGGCGCGACGACATCCGCCTGCCCTGGGAAGACATCGACAAGGCGGAGCTGCTGCGCGGGGCCGCTGGTCTTTGAAAGGCAAAAATCTTTAAAGATTGAACCGCAGAGACGCAAAGGCCCTGAGATAGCTACGATCGATGTGGTTTCTCGATCACCGCATCGTAGCCGACTCTGCGCCTCTGCGGCTCGTCATCTCGAGCAAGATCGATTCTGAGTCCGGACACCCCGGCACCCATCCTCTCCGCGAGGAGCGCTGCAACAGGGCTTGCCCTGCTAGGCTCGTGGCAAGGACGGAACCATCAACGGCGCTCACTCTGACAGGAGATCAAGCTATGAACGCTGCTGCGGAAACCCTTTCCGACTGCAAGGTTGCCGATCTCTCCCTGGCCGAGTGGGGCCGCAAGGAGATCGCCATCGCCGAGACCGAGATGCCCGGCCTGATGGCCATTCGCAACAAGTACGCCGCCGAAAAGCCCCTGGCGGGCGCCCGCGTCGCCGGCAGCCTGCACATGACCATCCAGACAGCGGTGCTGATCGAAACCCTGGTCGAGCTGGGTGCGCAGGTGCGCTGGGCCTCGTGCAATATCTTCTCCACCCAGGACCATGCCGCTGCGGCCATCGCCGCCGAGGGCATGCCCGTGTTCGCCTACAAGGGCGAATCGCTGGAGGAGTACTGGGACTTCAGCCACCGCATCATGGAGTGGCACGACGGCGGCACGCCGAACATGATCCTGGACGACGGGGGCGACGCGACCCTGCTGGTGATACTCGGCTGCAAGGCCGAGCAGGACCCCTCGGTGCTCGACGACCCGACCAACGACGAGGAGCGCGCGCTCTACGGGGCCATCCGCAAGCGTCTGGCCGCCCAACCCGGCTGGTACTCCCGCATCCGAGCCAACATCCGCGGCGTGACCGAGGAGACCACCACCGGCGTTCACCGTCTGTACCACATGGAGAAGACCGGCGAGCTGCCTTTCCCCGCCATGAACGTCAACGACTCGGTGACCAAATCCAAGTTCGACAACCTCTACGGCTGTCGCGAGTCCCTGATGGACGGCATCAAACGAGCCACGGATGTGATGATTGCGGGCAAGACCTGCGTGGTGCTGGGCTACGGGGACGTGGGCAAGGGCTGCGCGCAGGCCTTTCGCGGGCTAGGCGCCACCGTCTGGATCTCGGAGATCGACCCCATCTGCGCCCTTCAGGCGGCCATGGAGGGCCATCGGGTGGTGACCGTGGAGGAGGCCGCTCCCCTGGCGGATATCTTCGTCACCGCCACCGGCAACCTCGATGTCATCACCCGCGACCATATGAGCGCCATGAAAGACCAGGCCATCGTCTGCAACATCGGCCACTTCGACTCGGAGATCGCCGTGGCGAGCCTGCGTGCCTACAAATGGGAGAACATCAAGCCCCAGGTGGACCACATCATCTTCCCGGACGGCAAGCGCATCATCCTGCTGGCGGAGGGCCGCCTGGTGAATTTGGGCTGCGCCACCGGACATCCCAGCTTTGTCATGTCCGCCAGCTTCTCCAACCAGGTGCTGGCCCAGATGGAGCTGTTCCAACACCCGGACCAGTATCAGAGCAAGGTCTACGTCCTGCCCAAGCTGCTGGATGAAGAGGTGGCACGGCTGCACCTGGCCAAGCTGGGCGTCCAGCTGACGCGGCTCAGCCCCGAGCAAGCCGACTACATCGGCGTGCCGATGGAAGGCCCTTACAAGCCCGACTACTACCGCTACTGATACCCGGCTGCGGACCGGCGCCACTCCGCTGTGGGTAGCGCGGGTCGCCCAGCCGACTCCGAGGTCCCAGCCCATGACCGATCCGACAGGCCCAGACAGGGCCTTCAGCTTCGAGTTCTTTCCGCCGCGCACCGAGGAGGGCAAGGACAAGCTGCGCCAGGTCCGCGGGCGACTCGCCCAGGTCAACCCGTTGTTCGTCTCGGTGACCTATGGGGCGGGGGGCTCCACCCGCGACCGCACCTTCGAGACGGTGTCCCATTGCCTCGCCGAAGGCCTGGACACCGCGCCTCACCTCTCCTGTATCGGCCTGCATCGAACGGAGATCCTGGATCTGCTGGAGGACTACGGCGGCCAGGGCGTGCGCCGCATTGTCGCGCTGAGAGGCGACATGCCCTCGGGCATGGGAGAGCCCGGGGAGTTCCGCTACGCCGACGAGCTGGTGCGTTTCATCCGCGCCGAGACCGGGGACCATTTCCGCCTCGAGGTGGCGGCCTACCCGGAATTTCATCCTCAGGCCCCGGATGCCTTTACCGATCTTCGCAACTTCACCCGCAAGGTGGAGGCCGGGGCCGACAGCGCCATCACTCAATACTTCTTCAATGCCGACGCCTATTTCAGCTTTGTGGAAAGCGTCACGGCCATGGGCGTGGAGATCCCCATAGTCCCGGGGATCATGCCCATCACCAAATACGCCCCGCTTGCCCGCTTCTCCGACGCCTGTGGGGCGGAGATCCCGCGCTGGATCCGAAAGCGCCTGCAGGCCTATGAGGAGGATGCCGAGAGCATTCGTCGCTTCGGCGAGGAAGTGGTCACCGACCTGTGCAGTCGGCTCCTCGAAGGCGGGGCACCGGGACTGCATTTTTACACCATGAACCGGGCCGGGCCGACCCTGGCCATCTGGAAGAATCTCGGACTGCCCGGGGCCGGGGATCTCTGAGTCCACGCGCAAAATGCAAGCAGAGCCCCCTTCCCCGAGAGGGGCTATGAGGCGATACTTCGAGGTTGGAATCGGATCGAGTGGCGCGCGTCGAGACAGCGACCTCCACTTTACCCCGACGATTGACCGAGTCGATTCATTTGGAGAACCCGCAATGAATGAAGTCAGTACCACCGACCTGATCAAGCAGTGCGCGTTCGGAGAGGAGCTGGGCGCGGGCGACAGCGAGGTCCTCGGGACCGTCGCCACCAGCCGCGAGCTGGAAGAAGGGGATCTGCTGGTCGGCGAAGGGCAGGTGGACGACAGTGTACACATCATCGTGCGGGGCAACCTGGCGGTGACCAAGGGCACGTCCGGCGGCGACGAGACCACCCTGCATATCCTGCACCCGGGCGATCTCGCCGGCGAGCTGGGCTTTATCGACAGCACCGCGCATTCGGCGGGCGTGAAAGCCCTGACCGCCGCCCAGGTGGTCACTTTGGAGCGGGCGAAGTTCGAGTCGCTGATCGAGACCCATCCCAAGGTCGTCTACGATGTGATGCGAGTCATCGTTCGCCGGGTCCACGCCACCTTGCGACGCATGAACTTCCAGTATGTCGAGATGACCAACTATATCACCAAGACCCACGGGCGCTACTGAGTCCGCCCTGCCCTGGCGGCGCCTGCCGCCGGGGCCATCCCGACTCCCCATCTCACGGCATGGACAACGAGAGCCTCAATCGGCGGGACCTGGCCGTCCTCTGGCACCCCTGCACCCAGATGAAAGACCACGAGTGGCTGCCGCTCGTGCCCATCAAGCGAGGGGAAGGCATTTGGCTGGAGGACTTCGACGGCCGACGCTACATGGATGCAATCAGCTCCTGGTGGGTCAACCTGTTCGGCCACTGCCACCCCGCGATCAACGCGGCCATCGCGGAGCAGGCCGCCCGGCTGGAGCACGTGCTGCTGGCCGGTTTCTCCCACGAGCCGGCAGTGCGCCTGGCCGAGCAGCTGGTCGCCCTCGCGCCCCTGGGACTCGACCGGGTCTTCTACGCGGACAACGGCTCCGCCGGGGTCGAGGTGGCGCTCAAGATGAGCTTCCACTACTGGCGCAACTTAGGGCGCCGCCACAAGACCCGATTCATCACCCTCGGCAACAGCTACCACGGTGAGACCCTGGGTGCCCTGGCAGTGGGCGACGTCGCACTCTACAAGGAGACCTATGAGCCGCTGTTGATGCGCCCCATCACGGCGCCCTCCCCCGACTGCTTCCACCGCGAGCCGGGCGAGACCTGCGAGGCCTACGCCCTGCGCCGGCTCGCCGACATGGAGCGGTTGCTGGAAGAGCATGCCGAGAGCGTGTGCGCGGTGATCGTCGAGCCCCTGGTCCAGTGCGCGGGCCATATGCGCATGTACCATCCGGCTTATCTGACCGGGCTGCGCGAGGCATGCGACCGCCACGACGTGCACCTGATCGCCGACGAGATCGCCGTGGGCTTCGGGCGCACGGGGACCCTGTTCGCCTGTGAGCAGGCCGGCACCACCCCCGATTTTATGTGCCTGTCCAAAGGGCTCACCGCGGGTTATCTGCCCCTGTGCGCAGTGCTCACCACCAACACCGTCTACCAGGCCTTTTACGACGACTACCAGCATCTCACCGCCTTCCTGCACTCCCACAGCTATACGGGCAACCCGCTGGCCTGCGCTGTCGCCCTGGCCACACTCCAAATCTTCGAGCAGGAGCCAGTCATCGAGCGCAACCGCGACCTCGCCGCCGCCATGGCAAGGGAGACGGCTCATCTGGACGATCACCCCCAGGTCGCCGAGGTGCGCCAGCGCGGCATGATCCTGGCAATCGAGATGGTCGAGGACAAAGCGACCCGTACGCCCTATCCGTGGCAGGAGCGGCGTGGTCTGCGGGTCTACCGCCACGCCCTCGGGCAAGGCGCCCTGCTCCGGCCTCTCGGCAACGTGGTCTACTTCATGCCGCCCTATGTGATCACCGAAGGGCAGATCGCCGACCTGGCCCGCATCGCCACCGAAGGGATCGACAGAGCGACCCGGGATTGATCTCAGGACGGATCAGAGAGCACGTCCGCCCCATGCACCTTCCCCGCGTCTTCGCTCCCCAGCTTGCCGGCAAGGGTGTCATCCTGCGACTCGACGAAGGCCCGGCCCACCATTTGAGGCAAGTGCTGCGACTGGCAAGACGGTCGTGATCGCGCTCCCCCAGTACGGGGAGAGGGACCTGGTGACCGCTCCCCGGATGGGACTGCTGCGATCGGATGAAACGTAGGGCCAAGGAGGACCGTCAGCAATCGTTTCGACCCACTCCCCGGAGTTGTCTAGGCGGGCCTATACGGCTTAGTAGCTGCGGCCAACTCGCGAAAGAAGCGCCTGTGGAGGCACCTGGTGTATGTGGGTCTGCTGCCGCCGCTGTGCAGCTGCAGGCCTGGCTGGTGTTCCTGGGGGCCACGCGAGGCCTGACGGGCTGGGAGCGGACGAGGACCAGGAGTACCAGCAGAAGCCCCACCGAGTACCGCGAGTGCCAGCCCAGGACGGCAGGCATAAAGAAAGGCCGCACACGGCGGCCATCTTTGCAGCAGGTTGGTACTCGATTTGGTACTCTGCGCCTTCCCGTTCCCTGAGTACCGCTATACCCTACCGTGTATTTTCCCTTGTTCACCAACTGCTTAGTGTTGGTAGGCGCGATTGGAATCGAACCAACGACCCCCACCATGTCAAGGTGGTGCTCTAACCAACTGAGCTACGCGCCTAATTCTCAAAAGTCTTGCGTCGCCCTCCATGGCGGGGCTTCTGTGCCAGAGGATCAGCACCGGCCCGTCCATCCCTGGCCGGGCGTTCGCCGCGCTGCGAAGGTTCACTGGACCTTCGGTCGCGGCTCACCCACAAGAGGCACGCATGATACCGACATCGGAGCGGCGATGGCAAGGCCTTGGGTGCGACGCGAGACAGGCCCACGGGTCGACTGGGCCAGGGCAGGATCGTACGAGCGCGAGATGGCCTCGGCGCTGTGGCGTTTCGCGCCCTCGGGTCCCGGCAGCCGGTCGCCCATCAGTGGGGTTAAGAGCCCATCGGCGACCCCGCGCGGCCAGCCCTGTCTGCTCGAGTGGCGCGGCCCGAGCCATAGCCGAGGGAATGGCGATATGCTATTGAAGCCTTTTCCTGATGCCTGAATCTCGAGCCAGCGTGTCCCAACAGCCTCCAGAGCCACAGTCTTCCGCAACACGCCTGTATGTCGACGCCGGGGTGAGCACCCTGTACGCCTGCGTGTATGACAGGGAGGGATCCCTGTTGGCGGACCATGAGCTATGTGCCAATTCCGATATTCGGCGATCTCTGGCGAACAGCGGACTGGCGGACATCGGCGCCGATACCAGCATTCAGATCACGGGGAAGCTGCGCGATGTGGTGCACAGCGTGCTGGGCCGGGGGCAGCGCGTCCTGCCGGCAGCGGCTCTGTGGGCGGCGGCCCGGGCGCAGGTCGGGCGAGCGGGTCAACAGGGTAGCCTGGCCCTGGTGGATCTGTCGGCTTCTGGCTACATGCTGGTAGGGGTGGACGAAGCCGGGGACCTTCGCAACGACACCCTGATCGTCAATCCCCGCTGCGGGGCGGGTTCGGGGCTAAATCTGGATCGGGTGCTCCAGAAGCTGGGCATCGAGCGGCCGGCGGTGGACGAGCTACTAGCCGGCTATCTCGGCGAGGCGAACAGCCAACATCGTCGCGAGGTGAATATTCGCGCGGATCGCTGCGGTGTCTTCGCTTCGTCGGCCACCATCTCCGACAAAAATCAGGGCATTCCCCTGGACTTCGCCCTGGCAGTCACCCTGAAGTCGATCGTGCTCAAGGCCTGCACCCAGCTTCCACCCGGATTCGATACCGTCTGGCTCACGGGCCGGGTCTTCGCATGGCAGTATGCCCGGGAATGTGCCGCGGACCATTTCGAGGACATGGCGGTTTCCGCCCTCCACTTCGACCTCCGCAACCGCCTGCCCATCGAGGGCTTACGCCATCTCGAGCGCAGCATCGGCCCCGACCGATTCGTGCGCGTCGAGGATCGGGTGCGCCGACGCCGGGCACTCACCGAGCTTCCCGGCTTCGAGACCCTTCATCGCACGCTCACTGCAAGCCAGGCGTATTGCCGCCTGACGGAGACGACCCGCACGCAGGATCGAAGCACCCCCGCCCAAGGGCAGCCCCTGCTGATCGGCCTCGACGTGGGCTCGACCATGGCCAAGCTGATCGTCAGCGACTCCAGAGGCAAAGAGACCCTGTTCAGGGGCTCCTACAGCAACTCGGGCGACACCATCGACACCGTCAAGGCCATTTTTCGGGACCTGGAGAGCCATCTAGGCCCCGAGCTGGAGCTGGTGCAGATCGGCATCACGGGCAGTGCCCGTTATCAGGTCCAGCAGGCACTCGCACGGGTCTATCCGCCGCTGGCGGACCGCATCTGCGTGCTGGTGGAGAACTATGCCCACGCCCGGGGCTCCCTGGACTATGCGCGCGAGCACCTGTCCCGGCTGGAGGCGTCCGGGATCACGGGACTCAACCGGGAGCTGTGCATCCTGGTGGACATAGGCGGCGAGGACACCAAGGTCTCGACCATCGCCCTGGAGCGGGCCGAGCTGCTCGACAACGCCATGAACGTTAAGTGCTCTGCGGGCACGGGCAGCCTGATGGACACCCTCACCGCCCTGTTCGGCATGACCGACATTGGCGAAGCCTGCCGACAGGCCTATGGGGCAGCACGAGGCTGGGGCATCAACGCCGCCTGTGCGGTCTTCCTTATGGAGAACGCCCGCAAGCTCCAAGCGGAGGGCTACCCCAGGGACGAGATACTGGCCTCGGCCAACTGGGCCATTGTCGACAACATGGCCCAGAGCCTGTGGCGCCAGGTTCGTCTACCGCCCAACACCCTGGTACTGCTGCACGGCCAGACCATGCTGAGCGAGCCCCTGCCGCTGGCGGTGACCGAGCGCCTCGGCCGATTCGTCGGTGCGCCGGTCTATGCCCTGGTGCCACCCGAGCCAGGCCACCGAGCCTGCTACGGGCTGATCCGCTCGGGAGCGGAGCAGCGGCTCAACGGCAGCGTGTCCGTCCGACTGCGCGAGCTCATCGAGCGGCAGTACCGCAAGCGCATCATCCAGTGCAAGGGGGCGGCCTGTGGCGACAAGGACGCCCGCTGCAACCGCAGCCATCTCAGCGGAGGCGATGATGCCGGCGGCAAGATCAGCTTCACCCTCGGTGGTTGTACCGCCATCAACGAGTTGCTCGCCAAGAAGGGCCCCAAGGCCACGCCGGCACCAGACAGCTACAAGATCATCTGGGATTTCATCGACCGGCAGCACCCTCGCTCGGACGACCCCAACCGGCTGGTGATCCCCCGCAGCTTCGCGGTTTCCGAGTGGGCCTATTTCTTCGCCGAGCTGTTCGGCAGCCTGGGTATCCCGGTTCATGTGGACCGGGTCCGCGAGAGCGACATCATCGAGGCCCAGCCCCATCTGCACGTAGACACCTGTGCCCCCCACATAGGCGCGGTGGGCCAGTACCGGCGTCTGGCCGCCGGGCCGCACGGCATCATCCTGGCCCCTCAGATCGAGCATTTGCCCGTTCGAGGCTCCAGCCTGGGACGGACCTGCACCATCAATCAGGGAGGACCCGCGGTCGGCAAGAGCCTGGCGCAGGTGGACTACCCGGACGCCCGTATCCATCTGTTCACCGTCGACCTGGGCATCCCCGACCCGGCACGGCTGGCCGCCTCCGTTCATCCGCGCCTCACCCGGGTCTTCCGGCATTACGGGATCACGATCGACGAGGCGGGGCTCGGCGAGCGGATCGCACAAGCCCTGCAGGCCCATGACCGACTGCGCACGCAGGCCGCAGACCTGGCGGCCGATCTGGCCGGCCAGGCGCTGGACCAGGGGCGACGGGTCGCCCTGGTGCTCGGGCGCGAATACGTCCTCAACCCCGGCATCTACGACAGCCACGTCGGCCGGCTGCTGCGCGACCAGGGCATGGCCGCTATCCCCGGTTATCTGCTCGACCCGGCGCTGGCACCCGAGCTGGACCATCTCTACTGGCGCAATCCCCATTTGATCGCCACCCTCGCCGCGGCGGCGGCGCGGCGGCGACTGCATCGGATCGTCCCATATCCGCGGTTGCGCGAGCTGTTCCGGCGCATCGAGGCCGCTGGGGACGAGCTGGCAGTCGTCCAGGTCTCCACCTTCCTGTGCGGTCCCGACAGCGTCACCGCCCCGCTGATTGCCGAGCTGACCCGTCAGCGACCCTATCTGCTGATTCAATCCGACGCCGTGATCAAGGAACTCGCCCATCTCGAGAACCGCATGAGCACCTATGTGCGGCAGCTGGACAATGGCCTGCACGCCGAGCTGCGCGAGGGTCGGGGCGAGGACTTCGACATCCATGTGCTCCAGGACCTGGTCAACGACCAGCCCCTGGACGCCCGGCGCGACGCCATCTACTTCCCCACCATGGGGGACAACCGGCCGGTGACTGCGGTCATGCGCGGGGCGGGCTTTACCTGCATCGACAACTACTCGGACGAGGGATACGACCTGCCGGCCCTGATCAAGGCCGGCCGCCAATTCACGGGCGACTCGGTGTGTGCTCCGCTTGCGGCGGTCTACGGCGACGTGCTGGGGGCGGTGGCGGACTTCAAGCGCCGCCGTGCCGAGGGTGATCCCCAGGTGGCGGGCAAGCAGCGCTTGCTCATCTTCAACAACAAGGGGCGGGGGCCCTGCCGCCAGGGTCAGTACGTGGAGACGCACAAGGTGCTGGTGGATCGCCTCAGGCGCCGGAGCGATGGCGGCGAAGAGGGACTGATTCGATTCCTGGTGGGTCACGAGCACAAGGGCTTCGACTTCGGCCTGGAGCAGTGGACCCTCCTGCGGGCCCTGCAAGGCATGGTGCTCCAGGGCGTCCTGCACCAGTTGCTGTTCGACCTGGGCGGCGCCTGCCGGGACTTCGATGAGTACCAGCGGTTTCTCGGCGAATTCCGCGACCTCAAGGCCCGCCTCTATGCCATTCAGGAGCAGCGGCTGAGGCCGAGCGAGCTTGGCAGCCGGCTCGCTCGCCGTTACGGAAGCATTCCCGTTCTAGGGCTAGGTATACGCTTCTTCGCCTACCGCTTTCACGCCCAGGACCTGCAACGCCCGCTGCGCCGCTTCGCCCACCGCTGGCGCCGCCCACCGCCCAAGGGCGATGCACCGATCCGGATTCACGTGGACGGCGAGGCCTACATGCGGGTGGCCCAGATCGAGGAGATCTTCCGAGCCCTGCTCGCGGATCTGGGATTCAACCGCTTTCGGCTCGGCTACACGCCCGCCTGGGGCTTTCTGGACTTAACGGTGGCTGGTATGAAGATCCACGCCGAAGAGGCGCTGGAGGCGGCCGAACGCAAATGGGTCGGCTCCGAGAAGGACCGGCGGGCGCGAGACCGGGTGCGCGATGCCCGTCGGCAGCTGCTCGGGCTCAATGGCACTCAGCTCTTGTTGCGCCAGCTTCTGGCCGCCCCGCTCTACCGCGCCGCCGGCCTGCCGATGCCCACCAGCATGTCCAAGGTCCTGGAGGTCGCGAAGACCATCATCCCCACCCGCCGCCCGGACGGCGAGCTGGCCCCTTACGTCGGCGAGGCCCTGTTGAAGCTGGGTCAAGGCTATGATCTGGTGATCAATGTCGCCCCGGAGGGCTGCATGGTCTCCTCCATGGGCGAGGCCATCACCCCGGCGATCACGGGGAGCGTCACGGCTCGCGGCCGTATCCAGCATCTCTTCTCCCAACAGGGAGACGTGGACGAGGAGCTGCTCTCCTTGGCCCTACTGAAGACCCTGGGCCCCGAGCGGCTCTACTCCCGTCCGGAGATTCGGGCCGTTATTTGAGCCCAAGTTTCTCGCCGGCCGACTTGGTGTTGAGCCCCAGCAGCGAGTAGACAGGACAGATGCCCGGGATCCCCGTCACGATCAGGATCAGCCCGATCCAGCCGATGGGGCTGTTGAGACCATAGAACACATTGCCTACCAGGAGCACACCCACCAAGATACGGATGATCCGGTCGATCTTTCCGACGTTGCTCTTGAGCAGATTCATAGCGAGGCCCCATGTGAACTCCAATCCGGTGGCGTCCAGTCTATCAGCAATTGAGGTCTACTCCGCACGCAGGGCCTCGACGGGATCCAGAGCGGCGGCGTTGCGCGCCGGCACCACCCCGGCGACCACACCCACCACCACCGCCAGCAGCTCGGCGATGACCACGTAGTACCAGGGCGTGTGCACAGGCAGGGCGGGCACGGTCGCACCGAGCAGCCAGGCCCCTCCGGCGCCCAGCACCAGACCTGCCGCCCCGCCGAGGGCCGACAGCACCACCGCCTCGGCCAGGAAAAGGGTCAACACCTGGCTGCGCTCTGCCCCAATGGCGCGCAGCAGGCCGATCTCGGCGGTACGCTCATTGACCGAGATGGTCATGATAGTGAGTATCCCCACGCCCCCCACCAGCAGCGATATGCCCCCCAAGGCCCCCACGGCCAAGGTGAGTATGCTGAGGATCGAGCCCAGGGTCTTGAGCATCTCTTCCTGGGTGGTCACGGTGAAGTCCACGGCCCCGTGGCGGCGCTCGAGGATGTCAGTCGTCTTGGCGGCAATGTCGGCGGATTCGGCACGCACCTCGTAGACCAGGTTGATCTCCATGAGGCTCTCGCGGTTGAACATGGATAGAGCCCGGGCCGCCGGGATGAACACCGTATCGTCCAAGTCGAATCCCAGCATCTGTCCTTTGGACTCCATCACCCCAATCACGCGATAGCGCTCACCCGCCACGCGGATCAGCCTGCCCAGGGGATTCTCCTTGCCAAACAGCTCGGTGCGCATGCGGTTGCCCAGCACGGCGAAAGAGCGGGCCGCCCGTGGGTCGTCGTCGGGAAGGAAGCGCCCCATAGCCAGGTCCACCTGCCACAGCCGCGGCATGTCCGGCCCCACCCCGAGCACCGTGGTGCGTCGCCGCCGGTTGCCGGACTCCACCGCCGCATTGCCCTGGACGACCGGCACCACCGCCTCGACGCGCCGCAGGCGTTTGAGGGATTCCGCATCGTTGATGGTGAGGGGGCGCACATTGGCGAGTATTCCCCCAGAGATGCCCTTGGTGGTGGTCTTGCCCGGGGAGATGCTCACCAGGTTAGTGCCAAACTGGGTGAACTCGGCGAGCACGAAACGGTGCACCCCCTCGCCAATAGAGGTCAGCAGCACCACAGAGCCAATGCCGACCGCGATCCCCAGCGCGGTCAGAAAGCTGCGCATGCGCTGGGTGACCAGCGCACTAGAAGACAGGCGGGCGAAGTCTGCCGGGGTCATTCTCGTACCTAGCCCCTGCCTGTCAGAGCCCAGACCGGGTCCAGCTTGGCGGCACGACGGGCCGGGGCCAGACCGAAGACCAGTCCGGTGAAAAGCGCTACCCCCACCGCGCTGAAGAAGGACCAGGCAGGGATCTGAAGCGGGAAACCGGGAAATATCCGGACCAGCACGCCTGCTCCCACTAGGGCAACGACTAGGCCGATGGCCGCGCCGGCCAGGGACAACAGGGCGGATTCCATGAGGAACACCGAGAGGATCTGGCGCCGCCTCGCTCCGACGGCCTTGAGCAGCCCGATCTCGGAGGTCCGCTGGGACACCGAGACCAGCATCACGTTCATGATCAATATGCCGGCCACCGCCAGGCTGATGGCGGCAATGCCCGCCACCGTCAGCGTGAGGGCCTTGAAGATTCGATCGAAAGTGGCCAGCACTGCGTCCTGGGCGATCACCGTGACGTCGTCGTCTCCCTCGTGGCGGGCCTGGATGATGTCCAGGACGTCGTTCTTGGCCCCGCTCACGTCATCGCGGCTCTTGGCCTGGATCAGAATGCGCAGCAGAGACGAGGTATTGAAAAGGGCCTGGGCCGAGGCCACGGGTATGATCACCACCTCGGTGAAATCCATACCGATGGACTGGCCCTTTTCCGCCAAAACGCCGATCACCCGAAAGCGCCGATCGTTGAGCCTGATCCACTCCCCCAAGGCGTTGCGGTTGCCGAAGAGTTCGCGCTTGACGTTCTGGCCCATGACGCAGACCGAGGCAGCGCGGCTGGGATCGCCCTCGGGTAGAAACTGGCCCTGCGCCACCTCCAGCTGGCGCACCGGGTAGAGGGCGCGGGTGGACCCGAGCACGTTGATCTCTCGCTCTCGATCTCGCCAGGAGGCAGGCGCAGAGCCCAGGGTCAACGGCGCGACATGGCGCACTGCGGAGCTGCGATACAGCGCCATGGCGTCATCCAGGGTCAGATCCCGCGGCGTGGTCCCCAGCAACGGGGGGGGACCGCCGGTGGTCTCCGATCGGCCGGGCAGCACCACCAGCAGATGGGTGCCGAGCTCGGCAAACTCGTTGACGATGTAGCGCCGCGCCCCCTCGCCCAGGGTGGTGAGCAGCACCACCGAGGCCACGCCGATGGACATGGCCAGCAGCAGCAGGGCCGTGCGCACGCGAAAGCCCGTGATAGAGCGGCTGCTGTAGCGGACGACGTCTTCGAAGGTCATGGGACGACGCGTCACGCAGCCGAGTCGGAGATCACATACCCGTCCATCATGTGGACCTGGCGGCGGGAGCGCTCCCCGACTTCGGGGTCGTGGGTGACCACCACCAGGGTAATTCCCTGGCGATTGAGGTTCTCCAAGGTCTCGATCACCACGCCGCCCGAGACATGATCCAGGTTTCCCGTGGGCTCGTCGGCCAGAATGATCCGAGGCTGCATGATTACCGCGCGGGCGATGGCCGCGCGCTGGCGTTGTCCGCCGGAGAGCTGGCTTGGCCGATGCCGGGCACGATCCGAAAGTCCCATGTTCTCGAGCGCTGCATCCACCCGTTTACGCCGCTCGTCCGGATCCACACCCGCCAGCATTAGCGGCAGCTCCACGTTCTCGGCGGCGGTAAGCCGTGGAATCAGATGAAAGGACTGGAAGACGAAGCCGATCTTGTGACGGCGCACATCCGCCTGCTGGTCATCGGCCAGCTCAGTGGTGGGCACCCCGTCCAGGCGATATTCTCCAGCGTTGGGCCGATCCAGCAGCCCGACAATGTTCAGCAATGTGGACTTGCCCGACCCCGAAGAGCCCATGATGGACACATAGGCCCCCTCCTCGAAGTGCAGCTTGACCTCGCGCAGGGCATGGACCTCCTCATCGCCCAGGCGAAACACCCGCTCGACGCCATCGAGCTGAATCATTGAGCGCCGCTCTCGGCCCGGGCTAGGGCCCCGTCCTCCACGCCCTCGCGGTCCACCGAGGACACGACCAGGTCCCCGACCTCCACGCCGGACATCACCTCGGTGTAGTCCCAGTTAGCCAGACCTGCCTCCGCCTGGCGCTCCCGGAGCACCCCCGCCGCAGTATCCAGCACATAGACCCGTTTGCCCTCCACCAATGCCTCGGTGGGTATGCGCAAAACGTTCTCATGCACCTCGCGAATGACCTCCACATCGGCGCTGTAGCCCGCGAGCAGCTGCTGCAGGTCCTGCTCGCGCACGAACTCCACCTCTATGGCGACAGTGCGTGCCTGCTTCTCCATCGCCAGCACATAGGGGGCGACGCGCCGAACCCGACCCTCGAAAACCCGATCGCCATAGGCATCGAGGGTGATCCTCGCCGGCATGCCCGCCTCTATGCCCGGCACGTCGACCTCATCAATCGGAGCGGTGACATAGAAGCAGTCCAGACCGATGAGGTCCACGATGGGGAGCGTGGCTATGCCAGGGGGAGAGGGGGTTACATACTGGGACAGCTCGCCGTTGACCTCGGCGACCACCCCGGCGAAGGGCGCCAGGAGCTGCGTGCGTCCGAGCTTGGCCTCGCTGACCCCCAGCTTGGACCGGCTGACCTCGATGTTGGTGCGAGCCGCCGCGCATTCGGCCTTGCTGGCCTTGGATTGCGTCACCGCCTTGTCGGTCTGCTCCTCGGAGGCCACACCCCGCTTCTGCAGGGTCACCGTACGCTCTGCCTCCCGCTCGGCCACCTCCGCATTGAGACAGCTGGCGCGCGCGCGGCTCTCGGCCGCCTCCACCTCGCTACGGGCCAGCTCGACCTCCGCCTTCAGATCCTTGTTCCACAGCCCCAGCAGCAGGTCGCCCTTCTTCACCCGCTGGCCCTCTCTCACCTCCAGGCGAGCTATCTGGCCGCCGAGACTCGGCGTCGGAAAGGCCCGCTGGCAGGCCTCGACGGTTCCGGCCCGGGTGTTGGCCACCGTCTTCTCCACCATTCCGCGCTGCGCGGGCGATACGACCACGTCGATTGGCTTGGCGCGAGTCGTGTACCAGACAACCGCCGCTGCAGCGAGGATTACTAGCAAGGAGAAGATTCGGAAATATCGGCGTTTCACCTGGTGCAATCCTGCCTCGACTGTGCAAAAACCAGCATAAGATACCATAGGGACAATCACGAAAGCTGCCGCCGTCAAGCCCATCCAGCACGGCTTGGGAGGCCGTCACGGACGATCGGTGGCCCGCACCTGCACCAACGGCGCGCGCGAAACGGCCGGGCGGGTATATAATTGGCAGTCGCCCTCTATGAGCGCGCCATAGATAAGGTGCTCGCCAATTGACCCACAATGGGGAGACTGGTACAAAGGCACGTTTACCAAATATCGAATCGCCTATCCCCCGAGATGCCCACGGATATGCTGGACTTTCGAATTATCGGGATCAGTCCGTTTTGTCACGCCGATCCCAACCTGGTCGCGGCTCTCGCCAAGACAGACGCCCTGGGCGTTCTGGATCTCGGCACCGATCCGGCCGCAGCAAGCGACGCACTGGAGGCGCTGACCGCACGCGACCCCCGACGCTTCGGCGTTCTGGTGCGCCCCGGCATGGCGGCTCCCGATATCTCCCCTGAAGCGGTCGTCGTGCTCTCCGGGCCCGAGTATTCCGTGGATCCCTGGGCTCGGCGCACCGTGCTCGCCCAGGTCACGAGCCTTGATGAGGCACGCCGCGCGGAGGCCGCCGGCGTAGCCGGGGTGATCGCCAAGGGGACCGAATCGGGCGGCAAGGTGGGTGAGGAGACCTCCTTCCTGCTGCTCCAGCACCTGGTCAGACAAATCCGGCTCCCGATCTGGGTGCAGGGCGGAATCGGCCCACATACTGCAGCGGCTTGTGTCGCCGGCGGCGCACGGGGTGTGGTGATCGACGCTCAGCTCGCCTTGGTGCGCGAGTCACGGCTTCCCGCATTCGTCAAAGAGATCGTCGCCTCGATGGACGGCAGCGAGACCCTCGTAGTGGACGGCCACCGGGTATTCAGCCGGCCCGACCTCGCGCCCCTGCTCGCGCGCGCCGAAGGAGACGTCATCTCCCACCTGGGTGCCACCGACCTCACACAGAAGCTGCTGCCGACCGGCCAGGACGCCGCTCTCGCCGCCTCCCTGGCCGAGCGTTGCTGTACTGCAGGTGGACTAGTCAGCACCCTGGTTGCGTCGATCGACGACTCCCTGGAGGCCGCCAAGGCGGTCGACCCCCTGGCACCCGGCTCGCCCCTGGCGGAGCTGCACAATCTGGCCTATCCGGTCTTCCAAGGCCCCATGACCCGGGTCAGCGATACGGCGGAATTCGCCAACGCCGTGTCCAAGGCCGGCGGCCTGCCGTTCGTTGCCCTGTCCATGCTGCGTGCCAAGGCCAGCCAGAAGCTGCTGCGGGAAGCCAAGGCCCTCATCGGAGACCGTGCCTGGGGGGTCGGCGTGCTCGGCTTTGTCGACGCCGAGCTGCGCGCAGAGCAGCTGGCGGCCATCGAGGAAGTGCGTCCGCCCGTGGCTCTGATCGCCGGGGGACGTCCTTCGCAAGCCCGCCCGCTGGAAGACAAGGGCATAGCCACCTATCTGCACGTGCCCTCCCCCGGGCTGCTCAAGCTATTCCTTGCCGACGGCGCCCGCCGATTCATCTTCGAGGGCCGCGAGTGCGGCGGCCATGTCGGCCCCCGTACCAGCTTCGTGCTCTGGGAGCTCCAGCTGCGCGAGCTGATGGCCTTCGACCGCCCCGAAGACCTCTGTCTGGTGTTCGCCGGAGGCATCCACGATGCCCGCTCCGCGGCCATGGTCGCCGCCATGGCCGCCGCCCTGGCCGCCAAGGGGGCAAAGATTGGCGTGCTCATGGGCACTGCCTATCTCTTCACCGAAGAGGCCGTCGCCAACGGCGCCATACTGCCCGCCTACCAGGAGGCGGCTGTCGCCTGCGCCCATACCGTGCTGCTGGAGACCGCGCCCGGTCATGCCACCCGCTGCATCGACTCCCCCTACGTGCGCGCCTTCGCCGCCGAGCGCGAGCGAATGCAGGCCGCGGGACGCGACCCCAAGGAGATCTGGGCCGAGCTGGAGAAGCTGAATCTCGGACGCCTGCGCATCGCCTCCAAGGGCATACGCCGAGACGGCCGCAGAATTGTCGAGGTGGGTCACGACGAGCAGCTCAAGGAAGGCATGTACATGATCGGGGACATCGCCACCCTTCACCACGAGATCACCACCGCGGAGGCCCTGCACCGCGAGGTCACCCAGGGGGCTTCGGACCTTCTCAAGGCGCTCCAGGTCGCACCCCGCCCGGTCGAGAAGCCCGCGCCAGCGGACATCGCCGTGGTCGGCATGTCCTGCATCTTCCCCGGTGCCTCGGACGTCGACACCTACTGGTCGAACATCGTCAACGGCGTGCGCTCCATCAGCGAGGTGGACCCTACCCGCTGGAACCCGGATTTCTACTACGATCCCAACTCGCGCAATGGCGACACGACCCCCAGCAAGTGGGGGGGATTCATCGGCGACGTGCTTTTCAATCCCCTCGAATACGGCATTCCGCCCCAGTCGCTGAGCACCGTGGATCCCTCCCAGCTGCTCGCCCTGGAGACGGCCAAGCGGGCCCTCGAGGATGCCGGCTACGGCACTCGGGAGTTCGATCGCTCCCGGGTCTCGGTGATCTTCGGCGCAGAGTCCGGTGCGGACATCTCCGCGGCCTACGGCTTCCGCTCCCTGTATCAGCAGCTGGCAGGCCCCATGCCGGCGGAGCTCGACGAGCATTTGCCGCGCTTGACCGAGGACGCCTTTCCCGGAGTGCTTGCCAATGTGATCGCCGGGCGCATCGCCAATCGCCTGGACCTGCGCGGCTCCAATTTCACCGTCGATGCGGCCTGCGCCTCGTCCCTGGCCGCCCTCGACATGTCGGTCAAGGAGCTGACCGCAGGTACCAGCGACGTGGTGCTGTGCGGCGGCGTGGACCTGCACAACGGGATCAACGACTACCTGCTGTTCTCCGGGGTGCACGCCCTATCGCCATCGGGACTGTGCAAGACCTTCGACAGCGATGCCGACGGCATCGCCCTGGGCGAAGGGGTTGCCTGCCTGGTGCTCAAGCGCCTGTCGGACGCCGAGCGCGACGGCGATCGCATCTACTCGGTGATCAAAGGGGTGGCAGGCTCCAGTGATGGCCGCTCCCTGGGCCTGACCGCGCCGCGCAAGGAAGGCCAGATGCTGGCCGTGGAACGCGCCTATGCCCGCGCGGGGATCTCCCCGATCGACGTGGGGCTGGTGGAGGCCCACGGGACAGGCACGGTGGTGGGCGACCGCACCGAGCTGGGCACCCTGACCGATTCCTTCATTGCCGCGGGTGCCGGGCCCGGCCGCTGCGGTCTGGGCTCGGTCAAGTCCCAGATCGGCCACACCAAATGTGCCGCCGGCCTGGCCAGCGTGATCAAGGTCTCCAAAGCCCTGCATCATCGGGTGCTGCCGCCGACCCTGAACATCAAGAGCCCGAACCCCGCCTACGACCCCAGGACCAGCCCTTTCGCCCTGTCGGAGACGGCCCGCCCCTGGCTGGAAGCCCAGCGCAGCGCGGGCGTGAGTGCCTTCGGCTTCGGTGGCTCCAATTTTCACGCCGTGCTCACCACTTATGCCGACGCCGAAGAGCCCGAGGCCGGCTTCACCGACTGGCCCTTCGAGCTGTTCCTGTTCCGCGCCGCCGATCTGCCCGCCGCCCAGGCTAGGGCCCGCTCGCTGCTGGCCTGCCTGGACGTGGACGCGCCCCTGCGCCTGCGCGACCTGGCCGCCAGCGTCACCCTGGATGGCCAGGGGCCGGTGCAGCTGGCGGCGGTCGCCGCCACCCGGGACGAGCTTCGATCCGCCCTCGAATCGGCCCTGGCGGGCAAGACATCGGGCAAGGACCTGTTCTTCGCCGACCCCATCGAAGGCAAGGTCGCGTTTCTCTATCCGGGACAGGGCTCCCAGCGTCCCAACATGCTGCGCGAGCTGTTCCTGGCCTTCCCGCCCCTGCGCAGATTGCTGGACATGGGGCTGCCCTGGCTGGACGCCCTCTTCCCGCCCACCGCCTGGACCAATGAGCAGAAGGCCGAGCAGAAGGCCGCCATCACCGATACCCGGGTGGCCCAGCCGACCCTCGGCATCGCGGGGCTGGCCATTGCGGACCTGCTCGAGCGGGCCGGCATTCAGCCGGCGATGGCCGCCGGCCACAGCTACGGCGAGCTGGTCGCCCTGTGCCGAGCGGGGGTCTTCGAGGAGGCCGACTTACTGCAGCTGAGCCTGGAGCGGGCGGAGGCGATACTGGAGGCCGCCGAGGGCATCGACAGCGGCATGGCCGCGGTAGCCGCGGACGCAGCCAAGGTCGAGGCCACGCTCGAGGGCATAGACGGTGTAGTGGCGGCCAATCACAACGCCCCGGACCAGACCGCCATCTCCGCCCCCCGGAAGGCACTGGGCCTGGCCCTCAAGAAGCTCGACCAAGCGGGCATCTCCGCCCGTCCCATCCCGGTGGCCGTCGCCTTCCACAGCCCAGTCGTGGCTGGGGCGTCCAAGCGCCTGCGCAGGCACCTGGAGCGCGTGAGCATCTCCGCACCGACCCTGACGGTGTGGTCCAACACCACTGCCGAGCCCTATCCGGAAACGCCTAACGCCATCCGCGACCGGCTCGCCGAGCATGTCGCCAAGCCGGTCTTCTTCGCCGAGGAGATCGAGGCGATGTACGCGGCCGGCGCCCGCGTCTTCGTCGAGACCGGACCCGGCCGGGTGCTGTCCGGGCTGGTCAAGCGCATCCTGGGCAAGCGCGAGCACCAGATCGTCACCTGCGATACTGGCCGCGGATCGGGCATCCGAGATTTCCTGGCCGCCCTGGCCCGATTGGCGACCCTGGGCATCGAGGTAGACCCCAGGTTCCTGTTCGCCGGACGCCAAGCCAGGCGCCTGGACCTCAGCCAACCCGCCGGGCTCCAGGTCCCGTCGAGCACTTGGAAGATCAACGGCTGGCTGGCCCGCCCCTACCATGGTGAGCCCCCGAAGAATCGCCTGCGTCCCACTCCGCATCCGGTCATCACGGCCGGGGCCCCCGGCGTTCCCAGCGCCCCGGCGTCCACGGATCCCCGGGACGAAACAGTGGTGGAGTATCTGCGCAACCTGCGCGAGCTGGCCATGGCCCAGCGCGACGTCATGCTCGGCTTCCTAGGGGCAAAGCCGTCGTCCGACATGCGTCCTGCCCAGTCCTCGGCTAGCCCCCAACCCGCACAGGCTGCCCGCCCGGCCCTGCCCAAGGCGCCCGAGCCGCCGCCCGTACGCCAGCCGGCACGCACCGCCAGGCCCTCGGTCACCGAACTGGAGCAGGCATTACTAGGCATCGTCAGCGACAAGACCGGCTATCCGCAGGAGATGCTGGGGCTCGACCTGGACCTGGAGGCGGAGCTGAGCATCGACTCCATCAAACGGGTGGAGATCCTCGGTGCCCTGGCCGGCAAGATCGGCCTGGATGAGTCCGCCGGCAACGATCGGGACTACATCATCGAGCAGCTGGCCGCCAGGAAGACCCTTCGAGAGATCACCGACTGGCTGAAGGCCCAGCAGCCCACAGTCGCTCCCGCCCAGGCCACCGTGGCCGAATCAGCAGCGGCGCCCGCAAGCCCCTTGGTGGACGTGCAGACCGCCCTGCTTGGCATCGTCAGCGACAAGACGGGCTATCCCCAGGAGATGCTGGGGCTGGATCTGGACCTGGAGGCCGAGCTGAGCGTCGACTCGATCAAGCGGGTGGAGATCCTCGGCGCCCTGGCTGGAAAGATCGGCCTGGATGAGTCCGCCGGCACGGACCGCGACTATATCATCGAGCAGCTGGCCGCCAAGAAATCCTTGCGGGAGATCATCGACTGGCTGGAGGGGCAGTCCAGCGCTCAGGCAACCGGCGAGGTGCGGAGCAGCGTCGAAGACATCCCGGCCGAGCCGGCCGTCGACCTGTCTGGGGTACGCCGCTATCTGCCGGCGGTCACTGGGATCGCCGCTCCCAAGGTCAGTCCGGCCATGCTGTCAGGCAAGCGGTTTGCCCTGTCCGATGCGGACAGCCCCATCGGCAGAGAGCTGGCCAAGCAGCTGAAGAGGCACGGCGCCACCGTAGAGATGCTGCCGTACGGCGGGAGCCCGGGCGAGGTGGACGGTCTCATCTATCTGGGCACCCTGCGCGACCCCAACGGCGTCTACCCGGCCAAGGAGCTGTTCGACCTGGCCAGCCATGCCGTGCGCAACGGTGCCCAGTGGGTCTATGGACTCACCGCCCTCGGCGGCCAGTTCGGGCGTAGCGGCGAGTGCCCTTTCCCGGCCGCCAGCGGCGGTCTGGCCGGTCTGCTGAAAAGCCTGGCCAAGGAGAAGCCGGAGATACGGGTCGGCGTGATCGATATCGAGCTCTCCGACAAGCCCGCTCGGATCGCAGCCCAGGTGGTCGATGAGCTCAGCGCCGACGAGCCCATTGCCGAGGCCGGCTACCGCGACGGCAAGCGCTACACGGTCCGCACGGTACTGGCCGAGATCGATGCCTCCATCGGTGGTGCCCTTGCCCTGGACAAGGACTCTGTGGTGCTGGTCACCGGGGGCGCCCGAGGCATCACCGCCGGGGCGGTCCTCGAGCTGGCCCGCCGTACCGCCTGCAGGCTGGTGCTGGTGGGACGCTCCCCTCTGCCCGAAGCCGAGCGACCCGAGTATTCCCAGGCGGAAGATCTGCCCGCCCTGCGCAAGCTGATCATCGGGCTCAAGAAATTCAAGACACCCAGGGAGATAGAGGCGGAGTGCCGCAGGGTGATGGGCGCCCGCGAGGTCCGGGGCACCCTGGACGCCGTTCGAGCAGCCGGCTCGGAGCTGGAGTACCACTCCCTGGACGTCCGTGATGTCCAGGCCTTCGGCTCGTTGATCGACGACCTCTACAAACGTCACGGGCGCATCGACGGCGTGATCCACGGAGCCGGCATCATCGAAGACAAGCTGATGCTCGACAAGCGCAGGGATTCGTTCGATCGGGTGTTCGACACCAAGGTGGCGGCCGCGCGGACCCTGGATGCCAAGCTCAAGGACGACGTGCGCTTCGTGGTCTTCTTCTCCAGCGTCTCCGGGGCCTTCGGCAACCGCGGGCAGACCGACTATGCGGCGGCCGGGGATCTGCTCGATAAGCTGGCGTTCGACCTGCAAAAGCGCATCAAGGGCCGGGTGGTCTCCATCGACTGGGGCCCTTGGGCCGGCACGGGCATGGTCTCCGACGAGCTGGCGCGTGAGTACGCCCGGCTGGGCGTGGGGCTGATCTCCCTTGACGAAGGCATCCAGCGCCTGTTCCAGGAGCTGGAGATGGGTCCGCCGACCGATTCCCAGGTGATCCTGATGGCCGCAGAGCCGTCGGTCATGCCCTGGTGACGTGTGATTCGCGCGGCCGCGGTACCCCCGCGGTCGCCGTTCAAAGCGGTCAGCTGCCGTTTCTAGGTTCAATAGCCCAATCGGCACAGGCATGAAACAGGAACCGACGGGGATAGCCATCGTTGGGATGGCGTGCACCTTTCCGGGCGCGCCGGACCTCGACACCTACCGATCGAACCTTCAGCAGGGGGTCGACGCGATCACCGAGGTTCCCCCCAAGCGGTGGGACCCGGTCTTCTTCGATCCTCAATCCCACGAGGTCGACCGTTTCTATTGCCGGCGCGGCGGGTTCATCGGTGACGAGCTGATCTTCGACCCCCTGCCCTACGGCATCATGCCGGTGGCGGCCGAGGGGTCCGAGCCTGACCAGATGCTCGCCCTGGACCTGGTAACCCGGGCCCTGGCGGATGCGGGCCTGGACGGCAACGCCTCTGTGCCCCGCGAGCGCACCGGGGTGATTCTCGGGCGTGGGGGCTATATCGGGGTGCGGGGCGCCCGCGCCACTCAATACTTCACCATGGCGCAGCAGCTGGTGCAGTCGGTGGGCGAGCTGGTCCCCGAGGCCTCCGCCGACCAGCTCACCGCCATCAAGCGGGAGTTCCTCTCCAAGCTGGGCCACTATGGGCCAGACACCGCCATAGGTCTGGTGCCCAACATCGCCGCCTCGCGCATCGCCAACCGATTCGACTTCCAAGGTCCCGCCTACACCATCGATGCGGCCTGTGCCAGCTCCCTGATTGCGGTGGACCAGGCCTCCCGGGAGCTGGAGACCGGTCGAGCCGACTTGGTGATCGCAGGCGGCATGCACGTGTGCGACGACGTCAGCTTCTGGAACGTCTTCACCCAGATGGGGGCGATCAGTCGCAGCCAGCAGATCCGCCCCTTCGACAGACGAGCCGACGGCCTGTTGATCGGGGAAGGTGCGGGGGTGCTCGTTCTCAAGCGTCTCACGGACGCCGAGCGCGACGGAGACCGCATCTATGGGGTGGTCAAGGGCGTCGGCCTGGGCAGCGACGGGCGCGAGCGCAGCCTGATGGACCCTCGCTCCGACGGCCAGATACTGGCCGTGGAGCGCGCCTGGAAGGCCGCCGGCCTTGATCCCGCCCGGATTGGTCTGCTGGAGGCTCACGGGACTGGCACCCCCACGGGAGACCGGGCCGAGCTGACCACCGTGGCCCGCTTCTTCGGTAACCGGGTGAAGGGGACGCCGGCCATCGGCTCGGTCAAGTCCATGATCGGCCACGCCATGCCTGCTTCCGGGGCCGCCAGCCTGATCAAGACAGCGCTGGCCCTGCACCACGGCTTTCTGCCTCCCACCCTGCACTGCGAGGAGCCCCACGAGCTGCTCGGCAAGACCGGCTTCCGGCCGGTGGGCAAGGCCGAGCCCTGGGAGCATCCCGGCCATCCGAGGCTGGCGGCGGTCAACGCCTTCGGCTTCGGCGGCATCAATTCTCACCTGGTGCTGGAGGCCGCCCCGGGCGCCTCGGCCGAGCCCATTGCCCCGCCGGCGCGGGCGCCCGAGATGCTGTTTCTGGCGGCAAACACCTCGGAGGAGGTCCTCGAGGCCCTGGATGCGGGCGAATCCATCTCGCTGGCCGGACCCTGCCGACTGGTCGTGCAGGACCCCACCCCCGAGCGCCTGGAGATGGCGCGCAAGCTCATCGCCCGGGGCCAACGCTGGGCGGGGCGCAAGGACATCTGGTACTCGCCCAGGGGTCTGGCCCGCCAGGGCGGCAAGATCGCCTTCGTCTTCCCCGGGGTGGACGGCCGTTTCAATCCACACGTGGTGGACCTGGCCCGCCATTTCCATCGACCGGTTCCCCGGCATCACGACGCCACCGAGGATCTGGTTACCATCGGTGCGGGCATCGTCGAGGTGGGTCATCTGCTGAATGAGGTGCTGGGTGAGCTGGACATCCGGCCCGACGCAGTGGCTGGGCACAGCATCGGCGAGTGGACCGCGATGGTGGTGGCGGGCCTGAGCCCGCCGGACGAGACCGACCGCTTCATCGACGAGATCATCCCCTCGCTGTCGGTCAAGGTCCCGGGAGTGTTGTTCGGGGCGGTGGGCTGCGGCACCGAGCAGGCGACCCGCGCAATCGAAGGGCTCCAAGACATCTCCGTCTCCCACGACAACTGCCCCCACCAGTCCATACTCTGCGGGATAGAACCCAGCGTCGACACGGCCCTGCAACGGCTCAAGGCCCAGGGCATCATGGGCGAGAAGCTCTCCTTCCGCTCGGGCTTCCACTCGCCGCTGTTCACCGAGTACCTGCAGCCCCTGTACCGGACCTTCTCCACCTTCACGCTCCAGCCGGCCAGCATCCCCATGTGGTCGGCCACCACGGTGGAGCCCTACCCCTCGGACCTGGACGCGGTCCGCCGGCTCTGGATCGACCACCTGCTCAAGCCGGTACGCTTCCGAGAGCTGACCGAGCGGCTCTACGAGGACGGCGTACGGGTATTCATCCAGATGGGCACCGGGCGCCTGGTGGGCTTCATCGAGGACAGCCTGCGCGGGCGCGAGCATGCCGCGGTCACCGCCAACGCGGAGAACCGGGGAGGCCTGGAGCAGCTGCGCCGCTTGGCTGCCGAGCTCTGGTGCGAAGGCTATCCGGTACGCCTCGAGCGCCTGGGCATGCGGCCCAAGGCCAAAGCGCAGGGCATTCGCCTCGCCTTGAGCACCCCGCTGGTCCACCTCGACACGCCCCTGGAACTGCCCCGGCATCCCGCCCCTGCGCGCCAGGTCCCGAGCACGCTGGAGATCGACGAGTCCCAGCCCGTGCTGGCCGAGCTGGCCCGGATGCAGCAGGATATCGCCGCTATGTCTCGGGAGGTGGTCAATGCCTGGCAAGAGCGGCGCCGCTCCGCCGGGGCCGGCGCCACCCCGCCTCGCCCGCCTGCGGCGCAGCCGCCCAAGCCGGCCGCGCGTGCCATAGGTCCGCGCAAGGTCATCCGCAAGCGACACTTCGCCCTGGAAGACATGCCCTATCTGATCGACCACGCCTTCATCCGCCAGCCGGCGGACTGGCCGCATCCGGTCGACCGGTTTCCGGTAGTGCCCTTTACCATGTCGGTGGATTTGGTCATGGAAACCGCCACGGAGCTCGTGCCCGAGCTGATCCCCGTAGGGCTGGAGCGTATCCGCGCCAATCGCTGGATCGAAGTGGCCCCGCCTCAGGACATCGACGTCAGGGCCGAGTTCGACGGCAGCACCAAGGTGGCCGTGAGCATCGGCGAGCTCTTCTCCGCCACCGTGCTGATGGCCAAGAGCTACCCCCCGGCACCCGCTCCCCGTGCCTTGGACGTGGGCGAGCAGGACATCCCCTGCGCCACCGCCGAGCAGTTCTACTCGGACCGCTGGATGTTCCACGGCCCGAGCTACCGGGCGGTGAAGGAAACCGGCCCCATGGGCCGCAAGGGCCTGACCGGGGTTGTCGAGGCCCTGCCGGCACGCGGCTCCCTGCTGGACGCCGCCGGACAGGTGGCGGGCTATTGGTGCGCCTCCCACGCCACCGAGAACCAGGAGGCACTGCCCTTCAGGGTGGATGGCATCACCTTCTACGGCCCCCATCCCGAGATCGGCGCCCGAGTCAGGTGCGACGTCCAGATACTGGAATTCAACAACCTCTGGGGCCGTTTCGACATCGATATGCACCGCAACGGGCGGGTCTGGGCACGGATCAAGGGGTGGGAGGATCGACGCTTCGAGGCGGATTCCGCCATGCGCAAGGTCATGCTTTTTCCGGAGAATCACATCTACGCCAAGGCGGACCCGGAGGGATTCTTCATGGTCGAGGAGAGCTGGCGTAGCGCCGCCTCGCGCTATTTCATCGCGCGGCGCTGGCTCGACTGGGACGACATGGCCCACTACCTGGCCAGAAATCCCCGCTCCCAGCGTTTCTGGCTGCTCGGACGTATCGCTGCCAACGACGCGGTGCGCCAGTGGCTGTGGGACCACGGCTACGGCAATCTGCACCCGGTACAGATCCAAATCCGCAACGAAGAGAGCGGCAGGCCGGTGGTCAGCGGTCCCTTCGGCGAGGATCTGCGCCTGTCGGTCGCCCACACCGAGGGCCTGGGTGTAGCCCTGGTCGGCGAGGGGGTCGATGTGGGCATAGATGTGGAGAAGATCGTGCCGCGGGACCCGGACCTGATCCGCACCGCCTTCAGCGACGCCGAGCTGGCCCTGCTGCCCCAGGACGACCGGGACGAGTGGCTCACCCGACTGTGGGTCTCCAAGGAGGCGGTGGGCAAGCTGCGCAGCATCGGGCTCGCGGGCCGGCCCCGCTCCCTGGCGTTGAGCGAGATCGACGGCGAGCGCCTGTGCGTGGACGGAGTCTGGGTACGCACCCGTCGAGACGGAGAGCATGTGATCGGCTGGGCAAGCCGTACTTCGAATTCGACAGGAGAGCAGAGAACTTGAGCACTACCCTCGAAACCGTGTCCCGACTGATCATCGAGGTCATGAGCAACGATCCCCTCGAGCCAATCACCGCCGAGACCTCCTTCGGCGATGACCTGGAGCTGGAGAGCATCGAGCTGGTGGCCCTGGCCGAGAAGGTCCAGGCCGAGTATGGCGACAAGGTGAATTTCGCCGACTGGCTCTCCCAGAAAGAGCTCGACGAGCTGATCCACCTCAAAGTCGGCGAGCTGGTCGAGCTCATAGACAGCTGCCTGGCGGCGGAATCCGACGCCTGAGGCTCGAGTCCGCTGGGAGCCCCGCATCGCCCCACTCCTTCGTTGATCCAGGAGCCCTTCCATGGCCGAGATTGAAGCACGCGGCGTGCGATTCCATTACCAGCGTCTCGGCAGCGGTCAAGAGAAGGTGGTATTCCTGCACGGCTTCGTGTGGGACAACCTGTCCAGCTGGTATTTCTCGGTGGCCTCCAGCGTCGCCGCCAAGGCCCAGGTACTGCTCTACGATCTGCGCGGCCACGGCAAAAGCGAGCGCCCGGCCACTGGCTACACCCTGGACGACATGGTGGCCGACCTGGATGCCATGCTAGACGCCACCGGGTTCGGAGACCGCCCGGTGCACCTGGTGGGCAACAGCTTCGGCGGCCTACTCGCGCTTGCCTATGCCATCGCCCATCCGGAGCGGGTCGCCAGCATGGTCCTGGTGGATGCACACACCGCCGACGAGACCTGGAACGAGGATATTCGCTCGACCCTCGAGTCCCAAGGCCACGAGCGTGACCACATGATCATCCAGGCCTTCAACGAATGGGCCGGACGCCACAACGACCCGCGCAACACCCGCCTGGCCAAGGCCGCCGAGCAGCTGATCAAGGAGACCAGCCTGCTGGAAGAGATCACCCGCTCGCGAATCTTCACCGATCGGGAGCTGGCGCGCATCACCTGTCCCGTGCTGGCCATGTACGGCGAGCACTCCGACATACGCCACAAGGGCGAGCGTTTGGCCGCCAGGCTGCCCGACTGCACCCTGCAAATCATCACGGGAGGCTCCCACGTCATTCTCTGGGAGGCCACCGCGACCCTCAGAGAGCGGGTCCAGAGCTGGGTGGCCGAGCACGCCAGCCCGGCCGTTGAGGCCCAGACGAGCGGCGACTGAAGGCCGATGTCCCGATTCCTGTTCGTCGTCCCCCCCTTCGTCGGGCACATCAATCCCACCATTTCGGTGGGGCGCGAGCTGACCGAGCGGGGCCACCAGGTTGCCTGGGTCGGCTACCGAGACCCGCTGGAGCGCCTGCTCGCACAGGACAGCCGACTCCTGCCCCTGGACCACCCGGGCGAGGAAGGCGTGGACACCCACGCCCTCAAGCAGCGCTTCCAGTCGGTGCGGGGCTTTAAGAACCTCAAGCTGATGTGGGACGAGGTCTTTATCCCGTTGGCCAGGAGCATGCTCCCCGGCGTGCGCAAGGCGGCGGAAGAATTCCGCCCCGACGTGCTGATCAGCGATCAGCAGACCCTGGCCGGTGCGCTGGTCGCGCGCAGTCTCGGGCTAACCTGGGCCACGTCGGCCACCACTCCAGCGGATCGGGTGACCGCCCTGGGCTGGCTGCCCAAGATCTTGGAGTGGATCGAAGAACGGCTCGCGGCGCTCCAGCGCGAGGTCGGGCTGGAGCCGACCGGGGTGCCGGAGGATTCCCCGGATCTGGTACTCTCCTTCATCACCGAGTCGCTCAGCGGCCCACTTCCCGCGCACCTGACACAATATCGGCTGGTCGGCCCGGCCATCAGTCGTCGGCCCGACGCTACGGACTTTCCCTGGAAGCGCCTGCAACCTGGGGTCCCGAAGGTGTTGGTCTCCCTGGGCACCCTGAACGCGGAGCGCGGCGGCGACTTCTTCGAGAAGATCAAGCAGGCCCTCGGCCCCCTGCCCGTCCAGGTGATCCTGGTGGCCCCCCAGTCCTTCGGACCCTTCCCGGAGAATTTCATCGTGCAGCCCTGGGTGCCCCAGCTGGACCTGCTTCCCAAGATCGACCTGCTGCTGTCCCACGCCGGCAGCAACGCGGTGTGCGAGGCCCTCGCCCATGATCTGCCGGTGGTGGTGGTCCCCATCACCGATGGCCAGCCCGTGGTGGCCGAAAAGGTGGCGGATTCCGGCTGCGGCATCCGCCTGTCATTCACCCGCTCAAGCGCCGAAGAGATTCGGAGCGCAGTGGAGCAGGTCCTGCAGGACCCGCAGTTTCGCGAAGCCGCCAAGCGCATTCGCCAATCCTTCGATGCCGCGGGCGGGGCAGCCCGCGCCGCCGAGCTGCTGGAACGCCTGGCCAGAGGTGAGACCGTATGAGCCGCGGGACATCTGGCAGTACCCAGAACGCCTGGACCTTCGAGCGCCCCACCCCACCGCCGGGCATACGCATCTTCAACTGGCTGGGCGAGCTCGGTTGCCGATTGGGCTGGAGGAGACCACTGTCGGTCGAGCGTATCCTGGAGGGCGCCGAGAAGCGCACTGGCCTGACCGACTTTGGCAACCAGGACTTTCTAGAGCCCTTGGAGATACTAGTCAGGGCCTTCGAGGAAGAGGCGGGGCTGACCGCCTTCGGCCGTCGCTTCATCGGCCATCTGCTGACCGGCCGGGTGGCCACTCGCCTCATCCTCCGGGAGTATATCCGCCGACATCCGGAGACACTGGAGGCGCCGCTCGCCCCGCCCTTGATCGTGGTGGGAATGCCCCGTACGGGTACCACCCTCCTCTTCAACCTCCTGGCCCGGGATTCCGAGACTCGCCCCTTACTGGGCTGGGAGAGCCTGTTCCCGGCCCCCTTGAACACCGCGCCCAACATCAAGGAAGACACGCGGCTCAAGAAGAGCCGCATGATGGGGAAAGGCCTGCCCCGTCTCGCGCCGGGCCTGGAGCACATTCACCCCTTTCATCCGGATGGGCCGGAAGAGTGCACCTGGCTGATGGCCACCACCTTGGTCTCGCCTGTGTTCTCCATGCTGGGGCGTATCCCCTCTTACGACGACTGGCTCTGGGGCCTGGAGCCCGCCGCCTGGACCCGGCCCTACCGAGAGTATGTAGAGCAGCTACTGGTGCTCCAGCACCAGACAGGAGATACCCGCCGCTGGGTGCTCAAGTCTCCCGTCCACTACATGTCCCTGGGTCCGCTGCTGGAGACCATTCCCCACGCCCGGGTAGTGCTGACGGACCGGGACCCTCGCCAGGTCGTACCCTCGACGTGCAGCCTGTTCGCGGTTCTGCGCGGCACGGCCGCCAAGTCGGTTGACTGCACAAGCCTGGGCCCGGACATGGTCCGGCGCCTTGCCGACGGACTGGGCAGGTCCGCGGCAGCGCGCCGGGCCTACCCCGACCGGGTCATGAAGATCGAGTTCCCTGATCTGGTCAAAGACAAGATCGCAAGCATCGGTCGCATCTACGACTACTTCGGGCTCAATCTCACCAGCGAGGCGGAGACGGCCATGCAGCGCTGGATCGCGGAAACTCCACATAGCGGCTCCCACAAATACGGTCTGGAGCAGTTCGGCATCGACGAAGCCTCAGTCTCGGCGTATTTTGCCGACATTGGCGGGCAAGTCAGCGCCGGCAATGCCGGGGACTCACGTGAATGAATCGGACCCGAGGCCTATTCGGCCTTCTCCTGGGTCTGGGGGCGATCAGCGCCTCACTGACCGCCGAGGCTGCCTCGGCCCTGGACGACCCGGGTGATTTCGCCCAGATCGCCAAGAACGGCTTCGCCCTGACCGTGGACCATGCCTTCTACGCCGACCCTCAGAAGACCGTCTTCCCCAATCTCCAGCCCAACATCGGCTCCGACAGGAACAACTGGGGCTGGTCCATGGCCTGGTTCGAGAACTCCCTGTGGGTCGGGACCAACGAGCTGGAGCCGGACAGTGACGGCAACTACTACGGCGCCGAGATCTGGCGCTACTTTCCCAGCCATTTCGATACGTCCGGTGACTGGGGTCTGAGCGGCAAATGGAAGCGGGTCTTCAAGTCACCCCGCGTCAATCCCCTGCTGGCCGCCGCGCTCGCGTACGCCGGCATCCCCAACGGGCCCAGGGACATCGGCTACCGATACATGACCGTCTGCAATGCAGGGGACGGGGTCGATCGCCTGTACGTCAACAGCTTCGGCATTCCCGCCCAGGTGCTCTACTGGGACGGCCACACCTTCAAGCCCACGTCCCATGAGGGCACCTACACCCACCCCAAAGATGTCGTCAACGGCTCGGCCGACCTGGGCGCCCGTAGCGGTGTCTGCTTTCGCGGACACTATTTGATGTCGTTCGCCGGGACCCCGGAAGATGTGGACATCTCCCATCACCCGGCCGTGTTCATGAACTCCGATCCCGCCCACGGCGCCCCCTGGGAGGTGGTGGTGGACGTCAGGGGCCCGCTCCCGGACGGCACGCCCGACCCCAATGCCCATCCCCTGGCGGACCCGGACAACCTGGGCATCTTCCAGCTGGAGGCCGTCGGCGACCGCTATGTCTATCTCTCCACCATCAATCGCACGACCGGCAGCCAGATCTGGCGGGGAGACGGCAAGGACTGCCTGGAGCCCTGGATGGGTGACGGGCACTGCAACTTCACCTGGACGCGGATCATCGAGCGGGGGGGTGGGCGTCCCGCCGATCTGCCTGGCATCACCCCGACCATCGACAACGCCGGGGCCACCCTGGGCGTATTCGGCAACGATCTCTATGTCGCCTTCGCCGAATCCCGCTACTTCGGCCGCACCTTCGCCGAGCTGGCTCGGATTCCGAACGCCGGCTCACCGCCGCCCGGAGATGACGAGTCGGCGCCTCATACCTGGCAGCTGCTGGTCGGCTGGGCGCGCAAGGATTACCTGACCAACGCCTCCGCCCGCGGCCTGGGCAACCTCGACTGCACCAACCCGGGCGACATGCCCAACGACATCTCGGAGCTGTCACCGACCGCCCAGACGTTCTGGTCCTATCTTGCCGATCTGTTCCTGCCCGAGACAGGAGATCCCGACCTGCCTCTGCTTGAGGAGCTGGACGATCCAGGCGATTCAGCCAACGACGACTGCTTCCCCGCGACCGGCGCCGGCCCCGGCTTCCCCCGCGGGGACCAGAAGGACCCCTTCGTGCTCGGCCCGGCCAGCTACTTCTGGCGTTTTCGCGAGCATGACGGAGATCTGTTCATCGCCACTCTCGATCTGCTCGGCCCCATCATTCCGGACAATCCGGCGGGCTTTGATCTTCTCAAGACCACCAACGGGGTCGACTACACCCTGGTGGTCGACGACGGCCTGGGCAATCCCAACAACTATGGGGTCAGAGGCCTGGAATCCGTGCCTTTCGGGGCCATTTGGTCCATTTCTCGCCACGGCCCCGTCCCCCATGTCCTGGCCTTGTCCACGACCAACCCCTTCGAGGGCTCGACCGACCCGGGCGGCAGCCCCAATGGTGGGGCCGAGGTCTTCATCGGCACCACTGCCCCCGGGCCCGACGCAGCCCCCCGGGCGAATGCCGGCTACGACCAAATGGTTTTGGACACCGGCAAGCTGGGTGAGGTCACCTTCACGCTCGACGGCAGTGGCCGCGATACCTTCGGCGGTGGCGGCCTTGCCGCGGACCCTTATCGCTGGTTCAGGGGCTCGCTGGAGAGTCTCGGCGGCGACTGCACCCAGCTCAACCCCGCCGACGCCTTCTCCAGCGCCGCCGATCCACAGGATACCCGAGCCTCCATGGTCGGCGATCAGACGGCGCTCATCTACAGCTACGTGCTTCAGGTGACCGACCAGGACGGCCACCGAGGCTGCGACGAGGTGCAGATCACTGCCAGCTACGATCTCCCACCTACCGTAGAGCTGCACACCAGCGTGCCTTACGGCCCGCCCGATGGTGATGGCACGGACACGCTACCGGTCGTCAAGATGATCGATTTCGACGACGACGGTGCCGAGACCTATGACGTCACCGGTCTGTGCAAGGACGATCTGGCCAAGCTGGTGCGCTGCGAGCTGGTGGTGACCGGCGTCCCGGGCAACACCCTGTCCAAGGTCTCAGACACCGGCACCCGGCCCGGTCTGTGCACGGGCCTGGGCGAATGCCGGGTGAGCGCCTCGGTGCGCACCCCCGAAACCCGTGCCAACGCAGCAGCCGGGGGCCAGAGTCGGCCCGAGACCTATCTGATCGCGGTGGACCAGGCCGGACATGAGGCCCGCTTCCGCTGGGAGAGCCTGACCCAGCGGATCGTCAACGAGACCGGCAATGACCCGCCCATCTGCCGCAATGCGGATGTGCTCATGACCGCGGGTGTCGATACCCAGATCGAGGTCGACCCGGCAGCCGGAGACCGGCCTATCTGTGTGGACGCCGATGGTGACCCCATGACCTACCTGGACGGCGGAGTCGACCCGGCCATTGGGACGGTCGCGTTCGACGGGACGATCACCTACACGCCCAACCACTCCTCCAGCCCCGCCGCGGACCAGCTCGAATTCGTCGCCCAGGACCTGGTGCCCGCAGCCTCCGGCCCCACCACCCTGCGGGTGAATCTCGTCGCCGACACCGCGGGCCCGGAGGTCATTGTCGACTTCCCGGTCCAGGGCGCCCGCTACCTGCGCCCCGGCCTCAAGGCCGGCTGCGGCACCTGGGCGAAGGATGTGTGCGGTAGCGCCAGCGACTCCCAATCGCAGGTAACCGCGGTCGAGGGCAGTATCCAGCGAATGGCCGACGAGGCCTGGTGGGACGGCTCCGCCTTTGTCCCGGGCGATCCCGTCTGGATGCCCGCTGTGGGCACGGCCGCTTGGCGCCTGAGCGGCTTCACCCCGTCCGGCGGCGGCGACTATCGGGTGCAAGCTCGAGCCCGGGACACCTTCGACAATCTCGGCCTGTCCGAGCCAGTGGACTTCACCCTCTCGGTGAGCCTGCTGCGGCAGCTGTTCGCCAAGCTGTTCGGGCTTTGGCTTTGACTTCCTCGAGCCCCGCGCCCTCACACCTCGGGTCCGCGAGCGGACCCGAGAGTTGTGTCCGGGAGTACCGGTTCTGAAAGCCACCCAGCCGATCCGTCGGCAGCTTCGGCCCGCCGGGTCGCATCCTCTACTACGACCCACTGCGCAAGACCTTCAGGGAGACCACCAGTAGCGGTCCCGGGTCTTTGTTGCGAGCCGACCTCGCCCTGGTGGGTGAAACCGCATGTCTCGGCGACTTGACAGTCGCGGACACCCCGATACACTGACCTGGCTAAAATCACAACCGAGCATCGGACCCGACAGGAACTCGGCGATAGCCGAGAGACGATGGGCACTTTGGGGATCCATTCGGCAGCCGAGTCGGCGCTGCCCGATCGAGGATCGGCCTGACTGTCTTCCTGCCCACCGAGCGGACAGCTTCGTCATTCAGGAGGCGAGATGACCCCTAACAAGAACATGCGGGCAAGCGCACTCGGCGCTGCCCTCTGCGTACTGACATCCTTTTCCGGTAGCGCGGCAGCCACCTCCGATCTGGACGACGCGGGCGACTTCGCCCTGATCGCTACCGACGGCTTCACCAAGACAGTCGACGGCGCCTTCTTCTCCAATCCCGAGCGCACCGAGTTCCCTAATCTTCAGCCCAACGACGGTAAGCTCGGTAACCAACGCGCTTGGTCCATGGCCTACTACAAGGGCGACCTTTGGGTGGGTGACACCAACACCGGGTTTCAAGGCGAAGGCGCGGGAGCCCAGATCTGGCGCTATACGCCGAGCAGCCCGGACGAGGCCGGCGCCTGGGGCCTGAACGGACCCTGGACGCTGATGTACGATTCCCCCCCCGTGAGTCCCCTGCTGATCGCTCTGGGCGGATTCCCGAAGGATGCGGTGAGAGACTATGGCTACCGAGCGATGGCCACCTGCAATGCCGGGGACAAGGTTACTCGGCTCTACGTAGGTACCTTCGGAGTCCCCGGCCACATCCTCTACTACAGCCCCCTGTTCAAGACCTTCAAGAAGACCTCCGACAAGGGGCTGTTCAACAGTCTGCGAGACCTGATCGACCTTACATTCGACATAGGATATCGGTCACTGGTCTGTTACAGAGGGCGGCTCTGGACCTCTCCGGCCGGCCAGGTTACCGATGTCGACACCACCCAGCACCCCGTCGTCCTCATGAACCCGGACCCGGCGCACGGCGCCCCCTGGCAGAGGAGGGTCGACGTGAGCGACCCCGCCTCCCACCCCCTGGCAGACCCCGGCAACATCGGCATCTTCCAGATGGAGGTGGTCGGCGACTATCTCTATGCGGCGATGACCAACCGCGAGACGGGGATGGAGCTCTGGCGCGGCGACGGACGCAACTGCCCCCTGCCCTGGGAGAGCGACGGCCCTTGCGACATCCTCTGGACCAAGATCATCGACAACGGCGGCGGTCGGCCGGCTGATGCGATAGGCGCGGACATTGGAAACGCCGGAGCGACTCTGGGGGTGTTCGGGAACGACCTCTACCTGGGCCTGGCCGAATCGGGTGCGGCGGGCTTCTCGCTCCCCGAGCTGGCCCACGTACCCAACGCCGGCACGCCACCGTCCGCCGATCCATCCGTGCCTCACACTTGGAGCCTGGACAGCGGCTGGCCGCGGCGCAACTTCGACAAGCCCGCGGAGCGATTGCCTGGCCTCGAGAACCTTGAGTGCCACAATGTGGGCGACATGGCCAACACGGCGCCGCCCTTCTGGACGGAAAACCTGACGGAACTCGACGACGACAACCTGGCCGATGACTGTCTGCCCACCTCCAACATCGGCCCGGGCATGAACCTGGATCTGCCCGACCCGCAATATTCGGGTCTCAAGATCGGCCCTTCAAACTATCTTTGGCGCTTCGCCGAGCACCAGGGCGAGCTGTTCATGACCACCGCCGACTTCTTTGCCTCCCTGGCAGGCGAGCCGCTGCGCTTCCCCTTGTTGAAGTCGGCCGACGGGGTGCACTGGTCAGGGATCAGCAACGACGGATTGGGCGAGCCTGTCAGCTTCGCGGGCCGTACCCTACTCTCGATTCCGGACCTGGGTCTCGCGCTCGGAACCGTAGGCTCCACGAGCAGGATCTACATCGGCACCACCCTGCCGCCGGGCGACCAGGTCCCACCAGCCCCCGACGGCGGCGGCGACCAGCTGATCTTCGACGGGGGCAAGACCGGTATGGTCGACGCCCAGCTCGATGCCTCCGCCTCGTACGACCCGTTTGGCGGCGGCGGTATCGTCGGCTACGAGTGGTTCGAAGGCACCCTGGACCAGCTCGGCACCACCTGTGCCGGCCTGGATGCCAACGACGCCTTCTCCAACGCCGTCGACCCCGAGGTCAGCGACCTGGCCTCCATGGCCGGTGCCCAGACAGTGGTCGATCACTGGTTCACCCTTCGGGTGACCGACGTGGACGGACAGGTCAACTGCGACCAGTTCAAGATCGCCGCCAGCTACAACCTGCCCCCCACCGTGGAGGTGAAGACCGGCGTGCCCTATGGTCCACCCGATGCCGACGGCGCCACCGAGGTGCCACTGGTCAAGATGATCGATTTCGACGGTGACGGCGCCGAGTCCTACGACGTCACCGGCTGGTGTAGGGACGACCTCTCCAAGCTGACCCGCTGCGAGCTGGTGGTGGAGGACCTGCCGGGCAATACCCTGTCGAGCCTCTCGGACACCTCGACCCAGCCGGGTCTCTGCAACAGCCTGGGCGAGTGCCAGGTGAGCGCCTCGGTGAGCACCCCCGACTCCGTGGACAACGCCGCCGCGGGCGGGGCCACCCAGCCGGAGATGTATCTGGTCGCGGTGGACGACGCAGGCTACGAGACCCGCTTCCGCTGGGACAGCTTTACCCAGAGGATCGTCGACAACGAAGGCAACGATGCACCCGTGTGCCGCAATGCCGACGTCTATATGACGGCCGGTATCGACACCCAGATCCAGGTCGATCCGGCCGCGGGCGATCCGCCCATCTGCGTCGACCCAGACTGGGACGTCATGACTTTCCTGGACGGCGGGGTAGACCCCACCCTGGGGACCGTGGCCTTCGACGGCAGCATCACCTACACCCCCAACGACTTCAACACCCCCGGTGTCGACCAGCTGGAATTCGTCGCCGAAGACCCGGTTCCGGCGGCCTCTAGTCCCACCACCCTGCGGGTGAACATGATCGCCGACGCCAACGGCCCGGAGGTGACCGTCGACTTCCCGGTCCAGGGTGCCAGCTACCTGCGCCCCGGCCTCAAGGCCGGCTGCGGCACCTGGGCGAAGGATGTGTGCGGTAGCGCCAGCGACTCCCAATCACAGGTGACCGCGGTCGGGGTCAGTATCCAGCGAATGGCCGACGGGGCCTGGTGGAACGGCACCCGTTTCGTAGCGAGCGAGCCCATCTGGCTGCCCGCCACGGGCACTGGGAGCTGGCACCTCGACGGCTTCCGTCCTGTCGTCGGTGGCGACTTCCGGATTCAGGCCCGGGCAAAGGACAGCTTCGACAACCTGGGTGTGTCGGAGCCGGTGGACTTCCGCATGTCCGTCAGCCTGCTGCAGCAGCTGTTCCTCAGACTGTTCGGGCGCTGATCCCGGGCCGACCGAGAGGCTGGAGTGCAGGCGAGCGTCCTGCCTCCGGTCTACATTTCCGGAACCGGGGGGGCGGAAAGGGATTGGCGCGAACGGCGGCGCTTAACGCCGCATCGCCCGATCCAGCCAGTCGACGGTCGCCCTCAACCCCCAGGGCTCGTCGGATCGCGCCCAGATCGGGTCCAGAGTCTTGCCACCCATGCCGCCCAGGGACTCGAACTGGTGGTCGGCCTGGCCGTCCTCCAGCGCCTGGCTGGGCACCAGCAGCCAGCCCGAGCCTTCTACCGGATCGTAGCAAGACAGTCCCGTGCAGGTCATGCCGGTCACCTTGGCGAGCTGCGCCCGCAGCTGGTCGCGCCGCGACAGGCCGGGATCGGAGCGCGTGTAGACGCTATCGGCCTCGCCGTCTATGGCGAGCACCCGGGGAATCCGGTTATAGCCACGCTCATTGCACCGCAGGTGCGTATCGATCATCGAGGTATCCATTCTCACCTGGGTCCCCGTGCTCAGCAGCAGGGCCGCCTTGACGTCCACGTCGCCCGTGTAATGGCGCGCCTGGTGCGCCACCCAGGAGCCCTGGCTCATGCCGATCACCCCGATTCCCAGCCGGGGATCGGCCAAAGTCTTGCGATACACCAGGTTGACGGCGGAATGCGGGTCGGACAGGTCGAATATCCGACGTGCCTTGTTGCCCAGACTATGACAGCTGATGAGCCTGAAGAAGCGGTTGTAGTCCACCCCCGCGACCACATAGCCTCGGGCCGCGAGCGATTCCATGTAGGCCTTGTGGATGGGTGTTCCCGGGGCGTTCCCCGTCCCCGGGACCAACACCACCAGGGGTCTGGGCCCCGGGGCGACTGGCTCGAATACCAGAATGCGCCGATCGCCGCTACGGGTCGGATAGGAGAGATCGAGCCGGCGAACCCCGTCGGTGCCGGCAACACTTCCGGACACCCAAGTCGAGGCGAAGATCGCGAGCGACAGGACAGCCGATCGGCATCTGAACATGTACACCTCGGATAGGGAGAGCCGTCTTCATTGGGCCAGCCTCCAGAAAGGCATGACCGAGAGGTAGAGGATTGCCAGGGCTACCAGCGCATAGAGGATGAGCCGCAACGGGTCCTCTCGGACGATATCCCAGAGTCTCCGGTGGGAGCCCTCGCCGCGCGCCCGCTCATAAGCGGCGCGTTGCTCGGCCGTGCGCGCCTGCTGATAGGCGTCGATCAAGGCCCTGGCTCGCTGGAAATCACCGGTGTCTCGGACCCAGAGTCCGGGCACCGAGATACCGAGCAGCCCCGCCCCCGTCTCGTGAAACGGGATGCCCTTGCGATCCAGCAATACGCGAACCTCCTCGGCCTCGTCTTCGGGGACACCGCGCAGACCGAACGCCAGCCTGGCCATGGACGACTCGATTCGCGCCCTCAGCTCTCGCCTTTTTCGCTCGCCTTGGCGTTTGCGGCCAGGGACCGGAGCAGATCCACCGGCAGGGGGAAGACAATGGTCGAGGACTTGTCGCCCGCGATGTCGGTCAGCGTCTGCAGGTAGCGCAGCGTGATGGCCTGGGGCTGGCGCGCCAGCTGCTCGGCGGCATCCACCAGCTTCATGGAGGCCTGGAATTCTCCCTCGGCGTGGATGACCTTGGCGCGACGCACCCGCTCCGCCTCGGCCTGCTTGGCGATCGCGCGGATCATGCTCTCGTCCAGGTCCACATGCTTGATCTCCACGTTGGAGACCTTGATGCCCCAGGCATTGGTCTGCTCGTCCAGGATGGCCTGGACGTCCGCATTGAGCTTCTCGCGCTCGGCCAGCATCTCGTCGAGTTCGTGCTGGCCCAGCACCGAGCGCAAGGTGGTCTGCGCCAGCTGGCTGATGGCGGCGTAGTAGTTCTCGACCTGGATGATGGCCAGCTCCGGATCGAGCACCCGGAAATAGACCACCGCATTCACCTTCACCGAGACATTGTCCCGGGAGATCACGTCCTGGCTGGGCACGTCCATGACAATCGTGCGCAGGTCCACCCGCACCATCTGCTGGATGACCGGAATGATGATGATCAGGCCCGGCCCTTTCACCTTGTCGAATCGGCCCAGCAGGAAGACCACTCCGCGCTGGTACTCGCGCAGGGTCTTCAGCGAGACCAAGACCAACAGAATCAGGATGATTACCGCGATCCACCAACCTTGCATGAACATCAGTCTCTCCTCTTCTCGGGGGTGACTAGCAGCACCAAACCGTCTCGTCCGGTCACGATCAGTGGCTGGCCCTTGGTCACCGGGGCATGGGTGCGGCCCACCCACAGCTCTCCGTGCACCCGGACGTGGCCCTCCGCGTCGAAATCCTCCAAGGCGCGACCCGGCGCACCGATCAGCTCCTCGCGCCCAGTCACCACGGGCCGCCTTCGGGCCTTGAGGGCGAGCCCCGCCACCATGAACAGGAGCAGTCCGGTGGAGAGCGCAAGGCCAAGGATCAGGGGCAGCGAGATACCGAAGCCAGGGGCTTCCGTATCGATCAGGATCAGGGAGCCGATCACGAATGCCAGGCCCCCGCCCATGCCCAAGGCCCCGAAGCTGGGCGCGAAGGCCTCGGCCACCATCAGCGCAGCCCCGAGCAGGATCAGCGCAAGACCCGCATAATTCACCGGCAACAGCTGGAAGGCGTAGAGAGCCAACATCAGCGAGACGAACCCCGCGGTGCCGGGCAGGATCGCGCCAGGGTTGGCAAACTCGTAGATCAATCCATAGATTCCGAGCAGCATCAGCACATAGGCAACGTTGGGATTGCTGATGATTGACAGCAGTCCGTTGCGCCAGTCCGGCTCCAGGCTCTCCAGGGGGATGTCCGCCGTGGCGAGCCTGCGCTCGCCCTTGGGCGTGCTCACCTTGCGGCCGTCGAGCCGCTGCTTGAGCTCGCCGAGATCCGAGGCCATCAGATCGATCACCCCCTCCTTCAAGGCCTCTTCCGCGGGCAGGCTGGCGCCCTCTCGGACCGCCCGCTCGCCCCAGTCCGCATTGCGCCCGCGCATGCTTGCCAGGCTGCGGATGTAGGCCACCGCATCGTTGACCAGCTTGCGGGTCTTGGCATCCTTGGGTGCGGGGATCGCGTCTTTCCCCTCCGAGCCGTCCTCTTCCGACCCCTTGCCTTCAGGCGTGCCCCCGATTCCCGGCAGGCCACCCAGCTGCACCGGTGTTGCCGCCCCCAGATTGGTCCCCGGGGCCATGGCGGCCACATGACTGGCATAGAGGATATAGGTGCCCGCGCTGGCCGCACGGGAGCCGCTGGGGGCGACGAAGGTCACCACCGGGACCGAGGTGGTGGTGATGGACTTGATGATGTCGCGCATCGAGGTATCCAGTCCGCCCGGAGTGTCCATCTGCAGGATCACCAGCTCGGCATCCTCGTTCTCCGCCGTCTCCAGAGAGCGCGCCACATAGTCCGCGGTAGCCGGCCCGATGGCGCCCCGGATCTGCAGCACCAAGCCGATCCTACCGCCGTCGCCGGCGAGAGCCGCCACGGACGCGAGGAGCAGACAGAGCCAGAGCAGGACGTTGAATAATCGCATGACGGTGTTCCGATACCGTGGGATCTATGTCCCTCTGCCAAGCTTAACCCGAGCGGGCGTCCGCGTCATGACCTCTTTCGATGATCGGCTGTAGAATTCGGCGCGTGGAGATCATCGACACCCATTGCCATCTCGACGTTCGCGAATTCGATGCAGACCGCACGGCGGTGATCGACGGCGCGCGCGCCCGTGGGATCGCCGGGTTCGTGGTCCCGGCCATCCACCGGGAAGGCTGGGAAGGGCTGCTCTGCCTGTGCCGTTCTGCAGCGGACCTGCACCCGGCCCTGGGCCTGCATCCGGTCTACATCGACCGCCATCGGGATAGCCATCTGCGGGACCTGGAGCAATGGCTGGAGCGAGAGCGACCGGTCGCGGTGGGCGAGATCGGCCTCGACTACTGGGTCTCGGGCCTGGACCGCGAGCGCCAAATGGCCATCTTCGAGGCCCAGCTGGCGGTCGCCCGCGATGCCGACCTCCCAGTACTGCTCCATGTGCGCAAGGCCCATGACCCGGTGATCGCCGCCCTGCGCCGCACCCGGGTCAGAGGCGGCATCGCCCACGCCTTCAACGGCAGCATCCAGCAGGCGCGCCAGTACATCGACATGGGCTTCAAGCTGGGTTTCGGCGGCATGCTCACCTTCGGGCGCTCTCGCAAGCTGCGCTCCCTGGCCCAGGAGCTACCCCTGGACGCCCTGGTGCTGGAGACCGACGCCCCGGACATGACCGTGGCCGCCCACCGAGGCGAGCGCAACAGCCCGGAATACCTGCCCGATTGTCTCCAAGCCATGGCCGAGGTCCGCGACCAGGATCCCGCTTACGTGGCAGAGCGCACCACCGCCAACGCCCGAGCGCTGCTGGCAATATCTTGATATGTCCTCATGCACGCCTAGCTGACGTCCCAGGCCTTCGACTTGCTGCCATTACGGAAATATGCCACGCCAGAATTCGCAATATACGCTCGACACAATCTCGTAAGGTGGAACAAGCGAAGCGGTTCCACCACCCCGCGCGGCGTCGCGATTATCCCGAGTGCTTCGGCTTGACCGCTTCGATCGTCGCCGATACGACATAGTCCTCCACGCTCAACCCCGGCGCCCAATCGCGAATAAACTCCCGGGAAGTGTCCTTGGGCTCGATCCGGATCTGCTCGAAGCCGGCCGTAGCCAGGATCTCTCTCAGCTCGCCCACCTGGGCCGCCCCGGCCATACAGCCAGCATAGAGCTGGGGGTCGTTCTTGAGCTGCGGGGGGAGCTCGGTGCTGGCCACCGTGTCGGAGATGGCAAGACGGCCTCCGGACCTGAGCGCCCGAAACGCCTCACGGAACACCTGAGGCTTGTTCGGAGAGAGGTTGATCGCACAGTTGGAAATGATCACGTCCACGCGGCCGTCAGGCACCGGCAGGTGCTCGATCTCCCCCAAGCGGAACTCGACCTGCCCGTAACCGCCTTTCTCCGCGTTGCGGCGGGCCTTGGAGACCATATCCGGCGTCATGTCCACCCCGATCACCCGACCCGACGCGCCCACTTCGGCGGCGGCCAGGAAGCAGTCGAAGCCGCCGCCGCTGCCGAGATCCAGCACCGTCTCCCCCGGTTTCAGCGCGGCGATCGTCTTGGGGTTGCCGCAGCCCAGTCCCATGTCCGCACCCTCGGGCACCGAGGACAGGTCCCGCTCGCTGTACCCCAGGCGAGTGGAGATCAGCTGGTTGATCTGGGCCTCCTCGTCCACCCCGCAACAGCTGCTGCCCACACCGCTCCCCTGGCCAGAATCGCTGGCCTTGGCCACCTGGGCATAGCTGGCTCGGACGCCGTGGCGCAGTAGATCGGCACTCACGGACTCGGACTGGGTCTCCCCGTCCATCTGCCGGTCGTCGGAACAGCATTTGTTACTCATCGCTATCTCTTCCAGGTCTTGCCGGATCTTTGTCCGCAGCATGATCGGGCCTTTAGGCCCTCACAACAAGGGCCCTCCGACCCGAAGCCGGCGATCGGATGAAGGCGAGCTATAGACCAATCACCTCGTACACCCAGCAAGGCGCCCGGGCCTTCCGCGCCGCCCTGCCCCTTCTGCACAGCATTCGCGGCCTGGAGCCCCCGCCACTCCAGCCGGAGCTTCTGGCCACCGTCGAGGCCAAACGTGCACCTGGTGGCCGACCTCATCGCCCTGAAGAACGTGATGCCCGCCAAGGCCAAGGACGTCGCCCGAGCGGGTCCAGCAAGCGCTTACAATGTTCATATTTGGGGGCAAGATAGGCCGTGTGATCCAGAAACGGCAGTTGACCGTCTCGTGCTGGTCGCAGTCGCCGCATTTGAGCAATCCTGGACCGCGCTCAAAAGCAAGCCGCCAGGCACTTGGGTATTTCCCGGTCTCCCACGAGCACTAAAACGGAATGTCGTCGTCGTACGGGGATGGATACGCCCGGGCGATTTCCGGACGACCGTCGACATAGCGGATCTTTCCGGAGTTGCTGTTTTCCACCCATCCGTTGTCTTGGAGCCAGTCCAGAACATACTGGGGCTGTACGGCATGACGGGTCTTTGTGTAGGCCTTGATATCGTTGAGCAGGGCTTTCCGGCTCGCGGGCCGTGGGCTCTTGGCTTCTAGCCTGTGATCGGCGTAATCGCGGCCGGCGATCTCCACCGCTGAGGCATCCAGCGTTCGTGATGTCGTTGCGGTCTTGCCGTTCACGCGCCGGGCTGTACGCTGATTGGCGCGCAGCATGTTGACCGCGTGGTCCAGGTCCCCGTCCTCCGACAGCAGGATGAATTCGGTATCCGGCGGCATCTCCGCCATCAGTTTGCCGGCGTGAAAGCAGAGACCGAAATCGGCGGCGTTCTTGCCCTTCTTTTCCATGCCCACGACCTCCAGGTGGCCGCCAAGGATGGGCTCGGCCAATGCAGTCACCAAGCCCAGCGGCAGTTTCGGCTCCTGGCTGCCGTAGCAGACGACGATCCTGCTGAAACCGTCCAGGTTGGCCGGCAATTGGCTGACTTGCCGGGGGCAGTTGTCCAGGTCTATGAGTAGCACGCGGGGCGGCACCGGCGGTGCTGCCGACGGTTCTTGCATGTGGTCTGGTTCCATGGGATTGCGGGAATGAAGGCCGTGAAATTCCGAACCATGTGGGGCTCACGCCCTGAGCAGGTGCGATCCTCTCATGCCCAGAGATCACCAAGGTGAATGGTAACAGCCTCAAAGGGCCGGATCGAGATCGTGTCATCGTCCATGAAGACACCAAGTAGTCTCCAGCTCCCATCAATCAACTCGTCGGCCTCAAGGGTATGCGCCTTGGGATCTACCAGCCAGGCGCACGCCACCCCGTACTGGGCGTACAGGGGCACCTCCTCTTCCCGGTCGCCGCTCTTGGACGATGGACAAAAAATTTCGCAGACCCAGTCCGGCACCACCTCGAACTTGTGGCCAGTCGGCGATAACGGCAACCGTTGCTTGCGCCATCCCGCGATATCCGGCACGGTCACCTCCGACGTCAAATCCGTTGAACTGCTGGACCGGCCGGACGGTGCGCGACGACAAGCGCGGGGCCATCACCGATGATCTGCCGCCGATCTTGGAGCGGATCGGCATCGCCCGAGCGGCATGGCTGCAGCTGGCCAAGGACTTCGAGACCCACTTCTGCAGCTGGATCGGTCAAGCCAAGCATGTCGTGCGAGTTTGCGAGCGAGGTCGTCGGCGCTGGGCGCGCGGCACCCGCGCCTGCCGGCAACTGTTTCCCAGCTGAGCGCGCTCGGCTCTCTCTGAGCCCCTGCAAGCGCACCCGATAGAGCATCGGGGGCAAGCCCGTGGCCGGTTTCCGGTCCAACCATCACAGTCTTGCCAATTGGCTCGAATTGGGCGCGAATTTTCCGCGTTCGAGTCGCTGAAAGTCCCAGATAGGAGCACGAGCGCGCACGTGCGGCCCCGCTTTCAGCAGGCTCTCAAAAAGTGGACGTCCATTTCTTTCTGCTCGGGATCGGGTTCTTCGTGGCGGTTTTTTATCTTCGCGGGCGGTGGAGGCGACGTTGAGACCTTCGATCAGTGATTCGGCGGCCAGTTATGAAAAAGACTCGTGTGCCATTCACTCTTCCCCCGCGTGGGGGGGAGGCCGCACATCGGCTAGCTCGCGGCCCTTGTAGAGCACGCTCCTCCCCCGCACGCGGGGGAGGCCGGGAGGGGGAGCCTTGGCTTGAATTCCGACGACCCCCACGCCATGATTCCGCCATCAGCCGATGGATGAGCATGGACCATGGGAACGAGCTGTGGATACACGCCAAGAGCCACAACCGGAAGACAGCGACTTGCTGTCTCCGGTCTGACGGCGTCTGCGTCTCTTGCTCAGTGTGTTCTCGCCCGACGCCGTCGCCCCGGCCACCCGGCGGGTAGCATCACAGTGAACCCGCATCGACGCAGCACGTCGCTCAATTCCGCTGTGACCGGCTCGAGACTACCGTTCTTTCGCCGGATCACTGGCAGCGTGTCCGGCCGGCAACCCAGCCCGCAGCGTGCTCGGGGATATCCTTACAGCTTCAGTCGGGTACTTATACGGCAAGTTTCCGTATTTTGCCGGCCCTTCCTGGCGCACCCGGCCGGCGCGCGAGGCGTTGCGACCTGTTGTTTTTCTTTTGCTTCCCATGGCGAGCAAGCACACGAGCGCTGCCCGCGAGCCCGATTCCCGCTGCGTGCTATGCGGAAATGTTCCGTGTTTAAACACGGAACATTGCGGTACACTTAACGGTTAAGCGATAATTATGTAGAACCTTCTTAGAATAAGAAGAATTGATGGTTTGAAGATTGATAAAAAATCAAAATCATGATATGAGTGAAGCATGCGCTGAACGGCAGCATAATAGGCGTTGATGCTGACCTTTCAGCGCATGCTTCACCCACCCTCGATGATTCGCATGATTTTGATTTTTTATCGGGTGCCCCTAGATAGTGTCCGAGCCGAAACCCCGAAATCTCGGGACATAACCATATCAAAATCATGGTCTATGGTCCGCGTCGCTGCGCGCCAGCGGTGAGAATGCGGAGTTGCGCAGGCGTGCAGTGGGTTAAATACTGTAAATATATACAGTAGTTTTGAAAACAGGACAATGCAGGCTCTGGCGCCTGGCGCCCGCAAATCGAATCGGCGTGCTCGGGGGCTTAAGCGGCGAGTAATCGCGCTCGCTGCTGCTTGCGGCGTTCGCGCTCCAATAGGATAGCGCCGAGCTTGTGCAGGTTGAAGCCGACCACGCCCCAGGCGATGTAGCGATCGAAGCCCTCGATGCCGCGGTCGCGACAGCGCTCCAGGCCGTGGACCTGTAAGGCGT